>Ga0207701_10001917_pt1 | contig 21611 bp, 20 predicted proteins | sample KBSSwiSSwithPhiX_FD_184294 | JGI IMG/M metagenome (GOLD analysis project Ga0207701, IMG submission 184294) | Switchgrass rhizosphere bulk soil microbial communities from Kellogg Biological Station, Michigan, USA, with PhiX - S5 (SPAdes) (version 2) | ecosystem: Environmental > Terrestrial >... | reverse complement strand
ACGACGCGACACTCGACGCGGCTCTGGCGTGGATCGATCAGGCCAAGCAGAGGGACTAGCAGGCCGCTGAAAAAGGGCGGCCTGATGTGAAATGGCAAATGGCAGATGTGAAAACACTGGGGTTGCGCCATCTTCCATCTGACATCCGCCATTCAGGATGCGTTTTTTCAGCATCCTGCTAGTCCCCTGGAAGCGTGATGCCTTGCATAAATCCCGGAGCGCGGGATGCCCCGCCCGGGAGTTGTGTGAGGGATCACGTTTCCAGGGGACTAGCACGGTGTTACGACGCGCATCCTGCATGGGAGATGGCATATGGCAGATGTGAAAGCGCTCGTTACTTTCGATCTGTCGCCTACCATCTGCCATTCGCTTTGTGCCGTCGCCCGTCAGGGAGACGAGTGATTGGGGGGGCAGTAAGGGGCGCTGACGGGAATGGCTCGATCCGAGCCGCTCGCGAGGTCGCGATAGGGACTGCAGGTCGGCCACTGCGGCGGGACTTGCAAGATCGGCTGAGAAGCCCGGCTTTGATGCCTCCGGGGACTCGAACAGCGTTGAGATAGAGACACTTGCGGGGAATCGTCGGTGTTGCGTGAGCGGGAGTGGCTCTGCTAAACTCAGCTCACCTGCATCACGGTTTTCCAGACCAGCCACATCGCACAGTTTTCGGGGGACATTTGAATGGAGCAGCGCCGGCTGCGTCTCGGTGACATCGTGGACGACTACTGTCCGCGCGAGCGCCGCGTGACCAATCACGCCGTGGTCGCGATGGTCGAGGAGGACGTGAAGCAGACCCGCTGCACGACCTGCGATACCGAACATCCTTACAAGGGCGGGAAGGCTCCTCGGCGGCGGAAGAAGGACACCACGGACGCGCTCTACAAGGAAGTCCTGGCGGGTCTCACCGACGCCGACGCGCCGCCGGCGGCGCCAGCCCTGGCCGCACCGATCCAGCCCGTCGTCGCGCCGGAGGTGCCGCCCGCCGCGTTGCACGCGGCGAGCGCCGCGAATGGCAACGGCCACGGATCCCTGCAGACGCACAGCGCGCCGGCAATCGAGGAGCCCGAGCCGCTTCCCACTCCATCGGCAGCGGTGCCGGTTGAAGACGGTTCCGTGCATCGCCCGCTCATTCGTGCGACGCTGCCGCGGCTCGAAGGGCACAAGGAAGAACGCAAGGCGACGGACTTCACGATTCGCCAGGCCACGGGCCGTGGCGGCCAGCAGTTCCAGAACGCGCGCGGCGGCGATCAGAATCGCGGCCGGCCACGCCATGGTCAGGGCCAGGGGCAGGCGCAGCCATCGAACCGGCCGCACGGCGCCGGCGCGCGATTCGCCGGTTCTCGACCCGGCCAGCAGACACGCGGCGCGTCCTCCGGCCGCCCGCAGGGCGGCGGCTTCCGCGGCGGCCCGCCCCAGGGCCGCACCAATGGCAACGGGAACGCGAACGGCAACACCGCGCACGGCGGCGGCCGCAAGCGCTCGCGTTGAACCCGAGCATCTCTGCACCGGCACCGGCCCCGAGCGACATGTCCCTTTCCGGAAAGACCGGCCTCATCGTCGGCGTCGCCAACAAGCGCTCGATCGCGTGGGCCATCGCCCAAGCAGCGGCTGCCGCCGGTGCGCGGCTGGCGGTCACCTACCAGGGCGAACGTCTCGAAGAGAACGTGCGCGAGCTCGCGGCGGGACTGCAGGAGCCGCTGCTATTGCCGTGCGACGTGACGAGCGATGCACAGATGGACGCGCTGTTTCAGGCGATCGATCGCGACTTCGGCGGCCTCGACTTCCTCGTGCACGGCGCGGCGTTCGCACCGCGCGAAGAACTGAGCGCACCGTTCGTGCAGACCTCGCGCGAAGGGTTTCGGATGTCGCTGGACATCAGCGCCTACTCGCTCATTGCGCTGGCCCGCGGTGCGCTCCCCTTGATGGAACGCCGTGGCGGTGGCAGCATCCTGACGCTGACCTACCTGGGCAGCGAGCGTGTCTTCCAGAACTACAACGTCATGGGCGTGGCCAAGGCCGCACTCGAGGCCACGGTGCGCTACCTGGCTGCGGATCTCGGGCCCAAGGGTATCCGCGTCAACGCCATCTCCGCCGGTCCGATCAAGACCCTCGCGGCGTCGGGAATCAGCGGGTTCTCCGGCATCCTGCAGCACTATCGCGACAAGGCGCCGTTGCGGCGCACCGTCGAGACGGCAGAGGTTGCCGAGGCTGCCATGTTCCTGCTCAGCCCTGCGGGGCGCGCGGTAACGGCGGAAGTGCTGATGGTCGACGGCGGATACCACGCCGTCGGCATGTAGCTTGCTCAGCCGGAGGAAGGAGGGTCGTATGAATAATCACAGGCCTTCGGCCATTCTCCTGCTGTCGCTGACGCTCGGCGTTCCGGCCGGTAGTACCCTGCTGACCGGCTGCGCCAAGGCGATGACCAACTCGGCCCACGTCGTGCCCGACGACGCTTACATCACCACCCGGGTGAAGACCGCGCTGCTCAACGATCCGGACATCAGCAGCCGCATCGACGTCGAAACGTCTGGTGGCGTGGTGACGCTCTCCGGGGCCGTCAAGACGGCTGTCGAGCGTGATAAGGCGCTGGCCGTGGCGCGCAAGGTGAGCGGTGTCTCGGACGTGAAATCGACGCTGCAGGTCCAGTAGCGCCTACCACTCCTCGACGAAGATGCGCGGCTTGGCCACGCCGAGCCCCATCAGCATCAGCGGGACGTCGTGCATCATCGCGGCCGGGCCGCACACGAAACACAGCGTCTCGGGATGATCGACCAGCTCGGCGAGCCGCGTGCCGTCGATCCGCCCGCGCTCGCCACGCCAGCGCCCGCCGACCTCGCGCGTGGCGGTGAGCGTCAGTTCGAAACGCTCCTCCGCCACGCGACCGCGCAACTCCGCCAGATAAGGAAAATCGTGGGGCGTGCGCGCGCTGTAGAGCAGCCGGCACCGCCCAGGCACGTGCGCCAGGTCGATGTGCGCGAGCATCGATCGTACCGGCGCGATCCCGGTGCCGCCCGCGATGAAGAGGAAGCGACGTTCGGGCGGTGCGGCCGGAAAGGTGAAGATCCCCAGCGGCCCGCCGAGCGTCACCCGCATGCCGCGTGCGAGCCGATCGAAGCGATGCCCCCAGCGTCCCGATGCTTCGATCTTGATCAGGAACTCGAGCCAGCCGTACTGCGCGGTCTCTTCGGGTGCGGAGGCGATCGAGTAGGGAACGGTGCTGGACTGCCCGGGCAGGCCGAGGATAGCGGCCTGGCCCGCGACGTAGCTGAACGGCGCGCCCTCGAGATCGACCCGGACCATCCGCGTCGTCGTGGTCGCGCGCCTGACGCTGGAGATGCGGAAGGTACGCGAATCAGGCGTCGGCATTCAGCAGGTCGGTCGTCTCGCGCGACGGTCTCCGCTTCCGCCCTGCCTTGTCCTGGTACATCCGGCCGTCAGCGGTGGCGAGCAGCGTTTCGTACGAATCGCCGTCCCGTGAGAATACCGCAATGCCGACGCTGATGCCGAGCTGTAGCCGCAGCCCCGGCCGTGCGTCGAAGGCGAGGTCCCCGATGCTGCGCTGCAGTTCGGTGCGCTTCACCTCCGCCTCCTCCATGCTGCAGCCAGGAAGGACGACGATGAACTCGTCACCGGCGTAGCGGACACAGATGTCGTACGGGCGGATGCCGGCGCGCAGCGTGCGGGCGACGTCGACCAGCGCGCGGTCGCCGACGTGGTGGCCGTGCGTGTCGTTGATCTCCTTGAACCCGTCGAGATCCATCAACATCACCGCCACTTCGGCCTCGAGCCGACCGGCGCGGGCCAGCTCGCGGGACAGGTGCATGTAGAGGAAGCGTGTGTTCGGGAGTCCGGTCAACGCATCGGTCAGTGAATCTTCCTGCGTCTGCTCGAAGACCAGCGCGTTGTTGATCACGGCGGACGCCTGCTCCGAGACGCGGTCGAGCAGCCGGCGGTGGTCGTCGAGAAAGAACCCGAGATCGACGTGGTACAGGGACAGCGTGCCGATGCAGCGGTCGTCGACCAGGAGCGGGCACACCAGCGCCGACTGCAGCAACAGGCTGCTCGGCACGCCGGCCGCCTCGAAGTCGGCCTGCGGCCGGGCGTTGACGAGCGGGCGCCGATTTCGGGCGACCCAGCCGGTCAGCCCGTCGCCGGTGCGCACCACGACCTGCTGCACGAACTCCGCGTCGGTGCCGGTCGCGAAGTGGCACCGCAAGGTGTCGGTCCCTTCGTCCAAGAGGAACACGGCCCCGCAGGAATAGGGCACCAGGTTGCTCAACTTGCCGGTAATCATCCCTAGCGTGTCGGGGAGGCTCAGGCTCGCGCCCATCCCCTTGGCCATGTCGTAGAGCACGTAGATCTCGCGGTGGGCGAGGGCGATGTCTTCGAGCACGTTGGCGCGCCGCGGGCCCGCCGGACGGCCGCCGGCTGCGCGATCGGACCGGGTGGGCGGAGCCGTGCGTTCGAGCGCTGCCGCCTCCAATTCGAGGGACGGGAGCTGGCCGAGAAAGACCGACACGACGGCGGGATCCAGCGCGCGGCCGGCCTCCTGCTGGAGCAGCTGCACCGCTGCGGCACGGGTCATCGCCTTGTGGTACGGCCGGTCGGCGAGCAGCGCATCGAAGTAGTCGACCACGGACAGGATGCGGGCTCCGAGCGGGATCGCCGCTCCCTTCAGGCCCGCCGGGTATCCCTTGCCATCCCAGCGCTCGTGATGGCTGAGAATCAGTGGCGCGACGGGATACGGGAACGGCACCGAGCTGACGATATCGGCGCCGACCTTCGGGTGCGCACGGATCTTCTGGAACTCCTCCGCAGTCAGCGGTCCGGGCTTCGAGAGGATGTGCTCGGGGACGGCCAGTTTGCCGATGTCGTGCAGCAGCGCCGCGGTCTCGACGCCTTGCACGTCGCCGGCGGACATCCCCATCGCGCGGGCCACCGAGGTGGCATACAGCTGCACGCGTCGCAGGTGCGTCTGGCAAGTGCGATCCTTGGCGTCGATGGCCAGAGCCAGCGCTTCGATCGTCGCCAGATGCAGATCGGCCAGCTCGCGGGCGTGCTGCTGCCCGGCGTCGATGCGTCCTACGTAGACGCGATACGTTCGATAGGTGACGTAGAGGCCCGCCGCGGCCAGCCCGATGAGCCATTTGGCGTGGAGGTCCACCAGGATCCAGCCGACCGCCGTCGCCAGGGCGGCGCCGGCGGCGAAGGATGGCAGCAGGCGCGCGATTTCGGATGACACGCGCGCCGTCCGGCGGCTGTTCATCAGCGGGTGGCCCCGCATCCAGACCGTTCCGGCTGGCACAGCGCACCCCACGTGACGATCTCGCCGGTGGCGCTGCCGTCCGCGCCCCACGGCACGTCGAGATCCCACGCCCGCATCGAGGGTGCGACAAAATCGCCGGTGACCTGCTGCGTGCCCCAGATGATGCGATGGCTCCAGGCAGCCGTGCCGGCGCTGGCCTCGTCCAGTGTGCTGTTGCCGGCCTTCGCGGCGAGCTGCCGCGCGAGGGCAATCGCGCCGCCCATATTCAGCAATCCAGTGCCCTGCGCCTCATCGTCTTCTCCGGCGCGCGGCTGGGCGGTGAACTCGAGGATCGCCTTGATCGCGTTCGGCGTCAGGCCAGGCGCGGCCTCGGCGATGAGCGCGACAGTGCCGGTGACGATCGGCGCTGCCATGCTGGTGCCGCTCAAGCGCAGCGAGGGTACTCCGCCGCCGTGCGCGTCTCCCCAGACGCGGCCCCCCGGCTGGAGGGCGAACAGCGCGCTGGCTGGATCCGCCGCGGCTTCGATCCCGACTCCGGGTGCAATCACATCCGGTTTGGACAAGCCGTCAATCGCGGTTGGTCCGCGCGAGCTGAACGCGGCCACGATGTCGTCTGAAGGATCGGCAGTCGCGCGGTCGTCGCTCGCGCCCACAGTGAGTACCCACGGCGCGTTGCCTGGCGCGGCGATGCTGCCGGGTTGCACCTCACCGCCTGGAGTGCGGCCGAAATTTCCCGCCGCCGCGACAACGACGATGCCGGCGCGGACGGCGCGCAGCGCGGCCTGGGCCAGCGGGTCGGTGTGGTACGACTCGTACACGCCGGCTGCCACGGACAGGTTGATCACGCGGATGTTGAACCGATCGCGGTTGGCGATGGCGTAGTCGACCGCCGCAATCACGTCACTGACCCGGCCACTGCCGGTGCCGTCCAGCGCCTTGAGCACGATCAGGTTGGCGCCGGGCGCGATCCCCCGGTGATCGCCGCTGTCGCCGGCCGCGATGATCCCGGCCACGTGCGTGCCGTGGCCGTAATCGTCGTAGGGCACGTCGAGATGACTGACGAAGTCCATCCAGTGCGCGAGTCGGCCGGAGGCGATGACCTCGTGGCCGGCGCTGATCCCCGAATCGATCGTCGCCACGCCGACACCGCTGCCATCCACCCCGAGCGCCTGCGGCAGGCGCGCGATCCGGTCGAGGACGCCGCCGGCCGCGGCGGCGCTGGTCACGCGCCGGTCGGCGCTGACTGACGCGACCCGAGGGTTGGCCGCGAGCCGCGCCAGGGCGCCGTCCGGCACCAGCGCGACGACCGATGCGGCGCCGAGCGATCGGATCGTCGTGCCGCCCGCTTCTCTCACCACGTCGTCAATCGGCAGATTGGTCGTTGTGCGGATGATGACCTGCGAGGATCCGTGGGGCGCGCGGAGGCGCGCCAGCAGCGCGGCGTCGAGCCGCGGTGCATCCGCACGGGGATCGGAGCTCAGATGCAGCCCCGCGACGAGTACGGCCGTGACGACAAGGAGCCGTCGGTCCATGTGACTGAGGCCACTGATGACGCAGAGGAACTGTCGTACCGGAGCAAGCAGAATGCCTGCCTCGGCCGTATCGCACCAGAGGAGGCGAAAGTATAGAGCACTAACAGGTTACCGGCAACGTGAGGGCTGGTGCATCCTGCCGAGGGCGGCCGTGGCGTGTGGATGTTGTGCTGTTCTTGAACAGCCGCGATCAAAACCGTCGCCGCGATGATCGCGACGGCTCCGTCCTGCGCATCAGCGCGGGCGGCCGCGCGCGGGCTTGGGCTCCGCCTCCATGCTGTACTCGAGGATCTTGCGATAAAGGGTGCCGCGGCTGATATCCAGCACCGTCGCCGCCTGCTTCTTGTTCCAATTCACGCTCTCGAGGACTCGTGCGATGTGGGCGCGCTCGGCCTCCGCGAGCGTCGGCAGCCGCTCGCGGGATACCTCGACGGCGGCTTCGCTGGCGTGCAGGAAGTCGATGTCCACCGGGCGGATGACACGTCCGGGTGAGGACAGGGCCGCTCGCGACACCGTGCTCTCGAGTTCGCGGATGTTGCCCGGCCAGTGGTAGTGCAGAAACATGTCGGCGGCTTCCTTCGAGAAGGTCTTGCCATCCGGCGGCAGATCGTTGGCGGCGCAGTAGCGGGCCAGGAATCGCTGCGCAAGAACGGGGATGTCGGTGGTGCGTTCGCGGAGGGAGGGCAAGCGGATCGAGAAGGCGTTGATGCGGTAGTAGAGATCCTCGCGGAATCGGGAGTCGCGAACGAACTGATCGAGGGCGCGATTGGTGGCGGAGATCAGGCGGAAATTCACGTCGATCGGAGTGTTGCCGCCCAGCCGCTCGAAACGGCGCTCCTCGAGCACGCGTAGCAGCTTGGCCTGGGCGATGAGCGACATGTCGCCGATCTCGTCGAGGAACAGCGTGCCGTTGTTGGCCATCTCGAGCCGGCCCGGCTTGCGATCGTAGGCGCCGGTGAACGCGCCCTTCTCGTAGCCGAAGATCTCCGACTCGAACAGCGTGTCGGGCAGCGCTGCGGTATTGACCGCCTGGAACTTATTGGGGCCTCGGCGGCTCAGTTCGTGGATCATCCGCGCCACGACTTCCTTGCCCGATCCGGTCGGGCCGAGGATCAGGACGGAAATGTCCGACTTCGCGGCGGTCCGGATCCACTCGAACACCACCAGCATCTTCTCGTCGCGGCCGATCATCTCGCGAAAGCGCTGGACCGATGGCGAGCGGTCCTCGTGCGTGACCGTCGCGCGCCGCTCGAGGAACTCGTCCATGAGGTCGCGGATTGCCCGACCCTCCGGCATCACGAACGTGTAGCGCGGCGGGCCGGGCCCGGCCACGCGCTGCGCCAGCCCGAACGCGAGAAGCTCGCGGATGCAGTTCTCGATGTCCAGTTTCAGACGCCCGAACGTCTGCATCATCGCTTCGAGATCGAACGATTCCTCGGGGCGGGCGCAGAGGAACCGCAGCAGGGACGCGCGCAGCGGCGACTGCACGAGACTGCGGAAGCGAACTTCCAGTTCCGTCGGTTCGGCGCGGCGGTCCGCGGCAGATGGCTTGTCCACGTCGAGCGGTGCTCCGCCTCAGGCCCGGCCCGTACCGGGCGCAGGTACCGGCGCTGTCCGCTGGGCGCGGTAGTAGTCGGATTGATACTGCTCGATCAGCTGCTTCATCTCGATCGCGTCCTGCTTGCGATGGCCGTGGCACCGCACCGGACTGGTGCCGCCGGAGCTCTCGATCAGCACGTTCGAAAAGAACAGTTTGCGATCAATCAGCACCGAGGCGACGTGGGCGATGTGCATCGAGTGTTCGGTCCCGCCGATGAGCGACGGCGTGAAGTGCACCACGCTGCCGGGCGTGACCGCCACCTGCGTGGGGAAGAAGAAGTTACCCTGGCTGAAGCGGCTGGCCCGGAACACGTGCGGCCCGGGCAGCTTGCGCCCCTTGAACCACAGGACCAGCACGCCCCCGACGAGGATCGCCGCCGCGACCAGCGCCGCGATCCACAGCACCTCGGCCGCCGTTGACGTCGGAACGGTTGGCATGGATGGCAGGCCTGACTATACGCGAGGACGGGCTGGGTTCGTGTGCATGCCGCGCTGTGAAGAGTATCGGCCGCAGGGATCGAGTTTGACACCGCGATGCTAAGCTGAGGGCGATTCGTAGCACAGGAGACTCTCGTGCCCCATCGAGCCCCCGGCGCGCCGGGCAAACGGCCTGGCAACTACTTGTCGGGCAAGCCAATCACCTATTACCGGCCGACCGGCAGCGCCGAGGTCCGCAATCTGATCGAGCACGGCTTCCAGGCGTTCAACGCCGGCCGCCTGTCCGAAGCGTGCCACATCTTCACCGACAAGATGCTGGACCCCGTCAACGAGACGACGATCGGTCTCACCGTCGCCGGCGCCCTCACGCCGGCCGGGCTCGGCGGCTGTGTCATCGAGCTGATCGATCGTGGCCTGGTCGATTTCCTGATCAGCACCGGCGCGAACCTGTATCACGACCTGCATTACGCGCTCAACTTCACGCTGCACCGCGGCTCGCCCTTCCTCGACGACGTGGATCTCTATCAGCAGGGGATCATCCGGATTTACGACGTGTTGTTCCCGGCCACGGTGCTGCTCGAAACCGACGCCTACATCCGCGATTTCCTGGTGCGCTCCGGGCTCGAAGGGCCCGTCTCGACCTCGGAGTTCCACTACCGGCTCGGCCAGGATCTCCTCGACCGGCATCCAGGCTGCGAGGAATATTCGGTGGTGGCGCGGGCCGCGCTCGCCGGTGTCCCGATCTACACGTCGTCCCCCGGCGACAGCTCGATCGGCATGAACATCGCCTACCACGAGCTGATGAACGGCGGCACCCTGATGATCGATCCCAACAAGGACGTCAACGAGGTCTGCGCGATCATCCTGGCCGGCAAACAGAACGGCTGCGTGATCCTCGGCGGCGGCTCGCCCAAGAACTTCTATCTGCAGGGTCAGCCGACACTCTGGGAGGTCTACGGCATTCCGAAGGGCGGGAACGACTACTTCATCCAGATCACGACCGATCAGGTCGTCTGGGGCGGTCTGTCGGGCGCGACGCCGGCGGAAGCGGTCAGCTGGGGCAAGGTCAATCCCGGCGTGCTGCCGGATACCGCGGTTGCCTACTGCGACTCGACGATCGCCTTTCCGCTCTTCTGCGAATACGCCATCGGCTCGCCGCACGGTCGCCGTGCCCGCAAGGAACTGGTGCACAAGCGTGCCGAACTGGTCGCGGATCTCGTGCGGCAGGCGAAAGCGCGGCAGGCTTCAGGCGACGTGGCGAAACCGGCCTTGACCGACGAACCAGCCGAGATCGACCGGCATCGCTGACCCGATGGGCACGCTCTCCTCGGAACTCACCGACGTGCTGGTCGAGGCCGGCGGACGGCCGCGAGTCTACGCCGACGCCAACATTCCGAGCGGGACGGTCGAGTTCATGCGCCGGACGCTCAGCTGGGACGTGTTCTTCGTGCTCGAACACGAGGATGTCCGCCGGGCCTCCGACGTCCTCCACTATCGCCTGGCGCGGCAGATGGGACGCACGCTGATCACGCTCGATCGCGATTACACCGACGATCGCCGCTTCCCGCCGGCCGAGGGAGCCGGGGTGATCGTCTTCTCGGCGCCCGACGAACGCTGGCTGCGCACCCTGATCCGCGACGTCGACCAGTCCGTCTTTCGCGCCGAAGGTGCCGGCGCGTTGCCGCTCGAGGGGCGCAAGCTCCAGTGGCACATCGGCAACCGCCCGTGATCGACACCGAGCGCGGCCGCCACGCGCCCCGGACCATCCTGTCCGGCGCCTCCGTCGTGCTCCCCGATCGCATCCTGCATCCGGGCACGGTGGTGATCGAAGATGGCCGGATCGCGAGCGTCGAGCCGGGCAGCCGCCCATCCGGCTCTGATCAGGGGCTGATCGACTGCACCCGGCACTTCATCGTGCCGGGATTCATCGACGTTCACGTGCACGGGCTGGAAGGGGCCGATGCCCTCGACGGCGCCGGCGGCGTTGCCGCTCTCGCCGCTCGCTTGCCGCGATATGGGGTGACGGCCTTCTGCCCGACCTCGATCGCCTGTGCGCCGGATCCTCTGCGCGAGATGCTGGACGCGATCCGCGTCGCCCGGCACGGGCCCAGCGGCGCCCGCGTGCTCCCCGCGCACCTCGAAAGCAACTTCATCAACCCGGAGTACTGCGGCGCCCAGCCGGTCGAGTGTCTGCGCCTGCCGCGCGGCGCGGTGGCCGACGGCCGCTTTACTGGCGACGACATCCTGGCCGTCATACATGCAGCGCGTGGAGACGTCGGCATCATGACCGTCGCCCCGGAGCTCGAGGGGGTGATCGATCTGATCCCCGATCTCGTCGCAGCAGGAATTTACGTGTCTCTCGGCCATTCCGGCGCGAGCTACGAGCAGGCGCTCGCCGGCATCGAAGCTGGGGCCACGCAGGCGACACACCTGTTCAACCGGATGACGCCGCTCGGTCATCGCCTTCCCGGGCTGGCCGCCGCCGTGCTCGAGAGCGACCGTGTCACGGCCGAGATCATCTGCGACGGGGTGCACGTGCACCCGGCGATGCTCCGCGTCGCGGTTGCGGCGAAGGGGCCGGACGGGATCATGGCCATCACCGACGGGACCGCCGGCTCCGGTCTGCCGGTCGGCACCCGCACGTTCATCGGCGACCGGCCGATCACCATCGGCGACGTCGCGAGGTTGGACGACGGCACGATCGCGGGCAGCACGTTGACGATGGATAAGGCGTTCCGGAACCTCGTCCGCGAGCTGCGGATGACCATCCTCGATGCGGCGCGCTGCTGCGCGACCAGTCCGGCCGACGCCCTCGGCCTGGCCGCGGTGGGGCGGGTCTGCGAGGGCTGGATCGCGGACCTGACCGTTCTTGACGAACAGCTCCAGGTTCGCTCGACTTTCGTCGGCGGGGAGCTGGTGTGGCCGCTCCGCGGGTGACTGTTCTTTTCTGGAACGCTGGGACACGTCAGGCCGTCTATGCCGGTATGAGATTTGCCGTCGCATGCGGCGTGCTGGCGTCCTCGCTGAGCGCGACCGCCTGCATGGTGAGCGTCGATTCCCAAGCGCTGATCGAGCGCGAGGAGAAGCGGTTCACGGTCTCCGGTAGCCCGGTCCTCAACGTCACGACGTTCGACGGCGCGATCGAGATCCGGTCATGGGATCGGGCAGAGGTGCTGGTCGAGATCGAAAAGCGCGGCGGGACGAAAGAAGCGGTCGACGCGCTGGTCATCGACGCGCGGCAGGATGGCGATCGCGTCACGGTGGACGTCAAGCGCCCGAAGGGGGAGAGCTTCACCGGCTTCGGTATCCACCACTCCGCCTCCGCCAGGCTGGTCGTCTCCGTTCCCTCCAAGACCGACGTCGTCGCCCGCAGCGGAGACGGATCGATCCGGATCGAGCGGGTGAGCGGGCGCCTTGACCTCGGCACCAGTGACGGCAGCATCCGTGCCGCGGACGTCGGCGGCGAGCTGACGTTTCATACCAGCGACGGTTCCGTGCACGTGGACAATGCCGAGGGGGCGCTCGACGTGGACACGGGCGACGGCAGCGTCGAGGTCTCCGGGAATCTGGGCGTCGTCAAGCTCCACACCGGCGACGGCTCGATCGTCTACCGCGCGTCCGCCAGCACCACGATGACGGATGACTGGAGCTTCACGACTGGTGACGGCAGCGTCACCGTCTACCTGCCGCAGGATTTCTCCGCCGAGCTCGATGCTCGGACCAGCGACGGCGGCATCCGCAACGACCTGCATGTCGGTCCGGTCCGCGCCGAAGCCGACGGCTCGCCGACGGACGGCGGGCCCAGCCATGATCGCGACGAGTCCAGCCGCCGCGCGCTGCGCGCTCAACTGGGCACGGGCGGCAAGACCCTGAAGATCCGCACCGGCGACGGCTCCATCCGCCTTCGCGCATCCTGACGGATCCGAGCGCCAGGACCCCACCCCGAACACGCCCCTATCTGATCGGTGTCGCCGCGTAGGCGGTCGGGTCGTCCACCCCGGCCTCGGCGAAGGCCTCGCGCCGCTCGCGGCACTTGCTGCAGCGGCCGCAGTGCAGCCCCCGCTGCGGCTGCATGCAGGACAGCGTCAGCTCCAGCGAGACCCCGAGCTGCCGGCCGAGTCGAATCACGTCGGCCTTGTGGAGCGTCGCGAAGGGCGCGATGACGGCGATCGGCGCGGCGACGCCGATCGAGAGCGCGCCGGCGAAGGCGCTGAAGAACTCCGCAGTCGCGTCGGGAAACGGGTTGCCGGCGAGCGGCCCGATCCACACCCGCTCGATGCGCGCGCGGGCCATGAACACGGCGGCCTTCGACAGCAGGATGACGTTCCGCCCTTCGAGGTAGACATCTTCGTCGGGGGTGTCGAAGCCGGGGGCCTCCCCGCGGATCGCCCAGTGCGTCGACGGATAGACGTCGGTCATGTCGACCCGCAGCGAAGCGAGCGGCCGGATGTCGGCGGGCGGAAGCGAGGCGAGGAAACGCGTTGCGACCTCGCGTTCCGTCGCCTCCCAGGCCAGCCCGACCGAGACGTACATGGGCTGGACGGGTCCTTCGCGAGCCGCCTGCGCGACCAGCACGGCACTGTCCAGGCCGCCCGAGAACAACACCGCGGTCACCGCTGGGATAGGCACTATGATCGATGTCGAGAATCCGGCGTCGCCACCGAAGCTCCCGTCCAACTGCCACCACGAATCATGTATCTAGTCACCAAACGGATCGAGTTCTGCTACGGCCACCGCCTGCTCGACTACGACGGCGTCTGCAAGCATCCCCACGGGCACAACGCGCTCGCCGAGATCGAGGTGCGGACCGATCGCCTCGACGCCCGCAACATGGTCACCGATTTCAGCGACATCAAGCGGCTGGTCAAAGGCTGGATCGATCGGGAGCTCGATCACAAGATGATCCTGCGTCACGACGATCCACTGGTCGCGCCGCTCCAGGCGTTGGGAGAGCCGATCTATCTGCTCGAGAGCAACCCTACCGTCGAGCGCATCGCCAAGCTGATTTTCGACGAAGGCCGGCAGCTCGGCCTCGACATCGTCACCGTCCGCGTGTGGGAGACACCGTCGTCCTTCGCTTCCTACAGCAACGACTGACGTGCCGCGGGGCCGCCCGGCACCGCCGGTCCGCCGGGGCGGCTACTTCTTGATGAAGGGCAGTTCGTACGATGCGTAGAGGAAGACGCCGACGTCTGAGTTGCCGCTCTGCCAGGTGATGGGCAACGCGGCGCCGCCGACCAGCTGCGCCTCACGCACATTCCAGCCGAAGCGTACGCCGGGCGAGAGCGTGTACAGGGTGCTGCTGTCACGTCCGACGCCGTCGTATGACTGGGCGAAGAGCAGGACCTGCTCCAGCATCAGGTGGACCATCGGGCGCAGGGCGTAAATCGTGCTGCCGGCGAGGAACGGAGACAGCAGGTTCGCGCGATCCGCGCTGCCGGCGGCCTCGGCGCGCGGCAGCCAGGTGAAACCGGCGTTGCCGTGCCAGTAGATCGCGCCGCGGCGCTTGCTGACCGGCAAGTCCACCTGCAGCCCGTACGAGCCGTTCCCCAGCCCGTCGCCGACGCTGCCGGTGGGAAGCACGAGGCTCGCGCGCGGCGAGAACGCCGGGCGGCCTGGCCCCTCCTCGAGCAGCTGATATCGGTAATTGATCAGCGTGTCTCCGGCCCCGAATCCGCTGCTGCCGTCGGCGAACGACAGCGTGTACGAGAGCTGGTGCGTCTGCGACGGCGCGGGCCATTCCTGGGTGAAGCTGGCGGCCCACTGACCGCCGGTCCGGGCCGGGCCGAAGATGTTCTGGACCACGCCGCGTTCCTGGTTGAAGGCTTCCTCGACCAGGAATGAGTTGTCTTCGATCGCGAACGGGCTATCCGCCGGGTGCGCCGCCGCCGGCGGGGCGGCCGGCGCGGGCGTCTGGGCGTGCGCCGGGCACGCCAGCATCAACGTCAAGGCCAGCGCGCCCGCGGCCTGGACCAGCACCTTGGACGCGGCGCGCGCGCCGATCGTATAGGGCCGGTTTTTCCCACTGCGCAACCGCACGCTGTCGGCGGCGTCGCTCCGCGCCTCGACCTGCGTCACCTGTCCCGGCCGGAGATCGTGGCGCTCCACGAAGCGGAGGAACTCGGGATCCTGATCGCTGACGCGTTGCACCCTGACGGCTGTATGGAGCGGGCAGGTGAGCAGCGTGTCGTAGCGGATCCGATTGACTGTGCCGTCCGCGTCAGGAATCGGATCACCATGCGGGTCGACCGCCGGGCGGCCCAGCATCTCGTCGATCCGCTCGATCAGGCGTTCGGACACCGCATGCTCGAGTTTCTCCGCTTCCTCATGCACCTCCGTCCAGCTCATGCCCATGATCTGGACCAGGAACTGCTCGATCAACCGGTGGCGGCGGAGCACGCGTGCCGCCTGTTTCTCCCCGGTGCGGGTCAATCGCACGCCGGCGTACGGCTCGTAGCGCACCAGGCCGGAGTCGGCCAGGGTCTTCACCATGGTGGTTGCGGTGCCCGGAGCGACGCCGAGCGTCGTGGCGATCTGTCCCATCGGCACGAGCGCGCTTGAGGGCAGGTCGGCGCTCTGTGCCATGAGGATTGTCTTCAAGTAATTTTCGACGGTTGGTGAAGGAAGCACGCCTCAGTATCTCAAAATCCTGATTTTGAGTGCTGAAACGCGCTGATCGAGGGAGACCAGATCACGATCGGTACGCGAGTCTGCGATGCTGGCTCCGCGCCTACTCGCGTCGTCCGCCGAGACGATGCGGGGTAACATCGCGAGCGAATGACCCCGCCTTCGGGTGCGGACCGGGATCCGCTGCGCACCGCCCTGGCGACGCCGGAGACGAAGCGCCGCTACGTCCGCCGGCTGTTCTCCACCGTTGCCGATCGCTACGATCTGATCACCGGATTCCTGTCGTACGGCCAGGATCGCCGGTGGAAGCGCCGCCTGACTGCCTTGTCGGGCGTCAGGCCCGGCCTGCGGGCGCTCGATCTCGCGTGCGGCACTGGCGACATCGCCTATGCGCTCCAGGCCGGCGGTGCGCTGACGACCGCGCTCGACATCACGCCGCGGATGCTGGAGCTTGCGGCGGCCAAGCAGCGCAGCGGTTCGCGGCCGCAGTGGGTCGCCGGGGACATGATGGCGCTCCCGTTCCCGGCCGGCCAGTTCGACCTGGTGACCACCGGTTACGGCATTCGCAACGTGCCGGTGATCCAGGGCGCAATCGACGAAGTCCATCGCGTGCTCAAGCCCGGCGGCCTGTTCCTGTCCCTGGATTTCAACCGTCCCGCCAATCCGCTCGTGCGTTCGGTGTACCTCACCTACCTGACGGTCGTGGGCTCGAGCCTCGGGTTCGTGCTCCACGGCGACCCTGACACGTATCGCTACATCGCGGAGTCGATCAAGCGGTATCCCGGGGCAGCGGCCGTCTGCGGCATGGTGCGCGAGCGCGGATTCGCGAGCTGTGAGTACCTGCCGGTGCTGCGCGGGTTGATGGCGATCCATAGGGCGGTGAAAAAGTGATCGCTTCCAGCTTCCCGCTCCTGTGGGGACAAACGCGCCGGTTCGTGCTTGAACTCTACGGTGTGCGAAAGTCCGCGACGCCAGTCCGGCCACCCGGTTGTCACAACCCATTCCAGCGGGAAGCGGGAAGCGGGAAGCGGGAAGCTTTTAGAATTTGGGATAGCCTGTAACAATGGACACCCCGGAAGTCCGCCGCCGATTGCGCGCGGTCATCGAACAAGCTCGGCGCGGCGCCGCGGCGCGCCGCGAGCGCGCCGATGCCGCGGCCCGCGACTACGAAGCCTTCTTGCGGGATCGGGCGGTGCCCACGTTTCACACCTTCGCCGCCGCGCTGGTCGCCGAGGGCTTACGTTTCAAGGTGTTCACGCCAGCCGGATCCGTCCGGCTCGCGTCGGAGAGCGGCGGCGAGGACTTCATCGAGATCACGCTCGATCCAACCCTCGACCCGCCGCGTCCTGTCGGTCACACCAGCCGCGGCCGCGGGCGCCGGACGCTCGTCACCGAACGGCCGATCCGCGCCGGCACCGCGACCGCCGACCTCACGGAGGAGGACGTGCTCGAATTTCTCGTCGAGGAGATCACGCCCTTCGTAGAGCGGTGACAAAGAAGGCTACCGGCTACCGGCGTGATTGGCTGTCGCACTCGGCCCGGAGCGCGGCGTCGTTCCTTGACCAGGTTTGCAATTGCGCTCGCGCGCCTCTAAACCGTTAGAATCTCCGGGCCTGAAGCCTGAAGCCTGAAGCCTGAAGCCTGAAGCCTGAAGCCTGAGACGATTGTCAGGCCTTGCGCCACTCTTCGATCTCTTCGTCACTGAATCCCAACTCGCCGAGGATTGCGTCCGTGTGCTGGCCGAGTGTCGGCGGCGCGGTGCGCACGCCGCCGGGAGTGTCCGAGAGCTTCACCGGCACTCCGGTCACGCGGAGCGGACCGAGACTCGCGTGCGCGACTTGCTGCACCATCTCCCGCGCCGCGAGCTGCGGGTCGGCGAGCACTTGGCCGACGTCTCGAACCGCGCCGCACGGAATGCGCGCGGCGGTCAACACCGCGATCCATTCGGCGCGCGTCTTGGTGCGCAGCCGTTCGACGATCACCGGCTTCAGGACGCCGTAGCCCTGCACACGCTGGCGGTTGGTGGCGAACTGCGGATCATCGCCGAGCGCCTCGAGGCCGCAGGCGGTGCAGAACGCCCGCCACAGCGCATCGTTCCCAACGGCGATTACGAAGTCACCGTCGCTCGCGCTGAAGGTCTCGTACGGCACGATCGTCGGATGGCGATTGCCGAGGCGCTGCGGCGCCTGGCCGGTCGCGAAGAAGCTGCCGGACTGATACGTCAGAAGCGCCGCCGTAGAATCGAGCATGCCGATGTCCACCAGCTGCCCGCGGCCGGTCTGCGTCCGCGCGTAGAGGGCCATCGAGATCCCCTGGAACGCGAACATCCCGGAGACGATGTCGGAGATCGCCACGCCGAGCCGGAACGGCGGACCGTCCGCGTCTCCCGTCAGGCTCATCAAACCGCCTTCAGCCTGGATCACCGCGTCGTACCCGGGCTCACTGCGCCGCGGCCCCGTCTGGCCGAATCCGGAGATGGAGCAATACACGATCGCCGGGTGCGTGCCATGGATCGCGTCATAGTCGAGGCCCAGGCGCGCCATCGCGCCCGGGCGGAAGTTCTCGACGATCACGTCGGTTCGCTCGAGGAGGCGCGGGATCACGGCCTTCGCCGCCGCCGACCTGAGGTCGAGCGCGAGGCTCTCCTTGTTTCGGTTGACGCTCAGGAAATACGCGCTCTCGTGTCCGAGGAACGGCGGTCCCCAGCCGCGCGTGTCGTCGCCGCGGCCGGGCTGCTCGATCTTGATGACTCTCGCGCCCATGTCTGCGAGGAGCATCGTGCAGTAAGGGCCGGACAGCACGCGCGTGAAGTCGAGGACGGTGATGCCTGTCAGCGGGCCGTTGTGGGTCACGCTATGCTCCGGCCCGGCGCCGCACCGTCACCAGGTCGCTCAGTAACGCGTACGCCGTGTGGCGGAGGTCGCCGTCGAGTTGGCAGATGGCGATGTCGCCGAGGATGTCGGTGGTCACGATTAGCGCGTTCGCCTGGCCGCGCAATCCGGCCAGCAGATCGTCGGGCGGCAATTCGGTCAACGCGACCGAGGGTCGCTGCCCTCGCGCGCCGCTCGCGATGAGACGCAGCCGCCGCCCGCGGGCCCTGGCCTCGCGTGTCCGTTCGGCCGTGTCCGGACCAAGTCCCTCGCGCACCACGTCGTGCGGCGTAATGCCCGCACCCATGAACACGTTCGCCAGCGCCGCGGCCTTCGCCGCCGCGTCCCAGCCGTCCACGTCCAGCGACGGATCCGCCTCCGCGATTCCGAGCGCCTGCATCCGCGCCAGCGCCGGCGCAAACGCTTCCCCGTGCTCGAGGGCGGTGAGGATGTGGTTGGTCGTGCTGTTGACGATCCCGCGGAACCGTTGCACGACGGAAGTCGGCATCGTCTCGCGAACGAGGTTGAAGACCGGCACGCCGTCCATGACCGCGCCTTCGAAGAGGAACGACAGGCCGGCGGCCCTCGCGGTGGCACTCAGGGCGGCGTACGCGAAGGCCGCGGGGCCCTTGTTCGCGGTGACGACGTGGCATCCCGAGGCGAGCGCGGCTTCGACGTGGTCGATCGCCGGACGGCCGTTCTCGATCCCGAGCGTCGTCGTTTCGATGACGACCCGCAGCGGCGCATCCGTGGTCGCGAGCGCGGCGATCACGTCGGCGGCAGTGCTGACGGTCGTGGGCGCGATCGCGTCGAGCCGGCGCCCATCTTCGACCTGCTTCACGGCCAACGCCGCGTCCACACCGTCTGTGTGGTGCATCGCACCATGCCGGCGGGTGGCAATCCCGACGATCCGATACTCCAGGCCTTCGTCTGCCGCGAGCCGGTGCCGTTGCTCGTCGAGCAGGCGGACGAACCGCCGGGCGACATTGCCGAACCCAATCAAGGCAAGATCAGCACGCATCAGTGGTCGGGACGATTATTCATCTGCCATCTGCCATCTGCCATCTGCCATTTGCCATCGGCCATGCCCCGGCGCTGAGCGCGAAGCCCCCAAAGTGTATCGTGACGGCCTGAGCCGGCTCCCGACTCCGGCGCCACCCCGATCGTCCAAATCGCAGAGAATGTCGTAGGGTGAGGCTGGCGGCTCCAGCCGGGAGGATCGATCGCCATGCTGATACTGACAACGACAGCGGCGGTGGCCGCGATGGCCTGGGCCAGCCTGGCGACGGCGCAGACGTCCGCGCCCAAGGAGTCGGACTTGCCGGTCGTGGTGACGAGCGGGGAGGCGACGGTCAAGCGCGCGCCCGACCGCGCGTTCGTGGCGATCTCCGCCGAGTCGCGGGCCAAGACGTCCCGCGAAGCGCAGAAGGCCAACGCCGACGCGATGACCGCCGTCCTCGCCAAGCTGAAGTCGGCCGGCCTCGCCGGCGACGCCATCCAGACCACGAACTACGACATCCAGCCGGAGTTCGACTACAACAACGGCAAGCAGACGCTGCGCGACTACGTCGCGCGCAACGCCATCGAGGTGCGGGTGGATGATCTGCCGAAGCTCGGCGACATCCTCGATCTCGCGGTCGGCGCCGGTGCGACGTCGGTCGCGGGTGTGCGTTTCGACTTGAAGGATCGGACCGGAGCCGAGCGTGAGGCGCTGCAGAAGGCGGTCGAGGACGCGCGGGCGCGGGCCAACGCCGCGGCCGCCGGCGCAGGCTTGAAAGTCGAGCGTATCGTCCGGATCGAGGAGCAGCGGGCGACGGTCATGCCCCCGCCGAGGCCCATGGCGATGCGCAACATGGCGATGGCCGAAACGGCGCCGACCCCGGTGGTCGCGGGGGATCTCGAAATCCGCGCCACGGTGACCCTCACCGCCGCCATCCGTTAGCTCAGCTCTCCCCCTTGACGACGACGCCATCGACCGCGTCGTCGTCGAAGAGCCCGACCAGTTCCGGCGCGCCGAGCGGGCGCGCGGTCTGATCAATCGGCGACAGGTCCGGCAGCGCCTCCGGGGCGCTGATTCCGCTGTCCTTCAGCCGCCGCGCCGTGACCAGCACGCGGCTCTCGAGGGAGCCGATCGCCCGGTTGTACGCGTCCACCGACTTGGTCAGCCCGCGTGCAACCTCCTCGAAGTGCACCGCCATGACCCGGATGCGATCGTAGAGCTGACGCCCGAGCTCGCTGATTTCCTGCGCGTTCTTGGCGATCTTTTCCTGCTGCCAGCCATACGCGACGGCCCGCAGCAGCGCCATCAACGTGGACGGCGTCGCCAGCATCACGCCGCGGGCCAGACTGAATTCGAGGAGCGCCGGGTCGTGCTGGAGGGCGGCGCTGAGGAGCGTTTCGCCCGGCACGAACATGATCACGAGATCCGGCGCGGGCTGGAAGTGCTGCCAGTAGGTCTTGTTCCCGAGCTTGATCACGTGGTCGCGGACCTGGCGCGCGTGCTGCCGCAGCTTCGGGTCGCGCAACCCTTCGTCCGTTTCCATCGCGTCGAGGAACGCCGATGAGGGCACTTTCGCGTCCACCACGACGTTCTTGCCGCCGGGCAGGCGGACGATCAGATCGGGAGTGAGCCGGCCGCCATCTCCGTTCACCGATTCCTTGAGATCGAAGTCACAGTAGTTGAGCATGCCGGCCGCTTCGACGACGCGGCGCAGCTGGAGCTCGCCCCATTGGCCGCGAACGTTGGGCGACCGCAGCGCCTGCACCAGGCGGTTGGTTTCGACCTGCAGCGTCTGCTGCGACGCGTGCAGCGACTTGAGTTGCTCGGTAATCGCGGAGTGCGTCCCCACCCGATTCTGCTCGACCTGCTGGAGCTTGCCGTCGACCAGGCTGAGCGACTCTTTCAGCGGCTGGACGAGGTCCTCGATCGCTTTCTGGCGGCCCGACAGCTCGACGCGCGCGGTTTGCTGGAATTCCGCGAGCGAGGACTTGGCCAGCGCCAGGAAGGATTGATTGTTTTCCCGCAGTGCGGCAGAGGACAGGGCCGTGAAGGCATCGCGCATCCGCGCTTCGGCCTGGCCCAGGAGTTGGAGCTTTTCTGCTGCCGCGCGGCGTTCCGCCGCGACTTCTGCTTCGAGCCGGGCACGGTCCTGCTGCGCCTCGCTGAGCGCGCGCTGCAGAGCCGCGATTTCTGCGCTTCGTTCGTCGAGTTCGGCTGAGAGGTCGCTGGTGCGCCGAACGGCTTCTTCGGCGTGGGCCTGCGCGGCGGCGAGCGCGGATTGA
>Ga0207701_10001916_pt1 | contig 21617 bp, 26 predicted proteins | sample KBSSwiSSwithPhiX_FD_184294 | JGI IMG/M metagenome (GOLD analysis project Ga0207701, IMG submission 184294) | Switchgrass rhizosphere bulk soil microbial communities from Kellogg Biological Station, Michigan, USA, with PhiX - S5 (SPAdes) (version 2) | ecosystem: Environmental > Terrestrial >... | reverse complement strand
ACAAGCGACGAGTGACACCATGTCTCCGTTCCATCAGAATTTGTCCTTCATCTAATCACCCGATCCGCTCTCGCTAGTTCGGCGGAATCGTGAGGCTGATCTATTTGGGCTTTCTTGTCGCAGGATTTGATAGGCGATAGCACCGCCGAGCATATGGCCTGGGATGTTCCAGGCCAGGCGTGCAGGGGAAATATGAGCAACGCCAAACTTATTATGATAGCGCCTTGACAACTCATCTTGCGCTGACTAATTCTTGCCGCCACTCTTTACCTTTCAGCTCTCTCTGACAACTGATTTTTCGGATAATGACAATTGACCATTCGGGTCGGGGGAGGCAGATTATGCCGCCGAGGGGTTCTGCATTAGAATTGACGCAGCTACGGAGGCGCTGTCTAAAAAAAAGAGGGTAGGGGCCGAAAATCCGGATTCCGAATGCTAGTCCGAGAAAATTCGAGCATCGATTTCCCACTATCAGTCAATCGTTGAGTCTGTAGCTCGGCATTTCCGTGTGACCGGGGAGATGGCACAATTCTCATGGTACCCCGCAGATGTCTACAATGCGTAGTCCGGGGAAAGACCTTGCGCTACCCAAGATTGTATGGTCTCAATCGCGGCGCAAGTGAAAGCGCGTCTACGCCTACTGGAACCTGTCAAACGGTGACAACTTTGACAGCACGGCCGTCATTCTGACGGCTTAAAATGCTCAAACCTCTTTAGGGTCATCCGTGATTTTAAGGCATTGCGTATCTTTTTGGGTGTGGCCTAGTCATTGCTCTCCGGCCAGAGCCAGCACAGTAAAGACGCTATATCAATGACAGAGCAACTTTGGACCATCGCGCAAATAGCAAAATATCTGAACGTTGATAAGTTCACGATCTACCGTTTGATCGCCAGTGGTAAAATACCGGCTTTTAAAGTCGGGAATCAGTGGAGGTTTAAAAAGAGGCTCATTGAAAGATGGTTGAAAGCAAATACAAACATAGGAAGAAGCCGTGATCATTAGTAGTTTATATTAGGGCTCCGCATCCGACAGTTTCGATAGGCCGCGCGACAACCTAATTGCTCGTTCAGATCGTTGCATTGAGCGCGATCACCTGGAACGCGATAAACCAGACAGTAGCTTGAAACGATGATGGGTTGGAAAATTCAGTTGATTATTTCTTTTCGCTTGAGCTTCGCCCAGCGTGCTCGCTGCGCAGCGGCTATCTTTCTCTTTGCCGCCAGGCTCATTGTGCGCTTATTCGTTGAGCTAGCTCAGTTCGTCATCGAGCCGTCGAGAAGCACCTCTTTGGTCAGACTATCCAGCTTTTCTTTGATCGACGTGGCTCGTCTTAGTTGCTGCGGTCTAAGATGGGTTATGTTCAGGGCCGTCACTTATACGCCACGGTGAGATAAATCAAGAAGTCTCTCTACGTAGCTTCTGGACTGCATTATGGCGTCACAGATACACACCATTACACGCAGTATTTATTAATCTCCGGTTCAGATTCTTAATTAACTGAGTATCCGTCGGGCGATAATCATTCCAACATAACCTGCGGTGAAGGAGAAGATAATATTTATGACCCGTCCGAGAGAACCAAGCAGATAGGCAATGCCAAATGTAACTGAGACGGCAATGATCACATACAGCGTGAATTTCCGCCAATACGGCATGCGAACGGGTTCCTACACGGTCATCAAACCTTCCATACACAGTTTCAGTGACTCTTGCCTGAAAGTGTTTTTCTCCTCGTCATTATAAGCCGCAGACTTGAGCATCTCGTAAAGCTCGTCCAATCTCCGCACCCGTTCTTGATGTTCTCGCACATACTGTTCAACGTTTGAATCTATCATTGTGGGTCTCCTTCGAGCGCCTAAATACTCCGCAAGGCAAGTGCCATTACACAAGTGTTGAATATCGCGCTAAAGACGGCTCGGTTGGCGGCTGTCTAAGCCGGCGACCGTCGCCATGTTTGTCATTAAACCGACGCGCTGAGGAGCTTAGTTACATCGGAGCAGCCTTGGCTTGTAGTGACCCCTCATGGTATACGATGTGGATTTCAATTTAAGGCGAGGATGAATAGAAAAGAGATCGAAGAGCGGATGTGGGGGAAAATCCGTAGCATTTGCACGGAAAAGCGGGCTTATTTCGGAACGATAATCACAATTCTGATGGAAGAGTACCTTAGAGACTTTAGATCGAGAACGGCTGGATGGAAAAACGTATATAGCTCCTCAAACTTTCTTGGGATGAACCATCGGAGTGGAGGACCTTAAGATGTGGACTCGGACATACCGCAATCACTTCATTATGGCTTTTCCTAGCTTCGATACGACAACACGAAATTGGAGAGCTCAGGCCGATATTAGCTGGTGTCGTGGAGACCGGCGCGATTCGGCTTTTGTCAGGTATAATCACGGTGCGACGGAGGCTGAAGCAGTAGTAGGTTTCGCTTTGCAGCAGAGTGTCGAGTGGGTCGATCGAAAACTCACTTTATACGAGCGGTAATTAGCTCTTACGGTTCCTTCATCTTCTGCTTCTGTCCTTGAGGATTAATGCTGCAGAACACTGAGCCAGTGTTCCATATATTCGTTCTTCAGCGATAGTTTGCATGATTCCTATCTGTTTTCCGACCGTATTTAACCTCCTTTCTTTTTGCCTGTCTTGTGTTCTAGGTCCTCCCTCGGGTAGACCGAGGAGACTCTAGACAAACTGGAGGGCCGCGCCATGTCCGACAGCAGATCTGCGCCGCTCAGTCTGGACCTCTTGCTCAGGAAATTGGAGAAATGGAGCCGGACGATCCAAAGAGGGCTTTCTTTCTAAAAGAGCTTTCGGCCCTGCCGCAGCTCCGGCGATCTTTGAAATCAGCAGGCGATCATTTCATTGGCGAGCGTATGGACGAGCTTGCGCGTGAAATGACAACGCTCAAGCCTGGTAATTCTCGCCGAGCGCAAATCGTCCAGGAAATAATGCGGCTCAGCGATTCATTAAAGCAAGGCTAATGACGCTCGTGACGTTAGACGAAGACAGATCCAATGTCCGTAGTGGTCATGCCCATACCGTCCATCCCAAGTTTGCGATTTATATTCTTATCGTATTCGGCACGAATCTTTTGATCTGGACCCTGCTTCGTAAATCCGTTTCGCTGATCGCCTCGGCCTTATAGCTGCCGGTTTTCTCCTGTTGTTCTTTTTGGCCGTTTAGCCTAGTCGAGCCGGTCCCTTGGCTGTTGAAGCCAGAGCCGACCCGTAAGCTTCTTTGAAGTCTCTGACTCAAAACGCCTTGCTCAGCAACACATGTTGGCAGCAATTCATCTCAAATGGCCAACGAATTGCACAGACCAGAAATAGAGGGCTTCTTGAAAGCGTTTCGCATGGAGTTGTGGGTCTAGGAAGGGATTTTTGAAAATGGAATGAAATAAACAGAGGAAACTGACTGACAGAGTTAGAAACTTCCTACGGTCGACGTGTAGGACGGTCGCTTGAATGAAATTACGCGAGCATCCACTGCTTAAAAAGCACTCGCCACCGAAATGGCGGCCGTTTTTCGGATCAACTGCTCCAGTGGCAGGCGAGATCGGTGTCCTCGATGAGGTGCGTCCATCTGCACTATCCGACAGATGCTGTTTTGTTCTAATGGATTTTCGGGGCAAGAAATATATCGCGGGACTTAGCTTCGATGACGATGGTTTTTGCCGGAAATTTATTGATTTCGTGCGACGGCAGAGGGGAAAGCCAATCGCCAGGATTGCTGAACTTGAGATTTCGTTCGCTTAAGAAATTCCTCAGCCGCCGCCTACGCGCTCAGAGCGCCCTCTTTCTTCTAAGAGGGGGACTAACATGGCGCTAACCAAGGCTGAGATTGTCAGTCGAATCTCCGAGAAAAACAGGATTTCCAATCCTGAGATCTTTAATGTTGTACAAGCCACATTCGAAGTTATCAAAGCCTCCTTGGAACGGGGCGAAAAAGTCAAAATTAAAAACTTCGGGAATTTTGCTGTCCGTACCAAACATCGGCGGAGGGGGCGCAATCCCCAAACCGGCGAAGAAATCGTCATCTCCGGCCGGAAGGTTTTAACTTTTACAGCCAGCCCAGCCATGAAGGAAAAGGTCAATAGCGCGTCCTCGGCTTAGACGCTGGACGCGGCGTGGGTGCCCCATTTGCGTCATCGGTGGAGACCAAACCGCGCGGCTTCGCTTCTCACCGCTCAACTCAGCATTGCAATCCGGTTGCGGCGGTTTTTCCAAGGCATGATTAAGCGTCAACGCTAATTGGCAGCACCTTAGGAGGCTACCATGATCGCAGACGTTAAAGAGACACTGGATTGCCGAGAGATCCTGTTCGGCTGGACTAAGACAAGTAAGAAACGCAGAGCCGATGCATAGCTCGCTCTCACCGAGATATGTTTTTCTTGAGCAGCGAAATGGTCAACACCCCCGCTCTGACACGATCAGGATAACATAAATCGGCTGTGGCCATTTATTGTCGATCCCCAGATCCCCGAACTGACACAAGAACAGATGAGTTAAGTCCATGATATGGGTGTAGCGTAAACATTCGATCGACCCGAACAGTTTCATAGACAGTGTCCGCTTGGCCGGAACCGGATTACCAAGTTCGTTTTCTCTACTCTAGCGTTCGCGTTTTGCAACATATCCATCCGGTGAATTTGGACAGGGGATTGTAAGCGGCGGAATGTCGTTATGCCGTCGCACAGAGAAATCGGATGTTTGCGGAATCGCATTTTTGTCACTTCGGCTCATCAGCAAAAGAATCACAACATTATTGATCTACACATCGCCGCCTTTGGGTCCAGAAAGAACCGACCATATGCGCAAGCAAGTCGGCAGGGTTTTGGTAAAGTGCAACACAGCCGGCCCGTTGCAACTCTTCCCGGGTGCCGCCACCACAGAGCAGGCCGATCGTGCAAACATTGTTTTTTGCTGCTGTCTCAGCATCGTAGGCCGTATCACCTATAGAGATCACTTTGGCAGGGGTTGGGTTTCCAAGTTTCTGTAATGCTACACGACAGATGTCACCGTGTGGTTTTGACTCTGCAACCTCCTCCGAACATACTGCGCAGTCGACGACATCGGAAATGTGAGCTATTTCTTTGTAGATGTTGACCTGCTCTCCTTTGGCCGTGGATGCTAGGGCAATTTTTTTGCCGTCGTTTTTAATCCGCTCGAATAGCTCTCGCACCTTAGGGAAGGCTTTTAAGCTCGGGAGATATTCGCGTCTAAAAAGCTCGCCCCGATATTTTTCCAAGTCGGGGCGGAAGCGGTGTAACTCGTCGGGAGAAAAAAATACCGGCAACATGTCGTCGGAACCTTCGCCGATGTGGCGGCGGATTTCCTCGTCTGAAACCTCTTTACCGAAACGTGCGAAAGTTCGCCTCCAGGCTTCAATGTGAGCACCCACAGAGTCGATAATTGTCCCGTCAATATCAAAGATTACGGCTTTAACCATTCTTACCGTCGTCTCTACTTCGCCGTCTCAAAAAGACTTTGTCGAATCGAAAGATCGGTATCCGTAGCATCACGACTCCTCTGCCTTTTTGGCGATTCCTGAATGACGCCATACTGAGCGCCGGTCTCTTCGCTCGATATTTGGCAGCAAAACCCATAGCGAAAAGAATAAAAGTAGGACTCCTCCAGCGGCCAGGAAACTGAGCCAAAATAATCCGGTGATGATCTGGGCGATAATGTAGAGTTCTAAAGATATACTTAGCCCGAGTGGGACCATGCTCAAAAGCAACAGCGTTGTACTCGATTCTATAAACCGGCGGGTCACTGCTAGAGGATCGATTTGGCGATGAAGAGCAGCCGGACTCATTACAAGAGCGACGGCACAAATAGTCAGAATAATTGAGATGAAATGAAGTTGCTGCTGACCGGTTGATAGTTTGTCACTGAAGCCGTGGTTGAAGACGGCTATCAACTGAAAGCCAAACAGCGCCTGAATGCCAGGCAGTACCATTCGACACTCTTCCAGTATGTGTCTTGCGGCTGAATCCAACGACAGCTGTTCTTTTTGGTCGGCCATCGTAAAAGCAGCAGAGCAGATTGTAGGCCAGTACCTGACCAACTTAAGTGGCTGAATTTATTTAAAAAATGATCCCCCGTGTACCGCCGAGCAATTTATCTTCTGGTTTTCACCGAAGGCGGTAAGAAAACGCCGACAGCAGCTACCAATGAGCCAGTAATTTTCTTGTCCGTGCCAGAAAATATTTTGATCTTCCCAGAATTTCCGAATAAAATACGGAAACTTTATGCCGGGCAATATACTCGTGGTAGAGGACGAACCCTTGTCGCGCCGAAACATAGTCACGTTTCTGCAGCGTGCTGGCCATCAAGTTAGTGAGGCAGATACGGGTGAAGCCGCGATAGATTTGATTAGAACTAACGACTTTCAAGCAGTAATTTCCGATTTGCGTTTGCCAGGCGAAAAGAATGGGCTGGATGTTCTGAAACATCAAAACCAAACTGATCCGGGAAAACGGCTCATCTTGATTACTGGCTTCGGCTCAGATGAGGTTCAATCGGCAGCTAAACAGCTGGGTGCTATTTATCTGGAGAAGCCGTTATCAATGCGCGGCCTTCTTTCCTACCTGTAATCGCCTTAATTTAATCAGGCGCGATAATCGTCACTGACGGAGGTTGTCTCCAGGCGTTCAGGCGAGATACGGCTCCCATTTTTCATTAACGCGAAACTCATTTCCGGGAGGATTCGCATGTTTGAATCTTTGAGTAGCTTCTTTGCGTCTGCCGGTTTTGAACCGCACGGCCACTGCTTCTTATGGGAAAAATCCCTGCTTTGGCTCTATATCATTTCTGATTCGCTCATCGCGCTTTCTTATTATTCGATTCCCCTGGCCCTTGTTGTATTCGTCATGAAACGGCGAGACTTGGCGTTTCACTGGATGTTTCTGATGTTTGGCGGATTTATTCTTGCCTGCGGCACCACTCACGTATTGGGAATATGGACTTTGTGGAGACCCGTATATTGGCTAGACGGCAGCGTCAAAGCCATCACGGCGGGTCTTTCGCTGGTTACGGCGGTGACGCTTTGGCCACTGATTCCTAAAGCGCTGTCCTTACCCAGCCCAGCTCAGTTGAAAGACATAAACAACGATTTAAAAATACAGATAGCCGAACGCGATCAAGCGGTCGAGCAGCTACAACAGTCTGAAGTTAAGTTTAAGGCTCTCCTGGAGTCTGCTCCCGATGCTATGGTTATCCTGAAGAGCAGCGGCGAAATTACACTAGTTAATGCGCAGATGGAAAAGCTATTTAGATACAAACGAGAGGAACTGATCGGGCGCTCAGTCGAAATTCTGATCCCGGAACGATTCCGTGAAAAACACGTAGACCATCGGGCGGTGTTTTCTAGAAATATGCGACTACGTCCGATGGGGAGCGGAATGGAGCTTTACGCTCTGCGCAAAGATGGTAGCGAGTTTCCGGTTGAGATTAGTCTAAGCCCCATCCAGAGCGAAGAAGGAACGCTCGTAATTAGCGCAATTCGGGATATTACGGAACGAAAACAGATTGAAGCACAGTTGCAGGAAAGGGAACGATTGGCGACGTTGGGAACGACAGCCGCCGTGTTCGCTCACGAGATCGCCAATCCCCTTAATGGGATCGCCACGTCCCTAGAGCTTGCGACATCGGAGCTCGAAAATACAGATAACGCATTTGTGTATGATTCGGTGACGACAGCTTATCAAGAAATCCAGAGGCTGACTTTGCTGCTCAAGGAGTATCGTTCATTTGCTCGGCCCCAGCGTCTTCAACTCCAACCTACCGACCTGCGTCCGATCATTAGGGAAGCTCTCACGACAATTGTTCGTGGTCACAATGGGCCGGAAATCAGACTCGATCTCCAATTGGAAGAAAATCTTCCTCTTATTGATGCAGACAAACAAAAACTAAAGCAGGTCGTGCTGAATCTGGGCAAGAACGCAATCGAAGCCATGCCCAATGGCGGCGTCTTGAGCACCAAGATATATCAACAAAATGGCCGCGTTGTTTTGGAAATAGCCGATACGGGAATTGGTATTGCTGAGGGTGACGACGTTTTTCAACTGTTTAGAACCACAAAACCGGACGGGACAGGCTTAGGGCTTCCCATCGTGCAACAAATTGTCAGCGAACATCGAGGCAGCATTGATTACACAAGCGCGCTACGCAAAGGCACAACATTCAAAATATCGCTTCCGATTGGAGGTGCTTTCTGAAATCGGGAATTAGAGTTCTGAGCGACGCTTTGGGGAAGTGATGATTGCCGAGGACCATCAGTGACGATGAGTTCGAAAGAACAGTTAAGTGCGGAAGAGGCAGATTAGCTCAGCCGTGGTGTAGCGGACACTGATTCTCTCATAGTAGGCAGACCGACCGGGCGGTTTTTTAACAGCCGGTCAGTCTTTAAATGCGGGATTGTTATTGGTGATATCCGCGATCGAACTGGTCATGGCCCTCTTGTTTTACAACTTTGTTGTAAAGGCCGATGATCAGCCAGGTCGGAACCCACTGTGAGTAATCTTCGACCCGCTGGTACTGGAACTTCACATCGCGATCAACTCGGTGTCTTCGAAGTCGAGAGAATGCAACGGCAACGGTATATGCAATAGAGATACACAAAAGTCCGCTCGGGGTGATTGTTCGATGTACACAGAACCAACGAGAAAAGCATTTTGAACGACCTCGGACGCAAGGAATGGGAAGCTGTTGCATACGTCGAGCAAAGCAATACGATTCTGCTAAAAGACCGACAAAGCATAGAAAACCGATCCGGCCGCGCCGCTGATCATGTAGCGTACGATATCGCCCGCGATACGTCGCGTTGCAGAAGTCGGGAATGGGACGAGTCAGTGGAAGCAAAGCCCTGAAATTTTTTTACGCCTTGCTCAAATCGGCCAGATGCGCATTGGTCTAATCAGGTAGGCGCAATACGGACAACTGTTAGGGATCAATTCATAAAATTCCTTCAATGCCGTACGCGATCTATTGGCTTGCTCGTACCGCATCTGATTTTATTGTCTTTTTTCGTCGCTCGACTTCGGCACAACGTTTGCCCTTCTTCGGCCACAGCCATTTTTTATAGGAGGACAAAATGAAACCAAGTCGACTGCTTCTTTCAGGTTCGCTGTTTCTGGCAACATGGATGACGAGTGGTCTAGCTTTATCGCAAACTTCGGGTGGACGCAGCGATACCATACACCCTGACTTGAATGAGTCTAAAGGTGGGTCTAAGTCAGAGCGAAACCAATCTGGGGTGCCGCTGCCGAAAAACGATCCCTCATCTGCGACTGTCGAGGAAGGGAAAAGCGGGTCAAGCGATGTGGTGACACCGCGCTCATCAAAGACACCTACTAAGGGCTCGACTGCCGATACGCCAAAGGGTAAAGATACTGACCGACCAAACCAGACGGAGCCTCCGTCACCTCGATAGCGGGCATTAGATCTATCGGAAATACCAGATTGCGGCACGGTGAACTTCGCCGTGGCGCTGACCGCTGAGATTGGCTGATGACTAATCCCGGCTGGGCGTCGCGCTCACGGTCTGATGTCTCAGCGATCTCAGCGATGATCTCCGCGTTGAAAATTAGCAGCTAAAGAACCCACAATCGGTGTTCCATTTAATCGAGGTAGCGTCTGGGGGATTCCCTCTAGCTTTCGGATTGTTCTGAATGACGCCGTCATCGCGGGATCAAACGTCAGCCAATGCTCATTGCCTTCCGATTTAGTTTTATGCTCTGGGCCGATGATCCGTTTGATCCCCGAGAGCTTGAAAATTCAGATCAACCATCTTCTCGAAGGCCTAACTCGTGAGAAGTCTCATTGTCCATTCTCCCCGTAACATTGATCTGCTTCGAACGCTGAAACGATCGTAACGCCTCGCGGGTACCGTCATTCATAGTGCCGTCTAGCGGCCCTGAATAAAAGCCATCATCCTTCAAAACTTGTTGCGCCTTAACAATCATGCTGCTTGACGGAGTAAATTCGGATGGGTGTTTGCGCTGGAGCAAGACTGCTTGGAGGATTCCATCTCCTAGACTCGAAACTCTTTCTCCATGAATGATCAAACTCCCGTTGCCCGTTTTCCATTGATCTTCCGAAATCAGCACCAACAAGGCTAAAACGACAACGAGACTTGCCACGAGCGTGCCGAATACTGTCTTCATAGCATTGCTCCAATTATGTGTTTAGCGATGACCTAGCTACCTCGCTGCAGATTCAAGCCAATGTAACGGACTTTTCCTAATAGGCCGTGGGCGATCTGAAACGGATTGGGAGCTAACTAGCTACGAAAATTGGCCGCTGTAAAACCGTTGTCGGTGCAAATCGAGCGCCAGAAATTCCCATACGTGGAAGAAAAGCCCACCCGGCCTTTTTCAAACACGGAGTTATTCGTCCTGATTGCATCGGCGCATCGAACACAGCCGGCAGCGAAATATTCAAACCCGAGTCAATAGTGTTCATCGGCTATAGCGTTATACTTGGCTTGATGTTTTGTAAGTTATTTAGCAGAAGTGTATCTCCTACACTCTATAGGAATCGGCAGACACAAAATACGCAAGGTGGCTGAAAATGGGCTTTTCCCTGCCATGACATCCAGCTGCAGATACAACGGTCTCGTCGATGTTGTCCGGACAAAAACTCCATCTTTTTGGATACGCCTTTAAAGCCCAGCATCGAGCGTTTTCACTTATATCTTCAGCATCAGACATCGGTTGGGCTAAAACAAGTTTTCGACTCCAGTATTACCGCACGATCTCAATCGACAGTAGTCGGGATTTCATAAGCCGCTGGTACCGGGCAGTCTAAGCTATTTGCCACCTTTATTTCCGGTGCTGAACACGACAGACTTTCTTTAATGGTTGCTGAGCTACGAGCGCGATTGGTTGCGATTTCGTGGCGTGATCTGGCAATGACGCTTGGTCCCATTCTTTTGCTCAGCATAGCCGGGATATGGGTGGCCATTCGCTTTGTCCGTCCAGCTCCGCCCAATTCAATTACGATTACGAGCGGGCTGGGCGGCAGTATATTCCGCAATACCGCCGAGAAATATCGGAGCATACTGGCGCGTAACGGCATCAGGTTGCAGATCCTGCCCTCCAAAGGGTCTTTAGAAAATCTCCAGAGGCTAAACGACCCATCGTTTCACGTTGATATAGGATTTGTGCAGGGGGGATGGCTTCCGATATCAAAGTCGAGAAGTTGGTCTCGCTCGGTAGTGTGTTTTACGAACCGCTCGCGGTTTCTACCGCAGCGCGAAACCCGTTGACCGACTATCCCAATTTAGCGGGAAGCGATTGGCAATTGGTGCCGAAGGAAGCGGCACACGCGTTTTGGCTTTGACGATTCGTAAAGCAAATGGCATTGAGTCTGGAGGCAGAACGGCACTGCTCAACCTCAGCGGAGAAGATGCGGCGCGGGCGCTGATCGAGCACAAAATCGATGCAGCGTTCTTGACGGGCGATTCGGCCACACCACCTGTAATGCGCAAGCTTCTCCAAACGCCTGAAATTCGGGTATTTAATTTCGTGCAAGCGGAGGCTTATACGCGGCGCTTTCGCTATTGACCCGCTTGGAGCTGCCAATGGGCACTTTAGATCTCGGGAAGAATTCTCCCGACCGGACTCTTTTTTTGATCGCTCCCACAGTCGAGCTTATCGCACGGGAGAATTTGCATCCGGCTATTTCTGATCTGTTGATCGAAGCGGCCCGCCAAGTCCACGGCGGCGCTACTCTGCTGCAACATGCTGGTGAATTTCCGGCCCCTTTAGAGCACGAATTTCGGATCAGTGATGACGCGACTCGCTATTACAAATCAGGAAAAAGATTTTTGTACCGCAGTCTACCTTTTTGGCTGGCGAGTCTCGCAGACCGCACGTTCGTTGTCCTGGTGCCGATTGTTGTGTTGCTACTGCCGGGTTTACGGCTGGTGCCATCGCTGTATCACTGGCGGGTGAGGGCAACGGATCTATCGCTGGTATGGGGCGTTGATCCGACTTGAGCGAGACGCCCTTATGAACTCGACTCTTGAACGGCCAGAACAAATGCTTAAGCGGCTTGATGAGATCGAGAAAGGGGTCAACAACATGAAGGTGCCGCTCGCGTTTGCTGATCAGTTCTATGTATTACGGGAACATATCAGGTTTGTTCGCGATAGCCTTAGCCCGCACGGAGATTCGTCCTCCCGAATGCCAATACCTTAAAAGCGCCAATAGAAATCATCTACGTCGAATCTTTTGCCTATGGAACTGAAGCGAGTTCACAGAATCAGCAAAATCTTCGCGCTAGTCACCTTACTGCTCTCCGATCGCGATCACCCATTGGTACGTCTTTTGCGCGATGATACCTGGAAAACAAGCAACACGAGGTGGGCCATGACAAAGCGAAAACGCCGCGCTTTGACTCTGGTGAGTTGTTTTTTTGCTGTTGGGGTTGTCGGACTGGCGCTTTTTTTTGCGACTCTCGATCAGAATCGGGCCAAGAAATACATAACAGCAGCAGTGAGCAAAGCTACCGGCCGACAATTAAATATTAACGGCGATCTTAAACTAAAACTCGGCTGGATCTCCAAATTAAGCGCCAGCGAAATTCAGTTTCAGAACGCTGGCTGGAGCAAACGCCCGCAGATGGCCGAAGTGGGTCTCCTCGATGTCGAGATAGATCTCTGGGAACTCATTCGACATTTTCGCGTAGTTCTGCCGACAGTGACAATTTCTCAGCCTAACATCGTTCTCGAAAAAAATGCTGAGGGTTCGGCAAACTGGGACTTTCGCACGGCGAGCGCAGTGACGGAGCCCGCAGAGAAGCGCAGTAATGTTCCTATCATTCAAAAACTAATTATCAAAGACGGTATACTCCTGTTTAATAACCAGGAGACCAAGAACCAGACAAAATTGAAGGTAACTGAGGCCGAAAGTGCGGGATTTTTGGAGACACCCGTCAAGCTCAAGGCCGAGGGCACATATCAGTCCCTTCCGTTCACGCTCTCTTTAGACGGAGGGTCTTACCAAAACCTAAGGAGTTCAACAGATCCATACCCTCTAAAACTCGCCGTCAGCGCGGGAAAGTTTAACGCAAGAATCGAGGGCAATCTTACTGAGCCCTTGGCGATGAAAGGGGAGGACGTCACTCTCGACATCCGAGGTGACGATTTAGCAAATCTCTACCCGCTCATTCGCCTGGTATTTCCATCGACGCCGCCTTACCGGCTCAAAGGTCATTTAAAACACGATGGGGAAGTCTGGTCATTCGCCAATTTTTCCGGTCGGGTGGGCGATAGCGACCTATCGGGTAACATTCGGGTAGATACTGCGCCGAAGCGTCCCTTCATGAATGCCGATCTCGTTTCTAACAGGCTCGACTTCGACGACTTGGCCGGTTTCATCGGGGGCAAGCCTGGAACAGCTCCGGCCGAGACAGCTTCAGCGGAGCAAAAAAAGCAAGCTGGCGCTGAAAAGGACAGCAATCGAATATTTCCAGATCAACGGTACGACCTCGAGCGTCTGCGAGCTATGGATGCGGACGTTCGGCTGCGGGCGAAAAAAGTTCTCGCGCTCAAATTACCGATCGACGACCTCAACGCCACTTTGAAGTTGAACGACGGAGTTTTGAGGTTCGCACCGGCTGCGTTCGGCGTTGCCAACGGCCGCATGGAGATCTACAGCACGTTCGACGGATCGAAACGACCGTCGAAAGTGAGCATCGACACTCGGCTCCGGCACTTGGATTTGAAGCGATTCCTTGGTGACAGTTCATTTGCACAAAAAACCCTCAGTCCTATTGGAGGACGAGTAGTTCTCACGGGAACGGGGCAATCTTTTCGTGAGCTCATGGCCACTGCCTCTGGCAGCACCTTCTTCGCCATGTCCGGCGGAGAGATCAGCGAGTTGCTCGTCCGTTTGGCGGGACTAGACGTGGCTCGTAGCTTGGGCGTACTTATTCGAGGCGATAAACCCATTCCTGTCCGCTGTGCATTACTAAATGTCCAGGGACAGAATGGACAGATGGGCGTGCAAACACTGGTTTTCGACACGGCTAGTTCTACTGTTTCGGGTGAGGGTAACATCGATCTCCGGGACGAGAAGGTCAACATTGTGGTACTGCCAGTGCCGAAAGATTTTAGTCCCTTGAGCCTGCGTTCCTACATCCGTGTGACTGGCGGTTTTAAAAATATCTCCGTGTTTCCGGATCCGATCAAGACGGGGACGGATTCCGTGTTTAAAAAGATGTTCAACGTTTTGACGATGCTCGTATTAACTCCACTCCAACCGAGAAACCTCGGCCAAGGCAAGGACGTGGACTGCGATGCGTTGATTAGCCAGGTGCAGAACCAAGACCCGCAGGGCCTCGTGCTCAAAGATGTTTACAAAGCAAATGAAGGTGGAGTTCCAGGGCAGCGAGAGTCCGCGGAACAAACTCCCAGAAAACACGTGGCTAGTAGAGAGAGGGGCAAATCTAACGGGTAATTTTGTACGCCGGTTTAATCATGATCGGAATCTACTTCGACGGATCAAAGATTTTCGAACTTCTCAGGGTTAAGTCGGAATCCGATATGCCGATGTACCTGTAGTTTGTTTTCGTGGTGTTCTCTTGGGCCGGAGATTTGATTTCAAATCACTCGAGTTGCGATGTAAGGCGCAGGGAGGTGATCTCGGCGCGCGTAGCCTGATAAATGCCGCCGCTCTGTGCATCCGATATATGTGCTGCGCCTACCGTTAGCAATGCTGCTGGTCCCATGACCGCCATTATCCTGGACACACACGACAAAACTTTTCGTTTAATAACTTTCCTGTCTTGTTTCGGTAACGAGCATGATAAGTCTTAAAATAATAAATTCGCTGAGTCGCTTGATAGTCATCGCTATCACCTGATCACCTTGTTCGCCCGCACTAGCACGTTGGGTGGAATCGTGAGACCGAGCGCTTTAGCTGTCTTTAAATTAATGATCAGCTCGAATTTCGTCGGCTGCTCGATTGGTAGATCCGCGGGCTTAGCGCCTTTCAAAATCTTGTCGACGTGATAAAGCGCACGCTCCATCGTTTCCGACTGGCTCGGACCGTAGGCTATGAGACCCCCATCATCCGCATAGGATGAATTTTCGTACATTGCCGGCAACCGATTGTTCCTCGCCAATTCAAAAAGTTTCTTCCGATTGACCAAAGTCAATGGGTCGGTGATAACAAACAGCGCATCTGGCCTATTGCGCATCATCTCGGAAAAGACACCATCGAAATCATTTGGCTCTCGGACCGCTGAAGCTTGCACCACGACTCGCAGTGCCTGCGCCGCTCGCTCCAGCTCCCGGAATTTAAAGGTCATGCCAAGATCTGACGCATTCCAAAGGATGGCGCTACGGGCGAGCTTGGGAAGGACTTCCTTCAAAAGTTCGAGCCGTTTTCCACTCAGCTCATTTTCTAGGGCACTCACTCCGGTAATATTTCCATCAGGGTGCGCAAAGCTAGCGACGAGTCCAGTAGCTACTGGATCGCCGGCACCGATAAAAACGATGGGGATGGTCGAGGTAGCTTGCTTCATGGCCAGAGCTGCAGGAAAACTCTGCGTCACAATCACATCTAGTTTGAGGCGGACGAGTTCGTCTGCGAGTTCGGGAAGCCGGTCCATCTGTCCATTGCTATACCGACCCTCAATGGTGAGATTCTGGCCTTCCACGTAGCCCAATCTGCGCAAACCTTGCTCCAACGCTGAAGGAGTTGAGGGAGGTGGGGCAGCTGCACTCGTCAACAGACCTATCCGGTGGGTTTTCGTTGGCTGTTGCGCCTCGGTTACAGAAATAGTTGCCAGCACGATCATAATCAGCATGAAGACAGCGATTGTTTTGCTCATTTTTTCTCCAAGTGGTGTCATAAACCGGCTTAGGCTTTAGGATAAAAATATCTGGTCGTCATTATTTCGAGAAAACAAGCCCTAAACCCATTATTGATTGCCGTTTCCCAGTCTGAAAAAACAAAGCCCGAGCGGTTATGAAACCGTTCGGGCTTTTCGATTATCAGTCTATGTTGCCAGCCTAAGCAGCGTCAGCCGGAAAAATCTATGCGTTGAACACTCGCACAGTAGCCGAAGCTTGTCAATTGCAACGGCGTAAGTAACTGCGAGTGTTTGGCAAAAGAAAAAAGCCCAGCGGCTGCTTGGCTCAATTACAACAACGACTTATTGTAAAGGAGGCTGCAGCAACGTTCCCGCGCTGGTGATACCGCCAGATCAATCGCAATTTCCGACCGGCGTTGCGTGCGTCGCCGGTCGCTGTTTCACATGTGAATCCGCGCTGCTTTTTTCTCAAAGGCGAGCCGCGCGGCGAAACGCTTGCGTTGATTCAGGCAAGGAGGGCGCCCGGCTTTAGAACCTTCAAAATTTATCTCCTGACAAGCTAAGCACGTCGGGCAAATCCAGCCGCCGCATTTGCATCGGCCTCGGGGTTTGCCTGCAAAGCCCGGTTTACTTTCGAACGACCCATGACAGGCAAAGCAGATGACCTCCAAAGCCGCTTCCAAAATTTCAAAATCGACAACTGGCGCTATCCGGCGCAGAGATCCTCCCTCAACGATTATCCGATATTGGAACAAGCATTTGCCCGGATACGGCAACAACTCTCCTTTCGACGTGAAGCAGCTCTGGATCTTAGTTGTGCCTTCTATCCGACCTTCGTATCCTGCTACTTTATGGCGGACGAGCGTTCCATCTTCCAATATGACTTCAACTGTGTTCTTTGACACGTTCACGCTCCTTAGTAGAAATAAAAAGACCTCTGGCTTTAAAGCTCAGAGGCCTGGCGAAAAGTAAGTAAAGTCTAAAAAGCCCTAAAGAACGTATAGACTCTACAGTTTAACCTTCGCTAAAGCAAATCGCCAAATTCAAACAACTATCGTAAAGGAGACCAAAATCAGGTTGCTGAAATTTTTCTTAAACTGGGACATTCTTTTTTGCTTTTTTTCGTTTGTAAAATTCTTTTGCCCTTAGTCTAATGTTGTCCACGCAGCCCGAAAACCATGAAAACCTAGAGACGTCGACCAACGCGGTCCGGATGCAGCTTCGAGATCACCCTCTCATGTCGTATTGCGGGACTCGCAACTGGCCACCGGTCTGGACAGACTTTCACGGAGAACGTGACCCCGCTTGCGTAGGTGAAGTTGGAACCCTCACCGACGCAGTGATGCATAAGTTGATCGACAACAAATGCTTTTTGCTGATGGAATTTTTCGGGAAACGCTACATGGGTTGTTTGACGTTCGATGATCCCGGATTCTGCTGGACTATTTTTTCGACTCTTAAAGCTTATCGGGGAAGATCGATCAAGGACGTTGGTGACGTTGATTTGACCTACGACCATTAATTTCTCAAAAGCGATTGTAACGAGTCGCTCGCAAGCATAGACTGTTTCTTATAGGCCGCGATCTCACGAAAGGAAGGTGCTCCCGTGCAGTATCGATGCGCAGCAGGTAATCACGTCTGGCATTTTCATCGTAAATGTTCGGATTGGCCCAGAGAGTTCAACTTCCTCGTTTCGCGTATCCGCCCCGCTATTCATCAGCTCTGCAATGAATGCAGAGCATTAAGCCGCCAAGGACGGCGTGTTGGTCTAAACCTCACCTCGCGCCTCTAAGAATCTTCAGCACCTTGGCATCGGGTTGTTCTTCGATCAGCTCCGCGACTTTGCGAAGCGCCCAACCCGTGCGCGTGCATTCGGCAGAACAAAACCGCTTCGGCCTTACTGCCGGACCCGATGGCGGGAACTGAACAGCGCAGAACGGGTTGCCGCACTTGCGAGAAGCATCATCTCGCATTCGTAATAATGGCTTAATCGCGTTTTCCCGGCACATCTGGGAGATTTCCAACTCCGACGTTTAGGTGAGGGTGGCGCGGCCAAAATACGGCCAAAGTCGGAAGCCGCCGTAACCTCGCTGTGATACTAGTCTCCGCTATAGTTGCTACGTATTTTCTAATGAAATTGCGCGAACACTCGGTTTGGCCCCCATCTGGACGCCTTTTTTTAAGCCCGCGTGTGGCCGTCAGTGGCGAGGTCGGTATTCTGAACGATATTCGTCTATCCACGATTACTGGCTCGCGATGCATATTGTAATGGAACACCTCGGCACGAGTTATTTTGGCGAACTATCATTTGATAACGATGCCCTTTGCCGCGTGGTTGATTTTTTGAACAGCCACTGCGGGAAGTCTATTGCGCAAATTGCCAACCTCGACATTTCGTAAAACCGATGCCGTTGTAGATTGTGTGCTTCATCTTTTTGGGCGGTCTCCACCTCAACAGGGATCCCTTCCGTTTGGCGAGCCTGCCGCGATCTTGATTTCGATAGTCCTGCTTCGCTTTGCACTGCACAGCCGCTCCGCACTGCCCGCGTTTTTCTTCCGCACGATCTAACGCAGCGACTCATTTCTGTGTTTCTCCCTGCGCCGGCTGTTTTCTTTACGCTCGCCCTTGAGTAATTTCTTTTTTATCAGCCGCCCTTTCGGTCGGTGACGTGGCGGCTATTTCGCCCGGGTGTATTCATTCTGCCTGCGGTTGATCCCTGTCAGGTTCGTGCAGGATTAATTCGAGGCTCGAGGAACAAAATCCCCGTAACACGCGAGCTGACGAAATGGTTAAGGTGAGGAATAGCTCACTGTTTGGAGTACGATCAGCCTAAGACTCTAATTACTAGCGGTGCTTTACTTTGCCCATCTCGCCCGCTGCGCCGCGGCAAATTTCCTTCTCGCCGCCGCGCTCATCGTGCGCTTCTTTCCTAATGCCGCTCCGTTCGATGATGATCCGCCGAGAAGCCTGCGGAGTTCTCTGTTGAAAGCATCGAGTTTTTCTTTGATCGATGCGGCTCGTCGCAGTTGCTGAGGTGTGAGAGGTGTGAGGTCGGTTATCTTCATGGGCGTCACTACAACACTGAATTAACTTAAATCAAGGAGTGCTCGCAGCAAGAGTTGGATCATCTCACTAGATCACAAGAATCAAACCGCAAGAAAAGCAATTACTCCAAAAATGACAAAAGCATGGATCAGTCGATTGGAATTTCTAGCTGGGCGATCTTTTCAACTGGTTGCCCGTAGTAGGAACCGAGAAACGTACACACCTTGCGGCAAATTCGTGCGTCATCGAAATTAACACCGCCAATGTAGGTGCTATTCTGGTATCTGATCGTGATATAGCAGCGCTTTCCGTCTACCAAAGAAGTCTGCGTCCGTTCGAGTACGCCCAATGCGCCACTGATGTATTTGTCACCTGTGCCATTTGTCCGGACCCAGGCTGGAGGCCAATTCGGATGCTGTCGTAATTGCACGAGACCCCACTCGATAACATTAGAGGGTATTTTTGGCAACAATTAGCCTATTTTGTCCTTTGAAGTCCCTTTAATTTTGTTCCCGATGATTGGTCATCGTGCTACTATCCACCGCTATGATTTTGGTCGTAGACGATGAGGCAGCGTATCAAGAAGTTCTCGCAAAGATGCTCACCAAAGTTGGTTATCGTGTGATTACAGCAGCAGACGGAAACGAAGCCCTCACGTTATTGGAGAATTCTCATTTCGATCTAATTATCTCGGATATTTTCATGCCCAATTTGAATGGTTATGCTTTGGCGGCGCGTATTCGCGCAAAAGACCCGGACGTGCCAATAATTTTAATCTCGGGTTATCTTTCCCAAGATACCGCGAAAAATCTTCTGGGAGGTTCTACTGAGTATATTGCGAAGCCCGTAGATTCAGAGTTGATGATCGCAGCGGTTCACCGGCTAATGTCCTCGGGTGGAAAGAAAGGCGACTCAGTAAAATCAGCGTAGGCAAGTTATTCGGTGAGGAAGTGCATAACTTTGCTCGTGAGATGATTGCACTTAAACCGCTGACTCCTCGGCGGGCAAGAATCGTTCAGGAGATAACGCGGCTCAGCGATCCGTTAAGGCACAACTAACCACACTCGTCCGGTCGCGATAGCGCCCAGCGTAAGTCACAGGTCAAAAACAAGAGCCGTAACGCTCGACGTACTTGGGATCGGCGAACATACATGCGTCACACACATACCGCTCATTATCGCGCCGGTACTCTTCCCATTTCGTCATGTCGTAAAACCCGGCGCTAAATTCTTCGCTTCGAATGCCCTCAACGAGTTGCTTGCAGCGGTCACACGTAACTTTGATTGACTTGACTCGCGAAGACGTTTTCATTTCTTCAACCCCCAAGCTGTCGCGATTGGTTGAGCGATGTCAGTCTGGAAGGAGTCTTCTCAAACATGCGACTTCGTGCCAAAAAGATTGCACTCTCAATGTCCCGGCGCACTTTGCTCTCAGTCAAGTTATGCCGCTTGGCCAGGTCGGCGATACTCATCCCCGTGGTAATGCGTTCAATGGCGAGCTCGATACACTGCAGCACTCGTCTCTGGCGCTTATCGCTCTGCACAATTTCTCGCCGGATTTTGGTGAGTTTCTTTTCGGCTCTGACTATCACCGGATCGCGAATTGGTGTTCTCAAGAATCCTCCGCACCGTCTTGTTTGAGTTGGTGGCGGGAACGGAAAGTTTCAAAGATGTCGGTGCGAAGGCGCGGCTTACGTTACCCACCCTGGGAATTTTCTTTGAGCAGGGGGCGTGCCGTTAATCCGGGAGGTCTTCTGGAGAGGTTTCAGTCAGATCAAGGAAGAAAAGCGTCCAAGAGCCCATGGCAGTCATGCCCGCACAAAACTACTGTAACTGCTTCAAAGTCAGTTATGTCTCAACGCAGACAATTTGATGATTAGCTGTCCAGTGACTTCGCCGAAAGCTCGAACCCTTACAGCTGGACTTCTTATTGCGTTTTGCGATCGTTCACTGGCGCTTGGAGATTGCGGCCTCAGTCCCGCTAGCGAGGAAATCGGAAGAGCGAAGGAGAGGAACGCTCTTTAAGGAATGCGCCGATGGATCTCGATCAAGGTTGCAGGAATTAATGATCGAACTGCTAACGCTGGCGATGTGGATAAAAAAAGTGGTGACTATGTGCGCTGAGCGGCTAACTCATTTTCGACTGTCTCAAACTGTTCTTTGGGGATATGAGCTAAGGCAAGCGCGGGCTCTAGTTTAGCGGGGTCATACTGATCGGCTGATTTAGCGCGCTGCTTTATGATCATCGTCAGCGTCACGCACAACGACATCGACGATGCGCGCTCAGCACGTTTAGGATAATGCCGCGCCCAAATAACACCAATATCTTCGTCGTCCAGCCGATCCATTTTGCTGCCACAACGTGCGATCTTTAGAAATGTTAAGACAAATTAATCGGTTCACAAGACCCATAAGAGCTATGGCCAAAACTGACCATCTTTGTCGTCATTTTTCACGATTTGTCAGATTGATTACTCGTTTGGCGTTGTGGTACAAATCGGCGCTTATTTCGGGGAATATGATTCTTCTCGTAGAGGACGAAGAACCGTATCGGGACGTTCTCGCTCGGATTCTTACGAACGCAGGCTACGAGGTTCTTCAAGCGGCGGATGGAATTGAAGCTCTATCATTGCTCGAAAAATCAAAGATTGATTTGGTCATCTCTGATATCTTAATGCCGCGTTTAAACGGGTACGCACTAGTGGCTCGACTCCGAGCAAAGTGGCCCGCTATGCCGGTCATAT
>Ga0207701_10001915_pt1 | contig 21619 bp, 18 predicted proteins | sample KBSSwiSSwithPhiX_FD_184294 | JGI IMG/M metagenome (GOLD analysis project Ga0207701, IMG submission 184294) | Switchgrass rhizosphere bulk soil microbial communities from Kellogg Biological Station, Michigan, USA, with PhiX - S5 (SPAdes) (version 2) | ecosystem: Environmental > Terrestrial >... | reverse complement strand
ACGACGTCTTCTGCGGTCGACGGCTCGAGGACGAGTTCCAGCGCGACTCTCGCATCCAGCGCCACGACCGCGGCGGTTTCGATCGGCCGGTAGCCCGCGAGCGAAGCCTGGATCGTGTACTTCCCGGGGGGCAGCGAGGAGAAGCGGAAGGCTCCGGTCGCGTCGGTCATGGCCGACCGGGATCCCTGCAGTCTCGGGCTCATCGCCTCGACGTGAACTCCCGCTATGGGCGTTCCGAGGGAGCTCGTCACTCGTCCGTCGACCGTTCCGGTGGTCTGCCCCCGGCTCCAAACGGGGCCGAGGAGCAGGACACACGCCAGTCCGGCCGAGCGCGAGCGCATGAGTCCTAGTGCGCCGGATCCACCAGGAAGAGATCGTTGACCCAGCGCATTGCGTTCATCACGCTCGATCCGTCGGGCCTCAGCAGGATGCTGGCACTGCACACTCCGGAGGGATCGGAAGGCTCGATCACCTTCCAGAGCTCCCTTCGCCCGCTGCGGACGTCGACCCGATAGACGCGAAACGGCGCGCGGTCCGGAACGGTCGTCAGGACGGCGCGGCCGTCCTCGCTCCAGCTCGCGAAGACCTCACCGTCCTCGACTCCCTCGAAGCTCCAGCGGCTTTGGCCATTGACCGGATAGATCCAGTAGCCGTCGGGCTGAGCCACGGCCACGAGGGCTCCGTCAGGAGAAATGACCGGGCCGTCGTGCGAGATCCCTTCCGACGAGAGAGGAGTCAGCGCGCCGCCGGAGTCGTCCTGGATGTACAGCCGCTGATCGTGTCCTTCCTCTTTTCCGATGACGAGGAGGCGGCCCCCGCCGGGAAACCAGAAGACCCGCTCGTAGGCGAATCTCGGCTGCGAAAGGCGGCGCGTCTCTCCGGCCCCGGTGGGAATCAAGAGCGCGTCGCCATCCTCGATCCGTGCAACCCAGGCGGCATTGGGAGAGAGCGTGTCCGCGTCCTGGTCGGACAGCCGGAACGGCGGCGAGCCATCCGTTTTCCGAAGATACAGGCCGGCACCGCCGGGCACGGCGGGCTCGTAGATCAGGACCGCTGTGCCGTCGGCGGAGAATTGATTCGCAGAGGCCATCGAGAACCATGCGAGGTCTCGCACGGGGCCGCCGTCCGCCGGTCGAAAGGCGACTTCGGCGCGAACATCGCCCGTCGTCAGCAGGATCCGGCCGTCCGGCGCGACGTCCTGGACCGTGAGATAGCCCGGAACGCGCAGGACGGTGCGCACCTTTCTGCGAGCCGACACGGCAAGTATTGAGTTGGCGGCGGCCACGGTCCCGCCGCTGTAGAAAATCTCTTCGCCGTCGCTGCTCCAGGCCAGGCCGTGTTGCGCGCCGGACATGCCCTCGATCCTCCCCAGGGTCGGACTCTCTGCGAGCACGGTCCTTTTGCCCGACAGATCGATGACGCTGATGAAGAATGCGCCGTCGCGATTCTCGAAAATCGCGATCTTGTCGCCCCGGGGTGAGACGCGAGCGCGGCCGACGACGCCGTCCTTGTACAGGGGCGTTCCCGGCGGAGACTCGAGGCGGCCGTCGACCACGATCGCCAGCCGATCGCTGGCCGGGAAGAAGTCGGCCGACTGCACCGATGTTCGGATCTCCCTCGGAGTGCCGCCCGCAAGCGGTGCTATGCCGAGAAGCGCCGCCAGACCGAAGTTCGAGAGAGGCTCAGCGTGCAGCGCCAGGGCAAGGTTTCCGGCCTGGGAGACTCCGAAAAGCAGCGTCTCCTCGGGGAACGGAAGGGGCAGCGATTCGGGATTGCCGATTCGCTCGAGGAAGATGCGTTCCTCCTGGCCGCCCCAGCGGGCGCTGTATACGACATTCTGACCGTCTGGGGTGAAACGCGCCGCGGTGACGACGCCACGACGGAACGTCAACCGCTGAAAGCCCGGGGGGGCCGGCGCGCGATCGAGAAGGAGTTTCCCGGCGAAGAGACTCAGCGCGAGCGTCAGGCCGGCCAGGCCGACCAATGCGATCCGTTGGGAGCGGCGACGCGCCGTCGGGAGTGTCACGGCGGCGGCCTCGGCGCTCCGTTCCCGCAGATTCTCCAGGTCGCGAGCGAGGTCCCGCGTCGAGGCATAGCGACGGCCCGGGTCCTTTTCGAGACAGCGCTCCACGATCCAGCGCAGCGGCAGCGGAACCTGGGGATTCCGCTCCCCGATTGCAGGCGGGTCTTCCTTCAGGATCGCCGTCAACGTCTCGACGCTGGTCGCCTTATGGAACGCCCGAACGCCGGTCGCCATTTCGTAGAGGATCGAACCGAAGGCGAACTGGTCCGACCGAAAGTCCACCTGCCCTCCCGACGCCTGCTCGGGTGACATGTAGCCGACCGTGCCGACGATCGTCCCGGGAAACGTCTCCGTCTTGCCGCGCCCCAGGAGCGGCTCCCGTCCGTCCTGTGAGGCGGTGAGCTTGGCGAGGCCGAAGTCGAGAATCTTCACGAGGCCGTCCCGCGTGACCATCAAGTTCTCAGGCTTCAGGTCGCGATGCACGATGCCTGCTTCGTGCGCCCGAGCGAGGCCGTCGGCGATCTGAATGGCCACTCGGAGAATCTGCGAGGGCGCCATCGGCGCATCCGCGAGGATCTTCCGGAGAGTCCGGCCTTCCACGCGCTCCATCGCGATGTACGAAACGCCGTCGGAGGAGCCGATGTCATGAATCGTGACGATGTTGGGGTGATTGAGCGCCGAGGCCGATCGCGCCTCAGCCTCGAACCGTCGGATCCGGACGGGGTCGCTGGCGGTCTCCTCGCGGATGACTTTCAGTACGATCTCTCGAGCGAGGCGGATGTCGAAGGCGGCATAGACCTCGCCCATGCCCCCCGAACCGAGCGGTGTCAGGACCTCGTAGGGGCCGAACCGCGATCCCGAAGGCAGCATCCCTGCGCCTTCAGCCTTCCGCGACCGACTCGGTCGAAGTCCCGGTCATCAACCGGTGGAACAGGAGACAGACCTTGCCGAGACGGATGGCGTCTCCGTGACGGAGGAGTGTCCCCGCTTCGACCCGGCGATCCCCGACGAAGGTTCCGTTCTTGCTGCCGAGGTCCTCGATGTGAACCGAGACACCCTCGATCACGATCCGAGCATGGTGGCGCGACACGGAGGTGTCCTCCACGGGGACATCCGCTGCCGGATCGCGGCCGAGGATGTTCTCTCCCTCCCTGAGGGCGATCTCCTGTTCGTCCCGGATCAGGATGTATGACGCCTCGCCGCGGGCAAGGTCCGATTCCTCGGCGGCGTCGCCGTGGAAGGCGTAGCCAAATCGCGCAACGGTACGCACGAAGCGCGGTGACTGGCCGTCGTCTCCGATCGCCTCTCGCAGGTTCGCGGCGACGCGGGCGAGGTTGCCATCGGCGACGAAGGTTCCCGGCCACAGGGTGGCCATGAGCTCGTCTTTGGAGACGGCTCCCGGCCGCCGTGACAGGAGGATCTCCAGCAGAGAGAAAACTTTGGGTTGAAGGTGGACGAGTCTTCCGTTCCGGTGCAGCTCTCGAGTCTGACCATCGAAGAGGCAATCCCCGAATCGGAGGCGCATGGAACTCTCTCGATTCTATGCCCGCCACCTGACCGGGCCTCCCGCAAAGCGAATCCAACGAGAAGCGAAGGCGAACGACAGCGCCCCGGCTTCGGGCGGATCGTCGTGAGCGGAAAGGAGATGCATCATGAACAGGAACCTGTCTCGGAAAACACGGGTTTGCTCGGCCCTTGCTCTGGTTGTTTCACTTGCGGCATGTACGAACCCGACGTCGCCGTTGGAAGGAACCACCACCGGCAACGGGCAGTCGGCATCGCCCAAGGCCGAGGGTGGGATACCGGCATGGGTCGCCCATCCGGAAGTGCTGCCGGCCGGACATCAGGGTAAAAACAACTGCACCTTTGGTTCCGGGGGGCAATGGGATGCCCACCCGGAAGGCGGTTGCTGGGAACACCCCGGTCCGGACGGGTGGACCCGGGAGCAGCGAAACGCCAACCACTTCGAATCTCTGGCCGCGTGCGGTGGCGGACCGGGCGACGTCGCCCAGATTCGTGTCTGTCGACTCGGCGGCGAGGACCAAATAAGCCCTTGTGACGGGGCGACGACCGGGCCGTTGGGATGCGCTGTCTGCGTCAATACCGTGACCTGCCACTGACGCGTTCAGCGGGAGGGGGCGGTCGAAGCGGCCGCCCCCGTTACGCCTCCAAAACCGTCTTGATCTTGACGAACTCGCGGATGCCGCGCACGGGCCCGCGCCGAGCCCGAGCCAAGGAGGACACGATGATCCCAGTCACGACGCAGTCCGACCCGGTCGACGATTCGACGAGTTGCTTCGCGCATGCTCGCGTGAGCATTCCGAGGTTGCTCTTCTCCGTCGCCGTTTCGACCGCTCTGGTGTCTGGCTGCAAGGACTCAGACACCATCTCCGGCCCCATGCCGAGGCCGACGCCGATCCCCCCGAGTGTCACGTCCACACCCTCGGCGTCAACGCCGACGCGGGTCCCCTCGACGGTCACGGCGACACCCTCGGCGCGCACGCCGACGCCGGTGCCCCCGACGGTCACCGCGACACCCTCGGCGCCCACACCGAGGCCGACTGCACCGCCGTTTGGAAGCATCGCCGGAGATTGGTTCGGTACGTTCGTCTCCGTCGATTTCATCGACTGCGACGCGCCGGTGCCGGCCAGCGCGACCTTCGCGCTACAGGTCGGGGTCGTGAACGGCATCCTCAATGCCGAAGAGCGCGGTTGCGGCGCAAGCGGCGTGGAGTTTCATGGAAGGCAGAGCGGAGATCAGATTGAGGGGACCATCGTCCGCGGGACCGGCCGCTATCGCTTTTCGGTCGGCAGCACGGCGACCGGCGTCGTGCGAGGGAACACGCTCGACCTGACTCTCGTTAACAAGAGCCGGTTTCCCTTTGCGATCCCCGGTGGACAAATGAAACTTCATCGCTGAAGTGTTCGGGGAGGCGTCAGACCGAAGTCGACCCCTCTTACCCACGGACCGCGGAGGGCCCGGGCCTACGCCTCCCAGACCGTCTTGACGTTGACGAACTCGCGGATGCCGTGCTCGGAGAGCTCGCGGCCGTGGCCCGATTTCTTGACGCCGCCGAAGGGCAGTCGCGGATCGCTCTTGACCATCCCGTTGATGAAGACCGAACCGGCTTCCAGCTCCCTCACGAGCCGGTCGCGCTCGGAGGCGTCTTTGGTCCACGCCGAGGACCCGAGGCCGAAACGCGTCCGGTTGGCGACGGCGATGGCTTCGTCGAGGCTGCCGACGCGAAAAATGCTCGCGACCGGGCCGAAGATCTCTTCCTGGTCGGCCGGGCTGCCCGCGGGCACGTCCGCGAGCACGGTCGGCGGGTAGAAGTTGCCGGGGCCTTCCGGAATGCGGCCGCCCAGAGCGACGCGGGCGCCGGCGGCCACGGTCTTCTTCACGAGACCGTCGACTTCCTCGCGGATGGCGGGTGTGGCGAGCGGCCCGATCTCAACCGAGGGATCGAGCGGATCGCCCATCTTGAGAGCCGCCATCCTCTGGACGAACTGTTTCTCGAAGGCGTCGGCGATCTTTTCGTGGACGATGAATCGCTTGGCGGCGATGCAGGACTGGCCGTTATTGATCGTACGGGCCTTGACCGCTGTGGAGGCGGCAGTCTCGAGGTCGGCGCTCGGCATCACGATGAACGGGTCGCTCCCGCCGAGCTCCAACACGCACTTTTTGATCTGCGCGCCCGCCGTACGACCGACCGAGACTCCCGCGCCCTCGCTGCCGGTCAGCGTGACGGCGGCGATCCGGGGATCCTCGATGAGCTTCGCGACGCGGTCGGAGCCGACGAGGAGGGTCTGGAAGGCGCCTTCCGGGAACCCCGCCTCGCGAAAGATCTCCTCGATCGCCAGCGCGCAGTCGGGAACGTTCGAGGCGTGCTTGAGCAGTCCCACGTTTCCCGCCGCCAGCGCCGGCGCCGCAAAACGGAAGACCTGCCAGAACGGGAAGTTCCAGGGCATCACGGCGAGGACCGGGCCGAGGGGGTCGTAGCGGACGTAACTCCGGCTCGCATCGGTTGGAGCGGGCTCGTCGGACAGGAATCGCTCGGCGTTCTCGGCGTAGAAGCGACAGGCCCAGGCGCACTTCTCGGCTTCCGCCACCGCCGAGCCGACGGTCTTGCCCATCTCGAGCGTCATCCGCCGGCCCCACTCGGCCTTGCGGCTTTCGAGGATCCCGCCGGCGGCGGAAAGCCTCTCGGAGCGCTCTCGCCAGCTCGTCCGGCGCCAGGTCGAAAAGGTGCGCTGCGCGAGCGCGACGCGGCGCTCGACTTCGGCGTCGGAGTGCGGCTCGAACTTCTTCAGAACCTGGCCGGTCGCGGGGTTGACGGAAGAGATGGACATGTCAGCTCCAGTGCACGCGCATGTGGCGCCGTTCGAGCATGTCGAAGAAGAGCTCGGTTGGAACCGCGATCTCGGGGCAGAGAACTCCGGGCGTCCGGATCGTCCGGCTCGCGAGAAGCTGTCCGGCGATCGAGAGCGGCACGCCCGTGTCGAGAGAGCCGGCGGCGACTTTCCAGTCCGGGTGCGGGAGGACGACCATCTCGCCCCTCCGGCGTACGGTCGCGCCGTCCCGTCGTCCCTCGAGCTCCACGCGCAGTGCGTCGCAGTCCTGAGGCTCGCCCGGGGGAACGGTCTGGCGGGCCGCCAGCTCGAGGAGCATCTCACGAGGAGAAGTCCCCCCGACTTTCGCGCGCGACGCGAACCCGAGCTCCACGAGAAACGCGACCTTCCCGGTGAACTCCGGCTCGAAGGCCACCTTGAAGCTCGCCTCCTCGAGCCCCGGGAAGGAGCGCGGAAACATCGCGACCTCGGAGTGGAGCGTGTAGAGCGCCTCGACCCGGCCGACGGGCGGGGGGAAGTCGATCGCCTCCCGGCCGCTCATCGGGGCGACCGCTTCGGCCCGGCCGCCGCGGAAGACGATCGGCTCGAGCGAGAACTCGTCGAGGACCGTGTCGAGGGCGTAGGGGACGGGAAGGGGACCCGACGCCGAGCGATCGAGGCAACCGACGCGGACGTGAATCGCGTCGACGGAATCGAGTCCGCGGGCGAGCTCGCCGGCCATGACGTTCGTGATTCCCGGAGTGGAGCCCATGCCGAGGAGCGCCGGGACCCCGGCCTTTTCGAAGTCATCGTGCAGTGCGAATTGCTTCATCGAGCCGTGGTACAGGCCGCCCAGGTCCGCGTAGGGAACCCGCGCCGCCAGCGCCGCGCGCATGATCGGCACGTTGAAGTAATACGTGACGCAGTTCAGAACGGCGTCGTGACCCTCGAGCAACCGCGCCGTCGCCGTCTCGTCGCGAGCGTCGAGGGCTGCCGCCGTGACGCGACGATCCGGATGCGCCACCGGCTTCAAATCCGCCGCGGTGATCTCGACCGCCGGTACGAACTCGAGAAGGTCGCGGAGCACCACCCCGGCCATGGCCCCGGCGGCGCCGAGGACCGCGATCCGCATCAGGAGTCCTCGTCCTTCTGGATGTCCGGAGTGGCCTCGTCGACCTCCTTCAGCGTCTCTTCGAGGGCGCTCAGGACCTCGCCGATGAGCCGGTCCGGGATGTTGAGGGCCGGCTCGATCCGGACGACCTTGGAATTCGTGAGCGTGCCTGCGACCAGGACGCCGCGGCGGAACAGGCTCGAGACCACCTTGTAGCCGATCTCGGTGTTCACGAACTCGAGGCCGAGCAATAGCCCCCTGCCGCCGACGCGCTGGATCAGCCGGTCGAAGCGCATCTTCAGCCGGATGAGCTGGGCAAGGATGTAGTTGCCCTTGCGCGCCGCCTGGCCCGGCAGATCCTCGGCGAGAGTGACGTTGATCGCGGCGATTCCGGCGGCGCAGGCGAGGGGATTGCCGCCGAAGGTCGACGAGTGGATGAAGGGATTGTTCTCGAGGACCGCCCAGATCTTCGGAGTCGAGATGAAGGCCGAGAGCGGCATGACGCCGCCGCCGATCGCCTTGCCCAGACACATGATGTCGGGCACGACGCCCCAGTGGTCGACGCCGAACAGCTTTCCGGTCCGCCCGAGCCCCGTCTGGACCTCGTCCGCGATGAGCAGGGTGCCGTACTCGTCGCAGGCCTTGCGGATCCGTGGCCAGAAATCGTCGGGCGGCACGATGGCCCCGGCCTCGCCCTGGATCGGCTCCATGATCACGGCCGCGATGCCCTTGCCGGTCTGGTCCGCCTTGTAGAGCTCGTCCTCGACCGCTTCGGCGTCGCCGAACTCGACGAAGTGGATTCCGGGAAGCAGCGGCAGGAAAGGCTCGCGGTACTCCCAGCGGCCGAGCAGTGAGAGCGAGCCGCAGCTCTTGCCATGGAACCCGCGCAGCGAGCTGATGAAGTTGGTCTTGCCGGTGTAGACCCGGGCGAGTTTGATCGCGCCCTCCACGGCGTCGGTACCGTTGTTGATGAAGAACGAATACTGCAGGTCTCCCGGAGTGATCTCGCCGAGGAGCTCCGCGAGCGCGCCGCGGAGCGGGTCCAGGAGCTCCTGGCTCGAGAGCGGCATGCGCCGCAGCTGGTCCGCAACGGCCTGGACCACCTTGGGGTGCCGGATCCCGGCGCTGTAGATGCCGTAGCCGCCGAGGCAGTCGATGTAGGTGCGGCCGGAAAGGTCCTGGAACGTCGAGCCCTCGCCGGCCCACTCGAGAGCCGGGTCTTCGCGCATCTCGACCACCGACTTGCGGTATTCGAGGTAGCCCCGGTTGTAATAGAAGTTGAAGTTATCGACCGTGTCGGTCTGGATCCGGGCCTTCTGCTCCTCCGTGAGCTCGGGCGCGGAGATGATGTCGAGCCAGCGTTGAGATTCCCGGATGAGCTCCTGCGTGTTCATTCGCCACCCCATTCCTCGTCATGGACAGGACTCGCGACTCGCCGCGAACACTTCGCGTGCGCGGCTGGCGGCGGCTAAGAGTCCCCGACGCAGAAGAGGTGTCTACGCGCTCTGCAGCGCTTTCTCGAGAACATCCAGACCTTCCGTCAGCTCGTCGTCGGTGACGACGAGCGGCATGAGCGTGCGAATGACGTTGCCGTAGGTCCCCGCGCCGACGAGCAGGAGGCCGTTTTCGTAAGCCTTGCGGAGGACCCGGTCCGTCCGGTCCTTGTCGGGCTCTTTGGTGCCCCGGTCCTTGACGAGCTCCAGCGCGCGCATCGCGCCCAGCCCCCGCGCGTCTCCCACGAACGGGAAGCGCTCGACGAAGCACTCGAACCGTCTTGCGATCTCCTCCCCGATCCGCGCGGCGCGCTCGGGCAACCGCTCCCGCTCGATCGTGTCGACCGCGGCGAGCGCCGCGGCGCACGAGACGGGATTTCCCGTGTACGTGCCGCCGAGGCCCCCGACGTGCGCGGCGTCCATCACTTCGGCCCGGCCGGTGATGGCCGAGAGGGGGAGGCCTCCCGCGAGCGACTTGGCCATCGTCATCACGTCCGGCGCCACACCGTAGTGCTCGGATGCAAACATGCGGCCCGTTCGGCCGAAGCCGGTCTGGACCTCGTCGATGACGAGCAGGATGCCGTGGTCGCGGCAAAATCGAGCGAGCAAGTCGACCCATTCGGAGGGCGCCACGATGAACCCGCCTTCACCGGCCACGAGCTCGAGGACCACGCAGGCGACCTTCTCGGCGGCCACCTGGGTCTTGAAGAAGTCATCGAGCTCCCGCGCGGCGGCGGCCGGCCCGGCATAGTGGCCGCGGTACTCGTACGGGTAGGGCAGACGGTAGACCTCCGGGGCGAAGGGGCCAAAGCCGAACTTGTAGGGCCGGACCTTGGAAGTCATGCTCATCGTCAGGAGCGTCCGGCCGTGGAAGGCGTGCTCGAAGACGACGACCGCTTCCCGCCCGGTGGCGATGCGCGCGATCTTCACGGCGTTCTCGAGGGCCTCGGCGCCGCTGTTGGCGAGCATGGTCTTTTTCGGGAACGTGCCCGGCGTGATGCGGTTGAGCTTCTCGGCGAGAGCCACGTACCCTTCGTAGGGGGCGACCGAGAAACACGTGTGCGTCATCCGTGTGAGCTGCTCGGCCGCGGCGCGGACGACGTCGGCGTTGGAGTGGCCGACGTTGAGCGTCCCGATCCCGCCGGCAAAGTCGATGAAGACGTTGCCGTCGACGTCCGTGACGAGAGCGCCGCGCGCACTGCGAGCGTAGACCGGGGTGGAGTGGGCGATTCCCCGGGGAACGGCCGCATCGCGCCGCGCGGCGAGCGCCCGGGACTCCGGGCCGGGGACGGCGGTCTTCAAGCGGATCGAAGCGGACATGACGAAAGTTCCTGGCTGGCTAGCGAGGCGGGCGCAGCCTATCACGCGGGGGTCTGCTCGAGCCCTCTCGGGCGGAGCTTCGAAGGGTCGGAAGTGATTGTGCATGAACATCTTGCGCTGATACGATCGGCGCAGCGAATGACCGACGGACAAATCGGGACGGCTTCGGCCGGGGCCGCTCCAGCCTCCGCGCCACACGGGCTCGCGCGCGTCCTCGGCCGCGCCGATCTCGTCCTCTTCACGGTCTGCGCAATTCTCACGATCGACACCCTGGCTTCGTCGGCCGCGATGGGGTTCTCGTGGTTCTCGTGGTGGATCATCACGATGACCGTCTTCTTCATTCCCTACGGCCTGATTACGGCCGAGCTCGGCTCCGCCTGGCCGGGGGAGGGCGGCGTCTACATCTGGGTCCGTGAGGCGTTCGGCCCGCGATGGGGCTCGACGGCGGCCTGGCTGTACTGGATCAACAACGCCACCTGGGCCCCGTCGGTCTATTTGATCTTCGCCGGCACTTTCGGGCAGATCTTCCTCAAGACGCACTCGCCCTGGCAGGAAGCCGGCATTGCGATCGTGCTGACCTGGCTCACGGTCCTCGTCGGGATCGTGCGTCTCGAGGTCTCGAAGTGGCTGCCGAACATCGGGGCCCTGGTCAAAGTGCTGATCTTCACGGCCCTCGGCGTTCTCGGCCTGTCGGCGGTGTTTCGCGGGCGGCCGCCGGCCAACGACTTCTCGCTGAAGCAGCTGCTCCCGAAGTGGAACGACTCTCTCGCGTACCTACCCGCTCTCCTCTATTCGACGTTCGGCTTCGAGCTCATGAGCTCCGCCGGCGAGGAAATGAAGAACCCGAAGCGCGACGTTCCGCGCGTGATCTTCTGGTCGGGGGCGCTGATCGCCATCCTGTATTCGTTTGCGATCGGAGGAATTCTCTTCGCGGTGCCGATCGAAAAGCTCTCGATCGTCACGGGAACGTGGGATGCGCTGGTCGTGCTCGGCAAGCAGTGGGGGAGGGCGGGGGATACGGTCGTCTTCCTGCTCGGGATCGGGTTCCTGTACGCGTGTGTCGCGAACGTGGTGACGTGGAGCCTCGGCGCGAACCGCGTGGCGGCCGTCGCGGCCGAAGAAGGGATGCTCCCCGAGGCTCTCGGGCGGCTGCATCCGAGGTTCAAGACGCCGTATCTCGCATTCGTCTGGATGGGGATCGTGTCCACCGGCCTTCTGGTCGGCGGCGCGCTCCTGTCCAACAGCCAGTCCAACATCTTCTGGATGACGTTCCGGGTGACCGCCCTCTGCCTGCTGCTCTGCTACCTGCTGGTGTTTCCGGCCTTTCTCGTGCTGAGGAACCGCCGGCCCGACCAGCCGCGGCCGTACAGGCTTCCCGGCGGCCGGGGGGCGGCCGCGGTCGCGGCCTGGATTTGCACGCTCTACATCTTTGGAGCCTGCGTGCTCTTCTTCGTGCCGTCGCCGACGAGCCAGGAACCCGTCAAGGAGGGCATCATTCTCGCGCTGCTGACCCTGGCCACCCTCGTGGCGGGTTACCTGCTCATCCCGCGACGGGCCCGCATCGACCGTTCTGTATGATTCGGCGGCCGCGCGGGTCGCGGCCGACGCCCTCAGACGACAGGAGACACAGTCCATGGCTCAGAACCTGACCGGCGCGCGCGAAGAGTCCGCGTACGTCCTCGATCTCATCGGCAAGAAGATCCTTTCGCCTCCGGAGCAGGACAAGGTCATCGAGGACTCCGTGCGCTACTGGACGGACTACGTCAACCCGGGCTTTCTCGAGTACCGGAAGTCCGTGTCGACCGACTACACGGCCGTGGAGTGGGAAGACCACGGAGCGGTGTTTCGCGACGTCCGGGGCAAAGAGTTCATCGACATGCTCGGAGGGTTCGGGATCTACGTCACGGGCCACCGGCATCCGAAGGTCCTCAAGGCGGTCCAGGAGCAGCTCGAGCGTCAGGCCATCCATTCCCAGGAGCTGATCGACCCGCTGCGCACATACCTCGCGCGGCTGGTCTCGCTGATCACGCCCGGGGAGCTGCAGTACTCGTTCTTCACCAACTCCGGCACGGAATCGATCGAGGCCTGCCTCAAGATGTCGATGCTCACGACGGGGCGGCATCACTTCATCGGAACGATCGGCGCGTTCCACGGCAAGTCTCTCGGCTCGCTCGCCGGCACCTCGAAGGCGATGTTCCGGGAGCCTTTCCTGCCCCTGAAGCGCTGGACGCACGTGCCGTTCGGAGACGTCGACGCGCTTCGGATGATCGTGGCCTCGGGCGATTTTTCCGGGGACCGCGTGGCCGCCGTGGTCATCGAGCCGATCCAGGGCGAGGGCGGGATCAACGTCGCGCCTCCGGGCTACCTCGCCGCGGCGCGCGAGATCTGCGACAAGTACGGCGCTCTCCTCGTCTTCGACGAGGTCCAGTGCGGGATGGGCCGCAGCGGCAAGATGTTCTGCTGCGAGCACGATGGCGTGACTCCCGACCTGATGGCGCTCGGCAAAGGCTTCGGGGGAGGCGTGATGCCGATCGGCGCCTGCGTCGGGACCCCCAGGACCTGGGAGCGATACATCGAGAACCCGTTCCTCCACACGACCACGTTCGGCGGCAACCCCGTCTGCTGTGCCGCAGCGATCGCGACGATCAACGTGCTTCTCGAGGAGGATCTGCCGAGGCAGGCGGGTGAGAAGGGGGAGTACCTGCTTCTCCGGATGAACGGTCTCGCGCAGAAGTACCCGAAGGTGCTGGCCGGAGCGCGGGGCCGCGGACTCATGCTCGGCATGGAGTTCCAGAACCACGACCTCGGCTACGCCGTCGCCAAGGCGCTCTTCGGCCGGGGCATCCTGATCTCGGGGACGTACATCAACGCCCAGGTCCTGCGGGTCGAACCCCCCCTGGTCATCAGCCAGGCGGAGATGGATCGATTCCTCGCGGCCCTCGAGGCGTCCCTGGGCGAGGTCTACAAGGAGCAGCGCCTCTAGGCTCTCGGATCGTCCATGACCCCGTCGCCGCCCGTCGAGGAGTCGTGCTTCTGGATGGCGCGGCGGCATGCCCGCCGGACTCCGGAGCCTCTTCAGGGCGTCGAAGAGGCGGACGTCGCCATCGTGGGCGGGGGCTACACGGGCCTCTGGACATCCCTCTTCCTGAAAGAGCTCGAGCCCCGGCGAAAGGTCGTCGTGCTCGAGCAGGAGCTCGTGGGCTACGGCGGCAGCGGCCGCAACGCCGGCATCGTCGGCGAGACGATCGACCACTCGCACGAGCTCGCGATCGCGCACTTCGGCCTCGACGAGGCGCGCCGGCTCGCCCGACTGGGCCGGGAGAACCTCGATGCGATGGAGACCTTCCTCCGCGAGCGAGGCATCGATGCCGGCTTCGAGCGCCGGGGCCAGCTCATCGTGGCGCTGCGTCCGGAGCACCTCGCGGCCCTGGATCAGGGACGCGAAGCCGCGGAGAGCGTGGGCTCGCCGGGTTGGCGGATCCTCTCCCGCGACGAGACGCGATCCGAGCTGGCAAGCCCGCTGTACGAGGGAGCGCTTCTGGCGCCGCGGAACGGCGTGGTCGATCCCGTGCGATTGACCGAGGGCCTGCGGTTTGTGGCGGTCCAGGCGGGCGTCCGCATTCACGAGCGGACGCGCGTGACCCGGTTGGCGTTTCGCGGCGACCGTGTCGAGATCTCGGCGGGAGCCGCCATGCTGCGTGCCCGCAAGCTCGTCCTCGCGACGAACGCGTACACGCATCATCTCCGCCGGTCCCTCGCCCGGCGTTTTCTGCCGCTCTACGACTACGTCCTCGTGAGTGATCCGCTCACGGCGGCCCAACGGAACGCGATCGGGTGGCGATCCCGCCGGGCGGTCGTCGACGTGCGCACGTTCTTCAACTACTACCGCCTGACGGACGACGGCCGGATCCTGTGGGGCACGAGCGAGGCGGCGTACTACCCCGGCAACCGGGTGGATTCCTCGTGCGACCACTCGCCCCGACACTACGCGGCTCTCGAGGAAAGCTTCCGGCGTCACTTTCCGCAGCTCGCGGGGCTCGCGTTTCCCTACCGCTGGGGAGGTCCGATCGCGTCGACGACACGGCTGACGCCGTTCTTCGGAGACGCGAACGGAGGCCGGCTCCACTACGGTCTCGGCTACACCGGCCACGGGATCGGTTCGACGCGCATCGCGGGCCGGATCCTCGCCCACCGAGCGCTCGAGCTGCCGAGCGCCCTGCTGGATCTGGCGATGGTGCGCCGGAAGCCCATCCCGTTTCCGCCGGAGCCGCTGCGCCGCGCGGCGGTCGCGCTCGTCACGGGGGCGCTGCGGCGAGTCGACGCGGGTGGAAAGCCGGGCGCCGTCCTTCGCGCCCTCGAGCGCGTCGGGATCAGTTTCTCCAGCTAGCCGGGATTCAGCGGACGGGAACGACGACGATCTCGATCGGCCCCTGCGCGGCGCCGGTGAGAACGGGGATGCGCGCTTCGGTGATGAACTGGAGCTGTCCGCGGTCGACGATGCGCGCCGAGATCGCATACGTCCGGCCCCCGCGGATCTTCGTCGCGTCGTACTCGAGCGAGAAGGGGATGGGCACCTGTCCGGGCGTCGCGATGAGCTGCTTGGCGATCAGCGTGGGCGTGGACGCGGCGTCCTGGGGGGACACTTCGCGCAGCTCCACCTGGACCTCCGCCTGGGGCGTCAGAGCCATCCGTTGCGTGTAGGTCACGGTTCCGTTGAGGAACCCGGTGGGCGGAGGAACCGGCGGCGCCGGCCGGGGCTCCGGCGCCGGAACCGCGGTCGGAATCGCCGGAGGCGGCTCGGGTGTCGGCGCCGCGGGAGGAGCCGGAGGCGGCGGCTTTTGCCCGGCGCACGCCGCGAACACGGCGGCCACGGCCACCGCCGCGAACGCGACGAGCCGCGCCCCCTTCATCGCGCCGGGATCTCTGGCCGCGGCCTGGCGAGAAGGTCGCGGATCTCCTTGAGGTAGACCTCGGCTTGCGTCGGCGGAGCGGGAGGCGGCGGAGCCGTGGCGAGCTTCTTCGCGAAACGGTTGAAGGGAACGACGATCAGGAAATAGAGGCCGGCCGCCTTGATCAGGAACGCGATCAGGGCGTTGAGGAAGTTCCCGATGTTGACCGGGCCGACCTTCCAGGCCGAGAAGTCCGGGGTCCCGCCCATCAGCCCGATGATCGGCATGATGAGGTCCTTGACGAGCGAGTCCACGATCGCTCCGAACGCCGCTCCGATGATGACGCCGACCGCGAGGTCCAGCACGTTGCCGCGAGCGATGAATTCACGGAATCCCTTCAGCATTTCTTCCTCCTTCGAGAAAAGCGTCTACTCATGCGGCTGCGCGTCCTACGGCTTCTTCGGCTGCGGCTGCCGCGACGAAGACGGCGGGCGCGCAGGGGGCTGTGACGTAGACCGCGGCGCCGGCTGCGGTCGCGCGGACGACGGAGGCTGGCTCATCCGCGTGTCGCTCGCGCTGCGGCCGCGCTGTTCGCGCGAAAGCTGATTGAGCGTGCTCGGGTCGACGGTCGGCCGAGAGGGCCGCGCGGGCTGTGTCGAGGGCTGCGACGGCGCCGGCCGCGCCGCCGGCTCACCCGGCGCAGGCCGGGTCGCCGGCTGGGACGTCGACGGCCGCGAAGGGCGCGTCGGCTCGACCGGTTTCCAGCCGTCCTTGTCGTTCGTCTCCCAGCTTCCCGGCCGGCCGGGCCGGGGCCTGTAAACGTTGCCGTCCGGACCCGCGTACACGTTGTCCGCCGGGCGCGTCACGGGCCGCGTCGCCGGGCGCGTGGCCGGCTGCGTGCCCGGCTGCGTCGTTCCCGGGCGCGTCGCGGGCTGGCCAGGGCGGGTCGAAGGCTGTCCCGTCACGGGGCGAGTCGAAGGCTGGCCGGTGCCGGGTCGCGTTCCGGGACGCGCCGACGGCTGTCCGGGAACCGGCCGGTTGACGGGCTGCGCCACCGGCCGCGTGATGGGGCGAACGCCGGGGCGGGCGATCCCGGGCCGGTTGTAGACGTTGATGTTCGTGATGTTGATGCTCGCCGGGCGATACGGCATCGGCCGCGCGTAGCCCGGACGATAGTAGGGAGGGTAGTAGCCCGGAGCGCGCACGGGACGATAGCCGTAGTACGGACCCCACCACGGACGGTAGATCGGGTAGTAGCCGCCCCAGCCGAAGCCCACGTTCCATCCGGTCCACGGGCTCCACGAGATGCCGACGCCGAACCCCCACGTCCAGGGGTTGCCGTACCAGTAGCTGCCGACCCAGGGGCGGTAGTAATAGCCGGTCCCGTAGACGACCGTTCCCCAGGGCGAATAGCACGTGCCGAGGTAGCCCGGCGTGTACCCGAACCAGACGGTGGTCGGCGAGTACCGGTAGACGCGCACGTACGTGACGTAGTGGATGGGAGACGCCGTCGGGATCGTGTAGATCGCGGTCGGCACGACCGTCGCGACCGCCCACGGTCCGACCGCCGACCCGGCGGTGAACCAGACGCCTCCCTGGACCGAGTAGTACGAGGTCGGGGAGACGCGCACGACGGGAGTCGGCGAGTTGACGGCGTACTGAAGCGACGTGTCCGGGACGGCGTCGAACCTGGGCTCGCCGTCGTACTGGGCTTCGTACTTGGCCTCCTCGCGGTTGACCTCGGCGGTCTGCGGGATGCTGTTGGCGATCACGGCTTCCTGGGCGGCCGGCGTGCCCGGCACGGTGGCGAGAACGTTGGCCTTCGGATTGGAAGTCGAAATCTTCGCGAAGTCTTTCGGGAGGTCGTCGCCTTCGATGAAAGTCCATGGCCCGTTCTCGAGCGATTTGGAGCGGTACCAGCGTCCGGTGAGGCCGACGTAGTAGCTCTGGTCGTCGAGGTCCAGGAACATGTCGCCCGCCGTGTTGTCGACGTACAGGAGGTTCGTGCCTCCGATCGGCTTCATCTGCGGCTTGCCCTGCGTGACGAGAAGCTCCGCCGGGCTCGTGCTGACGATGATCTCGGGAGCCTTGCCCTCGGCGAGGACCGCTGCGATCTCTTCGCCGGGCTCTTCCATGAGGTCGACGGACGTCTGCTTTTCGTCCTTGGCGAGGGCGTCGCGGATGGCCTGGACCTGTGAGGGCGGGGACGCGGTGCGCCGGTACGGACCCTCCGCCGACGGCGCCTGGAGCCAGGCGTCGGCGAGAGCGAGGTAGTAGGTCCCGCCGGACTCGAGGATCAGGCTCTTCGTGTTGATGACGCGCTGCACGCCCGAGGCTCCTTCGACAGGGCGCAAAGCGGGATCGCCGTCGATGATGACGAGGATGGCCGGAGTCGAGCGGTAAATGATCTTCGGCGGATCGTTCTTCAGCGGAACGGCCTCGCCCTTCTTGTCGGCCTGGGTAATGGCGAGGTTCGCCTCGATGCGCTCGAGAGAGACGGTGCGCGTGGGCTCCGTGCTGGCGCGCATGATCTGGAGGTAGTCCTCGGTCTTGTCGGGAGCGGTCGGAAAGCTCGCCTTGGTGACCTGGATGTCCGACAGCTCGACGAGCTCGTTCTCCTTGTCGATGAACGTCTGGGCCGTGATCCACACGACGCCGTAGCTCGTCTGGGTCTTCTCGCCGACTTTGGTGTCGACCTTGACCGCGGCGCGGGCCTCGAGCATGGCGTCCGCGAACTTGTCGATCTGGGGCTGGTAGATCGTGAACGTCATCCCGTCGCCCTCGACGACACGGGGCCATTGGAGCTCCTCCTGGGGGGCGTCGGCTTCGGTCTCGGGGGGAGCGTCCTGTGCGAGCGTGACGCCGAGCGCCGCGGCGGCCGCGACGAGAAGCGACGCGAGTGCGAGGCGGCGAAATGCGAAGCTCATGGCACCTCCGTCCGCGGCCGTGTTTATCACGGTCTGAGCGTCTCGCGCGGCGTCTCGCCTAGAATGCGCGGCCGGAGGACCCCCGATGCGCCGAGCCGTCATCGCCCTGTCCGCGTTCGCGTGTTTCGCGGCGTCGCCGGCCGGCAAGCCCCTGCAGACGCCGATTTCGCGCATCGCGTTCGGGTCCTGCCTCGGGCAGGATCTGCCTCAGCCGATCTGGAAGCCCGTGCTCGCGGCGAAGCCCGACATCTTCGTCTTTCTCGGCGACAACGTCTATTCCGACACGGACGACGAAAAGCGGCTGAGGGCGGCGTACGCGAAGCTTGCGGCGCAACCCGGCTTTCAGCAGCTCCGGAAGGCCACGACCATTCTGGCGACGTGGGACGACCACGACTACGGGACGAACGACTCGGGAGGGGACTTCCCGGCCAAGGCGATGTCCGAGCAGGTCTTCCTCGACTTCTTCGGCGTGCCGAAGGACTCGCCGCGCCGGCAGCGTGACGGCGTGTACCACGCCGAGACCTTCGGGCCGCCTGGCAAGCGCGTCCAGATCATCCTCCTCGACACCCGGTACAACCGCAGTCCGCTGGCGTTCGTCCCGGACCCGAAGGATCCGACCGACGGCGGCCGTTATGTTGCGAATACCGATGCGAACGCCACTTTGCTCGGCGCGGCGCAGTGGGCCTGGCTCGAGGAGCAGCTCCACGAGCCCGCGCAGGTTCGCATCATCGGATCCAGCATCCAGGTCGTGAACGAGACCTCGGGAGGGGAGAAGTGGTCCAACTTTCCCGCGGAGAAGAAGAAGCTTTTCGAGCTGCTGTGGGCCAACCGCGCGACCGGCGTGATCTTCATCTCGGGCGACCGCCACTATGCCGAGCTCGAGATGATGGACGGCGAGATCGGATACCCGGTCTACGACCTCACCTCGAGCTCCCTCAACTGGGCCGAGCCGCGGTGGCGGCGGATCGCGCCGAGCAAGCACCGGATCGGCCTCGCCGAGCGGGGCGACAATTTCGGCCTCGTCGAGATCGACTGGAATCGCACCGATCCCCTCATCCGCCTCAAGGTGATCGACGTCGACGGCGACCTCGTCCTGCATCGCAAGGTCGATCTCTCGACGTTGCGGGAGGGCAACCTGGAGTGGTGGCTGGGCGAAAAATAGCTCTTCGGCTCGTCCGGGCCGTTGTCGTTTCCCTCGCCGCGGTGGGCTCCGCGGCGCAGGCGACCGAGAGAGGCGCCGTCCTGGTCCTGTTCCATGGATGCGACGAGAGAGCCTCGAGCGCGGACTGGAAGCCCCTCCGGGACGCTCTCCCGCCCGGAATCACGGTCGTCGCGCCGGAGCTGCCGAAGATCGAAGCCGAAGGAGACAACACGGTCTGGATGGCGGCCTGGCGCCAGCACGGCACGGCGACCGTGGATCGCGCGTTCGCGGAAGCGCGAAGGCAGAACCCGAAGGGGTTCCTGATCGCGGGTGGCGCCGGCTGTGGCGGTTTCTTCGCTCTCATCGGCGCCGAGCGTCACGATGTCGACGCCGTGCTCACGCTGTCGGGGCTCTCGGATGAAGCCCAGCGAGTGCGATTGACGGCGCGGCGGACACCCGTTCTGGGAATCGCTTCCGAGGACGACCGCGACGTTCCCGCGCGCGTGGAGGCGATCGTTCGGGCAGGCGGCGAGGGCAGCGTTCTCAAGATCTACCCGGGCTCCGCTCACGGCACGGCGATCCTGACCGGGGACGGAGCGGCGCCCGGCGACGTGCGACGGTGGATCGAGGAGCGGACGGCCCGGGCCCGCGCGACTCCGCGACTCCTGGTCGCGCCGCTAGCGGGCCTGGGGCGCCGTGATCTCTCCCGACATGGCCTTTCGGAAGAGCTCCCGCTGCTCGGGCGTCATGTGGCCCGCGCGCGGACCTCGACGCCCGAAGGCGCCGCCGAGGTAACCGGCCCCGCGCCAGCTCCCGAAGAGGATCCAGGCGAGCGCCATGAGACCCACGGCCTGCCAGAACGTGAGCGCGGGAAGGCCGAAGATCTGAGGCATCAGGTGATTCCAGAGCTGAAGGACCGCCTGGCCGAAGCCCGCGACCACGATCAGGAGGACGATGAGAATCTGGAGAATCTTCGCGAGCCAGTGTCCGTGCATGGCACTCATCCTTTCTTGTATTCGGCGTAGATCGCCGCCAGCCGGCGGCGGAGAAAGAGGACTGCGTAGCGCTTGCGGGACAGAAGCGTGTTGATCGGGACGCCCGTCTCGGCCGCGAGCTCCTGGAAGCTGCGGCCTTCGGCTTCGTGCGCGAGGAAGACGAACCGCTGCTCGGCCGGTAGCTCGTCCAACGCGTCGGCAAGCTCGTCCAGCAGGACGGAGCGCGCGTAGGCCGCCTCCGGTCCCGCGTCGGAGGAGGGAAGCATGTCCGCGAGCGCGGAGCCCTCGTCGCCCGCAACAGTGACGAACCGTCTCCGGCGGAAGAGGTCGGAGATCCGGTTGCGCGCGACCTCGAAGAGCCACGCGCCGACGTTCCCGATGGGCCTCGTCATGCGGTCGGCCAGGACGAGCTCGTAGAAGACGTCCTGCAGGATGTCGTCGACGTCCCGGCGGTCGGGCAGCCGGGCCTGGAGGAAGCGCCGGAGCCGGCCGGTCTCGCCCTGGATGACCCCGGCGACGCCCGTGCCCGACGTCCGATCCATCCGCTCCATCATGACGCTTCCGCTGCTCACGATAGGGATGACGCGGGAGGCGCCCGAATATTGTGGGGAAATCGAGGTTGACGCGTCCCCCGGGGACGGTGTCTCATATAGAGACTCTGTAGGAGTACGGCCATGCTCAGCGCGTTCGCCTTCTCCGCGATCCTCGCCGTTGCCGGCTCCGGCGCGGCCCCGGACTCCACGGCCCCCGCTCCGCCTCCCGAGGCCAGTCAGTTCGACTTTCTGATCGGCGCCTGGGACATCGTCTCGGAGCCCAACATCCCGGGCGTTCCGGAACGCGTGCGCGGGCGGTGGACCGCCCAGAAGTCGGCCGACGGGTACATGGTCGTCGACGAGTACCGCGTCTTCGACGACAGCGGGGCGACCGTGTATCTCGGCGAGACCTATCGGGTCTTCAATCCCTCGAAGAAGCACTGGGAGTTCCGCTTCGTCGAGCCCTTCTCGGGAACCTGGCACGAGGGTACGGGCGTGCGCGACGGTCAGGAGATGCACCTGACGCAGGGCACGCCGGGGGGCGGAAGCCTGACGAAGATCCGCTACTACGACATCCGCCCGGATGGCTTCTCGTGGATCTCGGAACGCTCGCGCGACGGCGGCAAGACCTGGACGAAGGGCGCGCGCATCGAGGCGACGCGGGCGAAGTAGCGCTTCAAGGTCGGCAGGCGCGAAAGTAGAATCGCGCCACGGACGTGACTGAGGAACGAAGGCCCGGCGGTCGGAACCGCAGCAGCACGTGGGGCTCCGAGGAGAGCCGCGATTTTCTCCAGGAGCGGATCCGCAAGTTCTCGGCCACCGTTCTCCTGATCACCCTGGCGTTCTTCGTCGCGGGCT
>Ga0207701_10001914_pt1 | contig 21624 bp, 19 predicted proteins | sample KBSSwiSSwithPhiX_FD_184294 | JGI IMG/M metagenome (GOLD analysis project Ga0207701, IMG submission 184294) | Switchgrass rhizosphere bulk soil microbial communities from Kellogg Biological Station, Michigan, USA, with PhiX - S5 (SPAdes) (version 2) | ecosystem: Environmental > Terrestrial >... | reverse complement strand
CAATCAAATCTCTATCGAAACCGGCCGAATGGCCAGACTCGCCGACGGAGCCGTCGTCGTCTCCTGCGGGGACACCATGGTGCTCGCTAGCGCCGTCTCCGCTACCACAATCAAGGAAGGTCAGGATTATTTTCCTCTCACGGTCGATTATCGCGAAAAGGCGGCAGCCGTGGGGAAATTTCCCGGCGGTTATTTCAAGCGCGAAGGGCGGCCGGCGGAAAAGGAAACGCTTACTTCGCGGATGATCGATCGGCCGCTTCGGCCCCTCTTTCCACAAGGATACTTTTACGACACGCAGATCATCTCGATCCTCCTCAGCGCCGACGGCGAAAATGATCCCGACATTCTGGCGCTCAACGGAGCCTCCGCCGCGCTTTGTGTGTCGGACATTCCATTTGCGGGTCCGATCGGCGCCGTCCGAGTTGGCCGGGTGAACGGCCAGTTCGTCGCCAACCCGACGCACACGGAGCGCGCTCAGAGCGATCTCGATCTCGTTTATGTCGGCACCGAAAACGACGTGATCATGATCGAAGGCTCGGCCAACGAACTGCCGGAAGCGGAGTTCGCGAAAGCGCTCGAGTTCGCGCACGAACATGCGCGCGAGATGATTCGCATTCAAAAAGAGCTGGCCGCGAACGTGGGCAAGCCTAAGCGCGATGTGGCGCTGCTCCAAGTTAACCAGGATCTGCTCGATATCGCTTATCGCGTCGCGGGCGACCGAATCGAAGCGGCGCTTTACACCGAAGGCAAAGTGGCGCGCGCGAAAGCGGTTGATGCATTGCGCGAGGAAGTGAAGAAGTCGATCCTGGAGAAACATCCTGAGGCCGATTCTTTTGCGATCTCGCAGGCATTCGATTACGTCCAAAAAAAGGCATTTCGCATCAGCATTTTGGACAAACAAAAGCGCGTTGATGGCCGCGGTTACCAGGATTTACGCTCGATCAGTTGTGAAGTGAGCGTGCTGCCGCGCGCACACGGGTCGGCCATTTTCCAGCGCGGCGAAACCCAGGCGGTCGCTCTTGCGACGCTGGCGCCTATCGAGGAAGCACAAATGCTCGATGCTTACGGCGGCGGCGAACAATCGAAGCGGTTCATTTTGCACTACAATTTTCCTCCTTTCAGCGTGGGCGAGACGGGACGAACGGGCGGGCCTGGGCGACGCGAGATCGGCCATGGTGCGCTGGCGGAGCGTTCCCTCGAACCGGTCGTACCGGGTGATAACGATTTTCGTTACGCCATCCGCATCTCGAGCGAGATCATGGAATCAAATGGATCAACATCAATGGCGAGCGTTTGCGCTGGCACGCTGGCGCTCATGGATGCAGGCGTTCCGATTAAAACGCCTGTGGCTGGAATCTCAGTCGGGCTGGTTACCGAGTTTGGCGATGACCGGCAATTGAAGCGCTACGAATTGCTGACCGACATCATTGGCTCGGAAGATCATTTCGGCGACATGGATTTCAAACTGTGCGGAACCGACACTGGCGTCACTGGTTTTCAGCTCGACCTGAAACTCCCCGGCATTAGTCACAAAATCATGGCAGAAGCGATCCAGCGCGCGAAAGAAGCGCGCACAAGAATTCTCGGGATCATGCGCAGCGCGCTGGAGAAGCCGCGACCGGAATTGTCGAAATATGCGCCGCGTATTGAAACCATCAAAATCAATCCGGAGAAGATCGGCGCGCTGATCGGACCCGGCGGCAAGACCATCAAAGGCATTGTCGCGGAGACCGGCGCTGAAATTAACATCGAGGACGACGGCTCGGTGCACATCTACGCGACGAGCGGCGAAAGCATGGCGCGCGCGAAAGAAATTATCGGTGGCATGACGCGTGAGATAGAGATCGGCCAGACGTATCAGGGTCGTGTTGTCTCGACTAAGGAATTCGGCGCGTTTGTCGAAGTTTTCCCGGGCAGGGACGGACTCGTGCATATTTCCGAGCTCGCGGATTTTCGTGTGAAACGAACGGAGGACGTTGCCAAGGTTGGCGACGTCATTTGGGTCAAGTGCATCGGCATCGATGATAAGGGACGCGTAAAACTTTCTCGTAAAGCCGCGTTGAAAGAGCGCGCCGAAGCCGAAACGGGCCAGCCCGTTCCAGCAGAGCACGAACACTGATCGGCACCTGTAGCCAGGATCAGTGATCCCGGTCGGTTGGGTAGGGTTGACAACCTTGGCTTCGGGTGAAGTTAAACGGATGATGAAAGGCTGATCTATGAGCACATCCACCCGCGTTTCCTACGGCGTGCTCGCCTTCACAATTATTCTCGCCGGCTTCCTGCATCTTGGAGCACCGCTGCTGGTCGTCTTATTCTCCTACTTTGCATTGCGCCAACTGTATTATCTGACGAAAAGAAAGTGGCTCGCGTTAGTCCTGTTTCTCGTTGTGGTCACAGGCATTGCAGCTGCTGCGGTCCATTTTACCCGTGCCGCCATCATTGCGTTGCCCGACGTGGCTGAAACCTCAATTCCCTCCGCTAGCGCCTGGGCCCAGCGGCGTCAAATCGAACTGCCTTTTACTGATTTCGAGAGTCTGAGAACGGTCGTGATCGATGCGCTCAAGGAGGAAGCGCATTACCTGCAAGATGTCGCCCAGTTTGCCAGGAGGACCGGCGCCGCATTGGTTTTTAGTATTCTCGGAATCGTCGCGGCAGTGAGTCTTTTTCTCAAAACTGGCTTGGATCCCTACCGGGGCACCCATGCCGTGAAGAACAATCTCTATTCCATCTCCTGCGATGAAGTGTCGACGCGGTTCCGCGATTTTTACCGCAGTTTTGCTACGGTCATGGGCGCACAGATCACCATCTCGTTGATCAATACGGTATTGACCGCGATTTTTGTGGTCGCTGTTCGCCTGCCGCACGCGCCGCTTGTTATTGCGATCACATTTCTATGCGGGCTGGTACCCATCATCGGCAACCTGGTGAGCAATACGATCATTGTTTTCGTTGCGTTGACGATTTCCTTGAAGCTGGCGATCGGGGCTCTCGTGTTTCTTGTCTTGATTCATAAGCTCGAATATTTCTTAAACAGCAAAATCATCGGCAACCGGATTCGCAACCCCGTCTGGCTGACGTTGATCGCGCTGATCATTGGTGAGAGGCTTATGGGTATCCCGGGCCTGATTCTTGCCCCCGTCGTGTTGAATTATCTGCGAGTGGAAATGCTCAAAGTGGAAGTGCCGGCTGCACCGGAAAGGGTTGAAGCGTTGAATCGTTAAATCGGAAGAGCTTCCCGCAGCAACGATTCAACCTTTTAACGAATTAACGCTGACGAACGTCATGAAAGCTGGTTTTCTCGAGAAACTAATCGAGCGACTCGGTCGAATCGGGCCGGAGGACGTGCAGAATTATTTTTTGCGCCTGGCACAGGAGAAAGGTTTCCTCGAGACCGTTTTCAATGCCATTCAGGAAGGCATCATCGTAACCGATTCGAAAGGCCTCATCACTTATCTCAACGATGCGGCCTGCGATTTGTTTGGGCTTCGAGCGGGCGAAGCCATCGGGAAACGTCTCGACGAGCGCGTCCGCGGTCTCGACTGGGAATCGCTCACTCAGAGTAGCGGTCCGGTAAGTCGCGACATGGAAATTTTTTATCCGGCAAATCGCTTCATCAATTTTTACATCGTGCCGTTGATAATTGAACACCGCGAGGTCGGCTCTGTGGCTGGAGTCGCTGACTCCGGAGATCGAGACGGGGCAACGTCGAGTGAGACAACGACCGGGGTCCCCGCCCCCGGCCAGAGCGAACAGGTCGGCCATGCCATGATTCTGCGCGATATCACCGAGAGCCGGCGCTCGGCCCAGCAGATCATTGAGTCAGAGCGCTTGAATGCGCTGACGCTGCTCGCCGCAGGGGTTGCCCATGAGATTGGTAATCCGCTCAACTCACTCCACATCCATTTGCAGTTGATGGAGCGGCAGGCACACAAGTTGGATCGCGCCGCGCGGGAGGAACTCCAGGAGCCGATCGACATCGCCCGTTCGGAGGTCAACCGGCTCGATTCGATTGTGACCCAGTTCTTGCGCGCAATTCGACCTTCCAAACCGGAACTGCATCCGGAAAACGTGAATACGATCGTCGAGGAAACGCTGCGTCTCTTTACGCCCGAAATTCAGGACCGTGACATCGTCGTCGAACAGGAACTGCGTTCGGATCTGCCTTTGCTTCAGATCGATCGCGATCAGATCAAGCAGGCTTTTTACAATGTGATCAAGAACAGCATTCAAGCCATGAAGCGACGCGGCACCCTGCGCATTCGCACCGACAGAGACGACACGCACGCCCTTATCAGTTTCATCGATACAGGCAGCGGTATGTCGGCTGAGAATTTGGGTCGTGTTTTTGAGCCTTATTTCACGACGAAACCATCAGGCACGGGTCTTGGCTTGTTAATCGTTCGCCGAATTGTGCGCGAGCACGGCGGTGAACTATCCATCGAAAGCAGCGAAGGGAAAGGTCTCACGCTCACTATTCGATTGCCGTATGTCGACAAGCGTGTCCGGATGCTGGAAGCGGGCCACTCGCACTGAGATTCGCGCAACGCGCTATCGATCGCCGCCAAACGCTTTTTTCAGCCAGCTTTCGAACTGACGAAAGAGAAGGCCGAGGTAAGCGCCGGGCGATTGCTTGAAAAGTTCGTTTATGCGCGGACTCAGGTCTTGCCCGGGTTCATCAATCGTACCGGATAGATGCACATTGGTCCAGAGATAGCCGCTCTTACGCTGATCAAAGACTTCTTCAGGATTTGGCAGCCAATCGAGATATTCACGGGTAAGCCCAAGCCGGATCGTGCCGCGTAAACGACGGCGCTCGATAGAGATCTCTCCCTCGATCCGGAATTTGCCTTCCTCTTCGATAATGATGTCCTTGATGTCAATTCTTGGATAGCGCCACGCAAACGCGAGCGAACAATCATTGAGATCCAAATGTTCGAATGACTTCTTCTGGGCGAGTTCCGCGAGTTTCTCCAAAAGTGGAACGTCATCGATTCGCCCATCTCGAATACGCAACGAACCTTCGCCGGATGAGCTTTCCAGCTTGGGATCTTTTCCCGCCGAACGAAGGTCGCCAAAAGCGGTACCGTTCAGCCGCCCTTTCCATTCCGCTGGCAACCACGGGCGAATTGGAACCGCATTGAAGTTCGCTTTGAAATCGACGCTCCTATTCTTCCCGATGCCGGCGCTTGCTTGAGCACGGATGCTTTCGTCGCTGCCGGAATTCGATGCGAGATCGATATCATAAACCGTGAGCAGTGTCTTAGTGATAAGAAGATGCGCGCGGCGCAGATCAAGATCGGGAAGCAACGCCATTTTTAGCCTGCCGCCCGTGGCGACATATTCAAAATCCGGGCCGTGTGGTGTAATGAGCAGACGAGTGCTGAAAAAGCCGGCCTCCTCACCACGAAGTCGCCAGGTCACATTGGCCTGCTCCGATTCAATCCTCTGCACGTACACTTTGTTCGGTAAAAAAATCGCGAACCATGGCTTTGGTTTCACTGCTTCAGGGTTCGCTTTGTAAATCTGAATTGCGACGTCGCCGGATTGAACGTGCACATCGGTGAACCTCCATTGGCGCACAAATACGCCGCACGGGTCGAACCTGGCGGAGATGCCATGAGCATCGAGTGACTTCATCGCTTTCTCTCCGTTGCTCGCCTCAAAACTTTCGCTCTGCGCGGTGAATGCACTGGTGCGCCGAATCGACGCGTAGCGGCTGCCTGGGAAATGCAAACCTTTCGCCGTCTCAGCTTCCATCGTTTGACGAAAGGCTTCGCTCCCAACGTAATGAGTGAGCAGCGGACTATAAAAAACGGCCACGCAACCAGCGGCTGCGATCAGAGAAAAAATCGCAACCGCGGCGGCAAGGATCAGTAGTTTCCTTCGCAAGGGCTGCGACGTTACAAAGTTACACCGCTATAACGAAGATCCGTCGTAACTCTTGCAACTTTCTTAACCCTTTTACGAATCACCGGGGCTTGTCCGTCATTCCCAGTTGCGCAAAGAGAAACGCGTAAATGTCTGCCGATTGCTTAATGCGTTCGCTCAAGGCGGTTCCGATGCCGTGCCCTGCGCTCGAGCTTGTCCGTAGCAGAATCGGATTGTCGGATTTGTTCGCTTCATCGAGGCGCGCCGTCATTTTGCGCGAGTGATATGGCGCGACCCGCCCGTCATTGGCCCCGGTCATCATCAGGATGGATGGATATTTCGTTCCATCGACAACGTGGTGATACGGCGAGTAGGCATAAAGCGCTTTGAATTGCTCCGGATCCTTTACGGTGCCGAATTCGGTTACGTTGAAGGCGCCATTCGGCGCGAGCTCGACCCGCAGCATGTCGTAAATTCCGACTGAGGAGACTACCGCCCGCATCAAATCGGGATGTTGCGTAATCATGGCGCCCATTAAGAGCCCGCCATTGCTTCCGCCCTGGATCGCGAGTTTCTCCCGGCTCGTGTATTTCTCCTTGATCAAATATTCGGCAGCGGCGGCGAAATCATCGAACACGGTTTGTTTTTTGGTGAGATTAGCGGCCTTGTGCCACTCCTCACCGAATTCTCCGCCTCCTCGAATGTTTGCCACTACGTAAACGCCGCCGCGATCGAACCAGAGCCGCCGCATAAAATCGAAATTAGGCGCCATGCTCAGGCCATAGCCACCATAGCCGTAAAGCAGCGTCGGATTCTGCCCGTCCTGCTTCATTCCTTTTCGGAAAATGATGTTGAGCGGAATTCTCGTGCCATCCTTTGAGGTTGCGAACTCCCGCGTCACTTCGATGTCGGCAAATGAGACTGGCGACGTGTTGCGCAAGGCTGTCTTCGCTGGCTCGGTTTTTCCTTGCGCGCACTGGAACCATGCCGCCGGCTCGGTGTAACTCACATCCCGAAACAGGAGCGAGTTATCTTCCAGGGCCAGCATCTCCTGAACGTCCGATATTTTTGGGACTGGGATGATTGCCTCGCCTTTACCATCCAACCCAAAGCGCCGGATCTGAGACGGGCCCCCCAGGACATCGCCGACATACAGCGCGTCGGCGGTGGGAACAATTTGTGCGATAACCGCTTCGCCAGCTGGCACGATTTCAACCGCAGCTTTTAATTCCGGAGTCTCAAGCGGCAAGCGCAGAATTTTTCCGCGTGGCGCGCCGGCGCGTGAGAGAAGATAAAGCGCGTTGTCGCGTCCGAGGCGCGCGGCTTTGATTTGATCGCTGAACTGCGTGATTTGCTTCCACTTCCCGTTCGGGCCGAGCAGATAATGCGCAAAATCGCCGCCATCGCCATTCGCCACCGTGGCAAGGATGTATCTGCCGTCGCGCGACGCTTCGAGGACGATCTCGCCGATTCGGGGAAAGTCCTTGCCGATCGAATAAGCGTCCTCGGTATCAGCCGTGCCGAGTTTGTGAAAATAAACCTGCTGATAAAAATTCAGATCCGCTTCGGGGCGCTCACCCTTCCGCGGAAAACGCGTGTAATAAATTCCGCTGCCGTCGGCATTCCAGGCCGCGCTGCCGCCCGCGGTGGGATATTGCACGTGTGCAATGGTGTCGGACAACGCTCTTCCCGTCGCAGTTTCGTAAAAGTGAAGCGTCCCGTCTTCGCTGCCGCCTTTGGAAAGCGAGATCGCGACCTGTTTGCCATCCGGTGATGGCACAAACCAATCGATTGCCGTAGTGCCTTTGGCATCGAGCACGTTCGGGTCGAGCACCACTTTTTCCGAATTGAGATCGTCGGCTGATGCAAGCGTGACCAGGAGCGGTTGCTGCTTGGGCGGTTGGAATTTCATTGCGAACAAGATTCCCGGCCGAGAGACGAGCGAAAAATAGCTCGGTGAAGTCTTCGCGTACCACTCCGTTAATTGCTTCTCGATTGCAGCACGGTCCGACAACTTGTCGAGATAACCGCGACTCCGCTGGCTCTGCGCCTCCGACCACTTTTTCACCTCTGGGGCCTCGTCGTTTTCGAGCCATTGATATGGATCCTCAACCGCCGTGCCGTGATATTCGTTCGAAACGGGTTTCTTAGGAGTCTGCGGTGCGGGCTCGGTCGCAGGCAAGGTGACCAGAGTCAGTGCGCTTAACGTGCTGAGCAAAAACAGGAAACGATTCGGTTTCATGAACAAGGAGGAAAGGCAGCCGCCCGCTCCTTGCAAACGATTTCGCCAAAACCTGTAGCCGGGCGGTGACCCCGGCTGCCATTGGTGTCCCCGTACGGCCGGGATCATCGATCCCGGCTACAACTGACCCGCGGCATATTTTGGATTCTTGACTTGCTTGCGAACCGCTTCAAACAGCTTGCTGATTCCCGTCCGGCTTGCGTAGTTGGCGAGAAACGCCGGGATAAGTCCGCCCGTGTCCGTGTAAACGGAGTAGGTTGCGCGCGTCTTGATCGGGCCAGTGGGTTCCAGCAGCCACGCACCGTCGCAAGTCTTTAGTCGGACAACCCCCTTCTTTTCAGCCGGTCCCAGATCATTAGCCGGTTTCCATTGATCGAGATAAGTAAATCCGTCCGGACCTGGCCACGACTTTTTCCAAACGCGCAGAGTATAATCGCGGTCCTCAGCAATCTTCGGCGACAGCCGCTGATAAGTGATAATTGAATCGCTTTCGCGTTTCAGGAGCCGGCACTCCAAGGTATAAGGCATGAAGTTTGGATAATTCTCGAAGTCATCGAGCACTGCATGCACGGCAGATGTCGGAGCGTCAATCGAGCCGATTGCTCGAAACTCTTTCAGCGGTGAATCAGGGTGGGCACGACTGTAGATGGCTAAACCTTTGCTTCCGCTGGCCAGCTTCCAACCTTCATTAGGGTCGACCGAATTCGGAAGTTCGGAAGCGACGGCGATTGTTCTACTAAAGACAAAGGCCATCGCGAATCCCGATCGAATTCGCCACTGCATCGACCAATGATACGTAATTTCCTCTTTCTGGCGACGTTTGTTTAACTGTTGGTTATCAGCACACACTTCGAGAAGTGGCTGAGGTCTGAAGGAACGAAATCTAAGGCAGGCCGCGCGACTTGTTAAATAGTTAAAACCGTTACAAGAGTTACAAATGGGGAAGCGCCCGATGTACCGTTGTAACGATGTAACCTTTTAACGATTTAACGCGGCGAAGCCAAATGAATCCACAGCCTACCATTCTCGTCGTCGATGATGAAAAACATACGCGCGACGGTTTGCGGCTTTTGCTGGAGAACGATTACGACGTGTATGTCGCGGCGGATATTGCCGGCGCCATGAACGTTCTCGAGCGCGAACAGATCGATGTGCTCCTCACCGACCTGCGCCTCGGCAGTGAAGATGGATTGCAACTGATCGATCGTGCTTTGAAAATGCCGCGGCCTCCCATCTGCATCATGATGACTGCATACGGCTCCATCGATGTCGCCGTCCAAGCGATGAAGCGGGGCGCTTACGATTTTGTCACCAAGCCGCTCAACCTCGACAAAGTCGAATTGCTGATCGCGCGTGCGATGCAAGGTCGCAAACTCGAGCAGGAAAACCGCGCGCTACGCCAGCAGGTGGACGAGCGCTACGGCCTCGAGAACATTTGGGGCGACTCGGCTGCTTTGCACGAGGTGCTCGACACCATCCGGCAAGTCGCACCCTCCTCGGCCAATGTGCTGATTGAAGGCGAGAGCGGCACCGGAAAAGAATTGGCCGCGCACGCCATCCATAATTTGAGCCGGCGCAACAAAGCGAAATTCGTGACGGTGCATTGCGCAGCGCTCTCGCCCCAATTGCTCGAGAGCGAACTGTTCGGACACGAGAAAGGTGCATTCACCGGGGCGCATGAACGCCGTATCGGCCGATTCGAGCAGGCCAACGGCGGCACCATTTTCCTCGATGAAGTGTCTGAAATCGATCCGAGCGTTCAGGTCAAATTACTGCGTGTAATGAGCGAAGAGCGCGCCTTCGAGCGAGTTGGTGGCAATCAAACGCTACGGGCCGACGTGCGCCTGATTGCGGCCACAAACAAAAACCTCGAACAACTCGTGCGCGAGGGAAAGTTTCGGGACGACCTTTTCTTTCGCCTGAACGTCGTGCGCATTACCATGCCGCCCTTGCACGAACGAAAAGAAGACGTTCCAATTCTCGTCCGCGGATTTTTGAGACACTTCTGTAAGGCAAACGATAAGCCTCTCGTCGATTTGGCGCCAGATGCGATGGACGCCCTTCTCACTTACGACTGGCCCGGCAACGTCCGCGAACTCCGCACTGCGATCGAGCACGGAGTGGTCATGACGACCGGTCCAAAAATCACACTGCGCGATCTCCCCATGGCGGTGCGGCAAGCAGCCAGGGCGATGCCGGCACGCGGTATTTCCGCTGCCGAAACTTTTGGCGAAAAATCGAGTCCGCTCGATCTCCACGAGACAGAGAAAAAATTGATCATGCAAGCGCTCGCCACGACGAATGGCAACGTGACTGCCGCCGCCAAAAAGCTTGGCATTAGCCGGCGAACACTCCATCGAAAGATCAACGAAATGAATCTGGCCAAAACGTCGACGGAAGACACCGGCAAGTTGTAGGCTCGAAAGCGTTCGGGGTTAATCTCGGCCCTGTGCAATATCAAAACTTTCCCGTTTACGAACTACCCTTCGAGCGTTTCAATTAGGCCGTGACCCAGCAGAAGAAGATTTTCGGCACCGACGGCGTTCGCGGCATTGCCAACGTCGAACCCGTCACGGCTGAGACTGCACTGAAATTGGGACGCGCCGCGGCCTATGTCTTCGCGCAACTGAATCCGCGCAGGACACCTGATGGCGCGCGTCCGAAAATCGTGCTCGGGAAAGACACGCGCCTTTCCGGTTACATGCTCGAAAACGCGCTCGTGGCGGGAATCACGTCGCTCGGAGTTGATGTTCTGGTCATCGGACCGCTGCCCACACCCGGTGTCGCTTACATTACTCGTTCGCTTCGCGCCGATGCCGGCATCGTCCTTTCCGCTTCGCACAATCCTTATCAGGACAACGGTATCAAATTTTTCCGGCACGACGGTTACAAACTGGATGATCAGATCGAGGAAAAAATTGAGCAACTCGTTTTCACGGGTGAGATCGATTCTGTCCGGCCAACTGCTAACAAGATCGGACGCGCCACGCGAATCGATGACGCGCTCGGTCGCTACGTGGAATTCGCCAAGGCGAGTTTTCCGCGTGGAATGTCGCTCGAGGAAATGCGGGTGGCTGTCGATGTTGCAAACGGCGCAGCCTACAAATCGACGCCTTGCGTCCTGCGCGAGCTGGGCGCGGATGTTGCCGTCGCGCATAACGAGCCGAATGGCATGAACATCAACGACGGTTGCGGCAGCATTCATCCGGAGGAAATCCAGCGTATCGTGAAGACGAGCGGCGCGGATGTGGGCGTTAGCCACGATGGCGATGCCGATCGCGTCCTGCTGTGTGACGAAAATGGCGAGATCGTTGATGGCGACGAAATCCTCGCCATCGCGTCTCTGGATTTTTTAAGCGCCGGCCGGTTGGAACAGAACACGGTCGTGGCCACGGTCATGAGCAACTTTGGTCTCGATGAGACGCTCGCCGCGCACGGCGGGAAAGTGGTGCGGACGAAAGTCGGCGACCGCTATGTGATTGAGGAAATGGCCCAGCAAAAACTTAACCTCGGCGGCGAACAAAGCGGTCACGTCATCTTCCGTGATTTCACCACCACCGGCGACGGCATTATCAGCGCGCTCCAGATCCTGCGGATCATGCACAAGAGCGGACAGCCGTTGAGTAAATTAAAGGCGTGTTTGAAAAAATATCCGCAGGCCCAGCGTAACCTGGTGGTGAAGGAAAAGCGCCCGTTTTCCGAGTTGGCTACGGTTATGAAGCTGGTAAACGAAGCGGAGAAAGAACTTTCCGGCAAAGGCCGCGTGCTTCTTCGTTATTCCGGCACCGAGTCGAAGATTCGCCTGCTCATCGAGGGCCGCGAGCTCGGTAAGATCGACAAGCAAGCGGATCGAATCGCTGATGCAATTCAAGATGCGATCGGAGCGGGTTAAATACTTTTTATGACCCTGACAAAAGTCGTCGAAGCGCTTCTGTTTAGCGCACAAAAGCCGCTTTCGATCCGTGAACTAGCAACGGCAATCAAGGGTGCCGGCGCGGAGGACGAACTTTCGCCTAACCAATTTGCGCGTGTGCGTGAAGCCGAGGTAGCCGACGCGCTCGAACAACTGAAAGTCGAGTACATCGAGCAGGAACGGGGATTTCAGCTCAATGAAAAGGCGGAAGGCTGGCAGTTGGCGACCGATCCGAAATACGCCGGGTGGGTGCGCCAGCTGTTTCCCGCGCCTAAACCCGCGCGCCTGAGCGCACCAGCGCTGGAGACGCTCGCGATCATCGCTTATCGCCAGCCAATAACGCGTGCCGATGTCGAAGCCGTGCGCGGCGTGAACATCGACGGCGTGCTGCAAACATTGATGGAACGCGGCCTCGTCAAAATCGCCGGTCGCGCCGAAATCCCTGGCCGGCCGCTTCTCTACGAAACGACGCAATTTTTTCTCGATCACTTCGGTTTGCGCACTCTGGACGAGCTGCCAAATGTGGAAGAGTTGCGCACGCGTCATTTGCCGGTGGCACCGCGGCCTGTAGCCGCTTCGCCAGAGTCGGTGACACCCGCTACAACACCGCAAGGTAGGGGCGATTAACCTTAATCGCCCGCGATGCGCGTGGTCACGTCTGCGACGGGCGGTTCGGATGAACCGCCACTACCTTTTCTTCGTCGCTTCATGGGCAGCCGAAATGCGTTATCTATTTTCGCGCTATTCTTTGCAACATCGGCTTCAGCATTTGCAGAAATACAAGCTGATGATTGCGAACGCGCAGCAAAATATTCCGAGACCAAACGGGGCGTTTCCATGCTTGTCCTGCAAAACGGCCGGACGATTTTTGAGCGCTATGCCAATGGCGGATCGGCGCGCGGAAGATGGCCGATCTTCAGCGGAACAAAAAGCTTTTGGGGAATCGCCGCACTCGCGGGAGTGCATGATGGATTATTCAACCTTGACGATCCCGTCTCCGACACGATCACGGAATGGAAGAGCGACCCGCGCAAATCGCAGATCACCATCCGTCAGTTACTCAACCAGACCGATGGAATCGAAGGCGCTTCGCGGCTTCAGCGCCCATCGATCCGCGACCGAAATGCTGCGGCGATTCAATTGCCCATCCTTGCTGAACCCGGATCAGCTTTCATCTACGGTCCCAGTCATCTCCAGATTTTTTCGGAGCTGCTGCGCCGAAAACTGAATGGCCGCCCGGTGACCCGATACATCGAAGGACGCGTGTTGAATCGGCTCGGGCTGGCTCGGCTTAAATATAAGAAGGATGCGCAGGGCAATCCGCTGCCCGCGACCGGCTTTGAGTTAACGGCCCGGGAATGGGCCCGACTCGGCGAAGTCGTGCTCGGTCGTGGCAAATATCACGGCCGCCAAATTATTCCGGCAAATTTGCTGAATGAGACGTTTGTCGGCTCACAGGCAAATCCGTCATACGGACTCACATTTTGGCTAAATCAGGGGGCGCCGAGCGGAAGCGAGGCAGACATGGAACGAATGCTCGATCTGCCATGGGAAAGCGCCGGATGGACAGATGTCTGCATTTGCAAAGACGCGCCTGCCGATATGGTCGTGGCGCTTGGCTCAGGATATCAGCGGCTCTTCGTCATTCCATCGCTGAAGACAATCATTGTGCGCCAGGGATCGAACGCGAGATTTTCGGATGCCCATTTTCTGCGGCTGGTGTTGGGACTGTAGAGGGCGCCGTTGGCGTTCAACGGAGCGAAACGTTTCCGCGATGGGAGTTGACTTGCCTGTGCAATTACTGAACCATCGCGCTTATGAAGACACTCACGTCGAGATGCGCCGGGTTGATCATCGCGCTAGTGGCGCTGCACGGGCTGACTGGTTGCAGCACTTATAACCGGCTCGTAGCGCTCGAACAGGAAGTGAATAAGAAATGGGCCGATGTGCAATCAGTCTATCAGCGGCGCGCCGATTTGATTCCGAACCTGGTCAATACGGTGCAGGGCGCGGCCAATTTCGAAAAATCGACGCTAACTGAGGTGACGAATGCGCGCGCCAGTGTCGGCCGCGTCCAGCTCGATCCAAATAAGGCGCCGACGGACGCGAAGCAACTGGAAGAATTCCAACAGGCACAGGGGCAATTGAGCAACGCGCTCTCACGGTTGCTGGTAGTGAGCGAAAATTATCCGCAACTTCGCGCGACGGAAGGTTTCCAGAATTTGCAGGCGCAGCTCGAGGGAACGGAGAATCGCATTTCGGTAGAGCGAAATAATTTCAACAGCGCCGTGCAGCAGTACAACACCGCGCTCAGCACATTCCCCACGAACATGCTGAACAAGATGTTTGGATTTCAACCGAAACCGTTCTTCACCGCGCAAGCCGGAGCGGAGAAAGCGCCTACGGTGAACTTCGGCAACGCGCCGAGCGTCCCGCCCGCTACCGCTGCTCCAGCTGCGAGCGCCTCGCCGACACCGTAATTTTGCCTAACGAATTGAGAGCGATGTCATCCTGAGCGTAGCGAAGGATCTCACGCTGTGAGGGAACCTTTCATACACGTGCGAACGCTCAAGACCGTGTTGCGAGATCCCTCGCCGTCTATGCGGCTCGGGATGACAGTGGCGCTGTTCTTTCTAGCACTCGTCAGGCTAAACGCGGCCGAAGTTATTCCGCCGAAGCCGGCTGCTTATTTCAACGATTATGCGAGCGTTGTTTCACCGGAAGTTGCGCATCGCTTCAACGAAAAGCTTGCGCAATTCGATCGCGATACCTCCAATCAAGTCGTCGTTGCTGTGTTTCCGAAAATGCAGAGCGACTCAGATGTAGCCGATTACACCCGGCGTGTGGCGCAAGCATGGGGCGTGGGGCAAAAAGACCGCCGGAATGGCGTGGTGCTGTTCGTCTTCACAGGAGACCGGAAGATGTTTATCCAAGTCGGCTACGGGCTCGAAGGAGCGCTGCCGGACATTACCGCATTCGATATTACCGAGCGCCATATCAAGCCGTATTTGCGGGTGGGTGATTATGAGAGTGGGCTTGCAACTGGGATCGATTTGATCTGTAAAGCGATCCTGGGCGAGTACAAAGGATCTGGAAAGACCGTTGTCGAGCAAGATCGCGGCGGTGGCGCTTTTAAGCTTTTACCCTTCCTGATCTTTGTCATCGTGCTGATTATTATTTCCCGAGTAACCCGAAAACGTGGCGGTTACGGTTACTCATCAGGTCGAGGCGGTCCGATATTTTTCCCGATGGGCGGGGGCGGTGGCCGTTCTTCCTCCGGTGGCGGTGGATTCAGTGGTTTTGGCGGTGGCGGCGGCAGCTTTGGCGGTGGCGGCGCCGGATCGAGCTGGTAGCGAAATGCGAACGAAAGAGTTTCTCAGCAGGCTTGAGCATGAGCGAATTGTGAGCGCGATTCGTGGCGCCGAATCGAAAACTTCCGCGGAGATTCGCGTTTACATCCAGCGCGGCAAGTTGAAGGCAGATCCATTGATCTCGGCGCAAAAAAAGTTTCGTCGATTGCGGATGGATAAAACAAGCGAGCGCAATGCCGTGCTCATTTTCATTGCGCCCCGGGCGCATAAATTCGCCGTGGTCGGCGATAAAGCGATACACGAGAAATGCGGAGAGGAATTCTGGCAACAAGTTGTCGATGGAATGCGCGAGCATTTCCAAAAGGAGAAATTCAGTCGCGCCATCGTCGAAGGCATTGCGGAGGTCGGCAAACTGCTCAGCACTCATTTTCCGCGAACCGCGATACCGTCCAATGAGTTGCCGGACGAGATTGTCGAAGGGTAAGGCGAAGCCGGCGCCGGTCGATGGAGTTTCGAATTTGTCGGCTCGACAGAGTCTCGCCCCACCGAAATCAACCCTTGCAAAATCGGGCATCTGGTCTTTATTCCTTGCTCGCAGCGAGTTTTTGAAATTACGCCGTCGGTCCCTGGGTCTCCGTCGCTGGACGTGAAACCGCACTCGCCAGGGGGAACCCGGCGAATGAAGGAATTTAGCGATTTGGCGATTTAATGATCGGGAGATTTGTCTCTGGCGAAATCACTAAATCACTTACCTCGTTAAATCGCTAACTGATATATGCCAATACGTTACGGTCGTTTTGAAATGCCGAAGACCCTCGTCAAAGACGAGAGCACTGCCACAGATACTTACGCCAAGTTCACCGCCGAGCCGTTTGAAGCCGGCTACGGACATACGGTCGGAAATTCGCTCCGGCGCGTCTTGCTTTCCTCTCTGGAAGGCGCGGCCATCACTGCGGTAAAAATTGCCGGCGCACAACATGAGTTTGCCACTCTTCCAGGGGTGGTCGAAGACGTTACCGATATCGTCCTCAACCTCAAGAAGGTGAAGTTTAAAGCCGACGATCATGAGCCACGGAAGCTTTCGCTGACCGTAAACAAGGAAGGCGAAGTCACCGCCGGCGATATTCAGGTCGTGCAGGGCTACGACGTGCTCAACCCCAAGCAACTGATCTGCACGCTCGACAAAAAACATAAGTTTGACGCCGAGCTCGAAGTGCGTGTCGGTCGCGGTTTCGCCACCGGCGAAGAAAACAAGCGCCCCGATCAACCGATCGGTTTGATCCCGATCGACTCGATCTTTTCGCCGGTCACGCGCGTCAAGTACGCAGTTGAGAATACCCGTGTCGGTCAGCGCACCGATTATGACAAACTCATTCTCGAAGTCTGGACCGACGGACGCTTGACCCCAGATGACGCGTTGCTCCAGGCATCAGCGATTCTGCGGCATCACCTCGATGTTTTCGTCAATTTCAACGAAGAAGTGATCGAGTTTGATGAAACGCCAGCAGGCGTGAGCGAGGAGAACATCAAACTTAAGAAACTGCTCAACATGAGCGTAAATGAGATCGAACTAAGCGTGCGGGCGGCGAATTGCTTGAACAACGCCAATATCACGACGGTAGGTCAGCTTGCCCAAAAGACCGAGGCCGAAATGTTGAAGTATCGCAACTTCGGCAAGAAATCCCTCAATGAAATCAAAGACAAGCTGCAACAGCTCCAATTGAGTCTCGGGATGAAATTCGACCCGGGCCTTGTAGACCTGCCCGTGAGCGGTGATGGTGCCAGCCCGAATGAGGCTGCTGCCAAAGAGTAATTCTTCGACCCGTCAATCGACGTTGGGCACCGTATGAGGCATCAAAAAAAGACGATCAAGCTCGGCCGCACGGCTGAGCACCGCAAAGCGATGCTGGCGAATCAGGTTTGCTCGCTGATCGAGCATCAACGCATCAAAACAACTCTGGCCAAAGCGAAAGCGGTTCGACCGCTCGCGGAAAAGATGGTGACCCTCGGTAAACGAGGATCGATTCATGCGCGCCGGACTGCCTTGGCGACTTTGCGGCACAAGAATGCTATCAAAAAACTCTTCGAGGACATCGCGCCGAGATCGACCGAGCGCAACGGCGGTTACACGCGCATTGTCAAGCTCGGCCAACGCAAGAGCGACTCCGCTCCGATGGCATTCATTGAGTGGGTCGATGCAGCACCAGCGATCGAGGAAAAAGCGGCGGAAGAAAAGAAGGTGAAACGAAAAGCGGTCGAGCCAGGCGCAAAACCAAAAGAACCCGTGCCGCAGCCAGAAGAGCCCGCCTCCGAAGAAAAGGAACCGACCCAGGCACCCGCCGAAGAGCCGAAGCCAAAAAAGCGGAAATGGTTCAGCCGAAAATCGGGGCAGCCGGAAGAATGATTTCGTGGCGTCCGGAATTGCCCGGAGCGCTTTGAGGTTGAGCGACGCCATCAGCTCTTTGAGCAGAGCTTCTGTCGCTTTTTCGAATCTGCCGATGTAGATTGGCGCAGCACTGATGGCGCCCAATCCTTATACTTTTATCGTCATTTTCGTTGGCGTGGCGTTGGTTTTCCCATTGATCCCGCTGGCGCTGGCCTGGCTGTGGCGGCGATTATTCCAGCCGCCAAAGCCGGGCACGGAAAAAAATGCTATTTACGAATGCGGAGTGGAGTCAATTGGCGAAGCACAGATCCAGTTTCGGTCGCAGTATTATCTTTATGCGATCATTTTCCTGATCTTCGACGTGGAAGCGATTTTTCTGGTGCCATTCGCAGTGGCCTTCACCGGTTTGCCCGTTGGTGCATTCGTCGCGATATTGGTTTTCCTGTTGCTCCTGATTGAAGGTCTCGTCTGGGCTTGGGGAAAGGGCTGCTTACAATGGGAACGTTGAACCGTTAAAGCGTTGAAGGGTTGAAGCGGAAGATGAGTGAACAAATCGACGAAGCGCTTCGCAGGGAATTGCAACGACAGGGGGTCTGGGTGACTTCGATGCAGGAGCTTTATAACTGGGGACGCAAGAACTCGATTTGGCCGCTCCAATTTGGACTCGCCTGCTGCGCGATCGAGATGATCGCAACCGCCGCGTCGCGCTACGATATTGCGCGGTTTGGCGGCGAAGTTTTCCGGCCATCGCCACGTCAGGCAGATCTCATGATTGTCGCCGGCACGGTGACAAAAAAAATGGCGCCGCAGATCGTCCGCCTCTACAACCAGATGCCCGATCCAAAATACGTCATTTCGATGGGGGCATGCGCAATTTCAGGCGGGCCTTTCAAGGAAGGCTATAACGTCCTCAAAGGTATCGACCGTTACATCCCGGTCGATGTTTACATTCCCGGTTGCCCGCCGCGGCCGGAAGCATTGCTCCATGCGTTTATGGAGCTGCAGCGCAAAATCGACAGTCAAAAACTGACGGGCGCCGACAAGGCCGAGCATCTGGATCCGGCCGAACCGAGCGAATTCCCGGTGCCGGCATTTGGCAAACATGATCTCGAGCCACCGGCGAATCGGGACGTGTTCCACCCGCCGAATATCGAGCGCACCTAAACGTGGAATCGTTGGAGCAAATCAAAACGCGCGCCGAAGCGGCCGTGCCCGGCGCTAAGATCGACGTTGTTCCGAATCCGGGTCCAGCCCAGCAATCGTCGCTACTGATCGACAACGAACATGCGCCGGCGGTGGCGCGTTTCTTGCGCATAGATCCAGCGCTACGACTCGATTTTTGTTCCAATGTGACCGGCGTCGATTGGCTCGATCGGACGGTAAAAAAAACCACGAAAGTGAAGAAGCTCGTCGATGGCGAAGAGAAGGAGGTTGCTGAAACGAGCGAAGAAAGAATCCCCGGGTACCTGGAAGCGGTCTATCATCTTTACTCGATGACGCATAAACACGGGGCGGTTGTGATTCGGATGCGCACGGCAGACCGCGCAGAGGGCGCGCGTTTGCCCTCGCTCACCCCGGTGTGGCGCAGCGCGGAACTTCAGGAACGAGAGATTTTCGACCTCTACGGCATTCGCTTCGAGGGGCACCCGGATCTACGGCGGATTCTGATGTGGGACGAATTTGTTGATCATCCAATGCGCAAGGATTATCGCGAACCCGACGATTACGAATACGAGCCGACACCTCACGACGATGTACTTGAGCGCGCAAAACAACATTATGCGCCGCGGCCGCAACTGGACGGCGCGGAACCGATTACAGCCACGGATTCACACGGATGAAACACAGATGAGGAAACGATTCAGGCTTCGGAGATGCAAATCCGTGTTCATCCGTGGCCTTTCTGAATTCGTTAAGCGAGCATGACCGCAACCATCCAAACGCTGGAACCAATCGAGCGACCGCCGACGACAATGGGTTCGCGACTCGACGGCGAATTGCTCGAAGTCTCGATGGGGCCACAGCATCCATCAACGCACGGTGTCTTTCGCATGAACGTCGCTCTCGAAGGCGAGATCGTCCGTAAGCTCAAGCCGGTCTTCGGATATCTTCACCGGAATCACGAAAAGATCGGCGAGAACACGACCTATCTCGGCTCGATGCCGTACACCGACCGGCTCGATTACTTTTGCTCCATGACAAATAACTGGGCCTACGCGCTCAGTGTAGAGAAACTCGCCGGGATCGAAGTTCCCGAGCGTGCCCAATATCTGCGCGTCATTCTTGCGGAGCTGACCCGACTGCAAAATCACGCGTCGCTGCTCGGATTTTTGCTCAACGACATGGGTGCCTGGGGCACACCGCTCATGTATGCGTTCCGCGAGCGTGAAAAGATTCTCGATCTGTTCGAATCGCTCTCAGGCTCGCGCATGATGTGCGATTACATGCGGTTCGGCGGATGCCGGTGCGACACCCCGCCGGGTTGGATGGAACACGCCAGAAAGCTTGTCGATGCCTTCCCTCGATTTATCGACGAGTTGGAGAAACTGGTGGTCGGGAACGAAGTCGTCATCGCGCGCACGCAGAATGTCGGGAAACTGTCGGCTGAGTTGGCCATCAATGCAGGCATTACGGGGCCGATGCTTCGCTCCTGCGGCGTGAATTATGACGTTCGCAAAGTGGACGGCTACGGGTTTTATCCGCGTTTCAAATTCCGCATCCCGCTGGGCGCACACGGCGACACCTACGACCGGTTGATGATGCGCGTGCTCGAAATACGCGAGAGCGTCGGAATTTTAAAGCAGGCTTTCGAGCAAGTTCAGGCCGGGCCAATCATGAATCCGAAAGTGAAGATCCGTGCCTTTCGGCCGCCGGTTGGCGAAGCTTATGGGCGCATCGAAGCACCCAAGGGCGAGCTCGGCTTCTATTTGATCAGCGACGGGGGAACCAATCCGTATCGTTACCGTGTGCGCCCCCCGAGTTTCATCAATCTGACCGTCTTGGAAGATCTTTGCCTTGGGCACACTGTCGCTGACGTGATGGTAATTCTCGGGAGCGTCGATATTGTCATGGGAGAAGTGGATCGATGATTGGCATGGGAATACTCCAGGGAATGGCAGTCACGGCACGGAACTTCGTCGGAAGTTATTTCGAGAAGGACCGCCTGATCACGGTGCAATACCCGGAGGAGCGCAATCCGTTGCCCGAGAATTACCGCAACTTTCCCTTCCTTCCCTACGACGGCGACGATCCGCATGCGGGGCTGCGCTGTGTCGCATGCAAAATTTGCGAAAAGGAATGCCCGCCGCAATGCATCTACATCGTCAAGAGCGAAGACAAGAAGCCCGATCACATGGGCAAACCGCAGTTTTATCCGAAGGTCTTCGACATCGATATTTCGGTTTGCATGAGCTGCCAGATCTGCGTCGAGGTCTGCCCGTTTGAGGCGATCAAGATGGATAAGGTGTTCGAGCTCAGCCGCCGCGAACGATTCGATGCTTTACTCCTGCGTAAAAGCGATCTGGCGAAGTCGAACGAATACTATCACAGCATCTGCCCAACCGACGCTACCGAGGTCGATGCGAAGCTCGCGGAGGCCGCCGCGAAAAAGAAACCAGCGCCGCCAGTGGCACCTGCCGCTTCAGCGCCAACTGCGTAGGCGGCGCATTCCGATGCATTCGCGGCGCTGCCGAATGCGACAGGCTGGCAGCCTGTGCTCCCCAATCCTTGCAATCGCAAGTCCAAAATCTAAAGTCGAAAATCGATTTGCCAGGGTGGCGAAATTGGCAGACGCGCCAGACTTAGGATCTGGTGGAGAAATCCTTAGGGGTTCGAGTCCCCTCCCTGGCACTTGCATAGAAAGTTACAACTTTAAAGCATTTGCTGAATCGTCACGTCTTTAACG
>Ga0207701_10001913_pt1 | contig 21626 bp, 14 predicted proteins | sample KBSSwiSSwithPhiX_FD_184294 | JGI IMG/M metagenome (GOLD analysis project Ga0207701, IMG submission 184294) | Switchgrass rhizosphere bulk soil microbial communities from Kellogg Biological Station, Michigan, USA, with PhiX - S5 (SPAdes) (version 2) | ecosystem: Environmental > Terrestrial >... | reverse complement strand
TCGATGAGCGCCTCGACCGTGCCGTTGGGGGCTCCTTCCGCCCGCACCAGCCGCTGCAGCAACCAGCCGCCGCGCGCGTAGATCGGTGACATCGCCAGCAGCCCGACCAGCGTGCCCTGGTGGGCGGCGACGAACACCCGTTGCTCGGGGAGAAAGGTGAGCGGCTCGGCCTGCACCAGGAATCCCATGGGCGCCAGCTCCCGGGCGCGCAGCCACTGGCTCACCAGCGCGGCGATCTCGGCATGGGTGGCCGAGCTCGGCGCCAGCAGCTCGGCGGCGGGGATGGCGCGCACCTGCACCTCCTTGGCGCGAGCGCGCCGCAGCTGCTCGCGCAGTCGCCGGTTGCGCTTCAGCGTCTCGGGCCAGAGGGCCGGGTCCCAGATCGGCTGTTCGCCGATCGCGAGGCGGCGCAGGGCCACCCGCGAGACGAAGCGTTCCTCGGTGGCGAACAAGCAGGCGCGGCGGCGCGCCTGGCGTGCTGCCGCGACGAACGCCGCGGTGACCTCGGCGAAGCGACCTTCGTCGGCCAGCGGCGCACCCGCCGCCACCCAGGCCGTGCCGGTGTCCACGTAGGCGACACAGGCGTCGGCGCCGACGAACAGGTACTGGTAGCCGGGCTCCAGCACCTGGAACGCGGTGGCGTTCCAGCCAAAGCGCCGCACCAGCGCGCGGACGCTGTCAGTAGTCGAGCACGAAGGCATTGTCGGCGTCGGTCTTGAATCGATCGAGAAAAGGCGAATAGGTACGCACTTCGACCTGCCGGCGCTGCGGCTGGAATCGCATCACCCGCAGGTAACCGCCGCCCCCGAGGGGACCCATCTGATAGTTGGCCAGGATCTGATGCACGCGGGTTCCGTCCGGGCGGAGGCTGGTCAGTCGCGCCACCCCGTCGCCGAGCTCGTGTCCGCATAGCACGAAGAGGATGCTGGGATTGTCGACCACCAGCTTGCGCCAGATCTCTTCGCCGTCGTTGACCGCGCCGGGTGCGCGGTCGTCCAGGTAGCGATGGGGGTTCCAGCCGGCGGTCTCGACGGCATGGTCATGGCGGGCGTTGTCGGCCCGCAGGTAAGCGTGGGTCACCAGGATGGCGGGCAGATCCTCGTGCGCCCGCAGCACGCCACCGGCCCAGGCCAGCACGGCGTCGCGCGGCCCGAACTCCAGCGACAGGATCAGCCAGGCGCCGCCCGGGGTGTCGATGACCTGGGAGCTGTTCTCGACGTGCCCGGGCTCGAACAGGCCCCGGGTTACCAGGCCGGGCGCCGCCGGCGGGTCGGAAAAGTAGCGGTCGATCAGGCTGGCGCGCGTCAGGAACTTACCGCTGCGCGCATAGTCGTGGTTGCCGGTGCCGAGGATGCACGGCACGACACCATCGAGCAGGCGCAGGCTCTCGCTCGCGCGAAGCCATTGTTCGGGCTGGTCGTCATCGACGATGTCGCCTTCGTGCACCACGGCGGTGATCCGACGCGCGGCCTGCTCGGCCGCGATCCACTTGACCTGGGCGCGAAGGATCTCGGGATGAGCCGCGGCGTAATACTGGGTGTCGGGCAGTGCCACGATGCTGAACTCCGGCGCGCGGGCGCTCGGATGAGCCTGGGTGGCCGTCACCCCGGACGGGAGCGGGGATGCGCAGCCGGTGAGGGCGAGCACCGAGGCGAGCACCAGCTTGCCAGGCAGTCCCCAGGCAGCGGGCTGCGCCGCCATCGCCAGGGGCGGTCGAAAATAAACCGCCCCCCGGCGGCGCCGGTCGAAAACCCACCAGTCGCATGGCCCGCGCACGCGCGGAGCGTCGTGCGCGGAACCACTTTGCCTGGGCCAGACCGGCACAGGGACAGACCGCGAGCAAGTTCCGCGCCCGTCCGGTCACGTTTCAAAGGTCCTGAAGTATTCGGGGTAGCGGCTGAGCAAGGTTTCTTCGAGCGCGAAGACCGGGCGCAGCGTGGGGTGCGAGGGGCAAATGGCCCGGGCGAGGTCCCAGCATCGCCAGGCCCGGGCGGTGTCGAAGCGGGCCACGTAGAGGTCGCCGAGCGTCTTGTAGGCGCCCACCAGCCGCGGGTTTGCGGCGATCGCACGGCCCAGGGTTGCCTTGGCGCGGTCCGGATCACCCAGGGTGAAAGACAGCTCCGCGACGAAGACGTCCAGGACGGGATTGGGGTGGGCCAGGTTCTCCCGCAGGCGGGTCAAGATCGCCATGGCCTCGCGCGCCGAGGCCGCGTCCCGGGGCGATCCCAGGACGGCGGTCAGCTCGCGGATCCGGACGTCGGTGGCTGCGCGCCAGGCGGCGGCCAGGTCGGGAGGCAGCGCGACCTCCACCTCCAGGGTCAGTTCGAGGAAGCGCAAGAACCCATCGACCTCGTTGCCGGATCGCAGCAGCGCGCGGGCCTGCGCCAGCCCCTTGCCGATGACCTCATCCGCCGCGCCCTCGCGCGCCGGTTGCGCCAGCATCAGCGGGTCTAGCGGATCGCGCGCGTCGTGGGCCACGACGCGCCGCAGGTGGTCCGTGCGCGGGTGCGGGTGGGGGATCCGGCGCGCCGCGATCGCCCTCACGGTGATGGGTCCCCGATCGAAGGGCGGCGGGCTCAGCGCCCGCAGCTCGATCTCGGCGGGCACGAAGTCCAGCTTGGTCAACTCGCCCAGGATCAAGGGGTGGCCACCCCAGCAATAGCGCAGGAATTGAACGATCGTCGCGCACGACTGGGCCAGCCCTCCGCTGCGCGCGTGGACCAGCCACGGCTCCCCGGCGTGCTGGTAAATCACCTGGTCTCCGCGATCCATGATGCGGATTCCGTCGCCAGGATCGGCGCGAGACCTCGAAGATCCCGAAGCGCCTGAAGGTCCTGCGCGCAAGAAGGCCAGGAGGCCGCGTCCGGTGGTGGCGGCAACCTCGTCATCGTGCGCCACCAGTCGCGACCGGCTCGCGGGCAAGAGCAGCGCCAGCTGATGCTCGATCCGGATGGGTGCGAACGGGCTGCCGTCGCCGCCGCTGGCTTCGATCACCTGCCGGATGTGTTCGCGGTTGGGTGATTCGAAGTGGCGCAGGCCGACGCTGGCAAAGAGGGAATCGTCCGCGAAGGTCCCGGCGGCGCGATCGATGGTCCAGCGCCGCAGTCGTTCAAAATCGAGCACCACCCGCCTGCCGTCCGGGTCGTCGTACAGAAGAAGATCCGAGCCTGCGACCAGCGAGACGGTGGAGGTCCTGGAGGTGGCGGCCGCCTGAGCCTCAGCCGTGCCGGGACCGACCACCTCCAGCGAGAGCTCCAGCAACTCGGTGTCCATGTCCCCCCTGGCAGGAACGGACGTGGGTCCGGATCTTCCCCTCCCGACCGGTGGCGCGCGATCGTGACGACGCGAGTCGTGCCAGGGTCCTGACTCAGAACACTAGGGAAGCAGATAGCTCGCCAGTCCGAAGCCCTGGTTCCTGACCGCCATGGCCACCAGGTTGGCGATCTGGGTGGCGCCGTCCGACTCGAAGTGGGTGTGATCCAGGCAGAAGAAGTTGCCGATCGCGCCGGACTGGTAGGTGGCCGCGACATCGGGGCCAGGGAGGGGGCAGAAACCCAGCGACGTGTAGAGAGCCACGCTCAGCTGCTCGAGGTCGATCAGCGGCACGTTGTAGGTGACCGCCGCCTCGCGCGCCGCGGTCGCGAACCTGCCGCGCGTGGGAATCGCGCTGCTGCCGGTGCACGCGATGGAGCTGACGGAGCTGAGGAAGATGGGATTGGCGCCTCGGTCGCGTGCTGCCTGCGCCATCATGCCCAGGTCGACCTTGAAGCGGTCGGTGCTCTCGTGCTTGGGGCAGGTCGGATCGGTGTCGTTGATCCCGAACTGGACGAAGAGGTAGTCGCCGGCCTTCATACCGTTCAGCATCGCCGTCCAGCCCGGCTGGAAGGTCGTCGAGTTGAGCACGCACTCTCCGTCGGCACCCAGGGTGGTGCTGACGTCGTAGAGCCAGTCATTGACGCTGGTGCCGCTGATCGCGCTGTTGACCACCCGCGCGCGGGCGTTGAAATGCGCCTGGAACTTCCCGCCCCAGCCGATCGGACAGGCGGGGCCGCCGGTCGCCATCGTCGAATCGCCGGCCAGCCACACGGTGATGTTGGCCGTGCCCGCGCCGCCAGCGCCGGTCATGCCACCGGTGCCGGTCCTTCCCCCGGTCGCCGTGACGCCGCCGTCTGTTCCCGATCCGCCGGCGCCGGCGCCAGCGGTGCCGGCGGCGCCCCCGGTCATCCTGGCGCCGCCCGCCCCCGATCCGCCGGTTGCACCCAGACCTGCACCCCCGGAACCGGTGGTGCCGCCGCTACCGGTCGCGCCGCCTGACGCGCCTGACGAAGCGCCGCCTGCTCCGGAGTCCCGCCCTGTCCCATCGTTCGCGCCGCCGGTCCCGGTGGGATGGCCGGCGTCCATCGCCGTCGCATCACCGGGCGACGGGCCGCAGCCAGAGGTCATCAGGCCGAATGTTCCGGTCGTGCCGGCCAAGACCAGACCCATCAGGGGGACGCGCTGCCTGCCCATGGTGTCCTTTCGACGCTGGTGAAACCTCGCCGCTCCCCGGTCCCCGCCCACCGTGCGCGCGCAGCTTATCAACCTGCGCCGCGCCGACAAGACCAATCCGGGCGCGCCGAGGTCCTGACAGTCGGACCGTCGCGGCGAGCGGTACCGTGGTGTGAAGCTGCCTGTTCAGCGGCCGAAGGCTCGTCTCCACCAGTGGGGACGGGCGGTGGGGGATCGGTCTCGCTTGGTTCCGACGGCGCCGCGATGAACGATCGGTTCCTGAACGGGTTCTTGGGGTGCCTCGGTCGCCGCTTCCTGCAGATGCCCGCGCTGATCGAGAACGTAGAGCAGACCCAGCGCCGGTACCGCGGTGACGGCGGCGGCCAGGAACACCACCAGGACCCAGGTCAAGGTCGCGGGCGCGCCGGCCCCGGCCTGGATCGTCAGCGAGGTCGGTAGCAGGTAAGGGTACTGGGCCAGCCCCCAGCCGGCGAGCACGGCGACGACGGCGCCGACCGCCAGGCCGCGGGTGCCCCGGGTGATCCGCCGGGACAGCAGCGCCAGGACCCCGCCGCCACAGGCCGCCGAGATCAGCACCAGCGGCAACCCCTGGCGCAGGAGGCCGTGAAACAGGTAGGGAGCGTCTCCCCTCAGCACGAACAGGCCCGCCACGGCGACCAGTCCGGCGACCGCGGCGCTGCCCATCGCTCGCCTGCGAAAGTAGTGTTCCAGCGCCTGGTCCCGCGCGCGGCGCGCGTCGAACACCAGGAACACCGCGGCCAGGAAGGCCGCGCACACCACCGCCAGGGTACCGATCAGCATCGAGGTCGGACCGGTCCACGCCGCGGCGGGATCGCCTCCCGGATCACCGGCCCGGATCCGCCCCGAGGCGATGCCCCCGAACGCAGCGCCGAGAAAGAACGGCGTCACCACCGAGGACAGGGCGAACGCCGCGCCCAGGATCCGACGCCCGGTCAGGGCCTGGATCGGCTTGCGGAAGACGAACGCGGCGCCGCGCAGGACGATCCCGCCGGCAGCCAGGCTCATGGGCACGAACAGCGCCGACATGATCGACGCAAACGCGCGCGGGAACGCGGTCCACAGCACGACCAGCGCGAAGATCAGCCAGACGTTGTTGGCCTCCCAGACCGGGGTCATCGCCTGATCGATCAGGGCGCGCGGCCGGGCGCCGCGCCTGGCGCCTCCGGCGGTCAGATCCCAGAACCCGGCGCCGTAGTCGGCGCCACCCAGGACCACGTAGCAGGTGATGGCAAACCAGAGGATCACCGCGGCGATCGTGCTCATGCCGGTGTCCTGGATCCGGAGGACGCGATGGGCGCCGCCGAAACCGGCGCGGCCGGAGGCAGCACGTGATCGCGCGGGGCGTACGGCCCGGGCAACGGTTCGGGCCCTGGCTGGCGCCAGCGTCGGGCCATCCCGCGCAGGATGATGACCAGGCCGGCGCCCACCAGGATGTACAGGGCGACCACGATGGCGAACGAGCCCCAGATGCCGGGCGCGCGGGTGACCGCGTCGGCGGTACGCAGGGTTCCGTAGACCACCCAGGGCTGGCGGCCGACCTCGGTGGTGATCCAGCCCGCCTCCATCGCCAGCAGGGCCAGCGGCGCGGCGACGACGGCGGCGCGCAGGAACCAGGGCGAGCGCGGCAGATCGCGCCGTCGAAACCAGGCCAGGAAGAACCAGACCGCGAGCAACGACAGCGCGCTCGCCGCGCCCACCATGACGTCGAAGGCCAGGTGGACGATGGTCGCGGGCGGGCGATCGCTCGCCGGGACCGCATTCATCCCGACGATCCTGGTGCCCGGGTGAAACCCGGTCAGCATGGACGCCAGGTCCGGCACCTCGATGCCGCCCCTGGGAACGCCGTTCTTCAGGCGGCCGCCCAGCCGCTCCGGCACGTGGGTGGCAGTCTCCGCCAGCAGCTCGATGGCGGCGAACTTCACCGGTTGCAGCTTCACCACCTCGCGCACGGCCCGGTCACCGGCCACCATCTGTAGCGGCATGGCGGCCGTGGCCACCGTGAACGGGATCAGGAATCCCAGGCGATGCAGGCGATCGCGGCGCCCCTTCAGCATCCCCACGGCGTAGATCGAGGCGACGACGAAGCCGGCGCACAGCAGCGCGGCTAGCAGAAAATGCACCAGCTCGTGGCGCAGCGCCGGGCTCAGGATCACCGCCAGAGGACGGACGTCGATCGGTCGGCCCGCGCCGTCGAGCCGGAAGCCGCCCGGCGTGTTCATCCACGAGTTCGCGGCGATGATCGAGAAGGCCCCCAGGAGCGCGAACAGCGGCAGCGGCAGGCCGAGCCGGAAGTGGACGCGCGGGCTCAGCCGATCCCAGCCGAAGATGTAGATGGCCAGGAAGATCGCCTCCAGGAAGAACGCGACACCCTCGATCAGGAATGGCAGACCGAACACGTCCCCGAACCGACCGAGGAGCCCGGGCCAGAGCAGGCCCATCTCGAACGACAGCACCGTGCCGGTCACGGCGCCCACGGCGAAGGTGACGCCCAGCGCGTGCGACCAGCGTCGCGCCAGGCGGATCGCCGCTTCATCGTTGTGTCGCAGGCCATAGCCGTTGGCGATCAGCGCGAACAGCGGCAAGCAGACGCCCAGCGGCACCAGCAAGATGTGAAAGCCGAGCGTGAAGGCCATCTGGCTGCGCGCGGCGAGCAGGTTGCTCGCTCCGCCGATAACGTTGCTGACCTCTGCGTCCATGCTCCTGACCCGCGCCGTAGCCCGACCCATCGCAACCTGGGCAGCGGCGGTCGGGGCCACAACCACCACTTCGCCACCAGCGGCGACAATCAGGATGTCGATGAGTAAGCGCCGTACTGATTCACCCCGGCGTCGATCACGGCTGCCCGCATCGGTCGTAGGTTTCCGAGTGCGCCGACATCGGGGGGACCATCTATGGGCTTGCTGAAGGTCATTGGCGAAAGGATCGCGCAGGGACCCACGCTCGGCTACGCCGTGCTGGTGGTGGGGCTGATCCTGGCGCCTCGCCTCGCCGAGGTGCTGCGGCTGCCGGCGATGGTCGGGCTGGTCCTGGCCGGGATGGCGCTGGGTCCCCACGGCGCGCACGTGCTGGCCACCAAGGAGATCGCGCTGTCCGCGCTGGGCGAGTTCGGCCTGCTGTACCTGATGTTCAGCGCCGGCCTCGAGCTGGACCTGAAGCTGTTCCTGAAGATGAAGCGGGTCGCGATCACCTTCGCGCTGCTCTCCTTTGCCATCCCGTTCACGCTCGGGGTGGTCAGCGCCCATTTCTTGTCGTACGGATGGGCGGCGGCGGTGCTGATGGGGTCCAACTGGGGCTCGCACACCCTGGTGACCTACCCGCTGCTCCGGCAGATGGGGCTGTCGCGCAACCGAGCCGTGGCCACCGTGGTCGGGGCCACGGCGGTGACCGACACCGCGGCCTTGCTGGTGCTGTCGGTGGTGTCGGGCGTGGTCAAGCCGAGCGGGAGCCTGCTGCTGCAGCTGATCGGCATCGCCGTCGGCCTGGCCGCGCTCGGGAGCTGGTCGCTGCTCGGCCTGCCGCGCCTGGCGCGCTGGTTCTTCGCGCGCGTGGGCACCGATCGTTCCTACCGGTTCATCTTCGGCATCGCCGCGTTCCTGGTCGGCGGGGTCATCGCCGAGGCGGCGGGGATCGACGCCATCGTCGGCGCGTTCTTCGCCGGTCTGGGCCTCAACCGGGCGGTGCCCGAGGAGAGCCCGCTCATGGACCGCCTGCAGTTCATGGGTTCGACCCTGTTCGTCCCGATCTTTCTGGTCTCGGTGGGGGTGCTGCTGGAACCGAAGGTGATGGTCGATCCCAGGACGTTGCTGATCGCGCTGGTCTTCACGGTCGCGGTGCTGGGCGGCAAGGCGCTGGCCGCGGTCATCGCGGGGCGGGCCTTCCGCTTCACCGGGCCGGAGATCGGGGTGATGTCGGGCCTGTCGGGCTCGCAGGCGGCGGCGACGCTGGCGACTACCCTGGTGGGGGCGAAGCTGGGCCTGTTCGACACCACCACCATCAACGCGGTGCTGGTGGTCATTCTGGTCTCGCTGATCATCACGCCGCTGCTGGTCAGCCTGTTCGGCAAGCGCATGCCGGCCGCGGCCGAGGACCAGGCGACGCTGGGCAAGACCGTGCTGGTCCCGGTGTGGGGCGAGTCGAGCCGGGCGGCGGTCCGGCTGGCGGGTCGCCTGGCCAACAGCGACAACGGCCTGGTGGTCGCCGCCAGCTTCGCCGACGTGGAGACGCCGCCCGAGGACCTGAAGGCGCAGCGTGACCTGGGCACCCAGGCGGAGCAGTGGCTGGCCAAGGACGGCCTCGAGTCCCGGACGGTGTTTCGCCTCGCGCGGACCATCCCCGAGGGGCTGCTGCAGACGCTGCTGGGAGAGAACGCCACCTTGCTGGTGACCGAGTGGCGCATGCGCGAGCAGATCGAGCCCGCCAGCGAGGCGTCCGAGGCGCTGGCGCGCACGCCGGTGCCGGTGCTGATGGCCCACGGCGACACCGACAACTTCGATCGGCTGCTGGTGGTCGCGCGCCGCGAGGAGCTGGTCCGCCCGGGGCTGCGGCACATGGAGCTGGCCAAGCTGCTGGGCGCGCAGTTCGCCCAGAACCGCCGGCTGGGCGTGGTCGCTCCCGCGCAGGGTCCGGGGAGCTGGACGGCCACGCCCGGGCAGGGCCTGTACCGCGTCGAGGTCGCCGATCCCATCGATTGGCTGCGGCGAAATCTCCAGAGGACCGACCTGCCATTCTTCGCGGGGTTCGAGGTCGCGCGCGAAGCGCTGGCGCGCGTTCCGGCCTTGATCGACGGCCGGTTCCTGGTCGCCATCGCCGCCCAGGAGACCACGTTTCACAAGCGCGAGGAGCGCGTCACTGGCCCGGTGGTGGTGGGGCGCAGCCTCAAGCCCCACCCGGCTTGAGAGGAGGAAGGTGCAAGCATGAGCAACGACAAGAACCACTACGACGTCATCGTGATCGGCTCGGGGTTTGGAGGCAGCGTCGCCGCGATGCGCGCCGCCGAGAAGGGCTACAAGGTCTGCGTGCTGGAGTCCGGCAGGCGCTGGCCCGACGAGGACATCCCCAAGACCAGCTGGGACGTGCGCAAGTTCGCCTGGCAGCCGGAGGCGGAGATGTTCGGGATCCAGCGCATGGAGTTCCTGGACGACGTGCTGGTGCTGTGTGGCGCGGGCGTCGGCGGCGGCTCGCACGTGTACGGCAACACCCTGTACGTCCCGCCCAAGAAGTTCTTCGACGCCCCCGAGTGGAACCGGATCAGCGACTGGGCCGACGAGATGGCGCCATACATCGATCAGGCGACCCGCATGCTGGGCGTGGTGCGCGTCCCCTACATGGACACCATGGTCGACCGGCTCATGCGCGACGTCGCGGCGGACATGGGCCAGAAGAACTCGTTCAACAAGGCGCCGGTCGGCGTCTACTTCGGCACCCCGGGCGTGGAGGCCGAGGATCCCTACTTCGGCGGCGCGGGCCCGCGGCGGCGCGGCTGTGTCAACTGCGGCAACTGCATGATCGGGTGCGGGCGCAACGCCAAGAACAAGCTCACGGTCAACTATCTCTACCTGGCGGAGAAGCTGGGCGCCGAGGTGCACGAGCTGAGCGAGGCGCACGAGCTGCGGCCGCTGCCCGAGGGCGGCTTCGAGGTGCGCGCCCGCCACCCCGGTTGGATGCAGCGCATGGCGCACATGCACCATCGCACGTACACCGCCGGCCAGGTGATCGTCTCGGCGCACGCCTACGGCTCGGCCAAGCTGCTGCATCGCCTGAAGCACGAGGGCATTCTGCCCAACCTGTCGGACCAGCTGGGCAAGGGCGCGCGGACCAACTCGGAGCAGCTGCTGTCGATCAGCCGCAAGTACGGTGACTGGAAGCGCGATCCGGAGAAGATTCACATCACGCCCGGGTCGGTGGCGATCACCTCGGGGGTGTGGCCGGACGCCCAGACCAGCATCGAGCCGGTCGCCTACGGCGTCAGCAGCGACATCATGGCGTTCGCGCTCACCTATCACCAGCAGGGCGCGCAGAAGCATCCCGTCGAGGGCTGGCTGAAGGAGCTGGTCGAGCACCCCTCGCAGGTGCTGGACAAGCTGGACGCCCGTCACTGGTCGGAGCGGCAGGTGGTGCTGCTGTGCATGCAGACCTCCGACACCTCGATCGACCTCTACTGGAAGGACGACATGCTGCGCAGCCGTCACGGCGGCGGCACGCCGCCCTCTACCCACATCCCGGTGGTGGAGGACTTCGCCAACCGGCTGGCCAGCAAGATGCACAGCGAACAGTCCGCGTTGTGGTTCGAGGTCGTCAACCGCACGGCGTCGGCGCACTTCATCGGCGGGATGTCGATCGCCGAGCGCGCCGACCAGGGTGTCGTCGATCCCTATCAGCGTGTGTTCGGATATCCGGGCCTGCACGTCATCGACGGAAGCGTCATGCCCGCCAACCCGGGCGTCAACCCGTCGCTGATGATCACCTCGCTGGCCGAGCGGGCGATGTCCTTCTGGCCCAACAAGGGCGACGCCGATCAGCGCCCCTCGCTGGGGTCAGGCTACAAGCGCATCGCGGCCACCCTGCCGCACCAGCCGGTCGTTCCGGAGTCGGCGCCGGGCGGGCTGCGGCTGAACGCCCGCAAGGAAGAGATCATTCCCCTTTATCCCTACTGAGAAACGGAGGCCGACGATCATGAGCCACCAGAACATCACCAACACCTTCCGGACCGTGGACGACGCGGCCAGGCTGCCCGACAACTACGTCAATCCCTACTACCTGGAGGACCTGAAGCGCCTGGTAGCGGTGGCGCGCGTGGGCGGCAAGCTGGTCGCCTTCGACGACCTGTATGAGGGCGCCCCCCTGTCGAGCGGCCTGCTCACCGGCAACACCCTGATGTCCCAGTGCGACGGGTCGCAGTTCGACCTGGGCAGCGGCGCCGTGCTTCGCGGCCCGGCGCAGGAGCCGCTGACCTTGTACCAGGTCCGGGAGCAGGACGGAAAGATCCAGCTGTTGATCTGACGGCGTCAGGCTTCCGCGTGGTGGATGGCCAGCAGGCCGCGCCGGTTCTCGGCGGTGCGGGCCACCTGCATGAACAGGCAGGCGGCCAGCAACAGCACCAGACCCCGCGCCAGCTCGGCTCGCGCGGGGACGAACTCCATCCAGACCAGATGATCGCCGGGAGGCACCACGACCGCCTTGAAGCCGAGATCGGCCCGCACCAGCTTGCGCCGCGCCTGGTCGACGTACGCGCGCCAGTCCGGGTGATAGGCGTCCGAATAGAAGAGCAGCGCGTCCGCGCCCGGGTTGTGCACCTTGAAGACCGCGAAGTTGTTGGCGATGCGCACGATGTCCACGGCCTGCGGCGGGCCTGCCGCCGCCGCGCCCGCCTGGCTGTGGAACTCGAAGGATGGTCCGGCCTCGATCAGCAGCTCGCTCTTGGTGTCGATCGCGTTCAGCTCGGAACGGCCCTGATCGATCCGGGCCTTGGAGTTGAAGTTGAGATCGTTGTAGCGCAGGGGCGCGATCACCTTGGCGCGGCGGAAGAGCGCGGCCCGCGGCAATGCCTGCTTGTTGTGCAGGATGGTGGCGGGGCCCACCTTCCCGACCACGTCGCTGCCGTTCTTCAGATCGGCGATCTCGGCGTCCAGCGCGACCAGGTAGTCGAATCCCAGCAGATCGAGGTAGGACCGGGAGACCGGAGGGAACATGTTCCCCTCGTAGTAGATCGACTCGGAGATGGCCTTGCCGACGTCGGTGAAGAAGTAGTCGAGGGTGCTGGGCCAGCGGAGATTGGCCGCGCCCATGACGTAGTAGTGCGAGCTCTCGAAGGTCGGGAAGTCGTTCAGGGCGTCGCCTCCGGCCTTGGCCTTGAACGCGTTCGAGTAAGCGACGCGCGGGTAACGGTCGCTCGGGCTCACGTTCGCGAAGATCTGGTCCAGCTCGTTGAGACCGGCGCCTTGATCGGCGCGATAGAGCCGGTCGTAGATCCCGGATAGCTCCATCAACCGGTCCAGCCGGCCTTGGTCGACGCCACCGTAGGAATCGGTCTGCTTGATCAGCGCGCCGAGAGCGGTCACGGCTCCCGTGGCCTCGTCCAGCGTCGGTTCGGCGCCCTCGAGGCCGCCGCGGCGGCGAAACTTGACCAGGTCACCCAGGTCGCTCCGGAACCGGTGCATGAGGCGCCACACGTAGAGCTTGGTGCGCGGGTTGGCGAGATCCTCCCGCGCCGGGCGCAGCAGGGTGCGCAGCGACAAGGGGTAGACCTTAGCCGAGAAGTTCTCGGGATGCAGGAGTCGAGCGGGAGCGGTGTTGCTGCCGATCTTGTTTCCGAGGCGCGATCTCGCCACCACGGTCTTGTGATAGGCGGCGCCCATGATCATCGTGAAGTTGCGCGTCGACATCAATGCGGTGATCACCAGCATCAGGCCGAGGAGGGCCGTCCGCAGATAGCGGGGCATGTGGACGAACCAGCAGGCCATCAGCGTCACGGCGGCGAACAAGATCTGCAGGCGATGAAGATCGGCGGCTGCATCTTGCGGGCCGGACACCATGACCAGCACCAGGAAGACGCCCAGGACCTTGAGCGCGAGGGTGCGATCGACGATCGCGCTGGTTTGCTCGCCCATCGCCAGCGTCTCCTCGAGGCCGAAGGCCAGCAGCACCATGAGGCAGGCGTGAATGGGATGAACCACCCGGACGCCGGTGTGGAAGGGGAACGCCGGCGCGCCGATCGCATAGAGGACGCCCACGATGCTCGATCCGTACAAGCTGAGCGCGCCGAAGAGCAGCGGCCCCACGATCGCGAATGACAGCATCGTGGGCGCGGTCGCGCCGCGCGGTCGCCAGCTGCGCACCAGCCGCACCACGCCGAGAATGATCAGGCAGGCCACCAGCAGCCCGTAGTAGTAGGGCAGGTAGGGCTCCTTGAACGGTCCGCTGCCCTGCAGGCCCAGCGGGGCCAGCAGGTTGCGGGCCACGACGGCGGGCCCGTGCACCCCGTAGTCGAGGAGCCGCTCGCTGGTGATCTGGTTGCCGTCGCCGGAGAACTCCAGCAGGCCGCCGAGGAAGCGATAGTTGGCCAGCAGCGACGAGGCGGCAAACACCGGTATGGCCGCCAGCATGCGCAGGTGCTGCGCCTTGGTTGCCCCCTCCGGCACGGTCAAGCCGTAGTCCCAGACTATCCAGCCGATGACGAAGTACATCAGCGACAGCACCGCTTCCGGGTGCGTGAAATGCAGGTTCTGGAAGATCCCGGCGACACCGCCCGCGAGCGCGAACAGCCACAGGCTGCTGGCGTCTCTGGCGCGCACCACCGCGAGCAAGACCACCGGGACCGCGCAGCTGGCGTACCCCCAGTCCACCTCGTAGTGCCGCGCCAGGATGCCGTCGGACATGACCATCACCACGCCGACCAGGAACGAGGTGGCGTTCCGGAGCCGGAGACCGTAGCGGCAGAACAGGTAGTACCCGACCCCGCCCAGGCAAAACACCAGAAAGACGGACAGCTTCTCGAGCTGGAAGATCGCCACGACGTCGGCGGACGAGATCGGCAGAATCGAAAATATCGCCGACAGGAGATAGTTCTGCAGCGCCACCATCTCGGGGCGAAACGATCCGCCGCCCAGCGACAGGGTGGGGTGCCAGCTCGGCTCTTGCAGCCCCGCCACCGCCGGCAGCGTCGAGCGCATGGTCGTGGCCAGGCTGAAGGGAATGATTTGCTGGAAGCGATCGACCTGCGCGATGGCGATCAACGGATCCAGCAGCGGCGCCAGGAAGGCGGCATAGATCGCGATGATCGCGGCCAGCCAGCCGAACGCGCCCCGGTGCTCGAGCAGCCAGGCGCGCGCGCGCTGTCGATCCGCATGGCCGACCACGGCGCGCCCGTTGACGATCAGCAGCAGCAGGGGATAGAGCCAGAAGCGCGACAGCGGTCCGACGACGTAGGCGGCCGCCAACAGCCCGTAGGTTTCTCCCAGGCGAGCGGTGGCACGAAAGAAGGGAATCCGGAGAGCCAGGCTGATGAGAGCGCTGTTGAGCGAGAAGCAGCAAAGAGTGCCGGCGAGCTCGAGCAGGACGAAGGGCAGCCTGGCGCCGAAAGGATAGACCGCGGCCAGACTGTCGGACACCGCGCGGAGTTGTTGCTGCTTGAGCACGAATCCCGAGATCGTGCCGACCAGCAGCAGCGACAGCACCTGGCCGAGCGGGCTGGCCAGGAACGGGATCGGGTAGCGATCCTCCTCGAACCGAGGGACCAGGAGCGACCTCAGGTCTGTCCGAACCCACCCGCCGCGGCTCACGACCATCTACCCATTGAAATCGCGCGGGATGGTAGCAGAGGCGGCCGGGTCGCAGCGCGAAATCCAGGCCTGCGGGAACTCACAAGATCGATCGTTCGTTCGTCGTCGGACAGACGCGAGCATTGCTTTGACAAAGGCGTGTTATATCTCTGGGCAAATACACATGGTGGTGGTGGTGGGGGGCGGGGTGTACGGGTGCGTGACAGCGCTTACACAAGCGCGCGCTGGCCGCCCGGTCACCCTGGTGGAGTGCACCGACGGCCTGGTGGGCCGGGCTTCACTGGTCAACCAGGCCCGCTTGCACGCGGGCTACCACTACCCGCGCAGCCTGCTGACCGCGCTGCGTTCTCGGGTCAACGTCCCCCGGTTCATGGCCGAGTACCCGGGCTGTGTGCATGACAGCTTCGATCACTACTACGCGGTGAGCCGCCTCCACTCACAGGTGACCGCCGATCAGTTCCGCACCTTCTGCCACCGCATCGGCGCGCCCGTCGAACCGGCGCCCGCCGAGATCGTGCGGCTCTTCGATCCGCGCCTGATCGCCGGGGTGTGGCGGGTTCGCGAGTGCGCCTTCGACGCAGTCCGCCTGCGCGCCGACCTGGCGGCGCGCCTGGAGGCCGCCGGCGTGAAGGTGGTGGCGGGGGCCGAGGCCGAGCGGGTGGTCGCCGCCGGCGACCACCTGGCAGTGGATATCCGACGCGACGGCGGGCGCGACCGGTTACCCGCGGAGCGGGTGTTCAACTGCACCTACTCGCGCCTGAACCAGCTGCTGGCTGCCTCCGGGCTCGACACGGTGCCGCTCAAGCACGAGCTCACCGAGATGGCCCTGGTCGAGATGCCCCCCGCGCTGCGCGGGATCGCCGTCACCGTGATGTGCGGGCCGTTCTTCTCGGCGATGCCCTTCCCCAGCCGCGGCCTGCACACCTTGAGCCACGTGCGTTACACGCCGCACTTCTCCTGGGAGGACCGCACCGGCACCGCCGCGCGCGACGCCACCGCGGTGCTGGCCGGTTACCAGCGGCGCAGCAGCTTTCCCAACATGGTGAAGGACGCGGGCCGCTACCTGCCGTTGCTCGCGGAGGCACGCTACGCGGACTCGCTGTGGGAGGTGAAGACCGTGCTTCCGCAGAGTGAAGCCAACGACAGTCGCCCGATCCTGGTCAACCGATCTCCGCGCATGCCGGGGCTGGTCTCGATCCTCGGCTCGAAGATCGACAACGTCTTCGACATCGAGGCGGTGATGACATGAGCGACAGCGCGCCGGCCTCGGGCTCGCGGTCGCCGGCGCCGCCCGTGCCGGAGGCGCGGCGGCTGGACGTGTTCGTGTCGGTGATCGCGCCGCTGTGCAACGACGCCGACATCATCGAGGAGTTCATCGCCGAGACCATGCCGATCCTGCGCCAGACCAGCACCAACTACGAGCTGGTGCTGGTCGACGACGGCTCCGACGACGACACCGTGGTCCGCGTCGAGGCGGCGATCGCGCGCACGGAGTGCGTGCGGCTCCTGCGCCTGTCGCGAGCCTTCGGCCGCGAGGCGGCGGTGGCCGCCGGGCTCGACGCGGTGATCGGGGACTACACGGTGGTGATCGCGCCCGCGTTCGATCCGCCGTCCGTCATCCGTGAGATGGTGAATGTGCTGCACACCAGCGCCGCGCGCATGGTGGTCGGCACGCGGCGCCGGGCGACCGCCTCGATCCCCTACCGGCTCGGGGCCGCGCTGTTCCGCCTATACTGCCAGCGGGCATTGAAGCTGCGGCTGCCCCCGGGTATGACCGGGCTGGTGGCGCTCAAGCGGCAAGCCCTGAACGCGCTGTTGCAGCTGCGCGATCGCCGGCAGCTTTTACGCGCCATGGTGGGGAAGATCGGGCAGCTGGGCCGCGACGCCCACAGCTTCCCTTACGATCCCGTCAGCCGTCGCCCGAGGGGCGCGAGGCCGACGCTTCGCGCCGGGTTCGAAAGGGCGCTGGACATCATCTTTTCGCACCCGGCGCAGCCGCTGCGGGGGATCAGCCTGCTGGGGCTGGGCGCCAGCTCGCTGGCGCTGGCCTACATGGTCTACGTGGTGGTGATCTTCGCGGCCAAGAAGCATGTCGCCGAGGGCTGGGTCACCCAGTCGCTGCAGATCGCGGTCATGTTCTTCTGCACCTCCCTGATCCTGGCCGCGATGTGCGAGTATATCGGCCGCGCCTTGTCGAGCTTGGCCTCCGATCCCTTCTACCAGGTGCTGGACGAGCGCAGCAGCCCCGCCATGATCGCGGATCTCGAGCGGCGAAACCTGGAGGAAGTGAACGATGGCGGACGAGACACCCACTGACCTGCTGGTCGCCGCCGCCCACCGGCTGGGGCAAGTGCCGCGTTTTCGCGTCGACCTGGATCGGGGACGGCGGACCCGCTACGCGGTGGTGGTGTTCGTCCTCAACGAGGGCGAGCGCATCCGTTCCCAGCTGCAGCGCATGCGCCCCTGGGCCAGCATGGCCGACATCATCATCGCCGACGGCGGCAGCAGCGACGGCGCGCTCGAGCCGCGGTACCTCCAGGAGACCGGGGTGGCGACGCTGCTCACCAAGGAGGGCCCTGGCAGGCTCAGCGCTCAGATGCGGATGGCGCTCGCGTTTGCGCTGGCCGCGGGGTACGAAGGGATCATCACCATCGACGGCAACGGCAAGGACGATCCGGCCGCCATTCCTCGCTTCATCGAGGCGATGGACGCCGGCGTCCATCACGTCCAGGGATCGCGGTTTCGACCGGGCGGGCAGGCGCTGAACACGCCTCCGTCGCGCTGGCTCGGGGTCAGGCTGGTGCATGCGCCGCTCATCAGCCTGGCCGCGCGCTTCCGCTACACCGACACCACCAACGGCTTTCGCGCCTACCGCCGCGAGCTGCTGCTGGACCCGCGGGTGCAACCGTTCCGCGAGGTCTTCTCGGACTACGAGCTGCACTACTACCTGTCGATCAGGGCCCCCGAGCTGGGCTTCAACACCGCCGAGGTGCCGGTGACGCGGGCCTATCCGAAGGGAAAGCCGGCCCCCACCAAGATCACCCCGCTGGCCGGCAACCTGCGCGTCCTGCGCACGCTGGCGCGCGCGTGCATGCGACGCTATCACCCCGCGGCTGGCGCGGACACGCGCGTCGAGAGGAGCCGGTCCTGAGCGGGGCGGCCCTGGTCGGGTATACCGGGCTGGTCGGCAGCACCCTGCTGCGGCAGCGGCCCTTCGATGCGTTGTTCAACTCCAGCAACATCGAGCAGATCGCGGGCCGCAGCTTCGATCTTCTGGTGTGCGCGGGCGCCCCGGCGGCCAAATGGAAGGCCAACCGCGAGCCCGAGGCGGACCGCGCCAACCTGCATCGCCTGGTCGCCGAGCTGGCCCGCGTGCGCGCGCAGAAGGTGGTGCTGATCTCGACCGTCGACGTGTACCCGGATCCGGCGGGCGTCGACGAGGACAGCGCCATCTCGTCCGAGGCGCTGGGACCGTACGGGCGGCACCGGCGCGAGCTGGAACAGGAGCTGGAGCGCCGCTTCCCTTCCTGCGTCGTGGTGCGCCTGCCCGCGCTGTTCGGCGAGGGCCTGAAAAAGAACGCGGTCTACGATCTCCTGACGGGAAACCTCGGGCCGTGGCTGGTCCCCGACGCGGCCTATCAGTTCTACGACCTCGGCGAGCTGTGGACCCACCTGGATCGGGCGCTCGCCGCGGGGGTGGCGCGGCTGAACCTGGCGACCGAGCCGCTGGGAATGAGGCGCATCGCGCGCGAGGCCTTCCAGGTCGACCTGGATCAGATCTGCCCGCCGGTGGCAGACGGCGCCGCGCCCAGCATTCGCTACGACATGCACACCCGCCACGCCGCGCTCTTCGGGCGGGAAGGGCAGCCCTACCTGCGCACCGCCGACGAGGTCCTGCAGCGGCTGATCGCCTTCGTGCGCCGACAGCGCGGGGACCGGCAGTGACCGGCCCGGCCCGCCTCGCGCTTTCCAACATCGCCTGGGCACCCGAGGACGAGCCCGCGGCGGCGGCGCTGCTCGCGGCGCGCGGGGTCACCGCCGTCGAGGTGGCGCCGACCAGCCGGTGGCCCGATCCGCGGCGATCGACCGCCGCGCAGCGCCGCGCCTGGCGAGACTGGTGGGGCGAGCAGGGAATCGAGATCGTCGCCATGCAGGCGCTGCTCTTCGGCCGCGACGATCTGCAGCTGTTCGGCCCAGCCGCCGGCCGGCGCGAGCTGCTGGACTACCTGGCCGAGGTCCTGGCGGTGGGCGCCGACCTGGGGGCGCGCGTGGCGGTGTTCGGCGCGCCCAAGAACCGGCGCCTGCAAGGCACCCCGCCCGCCGAGGCAGAGCGGATCGCCGTCGAGTTCTTTCGCGAGCTGGCCGAGCGCGCGCTGGCGACCGGCGTGCTGGTCGGTCTCGAGGCGAATCCGACCGGCTATGGCTGTGACTTCATCACCACCTCCGCGGAGGCGCGCGCGCTGGTCCAGCTGGTCGATCGACCAGGGTTGGTCTTGCACCTGGACCTCGGCGGGATGACCCTGGCCGGCGAGGATCTGCCGTCGGCGATCGGGGCGTGCAGCGGCATGATCCGCCACGTCCACGTCAGCGAACCCGGGCTGGCGCCGCTTGGCACCGGCGCCACTGCGCACGCGGCGGCCGCGGCGGCGCTCAGGCAGGCGCGCTACGGCGGTGTGCTGTCGGTCGAGATGCGCCGCCCGCCCCCCGGCGAGAGCGATCGCCTCTCCGCCCTGCGCCGCGCCCTCGACGTCCTGCAGAGCGTGTACGGCGCTGACGCTGCGTGAGTCGAGCAAGGATTGCGCGACGCTGGTGCTGGCTACTTCTTGGGTAGCACCTCTGCCAGGCTCTGGACGTTGCCCGCGCCTTCCGGGACCTGGATGCTGGACCCCTCGAAGTCGCCGCCGATCGGCTGGTAGACGCCGCCCAGGTGCTGGGCCAGGAAGATCTCGGCCACCGCGTTGAAGGCGATACGGTTCTCCGGTCGTTGAAAACCGTGACCTTCGTCGGGGAACAGCACGTACGAGACCGGAAGCCCCTTGGCCTTCATTGCGCTCACGATGCGGTCGCTCTCCGCTTGCTTGACCCGCACGTCGTTGGCGCCCTGTCCGATCAGCAGCGGGCGCCGGATCGCGGCGGCGCGGTTCAGCGGCGACCGTTCGTCGAGCAGCTTGCGGCCTTCCTCGGTCCGCGGATCGCCGACCCGCATCGCCAGGTTCTCGAAGATCGGCTTCCAGTACGGCGGGATCGCCGACAGCAGGGTGTTCAGGTTGGAAGGGCCGACGATGTCGACGCCACAGGCGAACACCTCCGGCGTGAAGGTCAGGCCGACCAGCGTCGCGTACCCGCCGTAGCTGCCGCCCATGATTCCGACCCGGGTGCGATCGGCGATACCGGACTTGACCGCCCAATCGACGGCGTCCAGCAGGTCGTCGTGCATCTTGCCGGCCCATTCCTTGTCGCCTGCGTTGATGAACGCCTTTCCGAACCCCCTGGATCCGCGGAAGTTGACGCTGAGCACGGCGTAGCCGCGGTTGGTCAGCCACTGGTGATGGCCGTTCAGTCCCCACCCATCGCGTCCCCAGGGGCCGCCGTGCACCAGCAACACCATGGGCAGGGCCTGGCTGGGCCTGCCCGTTCCGGCCACGTCAGACTGCGGGGGGAGCGACAGGTAGCTGACCAGCGTTCGGCCATCCCGGCTCGGGATCAGGACCGGATACATCTTGGCCAGCTGGACGCCCTCCAGCGCGGGTCGGTTGGTGAACAGGAACGTCGCCCGCTTCTTGGTGCGATCGTAAAGGTAGTACCGGACCGGTCCGTGGCTCAGGTTGTAGGCCACTGTCCACTTCTTGTCGTCGAGGCTGTGGCTGACGACGTCCAGGTCGCCGTCGACCACCGTCTTCAAGTAGGCGAGGTCGGCGTCGACGGTCTTGTCGAGCACCTTCCAGTTGCGGCGATCGTAGTCGAACGTCGCCGCCTGGATGTGTCCGTCGACCGGGCTCTTGACGACGCCCCCGACGTCCGCCCGCGGGTCCTCGGCCAGCACCTTCGCCGCATTGGTGCGGGTGTCCAGCGCGATGAGCGCGCTGGTGTCGCGACCGCGGCTGTCGCGCATGAACAGGGTGGTGCCAGCCTTGTCGAAACCCAGCGGCAAGGTGGTGAAGTCATCCTCCTGCGGAATGGTTTGAAACGGGGCGAACCCACCCTTGCCGTCGGCGATCAAGAGCTCGAGGCCACCGCCCGGCGGACGCTTCGTGGCGTAGCGCACCTTCAGCGCCTCATCGACCACGAAGCTGCTGAAGCCCTCGTTCTTCTGCAGCAGCGTGCGCTGGCCGCTGGTGATGTCGACGCGATAGAGGTCATGGTGCTTGGCGTCGCGATCGTTGATGGCCAGGACCACGACGTTGGGGACCTTCTCGCTGATGGTGTGAATTCCGGCGCTGACCTTGTCGACCGGCGTCAGGTCCTTCACCTGCGAGGTGTTCACGTCGACGCTGTAGACGTGGCTGTCCTCGTTGCCGTTCTGGTCCAGGGTGTAAAGGACGTGCCGGTCGTCGAAGGCCCATCTGAAGCTTTGAATGGGACGGCCCTTCTCGTCGGTGACCGGCTTGGCCTTGGTGACGTCGGCCAGCGCGCCGGTGGTGACGTAGATGTTCAGCAGGCCGTTCCTGGGTGCCAGCCAGGCCATCCGCTTGCCGTTGCGGCTCACCAGTGGCGCCGCGTGGTCCGGGTTGCCGAACAGCACCTTGCGCGGTAGCAGCGATGGGTCGGCGCGCGCCGCCGGCTGAAGCGGTGGAGCCTCCGCGGCGGGTTGCGGCGCCG
>Ga0207701_10001911_pt1 | contig 21631 bp, 19 predicted proteins | sample KBSSwiSSwithPhiX_FD_184294 | JGI IMG/M metagenome (GOLD analysis project Ga0207701, IMG submission 184294) | Switchgrass rhizosphere bulk soil microbial communities from Kellogg Biological Station, Michigan, USA, with PhiX - S5 (SPAdes) (version 2) | ecosystem: Environmental > Terrestrial >... | reverse complement strand
ACCATTGATATGCGTCCGCAGAGACATTTGCGGAAAACTGTACATTTCCACCTGAACATATTGGTCCATCATTGGATGGATTCGGTGCAGCTGGAGTAGCATTAATCGTAATATGTTTTGGAGCAGTTTCAAAAGTGCCTCCGCAATCATCAGTGATTATGACGTGATAGTAATATTCGCCCGGTGTATTTAATTGAGGTGGGTTGTAGTTAGTTGAATTTGACCCTACGTCTGTCCACGGCCCCCCAGCGGATGATGCCCTTTGCCATTGGTAACTATATCCTCCCGACCCCCCTGAAGCGGTGACAGTAAGCTGATCAGGAACAAATCCCGCACATTCAGTTTCGTGGGTTGTATTGTGGTTACCAGTTAATGCTGGAAAGCCAGACAACTGGGTTACCTCAAAATCGGAGGAATATCCAATACAACCATTAGGATCGGTCACCCTTACCGTGTAAAACCCACTGGAATTGGTTGTATAAGTCCTACTCGTTGCCCCTGATATTGGCGCGCCCGGACCTGGAGGGAAGCCAGTTACATACCATTGATAGCTGTATCCGGTGCCACCTTCATCTGACCGAAGGGTGATGGTGGACGTACCATTGTAACACAACGGCATTCCTCCTGCACTTATAGTAACGTTTGGTGTGGGCAAAGCATATACCACCTGCGTCAAAGGTGATGAAGTGCTGGGATCATTTGTCCCGTCGCCGACATAATGAGCAGTAATGTTATTGTGAGTACCGGGAGCAAGAGTTGAAATTGTTAACGTTGCTACGCCATTATTTAAAATTCCCGTACCTAACGATGTTGCTCCATCAAAAAATTCAACGTCGCCCGTTGCAGAGTTAGGATTAACCTGCGCTGTAAAAGTGATGTTTTCGTTATCGCATTCAGGACCGCTGGAGGTAACTGTAGTTGACGTCGGATTTTGACCGAAGAGAGTATTGTAGTTAGCGCAAAGCAAAAAGATCGAAACAAGACAAATCGTACGCAGATATATAGAAACGGATAGCCCCGCAATGCGCTGGATGTAGTTCGGCCTATAGTTCGCACCTCCCAGGTTCATGAATTGCATATTAAACACGTGGTATGGTCTGTCGATTCAAAAGGTCAATACGGACTGAAACAGATATCTCAGCAATTCATAAAAATGAAAAGGATAGTGTAATAAGATTTACACAAATATTCAGAGGGGCAGAGGCGGAAGGGCGGACTGTTTGATACCAATGATTTATTTCCGCGATTCAACGGTCAATCATTGGCATGTAAATGAACAACAGAGAATGTCAAACAGACATTTCCGGAAATTCATTATTTATTAAATGGGTAATGATAACGGCTCCCTTAGCAATATTGGCTGGATTTGGAAAATTTGGGGATTTGGTTGATAGGATCGTAGGAAGCAATTCAAAAATAGGAAACTTTACTATATTAAAAGTTTTATTTTCCCACAAACACGCAAAAAAAGTAAACCGTAAACTTACGATCACACCAAACGACGTTTGTGGTTGTGAAATAACATCGGGCACTGAAGGAGAACAAGCTTGTGAAATACTTACTGGTAGCGGATTCCATGAAACAGGCCTTTTCGGATCCCGGCTGGAACTCCCAATCATTACAGACCGTCGGGCATCCTCTTTTTTCAAAAAAATCCGGAGTCGTAAATTTACGATACCGGCTACCCACCCGTCTTTCAAAGCCCCGGCTGGAAAATGATGTTGATTTTTTATCGGAAATGACGGTTAGCATCTAAACAATAACCTGACCTATTCGGTTGTATGAAAGGCTTGTGTCACGAAAGTGTTAATGATCTGCATCAATTAATTTTAAAACTTAATTACCGGTAATATTGCAGCTCCGTACAGAGAGGATTTCATGACAGGCATTGAAAACATCCGCTGGCTAAAAAAGTATTTATGAAGACGACAATTGCTTTATTGATTATAAGCTGTTCGATATTTTTCCTCTCCATTCCCGTCACGGCACAGCAAAGATTTACAATCAGCGGAACCATAATTTCAAAGAGCAAAGGTGAAACTATCATTGCGGCAACCATCAAAGCCGGCAATTACACTACGATCAGCAACGATTACGGCTTTTATTCACTCACGGTTGAAAAAGGCGAATACACCGTTGAAGCAAGTGCCGTAGGTTTTCAAACTTTCTCACAAAAAATAATGGCTGACCACAGCCAGGTCATTAACATTTCGCTCGAAGACATGATAAAGGACCTCGATGAAGTGATCATCTCTTCCAATTCACGCGGCCGTAGCCTGAGCAGCCCGCAAATGGGAATTGAGAAACTTTCTACCAAAGAGATCAAATACGTTCCGGTTTTATTGGGCGAAAAAGATATTCTCAAAGTAGTTCAGCTTTTGCCGGGCGTAAAAGCAGCGGGTGATGGCAATAGTGGATTTTATGTAAGAGGCGGAGGAGCTGATCAAAACTTAATATTGTTAGATGAAGCCCCGGTGTACAATGCATCTCACTTGCTGGGTTTCTTTTCTACGTTCAACTCTGATGCCATCAAGGATATGACGATGTATAAAGCTGGTATGCCGGCGCAATACGGCGGACGGCTTTCATCGGTGCTCGACATAAAAATGAATGAAGGAAATAACCAGGCTTACAATGTAAGCGGCGGTATCGGGCTTATTTCTACTAAACTAAATGTGGAAGGGCCAATTCAAAAGGACAGGTCATCATTTCTTGTTACTGGAAGAACCACCTATGTAGATGTTTTCCTGAAATTATCAAATGACTCCACCGTCAACAGCAACCGGCTTTCATTTTATGATTTCAATGCAAAAGCCAACTATATTCTCAGCAAAAGAGACCGTGTCTATTTATCGGGTTATTTTGGCCGCGACAGGCTGGGCGTGGGAAGTACGTTTGGAATTGCATGGGGCAATGCTACGGGAACTATGCGTTGGAACCACATTTTCAATCCCCGGCTCTTTTCCAACACTTCACTCATATTAAGCAATTACAATTATACCATTTCAATCCGTAGCGGCGCTACCGATTTTGATATCTTTTCGCAAATACGGGACTGGAATCTAAAAGAAGAAATGCAGTGGTATATCAACAGCCGCAATCATCTTCGCTTCGGCCTGAATGCAATTTATCATAACATCACGCCCGGCAAAGTGTCTGCCAGCGAAACGTCCAGCGTGAACAGCAGCGAGCTGCAAAACCGATATTCTCTCGAGAATGCCGTATTTGTTACTAATACGACAAAAGTTTCCGATCGTATAAATCTGACTTATGGCTTACGGCTCACCGCATTCAGCATTCTTGGCAAAGGAGATTATTTTGCGATTGACGAAGATGGCGTGGTAACCGACACGTTTAGCTACAAAAGCGGTGAAGTCGTTAAAACTTATTTTAACCCCGAGCCGCGGCTGGCAGTCAGCTATCAATACAACAACACATCGTCGGTAAAAGCATCATACGTAAGAAATGTGCAGAATCTTCACCTTATTTCAAATTCCACTACGGCGAGTCCAACCGATAAATGGTTGGCCAGCACCAATATCATAAAGCCTGAAATTTCCGACCAGGTGGCGTTGGGATTTTATAAAAATTTGCACAATAACCGGTATGAACTTTCGACCGAAGTTTATTATAAGTCAATGCAAAACCAGATCGATTATAAAGATGGCGCGGACGTATTCATCAATTCAGACGCCATTGAAACGCAACTGTTGTTTGGCATTGGCCGGGCTTATGGAATTGAATTTCTTTTTAAAAAGAAAACGGGGAGGTTTAGCGGGTGGCTGAGCTATACATTGTCGAAGACCGAAAGAAAAATTGAGGGCATCAACGACAATGAGTGGTACAATGCAAAGCAGGATAGGACACACGATGTTGCACTTGTCGGCATTTTCCAGTTAAACAAAAGGTGGACGCTGTCGGCAGCCTGGGTTTACTATACGGGCAGTGCCGTTACATTTCCGGCAGGCAAATACCGCATAGATAATGAAACCGTCTTTTATTTCACAAAGCGCAATGCTTATCGCATGCCAGCCTATCACCGCCTTGATATTGGCGCAACCTGGATACTGAAACAAAAGAAGAATTTTTCGTCAGAGCTTACGATAAGCTTATACAATGCTTATGGACGGGAGAATGCTTATACCATTGAATTCCGGGACGGTAAGGATGACCCGGATAAAACTGAGGCGGTGCAAACGGCATTGTTTAAGTATATACCATCCGTATCCTACAATTTTAAATTCTGAAAAAATGAAAGGCAAACAGTTTTATGATGTGTTTCGAGGGAGAACCAAATGGAGCCTGCTGTTTGTTCTCACGATCATGTTTTTTTCCTGCCGGAAAGTGATCGATGTGGACATTGAAGGAGTAGAACCACTTTACGTCGTTGAAGCTGTGGTTACCGACCAGCCCGGCGAGAGCAAGGTGCTGTTATCCGCTACAAAAGACGTTGAAGAAAATAACCAGTTTCCTGCCGTCAGCGGCGCCACAGTGTCTGTTACGGATGAGACGGGAATCGTTACCATTTTTAACGAGGATTCAGCCGGTACATATACCGCTCCTGCATTTACAGGTGTTGTGGGGACGAAATATTCGCTGCAAATTCTTACAACAGACGGAAAAACCTTTACAGCGGAATCCAGAATGCCCGAAAAGGTAAATATGGATACACTTTTTATTTCGGACGAAATATTATTTGGAGAGAACAGGAAACTTGCAAATATCAATTACCAGGATCCCCCCGGCAAAGGCCAGTGTTACCGGTACGTCCAATACATAAACGGCAGGAAGACAGAAACCATTTTCACGAATAACGATGACTACATAGATGGTAAATATGTGGAAGCCAAGCTTTGGTACCTTACTGAGGACGACGACAACGACGAGGAAAAGATCAAAACGGGGGATACCGTCAAGCTGGATTTCTTTTGCATTGACCGTGCTGCTTACAAGTTTTGGTTCAGCCTAAATCAAAGCGCGACGGGAAACAGTCAATCAGCTTCGCCTGCTAATGCAGTGACAAATATTTCAGGAGGAGCGTTGGGGTATTTCAGCGCCCATTCAATTCAGACTAAGACTGTCGTAGTACCTTAAGTGAGGCTGCTAGTGGGGAGAGGCGAGCGGCGAGTGGGACTTCAGCATCCAGTATCTAAAAAAAATGGAGCCAGGATAGAAATCCAGCTCCGTTTTTAAAATCCAATATCCTATGAAAAACCAGTACAATTATAATATGAATGTTTGACCCGGACAATACCCTCTTCAGGGTATTTTTAAAAAAAGTGCAAGAAATTAAATTTTGCCGTGTCAAAAAGCGGTTTATTTTTGCACCGCAAATCACGAAATGAGTTTTATCCTGCATATACATCATCATTTTTTACCCACCGGGTAAGCTGTGATGTTTTTATGTAATATGTCAACATAAACTAACTTTCGGGGCTTACTTCAACAGTAAGCCCTTTTTTATTGCACTTTCTTCCGGGTAGGTTCAAAATTTGAGACATGAAGCTAAAAATAGCGATACAAAAGTCAGGGCGGTTGCATGAAGATTCGCTCCGCCTCTTAAAAGAATGTGGCATTGAAATTTCCAATGGGGGCAATAAACTTAAGGCGGCAGCAGCCAATTTTCCGCTCGAGGTGTACTTTCTCAGGGACGACGACATCCCCCAATATGTCGAGGACGCCGTGGCCGATGCAGGCATTGTCGGGGAAAATGTTGTGTACGAAAAGAAAAAAGAGGTAGAGGTGATGGAAAAACTGGGTTTCGGTAAGTGCCGCCTCTCGATCGCCGTTCAGAAAAGCGAAACGTATAGCCGGGCGAATCTCAACGGCAAGAAGATTGCCACCAGCTACCCGGTCCTCGTACAGGAATTTCTAACTACCAATAAGATCAACGCCGAGATACATGAAATAAGCGGGAGTGTGGAAATAGCACCGGGCATCGGCCTTGCTGACGCAATATGTGACCTGGTGAGCAGTGGCTCTACGCTACTTACAAATGGCCTGAAGGAGGCGGAAACGCTGCTGGAATCTCAATCGGTTTTAATACGAAACAAAAAGCTGGATGAATCGCGGCAAACGATCCTGGAAAAATTATTATTCAGAATAAGATCCGTTAAAAAGGCAAAGAACAATAAATACATTTTGTTGAATGCTCCCAACGAAAAATTGACGGAAATTATCGGGTTGTTACCGGGTATGAAGAGCCCGACGGTATTGCCCCTGGCGACCTCAGGCTGGAGCAGCGTGCATAGTGTAATCGATGAGAATGATTTCTGGAATATCATTGAGCAATTGAAAGCAGCGGGCGCGCAGGGTATACTTGTGGTGCCTATTGAGAAAATGATTGTTTGAGGTTTGATGTTTGATGTTTGAGGTTTGAAGTTGGATGTTGGAAGTTCGATGTTGGCTGTTGAAAGCCGCTCCGTAGGAGCGCTTCGTCTGTAATATGTTCGACGTTGTTTTGAATCACGCTCCGTAGGAGCGTTTAGTGAGTAGATATTGAATGATAAATGAGTTAATGAGAGTATGAAAGTTATAAAATCTCCAAAAAAGGAAGTTTGGCCGGAGTTGCTGCAGCGACCCGTCATGGATCAGCTTTCACTGGAAAAGAAGGTCAGGAAGGTGCTGCAAAAAGTGAAGGATGGGGGTGATAAAGCGCTGAAAAAATTTACAAAGGATTTTGACGGCGCCAGGATCAGGAAAATAATGGTTAGCGAAAAAGAAATAATTGATGCAACGGGAAAAGTGGCCGCAGAATTAAAAGAAGCCATTAAGCTTGCCGCTAACAATATAGCTGCGTTTCATTCTTCACAATTAGGAGAGGAACAGGTGATCGAAACCATGCCCGGCATTAAATGCTGGCGTCGATCGGTCCCAATTGAAAAAGTGGGACTTTATATCCCCGGCGGAACAGCGCCTCTCTTTTCCACAGTGTTGATGCTGGGAATTCCCGCCAAACTTGCGGGCTGTAAAGAAATAATTCTCTGTTCTCCGCCGCAAAAAGATGGTACGATTCACCCGGTGATTTTGTTTGCTGCACAGACAGTAGGTATTTCAAAAATATACAAGTCAGGCGGAGCACAAGCAATAGCAGCAATGGCTTTCGGTACGGAAACGGTTCCTAAAGTGTTCAAAATTTTTGGGCCTGGCAACCAATACGTGACCTGTGCCAAGCAGTTGGTTCAATCCGAAGGCGTTGCCATTGACATGCCCGCTGGCCCCAGTGAGGTTTGCGTGTTGGCCGATGAATTTGCAAATCCGGTTTTCATTGCGGCCGATCTTTTATCGCAGGCAGAACATGGTGCCGACAGCCAGGTGCTATTGGTTACCACATCACAAAAGCTGGCGAGTGAGGTCAAGACAGAAATTGAAAATCAACTCAGGGATTTGCCGCGACAAAGTATTGCATCAAAGGCTTTGGAAAACAGCAGATCAATTATCGTTAAAACCAAAGAAGACGCAATCGATTTAGTAAATGAATATGCTGCAGAGCACCTGATCATCGCGTGTGAGGACGACGAAGCAATCGCTGAAAAAATAGTTAATGCAGGGTCCGTATTTCTTGGAAATTATTCGCCGGAAAGCGCAGGGGATTACGCCAGCGGAACAAATCATGCATTGCCGACAAACGCATTTGCTAAATCATACAGCGGGGTGAGCGTCGATAGTTTTGTAAAAAAGATCACATGGCAAAAACTTACAAAAGAAGGTTTGATTCAAATTGCAGATGCTGTTCAAACCATGGCAAAAGCTGAAGGATTGGATGCTCATGCGAACGCTGTAGCCATACGTCTTTAAAATAAGTTTCAGGTTGCCGGTTCCTGTTGCCGGCAACCTGAAACTGGGAACCGGTAACAATGCCGCATCATGAGTTTTGAAATAAATAAATTAATAAGAGAGAACATCAAAAAACTTATCCCGTATTCATCGGCAAGAGATGAATTTACGGGTAGGGCGGATATTTTTCTGGATGCCAATGAAAATTCACTCGGTTCGCCGTTGCCGAATAAATACAATCGTTATCCGGATCCACACCAGTGGAAAATAAAACAGAAAATTGCGGAAATAAAAGGTGTACCGCCGCAAAACATTTTTATCGGAAATGGCAGCGATGAGTGTATTGATATACTTTATCGCGGTTTTTGTAATCCCGGGAAAGACAATGTGATCATTTGTCCACCCACCTACGGGATGTATGAGGTAAGCGCCGCGATCAATGACGTTGAAATCAGGAGGGCCCGGCTGCTCGATGACTTTCAACTGGATTTGAGTTACCTGGAAAAGCTGGTTGATGAGAATACAAAACTGATCTGGATATGTTCGCCCAATAATCCAACGGCAAATTCAATTAATCGCCACGACATCGAGACCGTGCTGAACAATTTCGACGGCATCGTGGTAATTGATGAAGCCTATATTAATTTCAGCCGTCAAAAATCTTTCATCAGCGAATTGACAGAGTATCCAAACCTGGTAGTTATGCACACGCTTAGCAAGGCGTGGGGCCTGGCTGCACTTCGTTTGGGAATGGCTTTTGCAAGTGAAGATATAATTGCTGTTTTTAACAAGATAAAGCCGCCTTACAATATTGGGCAGGCAACCCAGGAGCTGGTTTTGCAGGCATTGGAAAATGTGGCGGAGGTGAACGAGTTTATCAGGGAGCTTGTCCAGAGTAGGGAAGAAATGGTGACATCATTGAAGAAAGTTTCGGTAGTGGAAAAAATATTTCCTTCCGACGCCAATTTCTTGCTGGTGAAAGTGAACGATGCCAGGGCACTCTACAATTACCTGCTAACAAAAGCCATCGTAGTGCGTGACCGGAGCAGGGTTGAATTATGTGAGGGTTGCCTGAGAATAACAGTGGGAACAAAACGGGAAAACGAACAACTAATTGAGGCATTAAATAACTTTTAACCCATTAAACTACTATAATAGTCTATTAATTAAAAATTGTTTTTATGAAGAATCTTTGTTTTTTGCTGGCATTCTGTTTCGTTGTTGTCATTTATTCATGTAAAAGTAAAGATCAGTCAAAGGAGCAGCCGGGGCAGGCAAAAAAAAGTATCACATTAACGTTGCCGACAGGCTTTTCTTCCACGGTGGTGGCCGATAGTGTCGGGAATGCCCGCCATCTTGTTGTCAATAGTAACGGAGATATTTATGTAAAGTTGGAAAAACTGAAGGACAATCGCGGCATAATCCGGTTGCGCGATACCAACAATGATGGTGTGGCCGACAGTGTTACAGGATTTGGAAATTATGGAGGAACGGGGATTGCTATAAAAAATGGTTACTTGTATGCATCCTCAGATGACAATATTTACAGGTATAAAATGGAAGATAACAATGCCGCTTCTTCGTCAGAGGAAATGATTGTTGAAGGATTGCTTAATAAACGAGAACATTCGGCAAAGGCAATAGCGCTCGATAACAACGGATTCATTTATGTGAACATTGGTGCACCTTCAAATGCATGCCAGGAAAAAAACAGGGAAAAAGGTTCTATGGGAATGAATCCCTGTCCCATACTCGACTCTGCAGGCGGCATCTGGCAATTCAGGGGTGACAAGATGAACCAGAAATATAGCGATGGATTACGATACGTAACCGGCATCAGAAATATTGTTGGACTTGATTGGAATAGTAGCGCAAATGACCTTTATGCTGTTCAGCATGGACGTGACGACCTGGACAGGATGTTCCCGGAACTGTACAATGAAGAGCAAAGAACAGAGCTTCCGGCTGAAGAAATGTTTCGCCTGAAAAAAGGTGCGGATTGCGGATGGCCTTATTGCTATTACGACCCGGTGCAAAAGAAAAAAGTCCAGGGTCCCGAATACGGTGGAGATGGAAAGAAAACGACTGGGTGCGAAAACAAGCAACAGCCCATCTATGCGTTTCCCGCTCACTGGGCTCCCAATGCTTTATTGTTTTATACCGGCACGCAATTCCCGGAAAAATACAGGAACGGAGCATTCATTGCATTTCATGGATCCTGGAACCGTGCGCCGAAACCACAGGCAGGATATAATGTAGTGTTCCTTCCATTTAAAGATGGAATGCCAAGCGGCGATTACGAAGTGTTTGCTGATGGATTTTCCGGTGATACAAAATCTCCTGATGGTGCAGCACATCGTCCATGCGGACTTGCCCAGGGGCCAGACGGCTCACTTTACATTTCCGACGACCAGGGCGGCACGATCTGGAAAATAACGTACAAAGAAAATAAATGAAAAAAGCGGTAGGCGCATTCTTAGTCATCTTAGTGTTATTTTCCAACGCGTGTAAGAACTCTGTGTCGTCAGCAAAAATGGAAGCCGGTAAAAAAGTTTACGATAACAATTGCATGGGATGTCATATGGCTAATGGCAAGGGCGTGCCGCGTATGAACCCGGCGTTGGTAAACTCGCCGTATGTCATGGGTCATGCCCCGAGTCTTATTGAGTTGGTTTTAAAGGGATCTGAATTTTTTGGCAAGGCAGACCGGGGTTTCAATAACCTGATGGCGCCTTTCAGCGCTTTGACCGATGAACAAATAGCCAATGTGACAACCTATATCCGCAATACCTATGCAAAAACCGGGGATGAAATAAATGCAGAGGATGTGAAAGAAGTCAGGGAAAAAATAAAGTGACGATAATGAAAAGAGTCCTGTTTATAGACCGGGACGGCACATTGATCAATGAAGCGCCGCCAACCTACCAGCTTGATTCATTTTCAAAGCTGGGCTTTTATCCGCATGTGTTTGAATACATGCGCAGAATCGCCACTGAATTGGATTATGAGTTGGTGATGCCTACCAACCAGGACGGCCTCGGTACAGCCGCATTTCCGGAAGATACATTCTGGCCACTGCACAATTTTGTATTAAAGAGTTTCGAAAGTGAAGGCGTTCATTTCAGCAAGGTCCTTATCGACAGAACGTATCCTTATGAAAATGCCCCAACGCGTAAACCGGGAGTTGGAATGTTTAAGGAATACATAAACAATGCAGATTATGATTTACAAAACTCTTTTGTCATAGGTGATCGCATCACAGATATGCAGCTTGCAAAAAACCTTGGCTGCAAAGGAATATGGATCAACAATGACGCCGGGCTCGGCGCTGAAGAAATCAGCGATAAGATTGACGAATTAAGAAAGTCTACGATCGTTTTGGAAACAATGGAATGGAGCCGGATATATGAATTTTTGAAACGTGGTCTTCGCGTTGTCCGGCATCAACGAAATACCAGCGAAACAAAGATTGTCATTGATCTCAATATGGATGGAACCGGAAAGGCAGAGATATCAACCGGTCTGGGATTTTTTGATCACATGCTGGAACAAATTGCAAGGCATGGAAAAATCGATTTGAACATACGCGTCGGGGGTGACCTGCACATTGACGAACACCATTCGATTGAAGATACAGGTATCGCACTGGGCGAAGCTTTTGCCAAGGCATTAGCCGATAAAACAGGGATGGAGCGGTATGGCTTTGCTTTGCCGATGGATGAATCAGAAGCAAAAGTGCTGATCGATTTCGGCGGACGCAGCTGGATTGTCTGGAATGCCGAATTCAAAAGGGAGAAAATTGGAGAAATGCCAACAGAGATGTTCTTCCACTTCTTCAAGTCATTTAGTGACGCGGCAAAATGTAATATCAATATTGAGTGTAAAGGTTACAATGAACATCATAAGATTGAAGCGATCTTCAAAGCATTTGCAAAAGCCATTCGCATGGCAATAAAGAAAGACCCCTTCAGCAACTATTTGCCTACTACAAAAGGCATGTTGTAGCTAATTCCGGGATTATGAGCATCGCGATTATAAAATACAATGCGGGTAATATCAGGTCTGTGCTCTTCGCGCTGGAAAGGATTGGCGTGGAGGGGAATGTTACCGATGACGAAGAGCAGATACGAAAATCTGATAAGGTGATCTTTCCGGGAGTCGGGGAGGCGGCGAGCGCCATGGCCTATTTGAAGGAGAGAAACCTGGATAAGATAATAAAGGATCTTAAACAGCCGGTGCTTGGAATATGTTTGGGCATGCAGCTGATGTGTACTCATACCGAAGAAAATGATACGGATTGCCTTGGAATTGTGCCGATAGCCGTCAAAAAGTTTGAGACGCGGGGGTCATCAAAGTTCTCAAATGGCCGTCAAAGTCTGAAAGTGCCACAAATAGGATGGAATAATCTATACGATTTGAAATCGCCATTGTTCAATGAAGTTGCCGAAGACAGTTATGTGTACAATGTGCACAGTTTTTATGCAGCAGACAGTCAGTATACCATTGCAAAATGCACTTATGGTGTAGAATATGCTGCGGCTGTTTCAAGGGATAATTTTTATGGTGTGCAATTTCACACAGAAAAATCCGCTTTAGTTGGCGAACAGATTTTGAAAAACTTTCTATCCCTATGACCATCATTCCGGCCATAGATATTATTGATGGTAAGTGCGTGCGACTGACACAGGGCGATTACAATCAAAAAAAGGAATATAATGAGCATCCTTTGGAAGTGGCAAAACGATTTGAGGATGCAGGTCTGAAACGCCTGCACCTGGTTGACCTGGATGGTGCGCGGGAAAAGAAAGTGAAGAATTGGAAAGTGCTGGAAGCAATTGCTTCAAAAACATCCCTCGTAATTGATTTTGGAGGAGGTGTGGCTGATGAAAGAGATGTTCAAATGGTTTTTGATTCAGGGGCGACCTTTGCAACAGTAGGAAGTATTGCTGTGAAAAACGAGTTCGAATTCACAAAATGGTTGTTAACCTTTGGCGCCGGTAAATTTTTGTTGGGTGCTGATGTGAAGGACAAAATGATCGTCATTCACGGATGGATGGAAGCCACCGAAAAACCAGTCTTTGATTTAATCGGTAATTATTCGAGGAAAGGTGTACAACAAATATTTTGTACCGATGTCAGTAAAGATGGAAAGTTGCAAGGGCCGTCAATTGATTTGTACAGCGAGATCATTAGGCAATTTCCGGATCTGTACTTTATTGCAAGCGGTGGCGTTTCATCCTTAGAGGATCTGCGTGCATTAGATCAGATAGGGTGTAAAGGCGCCATTGTTGGGAAGGCTATCTATGAGAACCGGGTTACACTTTCGGAGTTGAAAGAATTTTTATAATGGGAGCAGTAAAAACAAGCCGGAACAGGATATAGTTATGGGCACGCGAGGACTTACAAAGAGAATTATTCCATGCCTTGACATTAAAGATGGCAGGACAGTAAAGGGAACCAATTTTATTGATCTCCGTGACGCCGGTGACCCGGTTGAGCTGGGAGCGCGGTATGCACGGGAAGGTGCGGATGAACTGGTGTTTCTTGATATCACGGCAACGGTGGAAAAAAGAAAAACACTTGTCGAACTGGTGAGAAGAATTGCCCGGAACGTCAACATTCCTTTTACGGTAGGAGGAGGTATCAGCAGCGTGGCAGACGTCCAGGCGTTGTTGGAGAATGGGGCCGATAAAATATCGGTGAACACTGCCGCTTTTAAAAATCCGCCCCTCATTGCCGGGCTGGCTGACGAATTTGGCAGTCAGTGTGTCGTGCTGGCGATTGATACGCGACAGGAAGACGATGGTGAGTGGTATGTTTACCTCAATGGTGGAAGAACAAGGACAGAAACGAAATGCTTTGAGTGGGCACGCGATGGTGTAAAAGCGGGAGCGGGAGAAATACTTTTGACGTCGATGAATCACGATGGCACAAAATCGGGTTTTGCAAAAAGTATTACAAAAACACTGGCGGAAAATCTTCCGGTTCCCGTTATCGCAAGTGGTGGTGGCGGAACTCTGCAACATTTTAAAGAAGTTTTTACAGAAGCGAATGCTGATGCCGCGTTGGCGGCAAGTATTTTTCATTTTGAAGAGATCAGTATTCCGCGCCTGAAGGATTATTTGTCAAAAAATAATATCGCGATCAGAAAGTAAAACAAGACATTTAGCAAGGATGCTGTTAATAGAGGTTTGACATGAAAATAGACTTTGAAAAATATAGCGACGGGCTGGTGCCTGCGATTGTCCAGGATCATAAAACCCATAAAGTATTAATGCTGGGATTTATGAACGATGAGGCATTACAAAAAACTCAGTCGCTGGGTAAGGTTACATTTTACAGCCGAAGCAAGCAACGCTTATGGACAAAAGGCGAAGAGAGCGGCAATTTTCTTTTTTTAAAAGAGGTTATAGCCGATTGTGACAATGACACATTGCTTGTGAAAGCTGAGCCAGCCGGCCCTGTTTGCCACACTGGTGCCGATACGTGTTTCGGAGAAACAAATAGCAGCGATTTTTTACAAATATTGAGCGACCAGATCCATCAGCGTTTTCACGAGAGGTCCCGGAATTCTTACACATCGAATTTGTTCGACAAAGGAATTAATAAGGTGGCACAAAAAGTCGGCGAGGAGGCAATTGAATTAGTTATTGAAGCAAAAGATGACAATCCCGACCTGTTTCTGAATGAAGCCGCCGACCTGATGTATCATTATATGGTGTTACTTCAGGCCAAAGGGTTTTCACTTGAAGATGTAAAAAAAGTGCTGGCAGGGCGACATAAAAAATAGATTTTTTTGAATTTAATCTATTGTCCTATAAGAATAATTCACTTTTTGATGCTGCGTAAATGCAAACTTAGATGTCAACATACGATGCAAATTGAAAAACATGATAATCGCTAAGAGTATTCCCTTATTTTAAAGCGATAAGAAACTAAATTGCTTTTTTACTGTCAGAATTATTAACTTTTTTTGCATGGTTGTAGGAATTTTATCTGAATAAACAAGTACAAGCCGATATCCACGATGCAGAAAATTACGATTCTTCTTGTCGACGATCATAAGTTAATCAGGGATTCCTGGTCATTTATCCTCAATAGCGATCCGCGGTTTGTTGTTGTTGGTGAAACTAGTTCAGGAGAGGAAGCCATTGGAATAGCCGGAACAAAGAAACCTGCAATTGTTTTAATGGATGTAAATATGACCCCGGTGAACGGGTTTGATGCCACGCGGCAAATTCATAAAATTTCACCGGAATCAAGGGTGATTGCGGTATCCATGCATACGATGCCGGCCTATGCAAAACGGATGTTGCAATTGGGTGCACGGGGTTACGTGACAAAAAATTCTTCAAAAGAAGAAATGATAAATGCAATCGTCGAGGTGAATAGCGGGAAAAAATATATCTGTGAAGAAGTGAAAAACATTCTTGCAGAACAAGAATTGGAAGAGAACCCGGTGAACGCGAACATGAACAATTTGTCGCGGCGTGAACTTGATATTATCAAACTGATCAAAGAGGGACTTTCGTCGAGGGAGATAGGGCTTGAATTAGAACTTTCTTTGAAAACTGTGGAAGTACACCGGTATAATATCCTTAAGAAACTGAAATTGAAAAATACTGCGGCATTGGTAAATTTCATCAATGCAAAAGGCTTGTAATAGCTGCCTTTTGAAGATTACATTAACCCCTGAATCTATAATTTGACTGCGGGTTACCCGGGCAGCCATATTTCCTTGAAGAAGAGCACGAAGCTGCCATGATAGCTAATGCTATCAGGAAAATGCCAATAACAGGGACCTTTTTCATCTTTGAGATTCGTTTAATTTGGTTAACAATTAACGGGAAACCCCTTGGGTTTATTTTACAAAACTAATATATCTGATCTATTTTTTCGGGTACTCTGCCGTTTACAACCTGTTAATTGTCAAAAGGGAGCAATTTGAATTTTTATAGAAAAGGTAAAAAGCTACCTTTGCGACCAAACATTTTAGAGAAACCACTTATCTGATGCTAAAACTAACGAAACCAATTGCTTCTATTGATCTGGAAACCACAGGAGTTAATCCCGGAACCGACAGAATCGTGGAAATCGGTATTTTAAAAGTACTTCCCGATGGAACCCGGAATGTGAAGCGGAAACTGATAAATCCTGAAATTCCAATTCCCAAAACGGCGAGCGACGTGCATGGCATCACTGATGAAATGGTTCAAACCGCTCCCAAATTTAAGCAGGTAGCTCACGAACTCAAGCAAATGCTGGATGGCTGCGACATTGCCGGATACAACAGTAATCGCTTTGATATCCCGCTATTAATGGAAGAATTTCTCAGGGCACAGGTAGAGTTTGATATGAAAGGGAGAAAGCTCATTGACGTGCAGAAGATTTTTCACCAAATGGAGCAACGCACTTTAAGTGCTGCGTACAAATTTTATTGCAATAAGAACCTTGAAGGCGCACACAGCGCAGAAATAGACGCAGTAGCTACCTATGAAATCCTGGAAGCACAAACTGCGAGATATCCGGCTCTTGGTAATTCAGTTGATTCGATTCTCAAAGTAATCGGAGAAGAAATAATTGTGGATTTCGCCCGCCGGTTCGTGATGGAAAATGGGGTAGAAGTTTTTAATTTCGGGAAGTTCAAGGGACGCCCGGTCGCTGACGTGTTAAGAGCTGAACCTCAGTATTATGACTGGATGATGAAAGGCGATTTTCCACAACACACCAAGCAAAAGCTTACTGAAATGTATACCCGTACCATGTTGAAAAAGGTCTGATTTTTGACACTTACCGTGTGAACAATTTAACAAGTTAGTCTTTTTTGATTGTCGTAAATTCGTTATTCACCGCTAATTCTGTGGAGAAGCTAGTCGTCATACCTACTTACAACGAAAAAGAGAACATAAGCAATATCCTTCATGCCATTTTCAACCTGGGGGAAGGCTTTCATGTGCTCGTAATTGACGACGGTTCACCGGATGGCACTGCAGAAGTTGTCAAAGAATTACAGAACAAATTTTCAGGAGAATTATTTATTGAAGAACGGCGCGGCAAACAGGGTTTGGGTACCGCCTATATTTATGGATTTAAGTGGGCGATAGCAAATGGCTACCGCTACATTTTTGAAATGGATGCGGACTTTTCTCATAATCCCAATGACCTGATCCGTCTTTACAATGCATGTAAATACCAGGGTGCAGACGTGGCCGTTGGTTCGCGATATGTTAAAGGAGGAGGTGTAGTAAACTGGCCCGCCAATCGTATTGCCTTATCAAAAGGAGCTTCTGCATATACGAGATTAATTACCTGGATGCCGGTAATGGATCCTACTGCTGGTTTTGTATGCTATAAGAAGGAAGTGTTAGAAACTATTAACCTCGATGAAATTCGTTTTACGGGTTATGCATTCCAGATTGAAATGAAGTTTGCTGCCTGGAAATTGCGTTTTAGTATCAAAGAGATACCGATTATTTTCCAGGATAGGACATTTGGTGTATCAAAAATGAATAAGGGCATCGTAAAAGAAGGCATTTGGGGTGTGCTCAAACTCAGGTGGCACAGTTGGTTTACCAACTATCGGAAAAGAGTAAAAAAAGAAGAAATAACAATGGCGCCGTTGCACAAAAACGAAATGGTGGCAGAAGGAGAATAATTGTATTTGCCTTACAATTCGCGCTTGCTTTCTAAATTCAGTTATAAAAAAATTCCCCTTACCTGATCTTGTGTTTTACTTAGCTTCGGCTAAATGAAAAAAGCTTTCATTCAACTTCACATTGCTGTTTTCTTAGCCGGCTTTACCGGAATTCTCGGTCGCCTTATATCACTTAACGAAGGTATGATTGTGTGGTACAGGTTATTGATCACTACTCTGACGATGTGGATTTTGTTCGGCTTTGCAAAAAAAATACATAGAATTCCGCTAACGGTCATTTTCAAAATCGCTGCCACCGGGTTTATAGCAGCCATGCACTGGATCACATTCTATGGTTCTATAAAGTATTCAAATGTGTCAGTCGCTCTGATTTGTTTTTCAGCAACGGGTTTTTTTACGTCTATATTTGAACCGCTTATATTTCGGAAGAAATTTGACGTTGCAGAGCTTTTTTTGGGAATCATGACGCTTGCAGGCATTTACATCATTTTTCATTTTGATTCCCGCTACAAAACGGGTATAATCGTTGGCTTAATTTCCGCACTGTTGGGTGCGTTGTTTCCGGTTTTAAACCGCCAGTTTCTACAACGCATTAACGTGGAGACGATGCTTGCCTGGCAACAAACGGGCGGCCTTATTTGGATTTCTTGTTTGCTCCCTTTTTACCTGCTATGGTTTCCTGTTGAACATTTCCTGCCAGGGCTCAAAGACACAATGTGGCTACTAGTGCTTTCCTGGTTATGTTCTGTCGTAGCTTTCCGTTTTTCGTCTTATGCGCTAAAACGATTATCCGCATTTACCGTCAATTTATCATTTACGCTAGAGCCGGTGTACGGGATCGTGCTTGCCTTTATCGTCTTTAACGAAAACAAGCTGTTGAGTAAATGGTTTTATATTGGATTTGCAATTATAGCAGCTGCGATCATTTTACACGTTATGCTGTTGCTTAAGCAGGAACAAAAATCACTGACAAAGACTGCCCATGTATAAATCCGTAATTCAATCACATGTTTCGGCGATGAAAACTATCTTTAGCCCCGTAATTAACTTATGATGGTCCGGACTATCGGTTTCATTTTCTTATTTTTCTCTGTTCAAATTGTATCAGCGCAAAAAAGGCCACTCGATCATTCGGTGTATGACGAGTGGCAAAGTATTGGTCAGAAACTTATCAGCAACGATGGGAAATGGGTGGTTTATACTATCGATCCCCAGGAGGGCGACAATGAACTGGTGATACAAAGTTCTGACGCCGTATATAAGAAAACCATCGCGAGGGGGTTCAACGCAGTAATTACTGAAGATAATCGCTTCGCGATATTTCGTATAAGGCCATTTTTTAAAGAAACGAGAGAAGCAAAAATAAAAAAGAAGAAGGCGGACGAAATGCCGAAAGATTCGATCGCTATTGTTGAGCTGGGAAAAGACAGCGTTTGGAAAAGGCCCGGTTTAAAAGGCTTTAAAACTCCTGAAAATGCCTTTGGATGGCTGGCATACCAGTTTGAAAAAATTCCCGGCGCAAAAGCGAGGCAAACCGACGACAAGAAAATTATTGACAGCCTTGGAAGGATTATCGATTCATTGAAAACGGTTATTGCAGGATCTTCTAAGGGAAAAGCAAAAACAAAGGATGATAATTCAAATCGACTTCTTAACGAAACTGAAGTAACGAATGCGCTACGAATTATGGATGCGGGTGCCGAAGACTCCTTATCAGCAACTGCTAATGCTGCGTCCGACCTTTGGCTCCGCAATCTGCAAACGGGGGAGGAGAAATTGTTTAAAAATGTTGCGGAATATTACTTCAGTAAAAATGGAAGCAAGTTATTATTGGAGCAGTCCTTAGAAAAGGATTCGTTGAAAAATCTTCTTGTGTTGTTGTATGATCTCCACAAGGGGTTTTCTGATACCTTGAGCAGGGGAGGCAATGACTTTAAAAATTTCGCGTTCAGTGAAGACGGATCACAGGTGGCTTATGTCGCCGAGCGTGATGCCGGACCAAAAGAACTTGAGAAATTTTATAAAATTTGGTATTTCAAGGATGGAATGGACAGCGCCATTGCATTGGTGGCGAAAACATCGGTCGGGATGGAGATTGGAATGACCGTGAGTGAATTTGCAAATCCTGAATTTAGTAAATCAGGAAAACGATTATTTTTTGGTGTAAAGCCGATCGCGGCGCCAAAGGATACTTCTTTGGTAGAAATTGACCTGGTAAATCTCGACGTTTGGCACTACAACGACGATTACCTGCAAACTGTACAACTGAACCGTCTGCAAACGGATCTTAAACAAAGCTATCTCACAGTTATTGATCTTGGGAATGACAGTATCGTTCAATTGGCGTCGCCGGAAATTCCAATCGTTTATCGAACCAACGAAGGTGACGGCGATATCGTTGTTGGAGTAACTGATAACGGGAACCGGATAGAAAGCCAGTGGACCAGCACAACGAAGAAAGATATTTATTCAATAAACGTCAAAAATGGAGCGCTTAAACTAATAAAAAAAGAACTGCTTGGAATTATTTCTCCATCCTGGCTTTCTCCTACGGGTAAATATATAACCTGGTACGACAGCAAAGCAAAAAATTACTTTGTTTTTGATGGTGACTCGGTAAGAAATATCACGGCCAAAATCAGGGTGCCACTATATGAAGAGGAGTATGATTCGCCCGGTGAGCCACCGCCGTATGGAATCATGGCTTGGAGCGAACATGATTCAACAGTTTATATCTATGACAGGTACGATATCTGGAAGATAGATCCGTCACTGATTAGCAAACCAGAGAATGTGATTGAAGAAAATGGCAGAAAACAGAAAATCACGAATCGCTATATTAAAACTGATTTGGAAGAAAGATTCCTCTCGTCCGGCAAAGAGCTTTTATTGAGAACATTTAATAACCAAACAAAAAAAAGTGGTCTGTCGTTCCTCGTTTTGGGTGATCCAGATATCAAGACAGGTCACGAACAGGCAAATTATTGGTACGGGTCTCCCTTGAAGGCAAAGGACACGCTTTCCTTTCTTTACACAAAGGAGAATTTTAACGAATCGCCCGATATCTATATTAATGCGGGCTTGAAAAAGGAAAGGAAACTGTCAGGTATTAACAACCAGCAAAAAGAATATAACTGGGGAACTGCAGAACTTTACAAATGGAAGACCTTCCGGGGAAAGCAATCGGAAGGTATTTTGTACAAACCGGAGGACTTTAATGCTGCTAAAAAATACCCGCTGATTCTTTATTTCTATGAAAAATTATCGGACGGACTTTATACTTATCATCCTCCGGCTCCTACTGCAAGCAGGTTAAACATTTCGTTCTTCGTGAGCAGGGGATACCTTGTGTTTGTTCCTGACATTACGTATACCATTGGCCATCCCGCAAAAAGCGCCTATGATTATATCGTTAGCGCGGCAAGGGATCTTTCAAAACACAAATGGGTGGACACTTATAATATCGGTATCCAGGGGCAAAGCTGGGGCGGAATCCAGGTGGCACAGCTGGTTACAATGACCGATATGTTTAAGGCAGCATGGGCCGGTGCGCCCGTGGCAAACATGACCAGTGCTTATGGCGGCATTCGCTGGGAGAGCGGGCTTAACCGCCAGTTCCAATATGAAAAAACACAAAGCCGCATAGGAGCCACCTTATGGGAAAAACCAAATCTTTATATTGAGAATTCGCCCCTGTTTCATTTGCCTAAAGTAAAAACACCGCTTGTAATAATGGCCAACGATGCTGATGGGGCCGTGCCATGGTACCAGGGAATAGAATTATTTACAGCGATGAGAAGATTGAACAAGAAAGTTTGGATGCTGAATTATAACGGCGAAGGTCACAATCTTGTTCAAAGGAAGAACCGGAAAGATCTTCAAGTAAGGCAGCAACAATATTTTGACTGGCTGTTAAAAGGTGAAAAACCCGCTAAGTGGATCACCGAAGGTATACCAGCGGTAAAAAAAGGAAAAGACTGGGGGTTGGAAATAGTTTATTGATGTACGATGTGCGGTGTACGATGTACGAGGTCGTTCAATGACGGCAGCTTATTCATGTGCGGTGTACGATGTACGAGGTCGTTCAATGACGGACTAAATGTTCTGAAAGATATTTTAAGACACTTTTCGGTTCAGACCTGATAAAGGAAAATATGAACCTGGGAAATTGCGTACATCGTACATCTAACACCCGACATC
>Ga0207701_10001908_pt1 | contig 21647 bp, 22 predicted proteins | sample KBSSwiSSwithPhiX_FD_184294 | JGI IMG/M metagenome (GOLD analysis project Ga0207701, IMG submission 184294) | Switchgrass rhizosphere bulk soil microbial communities from Kellogg Biological Station, Michigan, USA, with PhiX - S5 (SPAdes) (version 2) | ecosystem: Environmental > Terrestrial >... | reverse complement strand
AGGATTTGACACTTGCTCCACGAGTCGACCTATGAGAATGGAAATAGATCGTCTTTCATTTTTATATGAGGGAACCGTATGCAGTAAAACTTAAGTATTCTACTATAAGAATCTTCTATAAGATGAAACAGATTATTTATTTGGTAGCTGCCTTTCTCCTCGTAGCAGCATTGGTTTCAATTGTTCTACCAAGTCCGATTCAGGCAAGATCATCTACCCAGTGGTGCGTGTCCTTCGCCGGTCTCGGTTGCTTTACTAACAAAAATGCTTGTAAAGATGCTGCAAGTGCTGTAGACGGTGCCACTTGTTCTAAGAAATAGAGTAGGAGCAAATATGTAGCGTTCCAGGTACAGGTACTTCAATTTTTTTGTCTACCAATTTAAATATTTATTTAATATCGTAACTACTATTTAACGGTCTTAAAGGACAGATTGAAACATGAATAAACAACCGACAACTCACAAATCAATTATATTTCCAATAGTGATCTCAATAGCGTTTTTTATTACAATGCAGGTAGTTCATGCACAAGGACAAGTTAATAATTTGACAGTTGGCAAACCATATTCTTTTAGAAATGAACTTATAAACAGGATTATGAACTCAACTTGTACAGAAAAAAATCTTGTTATAGACGCGGAGAAACCAACATCTGTTTTGTACTTGTCTACAATAGAAGAAATTTTTAAAATGTGTGTTGCAGAGGGTTCAATAAAATAAAATCAAATGCGTGAAGTGTCTAATCCAGGTTCATAGTAATAAGTTTGTAAAAAGCCAATCGTTTCATTTTTTAGCATATATCATGACGTTTTAAGGTAATCTAAATGAATCTAATGGATATTGTATGTTTCTTTAATGAATGAATACCTATTTTCCGGAACTAGCCTAGAAAATAAAGTAACACAAGCAAGGAATGCAAAACTGGAATTTTTTCATTGATGAAGAGACATTCAGTGTCTGATTCTATGACTGGCTATTAAAACTTAAAGTGCAGAGAATACTTTAAAACTATATTTGCAGCAAAAGGTCTATGTCTACTAACACAGTTCATTTACATCGTGTGCTTACAGCAAAACCAGAGAAAATTTATCGTGCATTTCTTGACCCTGATGCCATGGCTAAATGGTTACCACCCAATGGCTTTACTTGTAGGGTTCATCAAATGGATCCCACGATAGGAGGCATCTACAAGATGTCTTTTACTAACTTTACCACTAAAAAGAGCGTATCTTTTGGTGGAGAATATCGTGAGCTGGTTGAAAACGAACGCTTGCGTTATACGGACAATTTTGATGATCCAAATTTAGTTGGAGAAATCCAGGTAACTGTAGACTTGAAGAAGGTATCACTAGGAACAGAAGTTACCATCATACAGGAAGGATTGCCCACTGTCATTCCTCTTGAGGCATGTTATGTTGGCTGGCAGCAATCATTGAATAATCTAGCAAAACTAGTTGAGCCAGAAATTCCAGAGTAGATTTAGACTTTCTAAAAAATAAACACATTTTAATTTATGAATTGATTGCAGGTTTGAGTACGCTTTTAAATAATGTTATAATCTTTGCAATATACTTCTAGACATTTAATTCAGAATGCGACATCATTGTTTCAACTATCATATGACAGACAACAAATCTAAGTCTTACATGGAGGAGGGACATCACACTGTCAAATTACGTTGACGTCGGGCTATGGAGACAAGAACCGCATGTGAATAGGCCTGACGGATGAAAGAACTCTTGATTCTATCCGTAAAAAAATTTACTATTTAAAAAACCCTCAACAATAAAGTATGAAAAAAAAATATTCGGGAGGTATTATTTTGAACCTTCCTTGAGCTTTTGACTTGCGTTACCAAGTAAGCTTCCAAGACCACCAGCTATTTTCTTGCCCAAGTCTTCAGTCTTATTCATAATACTTGCACCCGTATTGTTTGCCTTTGCACTTGCATTTCCCATTGCATTTGAAGCATTAGTAGTCACATTTTGAGCATTTGCAACTGAAGCATAAATCAACGTAAATGCCAATATGACAGCCACAGCTCCAATATAGATCGGTTTATTCATCAATCAGAAATAAACAACATCCCTTTAATACCTTATATAATTTATGATATGACGAAGGGATTGTTTGCTACCTTCAGTTTACTCTTTTTGCTTATTAACTGATTTTTATACCGATAGAAAACAAATGTGATGATTTCATAACATTCAATCGCTGAATTCCGCGATTGATGAGCTGATATTGTTTCACATCTAATTTTTACTTATACGGTATTACAAGCAAGAAGCAAGAACATAGTAATTAAATGAATAATCAATTTAAGACCGACTGGGTTATCAGTCTTGAATTTGTTCGCAGTAACAGTTTGGCCAATTGCAGATTGTCGCCGTCTAGGGCTTACCTATTATTCTTTGTTGCCTATCTATTATACCATGAGTAGTAATACTGAGAACAACGGGGGCTCTAAGAGACGAAAAAAATTCAGGTAAGCTTGCGGGTGAGCAAATGTGGAAATTTCCCAAGGTTGATTTATCTTGAAAAAACCGAGATCAAAGATAAAACCCATTATTTATGCTGAAGATAAATTAAAATTCATAACTCAAAAATTAGAGAACCCTTCTTTATCTGAATTTAGAAAAAAAGAGTATATCAGGCGACTCCTAGGAGAAACTTGTGCCATTTGTCACAAAGTGCCTACAAAGGTGGCACAGTATGAATTGAGGGGAATTTCCTTGGTTGAAAAATACTGTGATAGTTGCATAGAAACCAAAGACATGAGTTAAATTTTATTATCAAATATCAGATACTAACACTCATGGACAAAACAAGTAAAATACCAATATCAGTAACATGAGATATGGAGGGTTGGAATACCACTGAATCCTAAATGGTTGAAAAATATTACTATTTAATAAGATGGTAAAAAAACAAGCTCCAGACAATACCCCCTATGGCTAGTGCAGCTATACCGCCTATTATTATTAGAGATCCACTTCTCATAATCAGGTAGAATTAAAGGTGCCTATATAAACTTTCTAAAGCTGACCGATCAGGGGAACATTTTACTAAATCTAAATATCTTCCAAAATTATTAGAGTTGGATTTAACGGTAGTATCTTCGATGCATTAGAAATTAAGGCATGAAAAGCTCACTGGTTGGATTAATACTAATAGTAGGATACAAATTTTCTATTAAGTATAACGTCTGAGTTCAGTGTTCTGGACAAAATAAGTAATATCCTCTCAATTTGAAGAATCTAATGATTTACAGAAACATCGTCACAATTGTCTATGAATTTAATTTCTAATCCCTGATGTACTACGATCTATGCAACCTAAAACTAGAACGTTGACACAAAATTTTCTAGGATAAAAATAAAGAAAACTTGTCCACAACTTATCTATATTCATCGCCACAATCTCCAATAACTTCAAACAGGTCATTTGACTTTTCACAAATAGCATCTATGGAATCACGATCTGAGTCATCCAAATTAAAGGTAAAAACATTGGCATTCTCACCCAGATGATCAACTATTCCAAGTCTAACTCCTATAATAACTCCTGCTACTGTAGGTTTTGCAAGGATATAGTTTGTAGCCACGTTGGCAATACTTACATTGTGTTTTTTAGCAACGGCATTCAACGTCAATAATAGGTTTTGGAATAGATTCCAACCTCCCCATGTATCTATCATCCTCTTGTACTTTCGTAGGCTTAATGTATCTAGTTCGATAGCAGATGGTTCTTTCCTTCCTACATACCTTTCAGACAAAAGTCCACCACAAATGCTTCCGTATGCAAGAAGACTGATATTATGTTCCTTGCAAAATGATATCATTTTTACTTCAGGTCTCCTATCAATTATTGAAAATTGAATCTGGTTTGAGGCAATTTGTATATCTGAGTCTATAATCATTTGTAGATGTTCAGTATCAAAATTTGTAAGAGCCAAATGCCTTATACTTCCAGTGTCCTTAAGATCTGATAAATATTTCAGAGCATCCATGTAATATGGATTGTTATAATCCCACCAATGAAATTGAAGTAAATCTAACGAGCTAACATGCATTCTACTAAGGGAGGATTCTATGCTGTTTTGAACCATAGACTGTGTTATTCTATTTGGTTGTGGTACCCATTTGGTGAATGATTGAATATTATCTAGTTCTTTTATTCCCTTCAGTTTTGACAATCTATTTCTGAACTCGCCGATAAAATCCTCAGCTGGACCATAAATATCGGCCAAATCCCAAGTCGTAAATCCTGCTTCATGATATCTAATCATGTCAGCCAATGCAGATTCACGATCTATATTTCCATGTCCGCCTGCGACTTGCCACATTCCATTGACAATTCTACAAATGTTCAAATCAGGGGCCAGCCGGAAGAATTTTTGATTCATGTCAATCATTAGTAATTGCTATATTTTTAGATTAAATATCTGCTCAGTAGCTTTACCAGTTTTGCATATTTTTCTGGTTATTTTATTATGATTGTTTACGTTTGAAGCTTAATTCAGTTTGATGTTTCATTTAAAATCCACCTCACCTTATTCTGTTGAAAATATGCATATTTTTTATGAGGTTATTAAGAATGAATTATCCAATGTAGTTCATTCTGCGATACCAAATATCTTACCTAATCTTTGACCTTTTTATTTTTTCTTGGAGTAACATACAACCTTGAATTAGGGTTTCGGGTCTTGGTGGACAGCCAGGTACATATACATCAACAGGGATAATTCCATCAACTCCTGGAAGTACATTATAAGAATCTATATACAGTCCTCCTGTAATTGCACAGGCACCCATAGCAATTACATATTTTGGATCTGGCATCTGATCATAAACCATCCTCAACCTTGGAGCCATCTTTCTAGTTACGGTACCTTGAACAACTACCAAATCACACTGTCGTAATGAACCAAATGCTTCAATTATTCCAAATCTCTCAACATCATATCTTGGACCAGAAGCTGCTCCAAATTCTACACTGCAGCATGCAGTTTCCAGATGGACTGGCCATAGTGACCAGATTCTTCCCCAATTAATTGCATATCCTAGCGGCTGGTCTAACGCTTTTGTAAGAACGTCCCCTAGTTTTCCAACTAGGAGATTAAAATTAGTTGGATTTACTAGATCTTTTAGCATTATCTTATCTCAAACTCCAATTCACATTCATCATACTTGGGACTTGAATCAATAAACCCAAAAACTACCAAATCCCCTTCCTCCCAGAAAGATAGAGCGCATAACCCATGGCAGAAAACATTATAGCAAGAAATCCAATTATTGGAAGTGTTGCTGAACGCGGGATTGAAAAGAGTGATGCTCCCCATGCATACAAGAAAAGTGACATGACATCGAATACGACAAACATGAGGATATAGGAATAATATTGCATCATGAAGTGACTTCTACCCTCACCAGAAGGCATCTGACCACACTCCATTGGCAAGAACTTTACAGGATTATATCTTCGTCTTGGTGACAACAATTTTGACAAAAACAAAACTGGAATAGTGGCAAGTAACCCAAATCCAAGCATATACATAATAGGTGCAAACTGGCTAACACTTTCTCCAGCCAAGACTAAATTTGCTCTTTCTGAATCATATAAAAATCTTGCTTATCAATTACTTGCCCAAAATTAGTCCAAATAGCTGTTTTGCAGTAGCGTGTGGGTGAGTAAGCATCAGCTTCATTAATTTACTAGTAGTGAATTGAGCCTTTATGAAGTCAACAAACTCTTCAGCAGTCATTTGCCGGATGATTTCAACTTCTCTATCCCAAGAATCATTATTCATCCTCAACCATCTTGACTGAACTTTAAGTGATGATTTTATTTTAGAGTCAACACGTTCTTTCCAGAGTATTTCGTAGTCGCGTAACGATTCTCTTGTACAGCCCATCAATAGTGATTTAGCACCGATCTCGCCTGCTATCTTCCCAAATTCTATTGCAAACCTAATACCTTCAAGAACTAGAGGGTTAGCCTGCCCTGCTGAATCTCCTACTAACAACAACCCGTCAAAAATGGTAGACTTGCGCGAACCTTCATTTGGGATGAAACCATAATGTAATTCAATTGGCTGAATATTTCCAAGTTCTTCTAGTGGTTTGAGCTTGGCTTCTAGAATTGAGTTCAACAATTTAATAGGATCGGCAACTGATTCCGGTCGTCCTACACCCGTTCCTATTCTTACACGATGTTTTGATATTGGAAAAATCCATGCGTAGCCAGCATCTGAGTATTTATCTCCAACCATCAAAATCCAAGTTTCAGCATCTACTTCATCACAGTAGCATTCGTATTCAGCACCTATTCCATATCTTTTCCAATTATTAGCAATTCCAGCTCTTCTTGCTACAATACTATTAAATCCACTGGCATCAATTACTAGTTTTGAATCGAATTGCTCTTTTCCCTTAGGGGTATTAGCTAGAATTCCAGTGATTTTATTTGAATGAGTTATTGCAGATTGTACTTCGCTTCTCACTGATATTTCCGCTCCTTCCCTAGCAGCTAACGTTGCTAGATATTGGTAAGTAGCCCGGACATCCAGGACACAAGACTTTGGTGTGCTTCCACAAAGAATGATGTCTTTTGATGGAGAGATAATTCTAAAGTTCTTTATTGGGTTATAATATATTTCTGGTATTTCAAGTCTTTTCATGTCTTCTATCCAAGATACTCCACTAGTTCGAATGTTCTGTCCTATGGAATCATCTTTTTCTAGAACAATAGTTTTGGCATTTTTTCTGGCCGCAGAATATGCAGCTGAAAGACCTGCGGGTCCACCGCCCACAACTACTATGTCGTACTTTTTCATAAAATCCACTTAGCGATTAGCTAATCAACTATTGAATTTCAGTCCAAAGTTATATTTTAAAGTAATGAGAATCAACTAATCACCAACGCTTTTATTCTGCCATCCTCATAATTTAGTTATATTAAATTTGACAGATAATGAATTATTACGTCCAAATGATTTGAAAGAAGGAATGACTGCGCCGGACTTTTCATTTAAGTATAAGAATCAAACATTGAGTTTATCTGATTTTAAAGATAAAAAAGTAGTGTTGTATTTTTATCCCAGGGATTTTACAACAGGCTGTACAACAGAAGCTTCAGAATTTACAAGAGATTATGATAAATTCAAAACTACCGACATTGAAATAATTGGAGTGAGTCCAGATACCGAGGAATCACATGAAAAATTCAAGCAAAAGATGAACATACCTTATCACCTAGCTGCTGATGTAAACAACACCATTTCAAAAAAGTACGGAACCTACGGATTGAAAAAATTCATGGGTAAAGAGTATATGGGAATTAACAGGACGACCTTTCTAATAGATAAAAATGGCAAAATAGTTAGAATTTTCAATAAGGTCAAACCGATGGGTCATAGTATGGAAGTCCTCGAAGCTTTTGGATTCACAAAGTAATTGATTAGTATAAATGCCAAATCTCCTCATCTAACACGGACGTTGATATCTGAAGATACTCCATGGTACCTTTTAAGGTATCAATAATTTTGGTTTCTGTTCTTCCTTGTTGATAGCCAATCAAAACTGCAGAAGTGGTTATTAAGGTTTCCTCGGAATACTTATTCCATTCTAAAAAATATTTATTGTATTTATCAGAGTTCTCTGATTCTATTTCTGCCATTAGTTTGTTCAATTTTAGAAATAACGCAATAATTATCACACGTAGTTTCTGTAACGTTAGTTTGACCTGCTCTGTGTCAGGAATTGACGGTATCTCATGACAAATCTTACACTGATAATAATCAAGATTCTTGGCAACACTTATCGATCCAAGTATTGCAGGAATTCTTATTTTTACATATAATACGCTCATGGAAGCTTTTACAAATAATACATCTTCTCTATGAATAGCAAATTGATCCGTTGTAATTCCATCTTTTGCTACAATAGGAAAACACTTCGAATTTTCTATATAGTTTTGTACTATTGCATGAATTATATTCAACATAAAATAGTGGGATAAAAAAATTTAGAATTAAAATTAAGTGTCATTGTCTGGATGCAGACACTAGTTCTTCAATATGTTGCAATATTTTGATATGGTGTTCTTCATCAACTACAATGCTTTTCAATAAAGATTTTGTTTCTAAATCGTCAGCAAGCGTTACACACTTTAGTAATAGATCCCTTGATTCCTTTTCTTCATCTATCGACTTAATAATCCCTTGTTTTGTCAGATTTAAAGTGCTACTAGCTCCTTCAATAGCTGTCATCATATTAGATATATATTCAATGTGTCGCAATCCATCATCAAGCAATTTGTGTACATAATTCCTAATTATACCGTTGTTCAATCTACTTAATACTGACATATAATGATTCATTTCATTCACTTCTGCTTCATGTTGTGATTTTAATAAAGCATATAGATCTTGTTTTCTTTTTAATAATAAATCCACATCCAATATGATAATCTATGAAACTATTGATAAAAAATCTATCGAATCAACTTTCGGTATGATCTAAATTTTTTAAATAATATATTTTCGAAAACCGCTTGATTGTTAGACAATACTGAATTGTGTGACTGTAAATGTCACGTCAAGTATGGACACAAATCACTTTGCGAAAAATGCATTGAAAAACACAGGACTTCACGTTATTATACTATATCAAAAATCTTTCCTAAATGATATTTACTGGTTGGATGCGGGAGATGGGATTTGAACCCATGAACCCCTAAGGGATAAGAGCCTCAGTCTTACGCCGTTGACCAAGCTGGGCGACTCCCGCATAGGTTTAGCGGTTCAAAATCGCTAATTTGAATATTTGCTATATAAGCACTAAAGTACTAAATACATGGTTTTTATAAGACATCTGAAAATAAAGAGGCATTGCTGATACCTGTAAGATGTTTTACCTGTGGAAATGTAATAGCTAATAAGTATAGTGAATATTCAAACAGAATCAAAGCTGGAGAAGACCCGGCGCAAGTCATGGACTCACTCAATATCAAAAGATATTGTTGCAGAAGAATGTTTGTCTCATCCGTTGAAACTATATACCAGGTAATTCCATATTACGAGGCACTTCGCAGACGTATGTCGGAAATCGAGTCAGAAATAGATTAACCTTGAAGAAATATGCCTTCAATTTCATCATTGAAAGGAAGAATAGTTTTTAATAGCAGAGGCTCAAGGTCAATAGAGATAGATGTAATTACAGACAACAAGTTCCTGGGTAGAGCGTGTGCACCTTCGGGAGCTAGTGTAGGAAGTCATGAAGTCCCAAGTTTTATTGATAATGATCCAGATTTAACCCTTCTCACATTTGAAAATAATATGCACAAATTTGTCGGGGTTGACGCTTCAGACCCGAAGTCTATCTTTGAAATTCTAAAATCCATAGATACCTCTAATGCTTTTAGTAGAACGGGGGGGACTGTTGCATACGGCCTAAGTATTGCCGCAGCAGCTTCTGCGTCGATGTCACTTAATCTGCCTCTATTTGCAATGCTGAACAAAAAGGGTCCATATCGATTTCCCTATCCTCTAGGAAACATCGTTGGGGGTGGGTCGCATGCTGGACCTGGTACTCCCGATATTCAAGAAGTATTAGTTTGTCCAACAGGAGCCAAAGGAATTTTGGAAGCATTACAGATGAATTTCGACGTCCATAAAGAGGTCAGAGTACTACTGGAAAAAAAGGATAGAAAATTTACCTATGGAAGGGGTGATGAGGGTGCATGGGCTCCAAATTTGAATAATGATGAAGCAGTATCAATTGTTGCCCAGGCCGTGGAAAACTTAGGGTTAAAAATAGGGAAGGATATTGCTTTAGGAATTGATTTTGCAAGTTCCTCACTGTGGGACTCTAAAAGGGAACTTTATGATTATTCTAGACAGGGGTTAGTGAGGAATACTGAAGAACAGATAGATTTCGTTCAGAATTTAATCAAGAATTATCAACTAATTTATGTAGAAGACCCTGTGAACGAAGATGATTTTGAAAGTATGGCTGTAATAACTAAAAGGAATAATCAATGTTATGTTACTGGAGATGATATGCTAGTTACAAATTCTGAAAGGGTAGATGAAGCTTGCAAACACGGTGCATGTAATGCTGCAATTTTGAAAGTAAATCAGGCAGGTACTTTGTACAATGCTCTAGATTTTGCGGATAATTGTACGAAAAATAATATTAAAATAATAACATCACACAGATCTGGTGAATCTGTTGATGCACATTTATCTCACATAGCAATAGCAACATCTTCAAAAATGATTAAAACTGGAGTGATTGGTGGAGAGCGAGTATCCAAGTTAAATGAACTATTAAGACTTTCAGAGTATGATTTAATAAAAGGCATGATAGATTTGTCTGTTAACTGAAATGTCAAGTGCAAACCAAGAAGAAAATACCGATGGTTCTTCTATTGAACATAAGAATCAAGAATCTGGGGAGACATTTATTCAATCAAATGTAGACACAGCTGGTCAAAGCGAGGAAATTGAAAATGATAATTTAGAAAAAATGATACTTTCAACAGGAATACGCGTAGGGACTCCTGTTAAAACTAAATTTATGGCTCCCTTTATAGTTCGTGCAAATCCAGAAGGCCTTTATATTCTAGATATCAGTAAAACACTTACCAGAATAGATGTTGCTGCAAAGTTTATTGGAAGATCAGATATTTCCAAAGTCGTAGTGACGTCGGCCAGAGAATATGGAAAAACTCCTGTGCAAAAGTTTTGTGAGTCAACTGGGGCATTTGGAATAATAGGACGTTTTATGCCTGGAACCTTTACGAATCCATCATTGTCAAGTTATATGGAACCCCAGATTGTTATTGTCACCGATCCTCAAGCAGATCAGCAGGCGGTACTGGAAGCAACAAGGGCCGGAGTTCCAGTTGTTGCTATTGCAAATAGCGACAACGTTACATCCAATGTGGATTTGGTTATTCCCGCAAATAATAGGGGAAGAAAAGCCCTTGCAACCGTATACTGGCTACTTACGAGGGAAGTTCTGAAGAAGCAGGGGAAGATAAAGTCGGATAATGAGATGAAGATATCGATAGACGATTTCGAGACCAAATTGGTCGAAGAGATATCTTGAAATCATACGTTAGAGAACCCGCTGTCTCTGGAATATTTTATCCAAAAAATCGTAACGAACTAAACGAGAATCTTGAATCATTATTTAATGATGTAAATTTTGGTCCGGGAGAGTTACCACCTTCCAGCAATAATGAGCAGATTTACGGAATAGTCTCTCCTCATGCTGGCTATATGTATTCGGGTTCAGTAGCGGCAAATGGGTATTACCAATTATCAGCATCGAAGTTTGAATCGGCCATAATACTTGGTCCAAATCATTACGGCCTGGGTACGGATGTAGCAATTATGGATAATGGTTCTTGGAATACACCGCTAGGTGAAATAGAAATTGATACAGAATTGGCTCATGATATACACCAAAATTGTGGACTAGTAAACTATGATGAATTCGCACATTCCAGGGATCATAGTATTGAGGTTCAACTCCCATTCCTTCAATACATTAGACAAGGGTTCAAAATAGTACCGATAACATTGATTGATCAGGGGAAGAACACGAGCCTTAAGCTTGGTAACGGAATATATAAATCAATAAAAAAAAGGAATTTGATTTCAATAGCCTCCTCTGATTTAACGCATTACGAATCAAATAGTAAAGCTCATGAAAAAGATAATCTCCTTATTTCTGCAATTCTTTCTCTTGATATAGAAAAATTTTACTCTATATTGATTTCATTTAATGTAACGGCATGCGGATATGGTGCGATTGCTACAGTTATGGAAATCTCAAAAAGAATGGGGGCTACAAAAGGTAAGTTACTAAAATATGCGACGAGTGGAGATATAGTAGGAGATAATAAATCAGTAGTGGGCTATTCTTCAATAATATTTGTATGAATGACCATTTAAATGAAGCTGTGTCATCAGCGCCTGCAAAGGTAATTCTCTTTGGAGAACATTTTGTAATCTACAAAAACCCTGCAATTGTGACAGCAATAAATAAACGCATCAAGGTTCATGCACAAGTTAACGACAATATGCACATTAGTATCAAATCTGGAGAATATTCACTAAATGTACGAACAACAAGTAAGGTAGACCCTGTTTTGGCGCCTGATGAAAGTTTATCTTTTCTATATCCAATATTCAAGTGTGTAAAACATGTTTTATCTGAACAAAATAACCATAACGTAGGAATCAATTTGGATGTTGATTCTCAAATTCCCTATGGAGAAGGTTTGGGATCATCTGCAGCATCGTGTGTTGCAACAGTTGCAGCACTTTATTCCTTGTTTTCATATCGAGATAGGGATCGTATTTACGGAACCGCAAAGACTATGGAGGAAAATATACATATGAATTCTTCAGGGATAGATTGTTACGTGTCTACTTTTGGAGGAATAGTGAATTATGAACCGGACAGAGGATTCAGCAAGATAGGAATTAAAAAGAACTTTTCGCTGCTTATTGGGACTACCGGAGTAAAGCATGCAACAGGAGAAGTGGTATCGCAGGTTAGGCATTTTAGGGAAAAAAACATAACTCTCTTCAAAGATCTTTCTTCGAAGGCCCGTATGATCTGCAAGAGGGCTTTGAATTCAATGCTTGAAGGAAATGAAGTAGAACTTGGCAATCTGCTAACAGAAAATCATAAGCTATTGACCCTCTTAGGGGTATCACATCCTATGATTGAAAAATTGATTGGAAGATGTCTAGACAACGGAGCTTTGGGCGCTAAATTGACAGGTGCAGGTAGAGGAGGAGCGATTATAGCACTGATCCCTTCAGAATCACGCAAGGAGATCTCAGATAGAATTAGCAAAGGCTCAGAAAAGTGGATGTTAGTTGAATTTGATCATAATGGCGTAGCTTTTGGCTAATTCTAGCAAATTATCAAAATTTAAATTTATTTAAAAAAACCTACCTTAATGCGGCAGGACCTTGTTTTAATTAAACTAGGAGGCTCCGTTGTAACCCACAAAGAAAGAGCTATGACTCTCAATAAGAGAGCTATAGATCGAATCATTAAGTCACTCTTAAATGTAAAAATTCCAATCATACTTATTCACGGCGGTGGATCGTTTGGTCACTACTGGTCTATAAAATATGGAATGCATTCTAAACCCGAGCGATATTCGTCAGAAGGTATAGCTGTCGTTCATGAATCAATGATTTCATTAAACCAATTTATAATCAAAACAATGTTAAAGTTAAAAATGAACCCGTATCCTATTCCTCCCTATTCGCTTATTTTAGGCAAAAAACCATTGCTGAAGAAAATTTTTGAATTGGCTCATATGACTGAAGATAAGATTGTACCAGTAACGTACGGTGACATTGTTTATAGAACACGTCATAAATACTCAATTCTGTCTGGTGATGAATTGATGACTTTGATTTCCACAGTATTAAGACCAAAAAAGGTAATCTTCGCAATTAACGTAGATGGAATATACGAAGATCCTCAAACTAAGAATGTAATACATACAATTGATGAAAAATCACTCATCAAATTTTCAGATGTCAAATTAGACATAACAGGCGGTATGAAAAGGAAAGTTCGAGAAGCGTCAAAGATTTCACTTGCTGGAATAGACGTGCATTTTGTAAATGGATTCAAACCTGAGAGACTCTTAAAAATAATCGAGAACAGAGAAACGGAAGGTACAGTAATAAAGGGAAAAAGGTCCAGTATCGGAAATGCCCGATGAATCTGACTTTCCTTCAGATGTTGAGGTTATAAAACAACGTAAAAAAGAAGGAATAATTATTCCTTTAACTAGGAACGTTCAAGCAAAAGAATCATCAACGTATTTGGAAGATGTCAAATTAATCCATAACGCATTACCAGAGATTGATTACGATAAGATCGATATCAGTCAAAAATTTCTTAACCACAATTTCAGTGCGCCAATTATTATTGATTCTATGACTGGAGGAACTCCAGAAGCAACGAAGATAAATTCAAGGCTTTCCTTAGTTGCAGAAAAATTTGGTCTGGGTATGGGTCTTGGGAGTCAGAGGGCCGGACTGTTGAGCAGCGAGCTTTCTGAAACGTATTCTATTGCAAGATCGAATGCACCGAGTTCATTTCTTGTTGCGAATATAGGAGGAGCGCAGCTTTCTAAAGGGTTGAAAATTCAAGACATAAAGAAAATGATTGACATGATTGAAGCAAATGCACTTGTTGTGCACTTGAATCCTCTTCAAGAACTAATTCAACCAGAAGGAGAACCAAAATACAAAGGTGTTTTGTCAAAAATTAAAGATATTTGTGAAAATTTTGATATTCCGATAATAGTAAAAGAGGTGGGGGCTGGTATTTCTATGGAAGTTGCTAAAAAACTAGAATCTGCCGGGGTTTCAGCTATTAATATTGCTGGTTCCGGTGGAACCAGCTGGGCTGGTGTAGAAAAATTAAGGGCAGAAACCGCTCATGATGCTGATAAGATAAATTTGGGAGAATTGTTCTGGGACTGGGGTATCCCGACAGCGTTAAGCTTAATGGAAGTGAGAAATTCAGTTAAACTACCGCTTATTGCTTCGGGGGGAATTCGAAATGGCCTAGAAATTGCAAAGTGCATCACATTAGGCGCAAACATGTGCGGAATGGCGTTCCCGTTCCTTAAATATGCTTCAAAATCCTTAGAAAGCTTATGTGGATTTACTAATAAGACACTAACTGAATTGAAAAGTACGATGTTTCTTGTGGGATCCAAAAATATAGCTGAATTAAGCAAGTCAAGATTCATAGTTACTGGAGAATTAGCAAAGGTGAAAAAATGGATACTCTGAAGTCTGATCTTAATGAGGTGGTGTCACGGGTAAGAAAATTTACACTATCTGTTCTTGATGGTCAACCAATCAGACTGTATGACGCAGCCAGTACATATTTGACTAGCGGTGGGAAGAAGCTCAGGCCATTTATGGTCATAAAGAGTTGTGAAATGTTTGCCGGCGAAGAAGAAAAAGCGTTACCTGCAGCAGCTGCGGTAGAACTAATCCATAATTTTTCGCTGATTCACGACGATATCATGGATAATGATGATATTCGTCATGGGGCGTCTACAGTCCATAAAAAATATGGCTTACCTATCGCTCTTATAGCAGGAGATATTTTATTTTCTAAAGCATTTCAAATACTGTCTTTACACGGAAAGAAAATGGGACATGATGATACCATAATAGCGGAGATGAATAGAATTCTGTCTACAGCATGTGTAGATGTGTGCGAAGGTCAAGGGCTCGATATTCAAATGGCATCCAGTAACAAGATTCCGACTATAAATGAATACGTTGACATGATACGAAAAAAAACTGCTTCTCTCTTCGAAGTTTCTTGTGCGCTAGGTGTTCTGTGCTCTGCAAAGCCGTTTGTTGGTAACGTAGACAACCTTTCTAAGTTTGGACGTTTTACTGGAATAGCATTTCAGCTAATAGACGATTTAATAGGGGTGACAGGTGATCCCAAACTCACAGGAAAAGCAGTTGGAAATGATATAAGGGAGGGGAAAAAAACCTATCCGATATTATTAGCATTAGAGAATGCTGACACTTCTAAAAGAGAAAAAATTATGAAGGTTTTTGGATATAAAGGAGCAAATCGCATTTATGTTGAGGACGCAGTTTATGCAATATCTTCATTGAACATAGCAGAAGAAGTAAGGAGAACAGCTCATCAGAATATGATTAAAGCTTTTGAATGCATAAAAAAATATGATGAAACTAGTGCAAAAAATGCTCTCATATCTTCTGCAAAGTTTATAGTCGAAAGGAGTCTATAGACTTATGAACAGTAACGAAGATATCCACAGATTAGTTAATGCTATAGCGCTTAAAAATGCCTCTGAACATTCTGGAACTACAAACGTAAATACTGTTCTTTCCAGGATACTTAGCTTGAAGCCTGAATTAAAAAGTCAATTAAAGAGTCTCATAGAAGAAATAAGTATAGTTGTAGATTCCGTAAATAGGTTAGAATTAGAACAACAGAAAAAATCTTTAGAAGATTTAAGTTCTGTTGATACCATTCTTGATTCTAAAGCTAGACCGGATCCTATCCAATCTCGTATGCTCCCCGAACTTCAAATGACAGGTACTGGGGTAGTTACCAGATTTCCACCAGAACCAAATGGCTATCCTCACATAGGTCATGCAAAAGCGGTCATTATAGATGATGAATACGCCAGGATGTATAATGGTAAATTGATTCTACGTTTTGATGATACTAATCCAATGAACGAAAAACTAGAGTACTATGAAGCCATAAAGAATGATTTAGAATGGTTAGGAATTAAACCTGATATTATAAAAAATACATCTGATGACATACTCATTCTACATGAATACGGAAAAAAATTAACAAGGAATGGAGATGCTTATGTGTGTACATGTGATAGTAACAAAATTCACAAGTTGAGAATGCAACAACTTGAGTGTTCGTGTAGAGTAAATATTGATAATTCAATCAATAACCTAGAGAGGTTGGATAAAATCTTTGACGGGACGTACCATCAAAACGAAGCCATAATTAGATTTAAAGGAAATATGCAGGATAAAAATACAGTCATGAGAGACCCAACACTCTTCAGAATCATCGAAGCGCCACATCCTCTTTTGGGTGATAAAGTACAAATATGGCCCACCTATGATTTTGCTGCACCGGTTGAGGATAGCCTCGATGGAGTTAGTCACGCCTTAAGGACTAAGGAGTATGAATTACGAAATACATTATACCTATCCATACTTGATAGATTGAAATTAAGGAGACCGTTAGTTGTTGAATTTTCCAGACTAGAATTTGAGAACATGCCAGTTTCTAAAAGAAAAATTAAACAATTGTTAGACGAGGGTGCTATTACAAGTTGGGATGATCCTCGTCTACTCACTCTATCAGCAATGCGCAAGAGGGGATTTGAGCCCAAGGCAATTAGAAGTTTTGTGTTGAGCCTGGGCCTAACTTTGGCAGAAACAAAACCCCCATTTAAGGCATTGGAATCGATGAATAGAAAAATAATTGATCCCTTATCAATTCGATTATTTTTTGTGAAGGATCCCATAATGTTAACTGTCGATGGCGCCAAAAATATGAAGGTAACATTAGACAATCATCCAACAAATAATCTTGGAACAAGAGAAGTTGAAGTTTCCACTGTTTTTTACATTTCGCGTGATGACGCAAACCTTCTGGCAGAAGGTGAACAAGTCAGACTAATGGAATTGTATAATATAAAAATAGATCGAATAGTTGTGGAGCATGGTAAAAATAAAGCAATTATTGCTTCTTATCTTAACAATGAAATATTTCGAAATATGAAGAAAATACAGTGGGTATCAGATAAGAGTATGACAAAATATAATATTCTAATCCCATATGAGCTATATCAAAATAACAAGTTCAATCCCCGTAGCTTAGAAAGCGCTGAAGGATTAGCTGAGGCTTTTGTATTGCGATTAAAGCCCCATACTCTGGTACAATTTATTAGATTTGGTTTTTGTATAACTGAGAATAACAAATCATCTGCAATTTTTATACATAGGTAGACAAAATGAAAATAGGTAGTATCAGGATAAAAGGTTTGGGAGAAACTTATGGAATAATCTCTTCGGATGGTAAAAAAATTATTACCAAGCTCGATTTTCAAGAACAGACTGGTGTACCAATTCCCCAAACAATTAAGGAATTTATACTTAGAGGATGGATAAATGAGGTGAAAAAGTATATTAACGATATTACTTTTAGTAACAAACTCAACGATACTGACCTGCTCGCTCCAATTCCAGACCCATCAAAAATAATTTGTTTAGCATTCAACTATTATGATCACGCAAGGGATGCTGGACTTACTCCTTCAGATGAACCAGTTATTTTTATTAAACCAAGAACCGCATTGAACCACCCATTTAATGATGTTGTATGTCCGTCTTTTGTGGAACGGCTTGATTATGAAGCAGAATTGGCTGTTATTATTGGAAAGAACACTAAAAATATCGAACCCGGAAATGCCGCCGATTACATATTTGGATATACTATCCTGCATGACGTTTCTGCAAGAGATATCCAATTCAAGGATAAGCAGTTTACTAGAGGTAAGAGTATTGACACATTTGCACCGTGTGGACCTTGGATAACAACAAAGGATGAAATCAGCGATCCTCAAAATCTACAAATTGTTACAAAGGTGAACGGGGAAATTAGGCAAAATTCTTCCAGTAGTAAGATGGTAATTTCAATTGAAAGAATAATCTCGAGCCTGAGTAAAGTAATGACATTGGAAGCTGGAGATATTATATCCACAGGAACTCCAGCAGGGGTTGCAATGTCAATGAAGGAACCAAAGTATCTAAAAAACGGCGATATTGTGGAAATAACAATTGAAAATTTAGGAACTATTAGAAATCGAATAACCTTTGCATAGTATGAAATTACAAGTTATCGTCATTACAATTCTTCCTTAAGCGAACTACTTCTTTTTCCAAAATATGACTGTAAGTCTTGTATAATTCCATTAAGGTGGATCTTATACTAGCTAATTGAATTGAGATATTAAGAGACTGTAAACAGGTATCCATTGAGCGCTCTGTTGCAAATAAATTCATTGACTCCTTAAAAGATTCTAGCAATAATTGATGTTCTGAACTATTTTCATTAATCATTTTTTCAAGATCCTCTACACTTTTTGAATCAATTTCTGGAAAATTGTGGAATTTGAACATATTATATCCATATTGATATCGAGAAATATATTCGGATCACTGGTACTAAGCCATTTTTTTAAGATAAGACGGATGTCGGGAGTTTAAATTAAAAATGTATTTATTTGCCGGCTCGAGTTCAAAATTGTATGGTGGTAGACAATAAGGGCATAATATCGTATATACGTGTACTAAAAGAAGATTTGATGATATTCAGAATAAAACCATCTGAAGGTAATGTTCCTGATTTTAAGGCTGGTCAATTCGTAACAATAGGATTGCACGTGCCTTCTGAAGGAAAGATAGTAAGAAGGGCTTATTCGATAGCTTCACCCCCAGAACAAAAAAACGTATTTGAATTAGTAGTGAGGTGGGTAAAAAAGCCGGTTCCAGGACGTTTAACTACTGAATTGTTCAATAGAAGAGAATTAGATGAAGTATTATGGGTAAAACCAACTGGGGCCTTTACTATAGATGATAAGAAACATGATGGTACTCCTGATAACAGAAGAATGGTCCTTATAGGTGGAGGAACAGGACTTGCGCCATTTATATCCTATGCGCTTCATCTAAAGGCAACGAACAGCAAGCGTGAGATTGTCATATTGCACGGTGCCAGTTATGTTGACGAGCTTAGTTATAGGGAGCTCTTGACTGATCTTGAAAATGAAAGTTTGGATAGAGGAAAAGACAGCTGGAATTTCAAGTATCGTGCCAGTATAAGTAGACCTCAAGAATGGTTCAATAGAAGTTGGAATGGTCAGAAGGGGAGAGTTGAAACATTTTTACGGCCAAAATTAGGAACGGATAAGTCTCCTCTTGAAGAGATGGTTGGAGAGTCAGTTACTCCTGATAATACTATCTTTTACGTCTGTGGGTGGCAGGGAACGGTTGATGGTGCATTGGATTTTCTAATACCAAAAGGATTTGTAACTGAAAGAAATAAGAGAAAAGACGGAAGCTATGATCTTAAGTTTGAATCTTATGGATAGATTCAGAAAAGCAGAGGATTATGTGACTTTTCAAACCTTAACCTTATATCAAGGATAAAAGTGAGCATTAGTAGACATGAAATTTGAGTATGAAGAATTTTCCACTATTGAAGAATTTTTCTTATACCTCGTGTCCGTTGCACCGTATATGAAACAGGTACTACCGGCTAGTTCATACAAGGGATACGTATTCTCAATTCTGCCTCTAACTCCCGTTTCTGGCGACATTCTTATGATGGTTTATGCGAAAGGAAATATGGAACCTGGATTAGTAGAATTTGATATCTCAACCAAGAAATACAAAACCGTCCCATCGATTGAGAGAGCTGATAAGAACTATTTCATTATACTAAAGCCAAAGTTAGCAACAATTGCCGATAGCGCCATTAAAGCAATTGAAAGTTTTGCCAAGAGTTAGAGATAAAGATAATCTTTCGTTTTATAATTTTGGAGATAATGATTCTGACACAGATCTACTTCTAGAATATCTCTCGACTATATCTTCTGGAATTTGGCCATTAAACAATTGCTTTGACAAACCTTTTAAATATCTCATAATTGCCCATGTCCCAGCCTTTATCAATAAGGCCATAAAGACTTTCATAGCAGGTCCATATGTCTTATTTCGAATAATTATTGGGATTATGTCATTTATGACTTTTAAATTAAATTGCCAACACTTCCAAAATAAGGTAAATTGTGATTCATTCAAATTCCCAAAATGCATCGAATTTCTTTCAGAAAAATCCTGGTACAAAAGTGGGGCGACAAGACCACTCAATTTCATTCGACTAAAATCATCTATCAAATCAATCGTATATTGTGTTTCATCCGGAGTTTCATCAGGCCATCCAATAATTAATGTCAGGGCTGGAAACCAATGATTTTCGTTCAAAATCCTGCATCCTTCTCTCACTACTGCTCCCCACTCGTCAGGTTGATAGGGTTTTGTCTTTACGCCAAGATGTTTTCTAACCATTCGTGGTGCTACTGTTTCAACACCAAGATTTGTAGCTAGCCATCTACCATTCGAATCCATGTCGTTTATCTTAGAGAGGTCTCTTATTAGATCAGGAGATGATGCAACAGCAGATAACGTCATGTGAGTGGTTCCAATAAAATTTGCACCTGTTTCTTTTAAACCCCTCCAGAGATACTTAATAGCGTCTGCGTTAGGAATAAAATCCTTATTATCACAACCATATAGTAACATTTCATCCGATTGCAGCCAGATGGAATCAAAACCGTACTTTAAGTTTATTTTCGCTTCATCTTGCAATCTCTCTAATGGAATATCTTTCTTTGATCGTTTATTTACATCGCAAAAGTCACAACCTCTTCCACAACCTCTCATTGCCTCCACCAGTGAGTTTACCGTAGGGCCTTGAATCGGAGGAATGTTTTCAATATTTCTTACAAATGTATGAAGCAGCTCTGGTGCATCACCAGATTCAAGATCGTGAAAAAGGTCCAATGCAAGTTCATCCGCTTCTCCGATTACTACTGTGTCAATACCATGTATTTTCATTCTATCAGGTTTCGCAAGTTCCCAAGAACCGTTTCCACCTACTACAACCTTAAAGCCGTATTTCTTTTTTAATTGAATAACAGAAGCACACATTTTCTTGAATTTCATTGCAACGTATGATAATTTTTCAGGTGACATAGTTGTCGTTACTGGTGCCATACCTAAGGGGTCCATAACGTTAATTCCCACTACAGTGGTGTTAGGACCTATGGACTTTTCCAACATCTCCGGATGAGAAATTATGATTTCGTCTCTTTGATATTCCTTTAATAACGCACTTTCTATTCTACGAAGACCGCATTGAGCTACTTTTACTTCACCTGTATTTTTATTAGTTTCGACGCTTGGACAGAATAACTTGTCAAAAACAAAT
>Ga0207701_10001906_pt1 | contig 21651 bp, 27 predicted proteins | sample KBSSwiSSwithPhiX_FD_184294 | JGI IMG/M metagenome (GOLD analysis project Ga0207701, IMG submission 184294) | Switchgrass rhizosphere bulk soil microbial communities from Kellogg Biological Station, Michigan, USA, with PhiX - S5 (SPAdes) (version 2) | ecosystem: Environmental > Terrestrial >... | reverse complement strand
GCGTCGCTCAAGCCCACAGTACGTCACGTTCTTGGGTCTCCACGAGACTGGCGTTTCCCACGGTTCTAACGTCCTGCCGCCCAGCCGCGAACGCGATTTCGCAACTCGGTATCCGCGGCAGCGCATGGTTGACACTCGCCGCCGCCGGCTGCAAACGCTTGTTGGACCGCCCTACCGCGCCCAGGACACCTTGACCTTGAAAGAGTGCGCGCCGGCGTCCGACGTCCAGGAGAGAGTTCCCGCTTCGTCCTTGCTAATTACGAGACCCGGCTGAAAGTCTTTTCCAGCCGATTTGATGTCAAACACGAGGCTTATGCCGTCTGAACCCCGAAGAGTTGGTGTGAACGCGAGGTGACCGACATCGGCCACTTCAAGCGTGCCGGTCGAACCGGCAGTGACGGAGACTTCGGGCCTGGCAAGCGTTGCGCCGTCTTTGACCACTTCAAATTTGAGCCGAATCGAATCTTGCGCAATCGCGAGAGACGCGCCGAAGGACAGGAGTGAGACGACGGCAAGCAGTCGACTGAACTTCATTGGACCCTCCTTGCAATTCCATATTCGACGCCGTGTACAGCCTCATAGCCGGGTTGATGTCGGCTTAACGTCCCGCCGAGCCGCGCGGAACGGAGCCATCTTCGCATGGACTCGAACCGCGTCGGCTCCAAGCCGAGTCAGGCGGCCGGTTCGAAAAGATGTCATGCCGGCGGTCACAGTCTGTTTAATAAACAGAATTGGATGAAATCCGTGTTGACAGGCTTCAAACCTTTTCCAGACACGTTGATGGCCATCTGTCCCCGGTGATGAGTGCCGTGGAGGGTCAGATGCAAAAGGATGTCAGAAACTGGCGACTGATACGGTTCCCCAGTAAATCTCGTGTACTTGATAACTCGGCCGAGGTCTCCATTCAGAGATTCTGCGTAGACCCTTTCGTGTTCCTTCTGTTTGTCACGAAGCTGCGGAATGGCCATGACATTCCAGATGTTCCGATCCGGGTCGCTTCCATCCAGTCTCTGAAACCAAGCCTGTTCCCCAAGCAGGATATGACTCATCCTTTGCAGCAGATACTCGTCAGTCGGGACAGTGCTGGCAATGAAGTCGATCCAAGCTTCATTTGCCCACGTGCAATGGCGTACGAGTTTGGACAGCGGAGTCATACTGCGTTTGTTTAGCCCGGTGACACTCGCCGCTCACCTGTTAGGCGCCGCTCTTCTCGAATTCCATGTACCGCCACGCATCCGGATCTGTTGCGTACTGCCATAAAAGCAGTCGGCCATCTTCCTCCGCGAAGTAGTAATAAGGAGAACCAATCGACGGCGCGGGATTCAACTCGAATTCGAGTGCCTGGTGCCCGACCTCGCCGAGCCGCCATCGACATCCGTGGTCGTACGTCCGGTAATCGGCGGCCTCGAAAACAGGCATGTTCATGACGGTCTGTATTCGGCATGATCCGTCCGCCCTGAGCACGAGTGAGTGTTCCGCCACCGTAAGATGATCCCGAACGCCGACGTCGCGGAGACTCTTGATCGCAAACTCGGTGGCTCGCCAGGTTCCAATCAGCTCGTTGGACCTCACCGCTCGGACCAAGAACCTGTTCTCGGAGAACTGACATCCAACCAGAGTCAACACAAACGGAACCAACGCCAGATGTCGCATGAAGTGAGCGTGCGCCTAACGTCTCGGGTTCAGCCGCGCGGTTCATGATCGCACCCGGCCGCCGTCGGCTGCAACGCATGTTAGCCGACGGCGAGCGAGCGTTTGAAGATCTGCTCGTAGATGGAGTAACCCTGTTCGGTTTGTGTCATGCGCAGGTCTGCCCTTTGGCTAACGTCCTGCCGCTCAGCCGCGAGCGGCGTTCACTGTTGCTACAATCTGCTCACACCTGTCAGCGACGCTCGCCGGGCTGCAGCGGCTGTTAGCCCGTAGCGGCTCTGGGCATTTCCGGCATCCAGTCGTCTGACAGACCGGTTGCTTCGTAGACCCGCCGTACTTCCGCCTTTGGGAACTTCGAAAAGCGCCCCGACACCAGAGCCCGGCAGCGCTCGAGCGGCGTCAGCGACTTGTGGCCGGACGCCAACAGCTCAATGTGTTTGAGCGACTCTCCCGGACGCGTCCCTGGTGCGGGATCAGCTTGTGGATCAGGTTCTCGGCCATCGTCAACTCGTCGCTCGGCCACCGAAGGAGATGATGTAGCCATCAGGGTCCTCGACATAGAAATCCTTCGTGCCCCAGGCTGTGGGCGCGAGTGGCTTGATCACCGTTACCCCGTTGGCAAGACACTGTTCATAGAATGCTTCAATGCCGTCGACTCCCGCGGCGGCGTCGAGATGCTCATGGTCCCGCCGCCACTGGCGGTCCGCTTGGTTCTTGGGTGCTTCTTTCAGGTGAACTTCCAGTCCGTTCAGATACCCGATGGCGTAGAACCCCTCCCAGGGATCATCGAAACTGAACCCGATTTTCCGGTAGTACACGATCGAGCGTTCAAGGTCGTCGACGAGGAACTGCGGAGCGAAGGAGGTCACGCGTGCCTTTATGGTCGTCTTAGACACTGATTCCCCTTTCCTAAACGTGCCGCGTCTACCTTGCTGAGATACCTGTAGCCGATAAAAGCAACCAGCATTACCACGACGAATGAAGGAAGGAAGAGCTGACCGCCGGGGACAATAAGCCTCGCCGGGAACAGGAGAAACCCCATCGCCGCAATGAAGGCGGCGCCTGCGAAGCGCGAACGCCGCCACGTGAGGACGGCGGTAAGGACGGCCACGCAGCTCCACGCCAGGACAAACAGCGCCAGCAGCGGGGAGGTACTGGGAGTCGTTGGCCACGCCCCCCAGGCGACGAGAATCCCGCCAACGCCCGCTGCCAGAAAGGCGCCTGCAAGCACAGTGACTCCAAACGGCCTTCTCAGTATCTCCCCCATCTGGTCCTTACAGAGGGACCATCCCCAGCCACCACATGCTCTTGTCTCCGACGTCAATGTCGTAAGTGCGTGCGAGAGTGAGCGTGCCGTCGGCACCCATGCGGAACACCGACAGACCTGCTGGCACGGTGCGCACATTGTCGCCATCGCGCACATCCAACGGCAGGTTGTGTTGCGCCACCAGCATGTGTCCACTCGGATCGATGTGGAACGTGCGTGGATGGAACTTCGTCGTTTCGATGTGCTGAATGGCGCTCGGTTCACCAGTTTGTTGGTTGATCGAGTAGACGACGATGCTGTTCTCGCCGCCTTTGTAGACTTTCTTCCCCCTGAAATCCACCACATCCTGCGAGCGGTTTGCGCCGTAGACGAAACGCCCATTCGGATGAACGTGCACCGTGCTTGCCGCCTGGCGCGAACGGATGTTGCCGGGCTCCAAGAGTGTCGTCTTGTTGAAAACGACTTCCGGTAGCGGCTTGCCACCCTGCATGCGGTGCACGTGCAGCTGATTCTGCGTTTCGATCGACACGAACATCCACGGCTCGGTCGGATGAAAATCCAGATGCCGGGGGCCATAGCCCCGCCCGCCGTTGGGCGCGATCTTGTCCTGATTCGAGAGGACGCCGTTCTGGTAGTCGAATACCATCAGGGCGCCGGGGTCCTCGGGTTTTTGCGGCGTGCCTTCGTTGCCGCGAGTGACCAGCACAACATGGCGCCCGTCTGGCGTCACGCGCACTTGATGCGCGTAGATGCCTGCGTCGATCGTCCCTTGCGGCACCTCTTCCCCCGGCGTGAAATCCTTGTTCACGCGATACACGCGCAACGAACTCGGGTTGTTGAACGCCACCAGAATGTGTCGCGATTCGTTGTCAAGCGTCATGTGGATCGGCCGAGCCGGCAGGCGCATCGAATCGCCAATCTGACTGAGCGCACCGGTGGTGGCATCGATTCCGAATGCCGTCACGTAGTGTCCGGTGCCGCTCTGCGCACTGCCTGGAGCGGTGTTGCTTGAAGCGACATAGAAGTGGCGCCGGTCTCGATGTGCCCAGCAGTACTGCACCGCGGCCGGCAATATGACCGAGCCGCGCTTGATCAATTCAGCCTTGGCAGGATCAACGTCGTAGTGCATGAGCACCGGCCCAACATTGGCGTATAGGGCCAGCTGCTGTGAGCGCCGTTGTGCCAAGGCCAAATGCGGGGCTATAGCACTACCTCCAAGAAGCGACAAAAAGGTTCGGCGGCTGGGCATGGCGGTTCCCTCGAGCTCAGACCTCGGTAGATGAAGTGGCCCTGTTCGTTTCTGCCATTCCCGCCGCCAGTCAGAAGATCGGCTTCAAGACCAATCGGCCGTACGCGATGAACGCCATCAACAGGCCCAGCACGCCGCTCATGATAATCGGCGGGATCTCGTGGTACTTGACGTGCACTCCAATAAACACGAGGCTCTCGATTGCCAGGACCGTGGCAGCCACGATCGTCAGCTGCGGCTGCCGACCGAGGGCGGCCGGGACTATCAGCCCCACCGTGCACACGAGTTCGAGAATGCCGAGTGCCGTCCAGGCTCCTCGCGGCAACGCACCAAACGATGGGACATCCTTGCTGACTTTGTCGAACATGAACACCTTCATGACGCCCGACGCTCCGTACAGAAGTGCGGCGAGCACCTGCAGAACCCACAGTAGGATGTTCATCGTATTCATTTCCCTTTTTCGCACCACCGTGTGCAGCGCACTTTATCCCGACGTGATCCGGCCCATTGCGATTGCGATTAGTGAGCCACAACATCCGGCTAATCCGCGTGTCAAGGCGGCTCATGATCGCATCGGCGGCCACCAGCTGCAAAGGTCGTTAGTCAGGCGTGACCGGTCTTCTAGATCACCGTCGCCCTGTTCGACGACTGCCAGAGCGGTGGCGAGGTAACTTTTGTCGACTTTTCGCAAGTTGGAGGAGATCTCGAGGGTAGATGGATATTTCAAGTCCACACCCAACGGCCCCAGCCAACGCAATCAGCTTTGGTGGAAAGTACTCGTACTGGGTAAAGACGTTTTGGCGATCGATCTGAAGATTCACGGGAAAGTCCAGCCGGATGTCTTCCACTTCCTCAAGCTCTCGTAATTTGAGGAGCGTTCGTTCATGTTTCACAAGAAACGCAATCGCGTCGGCCACTTGACCAGGCAGAGCGTCCCGAGACTGTCGGCTCACATGGACCTTGAATCCTGAGACGGCATGGATTTCGCCACTCGATTGAGACGCAAATCTTGGCTCACCTGCGTGAAAGACGGAATATGGCTCGAGTGTTGAAGAACCAAGAAACTTGACGGGATCGAAGTGTTCTCCGCTAACTCGCAACACGCACATGCGTTCGGTAATCCTCTGCCTGCCGTCCTGCGTTTTAGCCGCGGTGGGATGATCGCACGGCCGCCGACGGCTGCCAACGCTTGTTAGACAACTCGCCTGCTCTCGTAGGCTGCAACGATTTGACTCGCGTGCTGGCGGTCTATGCCACTGAGTCCCCCGAAAGTCCATCAGCCAGACCTCGAGCTAAGGACAGACCGCCGGCGCAGCGGGTATCGTCGGTCGACGAACTCCGCCAGAGCGAGTACGAAGGCGCGGAGTTCCCTGCAACTCGGTCCGGTTCGGAGGAAGTTGAATGTTCGCACAACCTCGGTGCCGCTCGTCGGCTGCAGCGGCCTTGTTAGGCAGCTTGCATGTACCAGCCGTTGGCGTCCCATAGCCGCACGCACACCCCGAAGAACGCGAGGAAGCGGGTTCGCGCGCCTCTCCCTTTGGCATGCTGTTGAATTCCTGCGAGAGCCGGACCAGACTGCCAGCCCCAGCTGACGCTCAACGTCCAGGGGATTATGCCCTCCGATTGGGCAACGAATGCCCGTGGCCAACAGTTGGTCTCGACGTATTGCTCTCTGCACGAGCGCACCGTCAAGTCGGCGCGCAAAAGGAGCGCTTGTGAATCGGGATAGCGCGCCTCGTCCTCCCGCGTCACGTACACGACGAGCGGGCTTTCAATCCCCTGAGCAGGTTCCCGGATTTCGCTGCCGATACCCCTGGCAGCCGCGACCTGGCAGTGGGTCGCGGTCACGGCATTCGACACATATCCGAGCGCTAGGAAACCGAACACGACCGCGCCTATTCGAGCGCTCCGCCGTGAGATCGAGAACTGTTGCATGCCAATTAAGACACTGGTCGTTGCCGCTGCGCCTCCGGCCTTCGAGCACGCCGCAATTTCAAGCCCATGTACGCGGCGGTGGCCTGTAACGGCCCCTGTGCCTAAAGTAGATTCCAGCTGCAGCGGTCTGTTAGGCGCCTTCTGGCAAGTTTCTGCCCGGCCTCTCGTCGAGAATATCTGCACAGCTCCGCAGGCATTCCGGACACACTGCAGCTCCGTTTCGGACGACGACACCGGCAATGTTGCCTGGCTGGTTGTGGCAGAACCCGCAAGTCCACGTGGGGTCATCCCGAATCGAGGCCCATGTACGCTGAAGACGATTACTCCGACATCCACATTCGCGCCATCGATCCTGAAGTGCTATTAGCCGGCGACGACCAGTGGGCCCACGTCGCTCTCCCGCTTCGTGGGCTTGTCCGCGCAGCTCGTAGACGAAAGCGGTCTGCCAATCATCAGGGTACTCACTCAAGAATCGGTCGATGGGCACGTTTTACAACATCCTTCAGCCAGCCGTCGATCGCTGTCCAAACCGTCGGATTACGCAGCGACTCGTTGTGTGCCGCCTTGGGAACCAGAATGAGTTGTTTCGGGCCGGCAAGCGCGGCAAACACGCGGCGAGAATGATCCGGCCCGGTCAGCACATCCGCGTCACCGTGAATCAAGAGGACGGGAACGTGAATCTTGGCAGCAGCCCGTACCGGACTGACTTCCCGAACGGCAAAGGCTGCCCGCCGTTCAACGACCCGAAACGCTTCGGCGATCACAGGCTCGGGAAGGAAAAACGGCGCGCGGTCGCGGGCGATCGTCTCAAGATCGGAGAACACTTCCGCTGCGATTACGCCGGAGACGCGGCTGTCTGTGGCTGCTTCCTGCAAGGCAACCGCGGCGCCCAGCGAAGTGCCGATCAGCACGAGCGGCGCTGGCGACAGGGTGTCGAGTACCGAGCGAAGATCTTCCTTCTCGAAATAGCCATACGTGCACAGGTCGCCTTCGGAGGCACCATGAGCACGGCTGTCGTACGCCACCACATCGAGACTTTGCGTTGTCAAGCGTTGTACCACCCCGATGCTGCTGTCGCGGTTGTCCGCGATGCCGTGCAAGTACACGACAGTGCCACGCGTCCGACCGGGGGTGCGGCAATGCCAACCACGCAGTGTTACGCCGTTACCAGGAAACTCCCGTTCCACGCAGTTGGGCGGCGTCTTAGCGTGTGGCTGGTGGCGGGCCGGGTGCAGCAGACCCCCTGCTGCAACCGATGGCGCCTGACTTGCGGCCACGGCCAGGACGACGGCTAATACGACTGAACCGATGAGGAGCGTCTTCATCTGAGCCCGTCGTCACCAGAGCACATGCGTGACTCTCCCCCGAGGGTAAGCCAGGAAGTAGGGCGTCCACGGAACGTCCTCGTCCACCGCGGGCCAATGAATCCCGATGCCGGGACCTATCAATTCCCATCGCTGTCGTTCACGAGGTGTCGCGTTGGCCAGCCGCGGATACCACGCAGGAGGAACGGACACGCTGCGTCCGTCGCACAGTTCCACGGTCAGCGCGCGACTCGTGACGTGGACGTTCCGTGCAGTTGGCGTACTCATGCCAAGCCCTTAGCAATTCACTTTCGTGCTGTGCGGAACAATCGGACTCACGAGCTATTGTCGCAGGTTTGCGGCCGGGGCGGAGCGGGACGGCGGGGTTGATAACGAAATCCCGAATACCCTCGCGCGGAAGATTTGCCGCGGTTGGTCGCGGCGCCGACCCCGGCCGAAAGTGATTCCAGCTGTCTAACGGGCTGCTGCGCGGCTTCGAGCACGCCGCAATTTCAAGCGCATGTACGCGGCTGTCGCATGTAAAACGGCCCCGACAGCGGCTGACCAGTAGAAGTGCGGGATGTAGCGCTGACCGGCTTCTACCCGAATCAATGGTCCGGCCGACGGCGCGCCGCAGAGTAACCAGACAGCGACCGCGACGAGCAGGATCCTCATGTTCACCGATTTGTCCGCCTAACGTCCTGTGCTTCAGCGCGAAGGCGGCGGCGCCATCGTTCCACAGCGAGCTCGTTCAAGTGCCGCCGCCGACGGGTCCAGCCTCTGTTAGGCGGTGTCGAACTCGTGTTCTTCGACCTGACGAAAACGCTTGCAAATAGCATGGCGTACTTCAGCGTCGTCACAGACCGCCTCCCACCACGAACTGTCGACGGCCCTCACAATGACCCAGGGAGATTCGCGGTCTGACTCGGTTGCCACGAATTCACCATCTATCACTTGGAGCAGTTCCGCAAGCCCGGCAGCTAGGTCTCGGCGTTCACGGCGCGGCGCTGGGAGAGCAGGACCGCGCGTTCCGCTACCTGGACGAGGGGTACGGCGAACGGCCGTCCGAGATGATGTTCCTGAAGGTGGACCCGCGGATCGATTCGCTCAGATCCGATCCGCGTTACACGGAGCTGCTGCGCCGGATGGGACTTCCCGAGTAGCTCAGCGGTCATGCGCCTCGCCGAGCTAATGGGTAATCCTGCGGAGCCAGAGGACCCATGCGATGGATTGGCAGTCGTACGCAGTCGGCTTGTTCGGAGTCTTTAACGGGCTCAACTGAGCACGGTGGTTGCGATCAAGAATGCCGACACGCTCGCTGACGAACAGCACCTCGTACGCTCCTTTCGTCAAGGTACTGGTCCTGATGCTTTTGTGCGCCGACGGAATCTTGCGCAGCGCCGAGGCATCACTGTCGATTGCGTGGACGACACTGCTGGGAGCGAGCAGGTCAGCGAGGGCGAGTGTAAACGTCCCTGTACCACACTCTTGCTCGCCTCGGCTGAGTGCCCACGTCCGTACTGATCGTCAAAGTTAGGCTGTGCCCACCTCCCCACGCCGTCTACGGCCGGTCGTGCGCCGATCGATTGCACGCTTAATCACCTGGCGCGTGAGCGCGTTCGTCTCATTCCTGTAAGCGGTTTGCAGCGCCTCGAGGCGCTGCCGAAGCGGAGCGATGGCGCTGAGATCGTCTTCACTGGCGGTGCGGACGAGCAGCTCGAGGCTATCTAGATTGTGCGCGGCCTGATCGAGGATTGCCGACAATTCCGGATCGCGCTGCATGGGTGCCCCCTGTGGCAAGAGAACCGGGTGAACGGCTGAGGTCGTGATCGTCGCCGCTCGATCGTAGATGCAAATGGCCTGACCATCGTCAAAAATCGACCTCCGACCCGGTGCGCGACGTCCCCGATTCAAGGGATACCGGCTCCTCGCTGAGGATAGCCGCGGTCACGCCGGCCGACGTTTCTCCCGCGAACGCGCGGCGGCCGGTCACCATCGCATACAGGACCGCGCCGAAGCTGAAGAGATCGGAGCGCGCGTTGGCCTCTTTGCCTTCGAGCTGCTCCGGCGACATGTACTCCAGCGTGCCGGCGAACGCGCCAGGGATCGTCTGTGTTGCCGTCGCTGTGTCGCGAAACGACATCGCTGCGAGAGGTGCGAATCGCGCGATGCCGAAATCGAGCAGCTTCACGCCCGAGGGTGTCAGCATCACGTTTGCCGGTTTCAAGTCCCGATGCACGAGACCCGCGCGATGGGAGGTCTCGAGCGCGCCGGCGATCTGACCTCCCACTCCATGGTTTGTCCGAGGGAGAGTGGGCCGCGTCGGAGCCGCTCCGCCAAGGTTTCACCCGCGAGAAGCTCCATGACGAAGTAGTCCCTTCCGTCTTCGGATCCGACATCGAATTCGCCAGTAACACCAGCGCGCCGCCGGCCGCCGCAGCGTCGAGGAACGACGCTCACACACGACGGCGGTGCCGCTGCAGCTCAGCATCAGCCGTCGAGGACGGAAGTTGTGCTCATGATCATGACCGGGTACTACCGTAGCCGCCGTACAAACCTCAAGCGCCCGTGGATCCGTCGCGTGACATCGCGCCAGCCGCAAGGATACACTTCGACTTCCCATGATAGCTGGCCGATCGCTTGCGCATTATACCGTGCTCGAAAAACTGGGCGAGGGCGGCATGGGCGTCGTGTACAAGGCCCGCGACGCGCATCTGGACCGCATCGTTGCAATCAAGGTGCTGCCGACGCACACAGTTGCCGATCCCGAGCGCCGGAGGCGCTTCGTGCACGAAGCGAGAGCCGCCTCGGCGCTCACCCACCCTCACATCGTCACCATACACGATATCGACAACGTGGACGGCGTCGACTTCATCGCGATGGAGTACGTCGACGGCCAGACACTCGCGCAGCGCCTCGCCGAGAATCGGCCGGACATCCACGAGGCCTTGACCTACGCCGTTGAGATCAGCGACGCACTGGCTGCCGCCCACCGCGCCGGCATCACTCATCGCGACCTGAAACCGGCTAACGTCATGGTCAACGGCCAGGGACTTATCAAAGTCCTCGATTTCGGCCTGGCCAAGCTGACAGAGTCCGCTCAACTTCAGCCGGCGGCATCGACGCGATCCGTGACACCGCAAACCGCCGAGGGTGTCGTCGTCGGCACCGCGGCATACATGTCCCCGGAGCAAGTCGAGGGGCAGCCGGTGGACGCGCGATCGGACGTCTTCAGCTTCGGCGCGGTGCTCTACGAGCTGCTGACGGGACGACGCGCGTTTCAGGGGCACTCGGCGATCTCGACAATGTCGGCGATTCTGCGCGATTCGCCCACGGCCTTACGAACTGTTCGAACCGATGTGCCGGCGGATCTCGAACGCGTGCTCAATCGCTGCTTGGAGAAGAATCGAGAGGCTCGCTATTCCTCTGCCGTGGAGCTTCATCGCGACCTCCGCACGTGCCAGATGCGGCACGAGGCTGGTGAGATCGGCGCGAAGTCGCTCCTGCGTCGACCACGCATTGTCGTTCCCGCCGCCGTGATACTGCTTGCCGCCCTTGCTGCGCTCGGGTCGTTCTGGCAAAAAAGCAGACGGGTCACATGGGCACTCGACGTTGCCCTGCCCGAGATCCAGCGCCTCCTGGACAAACGCGACTACGCGACGGCATTCCGAATCGCCAACGAGGCACAAGCCTACATCCCCACAAACCGCAGGCTGGCAGAGCTCTGGCCGGAGATTTCCGCCACGCTGTCGATCACGACCAGCGTGCCCGGCGCGGACGTGCGCTTCCGTGAGTACACCGGCGACAGTCAGTGGCAATTCCTTGGGCGCTCGCCGATAACAGACGCCCGAGTACCACGGGGTCTCAAGCGATGGCAGATCGTGAAAACAGGGTTTCAGACGGTCGAAGCCGCGGCTTCGGTAGAATCCGCGAGACCGATCTTGCGATCGACACTTCAATTCACGCTGGACAAGGACGGCAGCCTTCCGGCGGGCATGGTGCGGGTGCCCGGCGGAGAGTTCCAGATCTGGATAACCGGTCTCGATCACCTGGCTCCTCCGCCACTGGACGATTTCCTCATCGACAAGTACGAGGTTACGAACAAGCAGTTCGCTGAGTTCGTAGCCAAAGGTGGTTATCGAACACGAGGATTCTGGAAACATCCCTTCGTGAAAGATGGCCGCACGCTGGACTGGCAGGAAGCGGTCTCCGCGTTTCGCGATTCCACCGGCAGACCTGGACCGGCAACGTGGGAAGGTGGTGCTTATCCTGCCGGACAGGACGACTTTCCAGTGACGGGTGTGAGCTGGTACGAAGCCGCCGCCTACGCCGAGTTTGCGGGCAAGACCCTGCCGACGATCTACCACTGGAATCGCGCCGCCTGGTCACAGGCGGGTGTGGGAGGGGCAACGCCTATCGTGCTGTCGAGTAATTTCGGCGGCCGCGGACCTGCGTCCGTCGGGACGAACGCAGGCATGAATCCGTTCGGCACCTACGATCTCGCTGGCAATGTGAAGGAATGGACCTGGAACGCTGCCGATCCGGGAGGCGCGACCCGCTACATCCTGGGCGGCGCCTGGAACGAACCTGTCTACATGTACAACGATCCCGACGCTCAGCCGGGCTTCAGCCGGCTCGCAAACTATGGATTTCGTTGTGTCAAGAACATTTCCACGTCCAACGACACATTGCGTCGACCGCTGTTTGCCGCCCGGCGCAACTACGACACCGAGACCCCCGTCAAGGACGAGTCGTACCGCATTTACCGCAGCTTCTACCAGTACGATCGAAACAAGCTCGATCCCGTCGTCGAGTCGAGCGATGACAACCCGCCGCATTGGAAGATGGAAAAAATCAGCTTCAATGCCGCGTACGGGAACGAGCGACTAACGGTGTACGTTTTTCTTCCCCGCAACGCCAATGCGCCGTATCAGCCCATTCTCTATTTTCCTGGGTCGGGAGCGCTTCGCGCCCGCTCCTTCTCCCAAGTCGTGCAACAAAACGGCCTCGAGGTGGATTTCATTGTGAGAAGCGGACGGGCACTGATCTACCCCATTTACAAATCCACGTACGAGCGCGGCGACGGCCTGCTTTACGATCGTCCGAATCTCACGAGCGGCTATCGGGAACACGTTATCGCCTGGTACAAGGATGTGGCCCGAACCACAGATTACCTAGCTACCCGCAAGGACATGAACCTTGAGCGACTCGGCTACTGCGGATACAGCTGGGGATCGACGATCGCGCCCATCGTGCTCGCTCTAGAAGAACGCATCAAGGCATCGGTGCTCATCATTGGCGGGTTCTGGCAGCAGCAGGGACCTCCGGAGGTCGAAGATATCAACTTCGCGCCTCGTGTGAAGAGCCCCGTCCTCATGCTGAACGGCAAATACGATTTCGTCTTTCCAGTTGAGACCTCGCAGGTTCCAATGTTCCGGCTGCTCGGAACATCGGAATCCGACAAGCGTCATCTGCTCTTCGACTCGGGACACTCCATCCCAAGAAGGGACTTGATCACGGAAACGCTGCAGTGGTTTGATCGCTATCTGGGCCCGGCCGCGAGATAAGCGACTCCGACGCGCGAACGCCACGCAGGCAGCGCGGGATCATGACACGATCCCGCGAGCTCGCCTGTAGCCGGGAGAAACCTCGCCTCAAAACGTGCACGTATCGTAGTTCTGCACGATCTGCTGATCGAATGTTTGATCCAGCCCATCGACGCCGTACTGCCGCGTCCGCGTGCCGCCGCGGCGGACCATGATCGCACTGGCCACCGTCGGCGGCAAAGCTTGTTCGCCTGCCCGGCTGAATGCTAGCATTGTGCTAGCACTGGAGCAAATATGCCCACCCTGACCATTCGGAACGTACCCGCCAAAGTCGTTCGCTCGCTCAAGGCGCTCGCTCGACGCCGGCGACGTTCGATGGAGCAGGAGATCCGGGAGTTGCTGGAGGCTCATGTCGCCGAACGGCGCTCAGTGCTCGAGCAGATCGAGGCGGGATGGGGCCGGCAGGTGCGCCGTCCGACGGCCGCCGAAGTCGATGCCTGGATTGGAGTCGGCCGACCGTGAACGCGGTGGTCGACACGAACGTGATCGCCTATTTCCTGCTCGGCACAGCTCGGTTTATCGACGAAACGCGAGATTTCATGATGGCGCTCCGGGAGGGATGGGCGCCGGCCGTCTGGCAGGCCGAGCTTGCGAACGTGCTCTGGATGGCCACGCGCCACAGAGTTCTGAGCCTCGACGAGGCCGCCAAGCGACTGACGTTGGCTGATCGCCTGGGAGTTCACCCTGTCTCCGACCGCACGCTCTGGCAAGGAGCGCTGGTCAGAGCTCACCAGACGAACACGCCGGTCTACGACACGCTGTTCGTGGAACTGGCGGTTCGTGAACAGCTTCCGCTGGCCACATTCGATGCCGCGCTGCTGAGAACCTTTCCAGATGTCGCCACCCGTCCTGGCGAAATATCGCGCAGGTACTAAAGGTCCCACTCTCCGATCGGCGGTTCGGCAACCGGCGATCCCGGTATGGCGGCGCGTCCGCGTGCCGAGAACATCGCGCCCCGCGCGGGAGCCGCAGGGGCAAAGGCGAGAAATCCAGTCGCCTTGACCATGTCGTCGTAGACGGCCTCCATCCCGCCGCGCATGAAGTACGCTTCGTGCCAGAAACCGGTCCCGCCGGAGTCTCTCAGGAACCGGCGCCACCATTCGCGATGCGGGTCCGAGCGCGCCCACCGCTCCAGCGCATCGAAATCGCGCCAGTACTGCCGCATGCCAGCATGCGGTGGAAACATCGAAAACAGAAAATTCTCATGAAGCAGCAAGCCGTCCGGCCGCGCGTCGACAGAATTCGCAATGCGGGGGCCGAAGCCGAATACAGTTTTTAGCCCCTGCAGCCGGTTGACGCGCATCCCGAGATAGATCACTACGAGATCGGGATACCCCGCGAGATCTACCGTGCGTCGATTGACTCTGCTCGTCACAAGGCACCTCCGCCACGAGCCGCCAACGGAGCGCTCAGCCGCGCCTTCCGTGCGCGGCTAGTCCGATTGGAAGCCCGGTCCTAAAAAGGAGGCGATGGTCAGCTCCTCCGGCGTCGGCGGCGGCGGTGGTGCCTCCGCCAGTCCATCGAGATACGGATGGGGACAGGAAGTCCAGATCCCCGTTGGCTCGAGCGATGAAGCCGTCAACACTAGTCCCAATAAAAATGGAAGAATCAACTGCAGACGGTTTCGGGACGTTTCCCACACGACCGTTAGATACTACTTTCAGTCACAGGCCCGAAGATGCTACTCCAGGAATCGCGCGACGTCATCCAGCGTCTCGGTTCCCGAACCCATGACGCCGACGGTCCGGTCAGAAAGTACTGCGGTCATCTTCATTTGACGATGTGCTTTCGCAGAAGTGAGCCCTATTTGCTAGCTGGATCGATCACTACTCAGGTTCGATCGTAAGCACCGTCACCGAAGGCGGAACTCGAAAGCGGACAGGCAGAATGCTGGTGCCTATTCCTGTCGCCACGAACAGGTGCCGCCCTTCTTCAATCACGTGGCCCGCCGCATACCGTTGCCCGAATTGTGACGGAACGACAGGCCGGCCGACAAACGGGAGACGAACCTGACCGCCATGTGTGTGTCCAGCGAGCGTGAGCGCGACGCGCACCGGGACGCCCGGAAATACGTCGGGATTGTGTGTCATCAGGATCACCGGCTCATCGTCTTTTACTGCCGCAAGCGCCGCTCGCACATCGTGAACACCTGTCCATAGATCACTGATGCCAGCGATCCACAAAGGGCCCGCGGGCGTTTGAGTCCGGACGGCTGATTCCTCTATGACCTGTATCCCGTTTTGCTCGAGCGCCCGCTTGACGCGATCGTGATCGAGCCAGCCGTCATGATTGCCGAGGACAGCAAAGACTCCTGCGGGAGCTCTGAGCGCCTTCAGTTCACTGGCGATCTGTTCGGGAGGCACGAACCGTCCACCGACAACGCCCTGAATGACGAGATCGCCAAGGATGCAGATGAGGTCGACGCGTGCCACGTTGGTGCGTTCGACGAGGTCGTGCAGTTTTGCTGGACCGTTGAACGGCGAGCCGACGTGCAGGTCGGTGAGGATCGCGATGCGCATCGCCCGGCGTGCTGCCAAGGGCAGGGGAATTCGTTCTTCAGTGACGATGAGACCTGCCGGTTCCCACCAGAATGCGCGGAGGGCGGCGGCGAGGATCGCGAGGCCGAGAGCGAGTGCCGTCCAACGAAAACACTGAGCTGCTTTCAGCATCGGTAAACGCGCGGGCAGGATCGATGATCGCACCGTCCATCATGCCGGTCTAATCAGTGCTCTTAGCCTGGTCACGCAGGAGCACGACATCCGAATCGATGCGCTGGCGACCGACGGCGAGTTTCGATCCGTCGGGCGACCATCGGAAGTTTCCCACGGTCGCGCCTGAAAATCTCATGAGCCTTGTAGACCACGCCCATACCGCCTTCGCCCAGAACTTCGAGAAGCCGATAGTGTGAGATGGTGCGCTCCGACACGACCCTCCCCTACCAAGAACCGCAGGCTGTGTGATTGGTTCGGCATTGTATGCGCCGGCTAGTCCGTCGCGACACATAATTTCTGCGGCAAGCGGTCTCGACCTCATACGGCGCTGACTACTCGAGCGGCCAGGAGTCTCCGCTAGAATGAGCTGCGACCCTATGCTCACGATGGAAGAGTTTGCGGACTCGCTGCGCGATCGCTATGTTCTCGAGCGCGAGCTTGGACGCGGCGGGATGGCCATCGTGTATCTCGCACGCGACGTGAAGCACGAGCGCCCGGTCGCGCTGAAAATCCTGAATCCCGAACTCGCGATCTCGCTCGGTCGCGAACGGTTTCAGCGTGAGATCCGGCTCGCCGCCTCTCTGCAGCATCCGCACGTGCTGTCCGTGTACGACTCCGGCGAGACGGCAGGCCGGCTCTGGTTCACGATGCCGTACGTGCGGGGAGAGAGCCTGCGCCAGCGCCTGCGACGGCAGGGCCAGCTCCCGGTCCCCGACGCGATTCGGATCACGCTCGAGGCCGCCCAGGGTCTCGCCCACGCCCACAAACAGCGGATTATTCACCGAGACGTCAAACCGGAAAACATTCTTCTGACCGAAGACGGGTCCACACTCGTTGCCGACTTCGGCATCGCGCGGGCGCTGGACGGTGGCGGGGACCAGGACCTCACCTTCACGGGCGTTGCTGTCGGTACGCCGAAATACATGGCGCCGGAACAACTGACGGGCGTCATGGACGAGCGCGTCGATCAATACGCCCTCGCCGCAATGTGTTTCGAAATGCTGGCTGGCGACCGGTTGCGGAGCCTTCGAACCGGGCGCACGGACGTCCCGCCCGAAGTGGAGCGAACGCTCGAGCGGGCCCTCAGTCTGGATCCTGAATCGCGCTTTCCTTCAGTCGGCGAGTTTGCCAGGGTGCTTCAAGCGGGCGCGACGGGTGCGGTGACGTCGCCCGTGCCCGAACGTTCGCGGCAATTGACAAGGCGTCGATCGATCGCGATCTGGGCCGCAGGTGTCATTCTGCTCGGCGCAATCGCCGCACTGACTGCCTTCCTGTTGAATCTTCGCGGCCGCTCGTCGCCGGCGGCCGACAGCGGCGCGGCTTCGGCGGACGGTTCCGTCCGACGACTCGCGGTGCTGCCGTTCGACCATCAGGGCGATGCCGCCGACGCGTACTTCGCGGACGGCATGGCGGACGAGGTCCGCGGGAAGCTCGCCGACGTACCGGGGCTCGAAGTGATTGCACGAATGAGCTCGAGTCAGTACGCGCGCACGCCCATTTCACCGCAGAAGATTCGTGACGAGCTCCGCGTCAACTACATCCTGACCGGCACCGTTCGATGGGAGAAACGCGCCGGCGCTGCCGCCCGCGTCCGGGTCAGTCCGGAACTGGTCGACGCACAGAGCGGCGTGACACGATGGCGACAATCGTTCGATACCGCGGTCGACGACGTATTCCAGGTTCAGGCGGACATTGCCGACAGGGTGGTCGAGGCCCTCAACGTCAAGCTCGGGGACGTCGCACGCCAGCAGCTGGCAACAAGACTCACGAACAATCCGGATGCATACATGCACTACCTGCGCGGCAGAGACCTGCACGAGGGTGATGCGTCTCCGGACACCATCCGGAAAACGATCGCGGAATTCGAGCAGGCGATCGCACTCGATCCGTCATTTGCCGCGGCATGGGCCCAGCTCGGGGCGACGCGAATATCGGCCTTTCGAAGCGGCGGATTAATGGCCTCCGATTTACAAGCTGCACAGCGCGCGGTGGAAACAGCCGTTCGTCTCGCACCAGAGTCGCCCGAGACGCATCGCGTGTCCGCGCTGTACCAGGATGTGGCCCTCGGCAACCAGTCGGCCGCTCTGGCAGAGTACCGCGCCGGTCTGGCGCTCGCGCCGAACTCCGGAGATTTGCTGACGGCGACGGCGAGCCTCGAAATGAAGCTCGGAATGATCGACGAGGCCGTCGTCCGGCTCGAGCACGTCGTCCGCTTGGATCCCCGTTCACCGACCGGTCACTATTCGCTGGGGGTCGTGTACGGCAGGCTCGGGCGTTACGCGGAAGCAGAGGCAGCGTTCGATCGTGCCCAAGCACTGCGTCCGTCCAACCTGGCGATCAGTCACATGCGCACGAGGCTCGCTGCCGCACGCGGCGATCTGAACGCGGTGCGACAAGAAATACGAGCCCTGGAGCCGGTCGTGGGCCGGCGCCGGCTGATGGGATTCGCAGCACTGCGCGAGGCGACGCTCTTCGCGCTCGACGACGAGCACCAGCGCGCGATTCTCGACCTCACGCCGGCCGATCTCGATGGCGGGAAGGCGGACTGGGCACTCGCGCTGGCAGAAACGTCATGGCTTCGCGGAGACGTGGCTCGCTCCCGATCGTATGGCGAAACCGCGGCTGCCGAGTACGTACGGCTCCTCGAGGGCTGGGGAAAAGCCGCGGAGCGCGAGCAGGTCATGGTCCTGCACGCGTTTGCGCTGGCGTACGCCGGCCAGTCGGGGAGTGCGATCGCCGAAGCCGAGCGTGCGCTCGCGCTGGAACGTCAACTTGGACTGCGGGACGCGTATATGCCGTTCATCTTTGCGCGTATCTGCGTCCTTGCCGGCAAGCACGATCAAGCCGTGGAGCAGCTCGAAGAGACGTTGCGGCGGCGCGATTTCTTCACACGCGCGTGGTTCCGAATCGATTCGACGTTCAAGCCGCTCAGAGACCATCCGCGATTCCGGCAGCTCGTGTCGGAAAAATCACCATGACCTAATGCAAAGCCGCTCAAGCGCCGGTTAGACGGCGGGCGCGAACGTGAGGCGCTGATTACCGTATAGGTGGTCGATTCTTTCGGAACGAGTTCTTGACGGCGATTTTGCCGTTCCGAAACGTAAACAGGTCGCAACCCGTGATCTCGACCCGCGTGCCATCTTTCAGTGTGCCGGTGAAAGTCCACTCGGATACACCGCGGTTCCCCTTCACAAAGTGCCGAGCGCTGCCCCAGTGTGCATCGGGATACTGTGCGAACACTGCCTCGTAGGCGGCGCGCACGGCTTGCTGCCCTTCGTACCGTTCTCCGTTGACGTTGTTGCCCGCCGAAGCCTCGAATACACCGTCCTCCGTCATCATGGACATGAGTGCATTGACATCATGACCGTTCCACGCATCAGCGAACTTTTGCAGCAGTTGCTCTAACGCTTGATCCCCAGCCTGCGTGGCGGCCAGACCGCCGCCGGCATCGACTGTCACTGGTTCAATTTGATTCATAGTGGCCTCCGTCACTGGTCAAGCTTCAACTTCATCCCTTCATGCGAAGCCACAAAACCCCGGCTCTCGTAAAAGCGGATGGCATCGGGTCTGGCTTTGTCTGATGTGAGTTGAAGCATGTGGCAGCCGCGTGCTCTGGCACGCTCGATCGCCCACGCCAAGAGTTGGCTGCCAATTCCTCTCGACCGCGCGTGAGACGCCACCCATACCCCCTCGACGAGGGCTCGCCAGCCGCCCCGGTAGGTGACGTACGGAATGAACGTGATCTGCAATACACCCAGAATCTGGTGCTCACTGTCCTCGAGGACAACCAGTTCATTGTTTTCAGCGCTGTAGGACAGCCGGAATCGAGGAATCGACGCGCTCTTGCGCACGCTGCAAGCGTTGGTGGGCAGCTTGCCTCGTTGTTCCTACCATGGTAATACTAGAGTATGAAAGTCGCCCTGTCGATCCCTGACGATTTGTTTGAATCCGCCGAAACGCTCGGCAAGCGCCTCGGCGTGTCGCGAAGCCGCCTTTATGCCACCGCGCTCGCCGACTTCGTGGCCAAGCACCGTGGCCGCAAAGTGACCGAAGCGCTTGATCGCGTCTACGGCACCGAGGACAGCCGCCTCGACTCTCGTGTCCAACGCTTGCAGCAGCGCTCGCTCGAGCGGGATACGTGGTAGTCGAGCGGGGCCAGATTTGGTGGGCCGATTTGGGCAAGTCGTCCGGATCCGAGCCGGGATTCCGGCGGCCGATCCTGGTCGTGCAAAACGATGCATTCAATCGCAGTCGGCTCCGGACCGTTGTCGCCGTCGTGCTGACGTCAAATCTGCGGCTCATTGACGCGCCAGGCAACGTCCTCGTACCGGCCAAAACCGCCGGTCTTCCCAAGGATTCCATCGCCAACGTCTCCCAAATCATCACGGTCGATCGTGATTTCCTGGCCGAGCCTGCGGGCCGCATCAGAGGACAGCTGCTCAAGGATGTCGAAAATGGACTCCGGCTCGTCCTCGCCCTGTAGTCTCCATCCACGCTGGCTAACGACCATGGCCAGGTCTCGGTACTTGCGCACCACAGAATCGATCCACTGGACGCCCATTTCCCCGATCTATGAATCGATCGTCGGCTCCTGCGGCTCCTCACATATCGCCGCTCACCCTTCATCTTCGCAGAAGCGCCAAGCGACGCGGTGCCAACAACTTCTGGCGCTTCAATCGCTCCGACCCAATCATCTTCTACTCACGGCGGATCGGCAGTACGCCGCAGGGTTCAGCGAGTGGAGACTTCGTCGACGCGCCGAATGGACCACTTCGCGGCCCTGGTCGATGCGCAAGCTGTTCTGCAGACAAGCCCGCCACGAGCGAGGCAAGGTTCGCTGGAGTTGCTGCCGCCTGAAGAGCAAGAAAGTCGGCAACACGCACATGCGTTCGGTCATCCCTCTAGCGATGTCTGTGCTTCAGAACGCGGCGCTTCCATCACGGCGACTCATCGTGAGACCCACACGATCCACGCGACAATGGCGAAGACGATTCCGACGATGACAATGCGCACGAGTGAAAAAGGCCCTGCGTCGAGCAAAGGTTGGTGATTAAGGAACGCCTGGCGGACCACATGCAGTTGAGGCACCCAGCGCGGCGGCTCAGGGCCGACCCAGTATCGACTGTCGTCACCCCAAGGTCCTTCGTCCGCCGAAAAGCGCACACCCTCTAACTCGAACTCGCAGAACGTCGATTCCCGAAACCAGGATAGGAACCTCACAGGCCGTCGAACCAGCGTCGCACCCGGAATCCTGCTGACAACGTGGCAGACTCCCCGTCGCCCAATGACAAGGTTCTCGATCTGGAAGGCAAAGACCCGGCCCTCTTCGTCATGCAGGTCGTACACCTTCATGGTCTGTCCAACGTCCGGATTGCAGCCGCGGCGACTGATAATGCCATGGCGCCGCCTGTTGCCAACTTCGCGCTGCGGAATCTGAGGCCATACCGATCAGCTTTTCGGATCCAGCAGCCGTACAAGAAAAATGGGGCGGTGGTCATTGACCACCGCCCCATTCATCAATCAGCAATCAACAATTTCAGGATCACTCAATTTCGTCTCTGCCGGTGAACGCCTCTTCCGGCTCCACGAAGTACTCCATCTCCCGCTCCAGCTCGAGCTCCTCCGGCGTCGGCGGCGGCGGTGGTGGCGGTTCGTCCGCCGGGATCCGCACGTGCCGGTAATACTCGAACCCGGTGCCCGCCGGGATTAGCCGACCCATCGTGACGTTCTCCTTCAGGCCGCGCAGGTGATCGACCTTGCCGGAGATTGACGCCTCGGTCAGCACCCGCGTCGTTTCCTGGAACGACGCCGCCGAGATGAACGAGTCGGTCGAGAGCGACGCCTTCGTGATCCCGAGCAGTAGCGGCCGTCCGGACGCAGGCCGCCCACCCGCCATGATCACGCGCTCGTTCTCTTCCATGAACCGGAA
>Ga0207701_10001905_pt1 | contig 21669 bp, 22 predicted proteins | sample KBSSwiSSwithPhiX_FD_184294 | JGI IMG/M metagenome (GOLD analysis project Ga0207701, IMG submission 184294) | Switchgrass rhizosphere bulk soil microbial communities from Kellogg Biological Station, Michigan, USA, with PhiX - S5 (SPAdes) (version 2) | ecosystem: Environmental > Terrestrial >... | reverse complement strand
TGCGCCCAGCACGACTCGAACGTGCGACCTCCTGGTTCGTAGCCAGACGCTCTATCCAACTGAGCTATGGGCGCGCAAACCGCTATTATACCATCTGGATCCCTCATCACTAGTCACTCATCCTGAATCGCTAGTCCCCGAATCCCTCATCCTTAAATCCCTCATCTTTGAATCCCTGAATCGTTGGATCGCTGAACGCTGGGGAGCGGGAGCGATACCGCACAAACTCGTTGATTGCAGACCGACGCAGTCGAGTGCCCCGACCTCAGTGTTGGGACTCGACGATTCGGTGATTGAAGGATTCAAAGCTTCCGGGATGAGCGATTCAAGGATGAGCGATTCAAGGATGAGCGATTCACGATTAGTGATCAGTGATGAGGGATTCTATAATCAGTTGGTGTCGGTCGACGCTCATAAACAGGACGCCCCTGCGCGGGTTCGCTGCGTGGTGCTGACAATCAGCGACACCCGCACGACCGCCAACGACGCCAGCGGCGACGCGATCGCGCAGGCGCTCACGGGCGCCGGCCACGACGTCGTCGGCCGCCGCATCGTCCGTGACGACCCCGGCGCCGTACGAGATGTCGTGCGCGCCGCTGCCGCCAACGTGCCGCTGATCGTGACGACCGGCGGCACCGGCATCACCTCGCGCGATAGCACTTATGAAGCGATCGTGACGCTCCTCGACAAGCGGCTCGATGGATTCGGGGAGCTCTTCCGCATGCTCAGTTATGACGATGTCGGATCGGCCGCGATGTTGAGCCGCGCCTGCGCCGGCACGATTGGCTCGACGGCAATCTTTGCGCTGCCGGGTTCCGAGCGCGCGGTCAAGCTGGCCATGGAGAAGCTGATCCTCCCGGAGATCGGCCACGTCGTCCGCGAGCTCAATCGATGAAAACCAGGACGATGCGGCCGATTCGGGAGACGATTCCGGTGGAGGACGCCAGATGTTTCCTGATGGAGGCGGCGACGCCGATCGATAGAGTCGAGCGCATCTCCATCGACAGGGCGGACGGTCGAGTCCTGGCCGCGCCCGTCATTTCGACGATCGATGTGCCGGCATTCGATCGCGCAGCGATGGATGGCTACGCCGTCATCGCGCAGGACACGTTCGGAGCAGGCCGCTACGACGCGAAAATCCTTCGCCCGGTCGAGACGATCTACACCGGCACAATGCCGTCGCGACCTATCGCTCATGGCGAGTGCGTGGAGATTGCGACCGGCGCCCCGATTCCTGAGGGCGCGGACGCGGTGGTTATGGTCGAGGAGACCGACAAGAGCGACGGCGCCGGCGTACGCGTGTTCACGCCGGTCTACCCGGGTCAGCATGTCGGACGACGGGGCGCGGATATCACGTCCGGGCAATCAGTCCTTTCCGCGGGAGCCGCGTTGAATCCCGCGCGCACCGGCGTGCTGGCGGCCATCGGGGCGCTCGAGGTCGAGGTCTACGCGAAGCCGCGCGTGGCGATTCTCTCCACCGGCAACGAGATCGTCGAACCGGGGCAGCCGCTGCCAACCGGCCATATCTACGACATCAATCGCTACACGCTCTCATCGATCATTCATGCGCACGGCGGAGACGTCACTCTTGCGGCCACGGTCCCGGACACGCTTCCCGATCTGCGACGAGCCATCGACTCGGCGGCATCGAGCGATTTGATCATTTTTTCAGGCGGCAGCTCGGTCGGCGAACGGGATCTGATGGTCGATGCGCTTCAGGAAGCCGGTGAGATCGTCTTTCACGGCATCGCCGTGAAGCCAGGCAAGCCGACGCTGCTTGGAAAGGTGGCCGGGAAGCCGCTCGTCGGGATGCCCGGCAACCCGACATCGTGCCTGTCGAACGCGTACGTGTTTCTGATCCCGATGCTTCGCCAGATGGCGCGGCTGCCGGAGTACGTTCCTCGCAGCGTGAAAGTGCCGCTCGCCCGGCGCGTCGTGTCGACAACAGGGCGGCATCAGATCTATACGGTGCGGGTGACGGAAGGCGTCGCGGTTCCCGCGTTCAAAGGTTCGAGCGACATCACGAGCATGGCACACGCGGACGGCTACATCGAGATTCCCGCACAGACCGACATCGTCGAAGCCGGACAGATCGTCGACGTGAAGTTGTTCTGATGGCCAGCCAATCCCCGCTTCGGCAGGCGCCGTTGTTCGAGCTTCAAAACCAGAAGGGAGAACTGCGTTCGATGGCGCAGTTTCTCCAGGGCGGACCGGTCCTGCTCGCGTTCCATCGCGGCACGTGGTGACCGAACTGCCGCCGCCAGTTCGGTGAACTGGCACGACACGTCGATATCTATCGAAGCCAGGGCGTGCGCCTGGTTGCCATCGTGGCGCAGCGCGCCGACGCAGTACGGCGCTACGTCGAAGAAGTCGGATTACCGTTCGAGATTCTGATCGACGAAACACGCCAGGTCGCCAAGATGTATGGCGTGTGGCACGCCTGGGGACTCGACGCCTACAACATCGCCAGGCCGGCGGTGTTCCTCATCGATCGCACGGGGGCGATCCACTACTCGTTCATCGCGAGCCGGCAGAATCAGTATCCGTCACCGGAGGACGTGACGAGGGCGATAGAAGAAATGCTGAATGCGGATTGATGATTGCCGATTTGTACGATTGACGATTGACGATTGAGAGTGCCGATTGTCGATTTGGGCGAACGCTGCGGGTTCGGTAGGCCATTCCGCATTCCGCAATCTCAATCGCCGTTCGTCAATCGTACAATTCGGCACTCGCGAATCTGCAATCCGCAATCAACGGAATCTTTTGTTCACCTCGTCCCAGTTGACGACGTTCCACCAGGCGGTGATGTAGTCGGGCCGGCGGTTCTGATATTTCAGGTAGTAGGCGTGCTCCCAGACGTCGAGTCCGAGAATCGGTTTCTTGCCTTCCATCAACGGACTGTCCTGGTTGGCCGTGCTCTCGATCGCCAGCTTGCCGCCAACATCCAGCAGCCATGCCCACCCGCTGCCAAACCGCGTCGTCGCAGCCTTCGCGAACTGTTCCTTGAAGCTGTCGAAGCTGCCAAACGAGGACTTGATCGCCTCGCCCACCGCACCGGTCGCCGGACCGCCCTTTCCCGGACCCATCACCTGCCAGAACATCGTGTGGTTGACGTGGCCGCCACCGTTGTTTCTGACCGCCGTGCGAATCTCCTCGGGGACCGTGTTGATGCCGCGAATCAGGTCGTCGACGCTCTTCTGCTGAAGGCTCGGCGCCTTCTCCAGCGCGGCGTTCAGGTTCGTCACATACGCCGCATGATGTTTGTCGTGATGGATGCGCATCGTCTGCTCGTCGACGTGCGGCTCGAGGGCGTTGTAGTCGTAGGGGAGCGGTGGGACTTCATGCGCCATTGCTTCTGTCTCCTTCCAAACAGTTGATTGTATATCAGCAGACAGGCGCCGCAGTTCGCCCCTCGCGACTGGGAACTGGAAACTAGCTCAGCTCTTGATCTCGAGCATCCGATCAAGTGCAAGCTTCGCGTCGCGTTTGATGTCGTCGGGAACGGTGATCTGATTGTGGATCTCGCCGTTGACGAGACCTTCAAGGATCCAGAGCAGGTGATTTGGCGAGACGCGGAACATCGTCGAGCAGAGGCAGCCGAACGGATCGAGCGTCACGACGGTGCGAGCTGGCGCGACGTCGTGACGAAGCCGATTGACGAGGTGCACCTCGGTTGCGACCGCCCAAATCGAACCTTCCGGGCTATCCTTCACTACGTTGATGATGTATTCGGTCGAGCCACTCTTGTCGGCGGCCTGCACGACATCGAACGTGCACTCGGGGTGGGCGACGACCTTGCCCTCGGGATGTTTCTTGCGAAACGCATCAATCTGCGCGACGGTGAAGCGGGTGTGAACCGAACAATGTCCCTTCCAAAGGATCAGCTTCGCCTTTTTGACCTGATCCGGCTGCAGTCCGCCCCAGATTTCATCGGGATCCCACACGACCATCTCATCGAGGGGAACGCCCATCTTGAAGGCGGTGTTGCGACCGAGATGCTGATCGGGCAGCATCACCAGTTTCTGGCCATGCTCCCACGCCCACTTCATCACGGCTGCCGCGTTGGTCGACGTGCAGACGATTCCGCCGTGTTTCCCGACGAACGCTTTGATCGCGGCTGAGGAATTGATGTAGGTCACGGGAACCAGGCCCGCGCGACCCTGCTCGACCGCATCGGTTCTGATTCCCATTTCACCGAGCTCGCGCCAGCACATCTCGAGCTGATCTGGAGCCGCCATGTCGGCCATCGAACAGCCGGCTGCAAGATCGGGCAGCACGACTTTCTGATGAGGCGCGCGAAGGATGTCTGCGCTCTCGGCCATGAAATGCACGCCGCAGAACACGATGTATTCGGCCTTGCCGCGACTGGCGGCCGCGCGCGAAAGCTTGAGTGAGTCGCCGATGTAATCGGCAAACTTGATCACCTCGTCGCGCTGATAGTGATGTCCGAGAATCACCACACGGTCGCCGAGCGTCTTCTTCGCGGTGGCGATCCGCTCATCCATTTCGTCGTCTGAAAGGCGCAAGTACCGTTCAGGGAGCGGTTGACGCTCGCCGATGCTTGCCTTCTCAACGTCGGTCAGAAGTTTGATATCCAAGTTCCCAGTTTCCAGTTGCCAGTTTCCAGTCAGAGCCAGCCATCGCGCGTGAACCGGGGCGATGGCTGCCCCTCCACTCATTGTACCAACGCTGGTGCGTCGTCGGGGGCTTCGGGACCGGTTACAACGTTGTAAAGGGTGTCCCTTTCCACGGGATCCCGGCCCGCGGCCCGGATGAGCCGGCGAATGGCACTCGTCGTCATCGCTTCAGGCGTGCGGGCGCCAGCCATGTGGTAAATCTTCTCTTCCTGGACTGTTCCGTCCAGGTCGTCCACGCCAAACCAGAGCGATACCTGCGCGACCTCCACGCCGGTCGCAATCCAGAACGCTTTGACGTGCGGAATGTTGTCGAGCATCAGACGGGAAACCGCGTGGACACGCAGCGTATCGGTTGCGCTCGGCGCGGGCAGCTTCCGCATCTGGTTGTTGTCGGGATGAAACGCGAGCGGGATGAACGCCTGCAAGCCGCCGCTTTCGTCCTGCAGATCGCGCGCGCGCATCATGTGATCGACCCGCTCTTCCTTCGTCTCGATATGTCCGTAAAGCATCGTGACGTTGGTGCGCATCCCGAGCCCGTGCGCGAGCTTGTGAATCGCCAGGTATCGATCCGCGCCGCACTTGTCGTGACAGATCTTCCGTCGAACACGTTCAGCAAAAATCTCGGCGCCGCCACCGGGCAGCGAATCGAGCCCGGCCGCCTGCAGCTGGCGCAGCACCTCTTCGTCGCTCATCTTGTACAGATCGGCAAAAAACGCGATCTCGACGGCAGTGAAACACTTCAGGTGAATGCCTGGGCGGATTCGCTTAAACCCGCGCAGCATCTCGAGATAGTAGTCGAACGGCAGATCGGGATGCAGGCCATTGACGACGTGGATCTCGGTCAGCGGCTGGTGCGCACGCTCCCGGAGCTTGTCCCACGCCTGCTCGAGCGACATCGTGTAGGAGCCGGCGTCGCCGGGGCGCAGCCGCGCAAAAGAACAGAAGAGGCAACTCGCGACGCACACGTTCGTCGCTTCGAGCCGGATATTGAAGTTGTAGTAGGTGCGTCCGGCGTGACGCTTCTCGCGCTCGCGATTAGCGAGCCAGCCCAGCGCAAGCAGATCCGAACACTCGAAAAGGCGCACGCCATCGTCGAACGAGAGCCGTTCGCCCGCGTCGAGCTTGCCGACGATGTCACCGAGTCCGGTCTGGTTTAGTCGATGCAGCATTCACAGCCTTCCGGCCAAAGCCGGAAGCCACAAGAGAGACAGAGAGAAACTGCGTAGCTTCCGCCTTTAGGCGGAAGTCCAGGTCAGGCAGTCCCCATGACTTGCACGCGCAGTGTGCGCGACCGTGGACCATCGAGTTCTGCGACCAACACGCGCTGCCATTGACCCAACACGAGCTCGCCGCCGCTGATTTGCAGCGTGAGACTGTGGCCGAGCAGCATCGCGCGCAGATGAGCGTCCGCGTTGAGCCGATCGCAGTCCGACTGGTCCGGATCGTTATGCATCCAGTCGGCGTCGCGATCGACGATCGTTTCGAGCAGGCGTTTGATGTCCGCGTGCAGCGCCTTTTGCGACTCGTTCATGAACACCGCGAACGTCGTGTGCATCGACCAGAGGCTGACGATGCCTTCCCGAATCGATGCGGCGCGGACGAGGGCGGAGACGCGATCGGTGACGTCGATCAGCTCGACGCGCTGGTCCGTCGGAATCGCCAGCGTATCGCCACGGACGACGAACCCGCCGCTGGCAGCCGACGCCGTCCCGGAAGAAACTCCCGGCGTGTTCACCGCCGAACTCTTGCTCATTGCGTGATCCTGAACTCCCTCGGGTCCAACACTTGATCTTAGCGGCAACGGCGCACACTGACAACCCGTCGAGGTCCGCATGCTATACTCGCGAAACAACTGACGTCGAGCCGCTGAATCGCATCATCGGCTCTGCCCGGCGGTCACGCGAAGTGGGTGAAAATCCCACGCGGTGCCGCCACTGTAAGCGGAAAGCTGCATTCCTTCAGCCGGGATTCGCCGGCAGTCACTGTGCGAAACGCATGGGAAGGCACGGAATGCGGCGCTGTCGTCCGATCGCGTCGGAGACGAGATCCGCAAGCCAGGATACTTGACGCCGGGCCCGTCCTTTTCCCGCCTCCCGCGAGGCATCGGCGCGCGAACACGCCGAGAAGGAGCCCCGTGCGATACCGTCTGATCGCTTTTTTCACGTTCGTTGCTGTCTCCCTGACCGCCGTTCCCGGCTTCGCCCAGTCGCTGAGCGGACACGTGACCGATCCCTCCGGACGGCCTCTGCCGCGCGCATATGTCCGAATCGTGTCGCCCGCGCAGCACGCGGCAGACGGCGTCTTCACCGAAACCGACGGACACTTCCGCCTCGACTCGTCGGAAACCACCTGCACGATTGAAGTGTCCCTCACCGGCTTTCAGACGACCACGAGGCCGTGCGGCGCGCAGCCGCTGGAAGTGAAGCTCGAGCTGGCACCTGTCAGCGAGCAGGTCGTGGTCTCGGCGACCCGAAGCGAGATGCCGTCTGGCGAACTCGGCGCGAGCGTCACGGCGTTCGACGCCGCCGACCTCGAGCGGCGACAGTTTCCGCAGGTTGCCGATGTGCTGCTTGCAGCGCCTGGCGTGGCCATCGAACGCACGGGCGCCTACGGGGGCGTCACGAGCGTGTACGTGCGGGGCGGTGAAAGCAACTACAACAAAGTTCTTCTGGATGGGATTCCGCTGAACGAACCTGGCGGCACCTTCAATTTCAGCAATGTGACCAGCGAAAACCTGGAACGCATCGAGGTCGTGCGCGGCGCTCAGTCGGCGCTTTTCGGATCGGACGCGATGTCGAGCGTGATCCAGCTGTTCACGGCGCGCGCGCAGCCTGGAACTCCGGTCCAGGGATTTCTTGGCGCGGAAGGCGGCTCGTTCGCCACCGGCCGATTCAATGGTGGAGTTCGAGGTACCGCTGGCCGCGCCGATTACTCGATTGGCGCAGCGCACTACACGACCGACAACGAAGTCCCAAACAACGACTTTCACAACACGACCGTGTCTGCCTCCGCCGGCGCGCCGCTGACGACCACCGCGTCGCTGCGCGCGGTGTTTCGTACGGAAATCGGGAGGTCTGGCGTTCCAGGACAGACCGCTTTCGGGCGGCCCGATATGGACGCGTTCTTCGATCGCCGCGACGTGGTTGGCGGCGTCACGCTGTCGCACGAGATTTCGGCAAAGCTCCGGCAACAGATCACCTATGGGCTCGCGTCGACACGCCAGCAGTCGACGAACCTGCTGCTCGATCCTCCGTATACACCCGAGTTCGATGGACACGTTTCGCCGTTTGAGTTCTTCGATTTCGCGTACGACAGCCGCTCATACCTTCACCGCCATTACGCCAGCTATCAGGCGGACTGGTTCCCGATCCAGGGAGCATCGGCATCGGGAACACAACACACCACGTTCGCGGCTGATTGGGACGGTGAACGCGGCACATTGCGGGACGAACTCAACGGTGGCGAGACGAAGGCGAGCCGCAACAACGTCGGGGTGACGCTGCAGCATCAGGCGCTTTGGCGCCGCGTGTCCGCCAGCGGTGGCGTGCGGTTCGAACACAACGACAGCTTTGGCGGCGCGGCCGTTCCCCGGGGATCGATTGCCGTCGTCGCGCACCGATCGACCGGCACGCTCGGACAGACGCGGCTGAAGGCAAGCGCAGGAACGGGAATCAAGGAACCGACGATTTTGCAATCCTTCAGCCTCAACGATTTCTTTCTCGGCAACCCGGACCTCCAGCCTGAACGATCGCGGACGATCGACGCGGGCATCGAGCAGCGGCTGATCGACGATCGGGCGAAGATCGAATTCACCTGGTTCGATAACCACTATCGAGACATCATTTCCACGCGTACGCTGAGCTTCAATCCCTACCGATCGCAGTACTTCAATATCGGTGAAAGCCGTGCGCGCGGCATCGAACTGACCGGCGAGATTGTGCCGGCGACATCCGTCCGCCTGCGCGGCGGTTACACACTGACGGCGTCGGAGGTCGTCGAGAGCGAAGCCGCCGACAACAGCGTCTTTGCCGTCGGTGAATGGCTGTTTCGAAGACCGCGCCACGCGGGATTCATCGAGGCCTCGTGGACGGATCGGCACCTCAGCCTCGATCTGTTCGGGTCAATCATCGGCAGTCGGGTGGACAGCGACTTCTCGTCGCTCGAGCCTCCAATCAACCTGAACGAGGGGCACACGACGTGGGATGTTCGCGCGAGCTACCAGATTTCTCGTCGCCTCGCCGTGACGGCCGCGATCGATAACCTCACCGACGCGGAGTACATGGAGCCGCTGGGCTATCCCGCGCTTGGCCGCTCGCTTCGAGCCGGGATCCGCGCCGGATTCTGAACGATGCCGGATCTCCTCCGGGCCGACAACGTCGTCTTCGGGTATCAGCGAACGCCGATACTGCGCGACGTATCAGCAGGCATCCCTGCAGGAGGATTCCTCGGCATACTCGGCCCGAACGGATCCGGAAAGACGACACTGCTTCGCGTGCTGGCTGGCACCGTCCAGCCGGCGCGCGGCCGGGTGCTGCTCGACGGACGAGACCTCACCTCCGTCCCGCGCCGAGCGCTGGCACGGCGCATGGCGGTCGTCCCCCAGGAAACTCATCTCGCCTTCGATTACACCGTCCTCGAAGTCGTGATGATGGGCCGGTATCCGCACCTTGCCACGTTCGAGGTTGAAGGACCCAGGGACTTCGCGATCGCGCGAGAGGCGCTTGCGGCGACGGGCACTGACACGCTCGTAGACCGGCCGTTTGGCACGCTGAGCGGCGGCGAGAAGCAGCGTGTGATCGTCGCGGCCGCGCTGGCGCAGATTGCCGCCGCTGAGGGGGACGGTATTCTTCTGCTCGATGAGCCAACGGTTGCCCTCGATCTGGCGTATCAGCTTGAACTCGGACGGCTGCTGCGCGATCTTCAGCGGCGCGTGCCAATCGCCATTGCCGTCTCTACGCACGATCTCAACTTCGCTGCCAGTCTGTGCCGGACACTGGTGCTGCTGAAGAACGGCAGCGTGCTCGCGGCTGGGTCAACCGACGAGGTGCTGACGGCCGACAACATCCGATCACTGTACGATGTTGACGCCGAGGTCAGCCGCCACGCCGCAACCGGTCGAATCGTCGTCGTCCCCATCCGCAGGGTCGCCGCGGAAGGCCGACAATGACCGCGCCTCTCGCGCGTCGACTGGCGGTTACGATCAGTGGCTTCGGGGTGCTCGCCGCCGGCGCGATCCTGCTGGCACCGTTGATCGGATCGACCCATATCAGTCTTCGTCGCGCGTTCGATCGCTCTGTTCCGTTTGGCGACAACGTTGACGCGCAGATCTTCTTCATCGCACGCCTTCCACGCACGCTCGCGGGAGCGCTGGTTGGCTCGCTGCTCGCGTCAGCGGGTGTCGTGTTTCAAGGCTTGCTCCGAAACCCGCTCGCGACACCTTTTACGCTTGGCGTCTCGGCGGGCGCGGCGCTGGGCGCGATGCTCGCCATCACGTTCGGCTGGTCATTCGCCTGGGCTGGGGCATCTGCTGCGGCGGCCGCCAGCTTCATCGGCTCCCTCGCCGCGGTCGGCATCGTCTATGCCCTTGCCCGCGCCCGACATCGGGGCCTTTCGACGAACGTGCTGCTGCTTGCAGGCGTGACGATGAACGCGTTTTTTTCGGCGCTCATCCTTTTCGTGCAGTACTTCGCCGACGCTTCGCAGACGTATCGAATCCTGCGCTGGCTGATGGGCGACCTCGACGTCAGCAGTTATCAACCGCTCGTGACCGCGCTTCCGCTGGCGCTCGTCTCGCTGGCAACGTTCGGATGGCTCGCCCGTCCGCTCAACCTGCTCAGCCTCGGCGACGAGAGCGCGCAAACGCGCGGACTCGATGTCGCCACGGCGCAGCGAACCGCCTTCATCAGCGCCTCGCTGGCCACCGGCGCTGCCGTCTCGGTCGGCGGCCCGGTCGGATTCATCGGGATCGTGGTGCCGCATCTCGTCCGCCTGATCGTCGGACCCGATCATCGGCTCGTGCTCCCAGCCTCAGCCCTTTTTGGCGCAGCCTTTCTGGTGGGGTGCGACGTCCTCGCGCGCACGGTCATGGCACCGATCGAGCTTCCGGTGGGCATCATCACCGCGCTCATCGGCGGACCGTTCTTTCTATGGCTGCTGGTGAGGAAGAGGTGAGTGCGTGTCTTCGAGGTTGCGAAGGAAACGGAGTTCACAACGAAGAAACGAAGCTAACGGAGACGAACGAAGATTTCTTAGGTTTGCTGAACGGTTTGACTGACTTTATGTCGTATTACTTCATTCGTCTTCGTTCTCTCCGTTTCTTCGTTGTGAACTCCGTTCTCTTCGTCCTCTTCCTCTTCGTCCTCTTCGTCATCGGCGGGAGCGCGCAGACGCCGCTCCAGTCTCGCCCGACCCGTATCATCTCCCTCATCCCGGCAGTGACCGAGATGCTGTTCGCCGTTGGCGCCGGACCACAGGTTGTCGCGGTGAGCAGCTTCGATCGATATCCGCCGGAGGTCGCAAAGCTGCAGCGCGTCGGCGCGCTGCTTGATCCGGACGTCGAACGCATTCTCTCGCTGCGCCCGGACCTTGTCGTCGTCTACGCCAGCCAGTCAGACCTTCGATCGCAGCTCGAGCGCGCAAAGATTCCGTCGTACGTCTACAGCCACGCGGGGCTCAGGGACATCACGACGACGCTTCAACAGGTTGGCGAGCGGACCGGCCACGGACAGGAGGCCGGTGAACTTACCAGGCGGATTCAGGAGCGAATCGACTCGGTTCGAAAGCGCGTCGCTGGACACGGCCGACCGCGCACACTCATCGTCTTCGATCGCGAATCGCTCGCGCTTCGCGGCATCTACGCCAGCGGCGGGGTCGGGTTCGTTCACGACATGATCGATGCCGCCGGTGGAGACAATGTCTTCTCGGACGTAAAACAGCCGGCTGTTCAAGCAACCACGGAATTGATTCTGGCGCGGCGACCCGACGTTGTCCTCGAGCTGAGAGGTGATCCCCTCCCGCCCGCGAACCGGGCGAAAGAGATTGCGGTGTGGCAGTCGCTCACGTCGCTGCCAGCCGTCCGCAACAATCGTGTGTATTTCATCGATCAGCAGATGACCGTCGTGCCCGGTCCGCGCGTCGGCGAGGCCATCGAGCTCATCGCGAAGACGCTGCACCCGGAGGCGTTCAAATGATCGCGGCTCGCGACTCGCGGCTCGCGGCTCGAACTTGCACAAAACTCCTCGTGTCGTGGAGCAGCGGGAAAGACAGCGCGTGGATGCTGCACGTGATCCGCAGCGAAGGACTCGGGGAGGTCGGTGCGCTGCTGACGACCGTCAACGAGTCGGCAAACCGGGTCGCGATGCATGCGGTAAGGGTTGAGGTGCTGCAGGCGCAGGCCGATGCGGCCGGGCTGCCGCTGATCACCGTTCCGCTGCCGCACCCGTGCTCCAACGAAGTCTATGAGGCGCGCATGGCCGCCGCGATTGCGACGGCAAACGCGGAAGGATTCACCCACGTCGCGTTTGGTGACCTCTTCCTCGAGGATATCCGTCGCTACCGTGAGGAGCGGATGCAGGGCACCGGACTGACGCCGATCTTTCCGCTGTGGCTTCGACCGACGGCGGCGCTCGCAAGGGAAATGCTCAGCGGCGGGTTGGAGGCGTACCTGACCTGCGTCGACCCGCGCGTCCTGCGGCCGTCCTTCGCGGGCCGCAGGTTCGATGCCGCACTACTGGCGGATCTGCCGCCGACCGTGGACCCGTGTGGCGAGCGCGGCGAATTTCACACCTGCGCCGTTGCCGGACCGATGTTCACGCACCGCGTCGACGTCACGCCCGGTATCGTCATCGAGCGCGACGGGTTCGCCTTCGCCGATCTAGTGCTACGCGAGAAAAGACGCGAGCGAGCGTAGCGAAGCGAGCCACGCAAACGGAGCGAGCCGACGAAGCGGCTCGCGAGAGGGCGTGTCGGGGAGTCCGAGGGGCGAAGCCCCTCGGAGTAATTAAGCAGCGAACTCCACAGGCACTCTCTGCGGGATAAGCCCGTGTTGGTACGCGTCGGCCATCAGTCGTTCAAGCCCCATGCGCCCGCGTTCGCCGTAAGCCAGCGTCAGGTCGTTCACGTACATCCCGACGAACCGGTCCGTGCGTGCACGATCGAGGCCTCGGCCGAACTGCAGCGCATACTCCACCGCCTCCGGCCGATGTGACAGCGCGTAGGCGATGCTGTCGTGCAGCATCTTCGAGATCTTGGCGATCATCTCCGGGCCGAGATCCCGCCGGATGACATTCCCGCCAAGCGGCAGCGGCAGTCCGCCCGTGCGCTCCGCCCACCATTCGCCCAGATCGACGACCTTGCGAAGGCCTTCGTCCTGATATGTCAGCTGGCCTTCGTGAATCAGTAAGCCGGCCTCAGCCTGCCCCTCGAGCACCGCCTGCTGAATCTGATCGAAGGGCACGATCACATATTGAAAGTCTGGCTCGTACAGACGCAGCGTCAAATACGCCGTCGTCAATGTTCCAGGAATCGCAATTCTCTTGCCCTTGACTCCGTTCGAGCGTGCCGAGCCCGGCTCGACATGTTCGTCAGGGACAACGGCCGGTGCGACCACAATCGGGCCGTACTTGTCTCCCATGCTGGCGCCGTGCGGAAGCAATGCGTACTTATCGACGAGGTGGGCGTAGGCATGAAAGGAGACGGCGGTCACCTCATACTTGCCCTCGAACGCGGCGCGATTGAGCGTCTCGATGTCCGACAGCACCTGATCGACGACGATGCCACCGGTGTCGATGTTCCCGCTCGCCAGCCCGTAAAACATGAACGCGTCGTCGGAATCCGGACTATGCGCGACGGTGATTTTGGTATTCATGATTTCTTTCGTATCAAGCGCGAACGCTTTGGGCCCGCAGCGCACGTACCACGTTCGAGACTCGCTCGATTGCGAAATCGATGTCGGCGTCCGTCGTCGGGCGGCCAAGACCGAACCGGATGGACGCGCCGGCACGATCTCCGACGGCACCGATTGCTTGAAGCACGTGCGAGGGCGCCTGGCTGCCGGAGCTGCACGCCGATCCGGTGGAGACGGCAAGATCGCCAAGCGCCATCAGCAGCGCTTCGCCTTCGATGTCGTCGAAGCTGACGTGCAGGTTGTGAGGCAGGCGTCGATCGCCGGCCGGTCCATTCAGTCGCACGCCGTCGAGTTTCTGCAGCCCGTTGAAGAGGCGATCGCGCATCGCCGAAAGCCGTACCGACTCCGTCGTCATCTCCTTCCGGCACAGCTCGGCGGCCAGGCCGAGACCGACGATGCCGGGGACGTTCAGCGTGCCGGATCGGAAACCGTTCTCATGGCCGCCGCCGTCAATCTGACACTGCAGTTCGAGCTTCGGCTTGCGACGATGGACGTAGAGGGCGCCTGCGCCCTTCGGACCGTAGTACTTGTGAGCCGTCAACGACAGGAGATCAATACCCGATGCGGCCGCGTCAATCGGAACCTTGCCTGCGGCCTGCGCAGCGTCGGTATGGAAAGCGACGCCGCGTTCCTGGGCGATGGCGCCGATCTCCGACAGCGGCTGCAACACGCCAATCTCGTTGTTCGCCGCCATGATCGAGATGAGGAGCGTTCGATCCGTGATCGATGAGCGCAACTCGTCGAGATCGATGAACCCTTGCGCGTCGACGCCGAGTTGGGTCACCCGGCATCCTTCCTTCTCGAGACACTTGCAGGAATCGAGCACCGACTTGTGTTCGGTGGCGGCGGTGATGATGTGATCGCCGCGATCCCGTCGCGCCCGCACGATGCCTTTGATCGCCAGGTTATTGGACTCGCTGGCACCGCTGGTGAAGACGATCTCGTTGGGGCTGGCGCCGATGAGCGCGGCGACCTGCGCGCGCGCAGCGTCAACCGCTTTCTGGGCATCCCAGCCATACGCGTGCTGCTTGCTGGCAGCGTTGCCGAACTGCTGGCTGAAATACGGAAGCATCGCCTCGAGCACCCGAGGATCGACAGGGGTGGTGGCGTGAAAATCGAGATAGACCGGCCGTGTCATGGCTAGCGGCGCGAGCTTCGGGTGAACGCCATCGGCGTAGGCGGAGCCTCGCCTGGCGGTTCGGTCGAGACTTCCTGCAGCGAGCATGTGGCCAGCGCAGCCAGGATGCGGTCCTTGATCCGCCACAGCGGATCGCGAACGCTGCACTTCGCGTACTGACCGCAGTTTTCTGCCTCGCTCGAGCAGGCGGTCACCGTAAGCGGACCGTCAATCGCCTGAATGATGTCGGCGACGGAGATCGCGCTCGCGGCGCGCGAGAGACGGTACCCTCCACGAGTGCCCTGGTGCGAGGTCAGCAGCCCACGGCGTGCCAGGCGCTGAAGAACCTTCGCCATCAACTCGATGGGGATGTCGTACTGCTCCGCGATTTCGCGCGCGCTGGCCGACGCCAGATCGGTGCGCGTGGCGAGGTGTTTCATCGCCATCAGCGCGTAATCGGCTTTCTTAGAAAGTCGGAGCATTGTTCACATCCTTCCGCTTAGGGCGGAAGCCACGAGTCCTTCCGCCTAAAGGCGGAAGCCACGCATCTGATTTCCTACCAGAGTCCCAGCTGCAGCTTCGCCGCGTCTGACATCCGATCCTTGGTCCATCCCGGTTCCCACACGACGTCGACTCGCGCCTCGGTCACGCCGGCCACGCCGCGAACCTTCGATTCGACTTCCGCTGGAAGCGACTGCGCGGCCGGGCAACCGGGCGCGGTGAGCGTCATCGTCACCAGCGCGGCGCCGTTGGCGTCGACTACGACGTCGTAGATCAAGCCGAGCTCCCAGATGTTGACCGGAATCTCCGGGTCGTACACCGTCGATATCGCCTCGATGATCGCCGGCTTCAGCGTCGCGGTCTTATCCGGGTCCACAGCAAGCTCGGTCCGCGTGGAGTCGGGCACCGCCGGCGCGGCATCCGGGATTACAGGAAGAGGTTTCATATCATTCAGTCGAGGTGTGCTCTTCGCGCTCGAGCGCCGCCTTCAGCGTATGCCAGGCGAGGCTGGCGCACTTCACCCGCACCGGAAACTCCCGCACACCGGCAAGTACGGACAGTTTTCCCAGATCCTCGACCGGCTGATCCGGAGGCGTGGTGACCACGTGATGGAAACGCTCGAACAGGGCGCGGGCCTCAGTCACAGTCTGGCCCTTGACAGCGTCTGTCATGAGCGACGCCGACGCCTTGGAAATCGCACAACCTGACCCTTGAAACGCCACGTCAGTGATGACGTTGCCGTCAACCTGAACATACAGGTTGAGCCGGTCGCCGCAGAGAGGATTGTAGCCCTCGGCGTGGTGACTCGGCGACGCAATCGTCCGGAAGTTCCTCGGCCGTTTGTTATGGTCGAGGATGACTTCCTGATACAAATCGCTGAGATCAGACATCGTTCTCGTTATCTCTTTGCTCGCAGCCCCGCCTTCGCTTACAGCTTCGGCGGGTCTCGCCGGATCCTACGGCGTAGGCGGACGCTACGCGAATACCCCACGCACTCGTTCAAGTGCACGAACCAGCACGTCGATCTCTTCACGCGTGTTGTAAATCGCCAGCGACGCACGGATGGTGGCGGGAATCCCGAAGCGGTCCATCACCGGCTGCGCGCAATGCTGGCCGGTTCTGACCGCTACGCCTTCGTTGTCGAGAATCGTTCCGGCGTCGTGCGGGTGGACACCCTCGAGCAGGAACGACAGCACGCCGGTCTTGTGCTTCGCCTCTCCAAAGATTCGCGCTCCGGGAATCTCGCGCACCCGTGTCGTCGCGTACGCCAGCACATCGTCTTCGTGGGCAAGCGCGGCCGCGCGATCGATCCCCATTAAATAGTCGACCGCGGCGCCGAACCCCGCCACGCCGGCGATGTTCGGCGTGCCCGCTTCGAACTTATAGGGGACGACGTTGTAGCAGGTCTTCTCGAAGGTGACCGAAGCGATCATGTCGCCGCCACCCTGGTACGGGGGCATCGCCTCCAGCAAAGACTGGCGGCCGTAGAGCACGCCGACGCCGGTCGGGCCGAACATCTTATGGCTGGAGAACACGTAGAAGTCACAGTCGAGCGCCTGCACATCAACGGCGAGGTGCGGAATCGCCTGGGCTCCATCGATCAGAACCACGGCGCCGCGCGCGTGAGCCTGCTCGATGATCTCGCGGACCGGATTGATCGTCCCGAGCGCATTCGACACATGACCGATTGCCACGATCCGGGTCCGCGCCGAGAGCATCGATGCGTACTGATCGATATCCACTTCTCCGGCGTCATTGATCGGCACGACTCGCAACCGGGCACCGGTCTGTTCGCAGACGAGTTGCCACGGGACGATGTTGGAGTGGTGCTCGAGCCAGGAGAGGACGACTTCGTCGCCCGGTTTCAGCACCGAACGGCCGTAGCTCTGCGCGACCAGGTTGATGCCGTCGGTCGTTCCCTTGGTCAAAACGATCGTCTTCGGATCCGGCGCGTTGATGAACGTTGCCGCTTTCGCGCGCGCCCCCTCGTACAACGCCGTCGCCCGTTCGCTCAACAGGTGCGTTGCCCGATGAATATTCGCGTTCGCGTGGCGGTAGTACTCGTCCATCGCGTCGAGCACCGCCTGGGGCTTCTGGCTCGTATTGGCGCTGTCGAGATAGACGAGCGGCTTGCCATGCACGCGCTCGGCGAGGATCGGGAAATCGCGACGCACCTTCTGCACGTCGAACCCGATCCGGGCGTCGGTCGTGGCGGAAGGTGCTGAGGGTGTCATGCCGCGTCGATCTCCGCGAGGTCCTTGGCCAGCTGCGCATACAGCTCGCCTTCGAGCGCGAGCCGCAGCGGCTCGATCTTGACGCGATCGAGAATGTCGCCGGCAAACGCATGAATCAGCATGTCGCGGGCCTCGAAGTAGGTCAGGCCGCGGGTGCGGAGGTAGAAAATCGCGTCCTCGTCCAGCTGTCCGATCGCCGCGCCATGCGTGCACTTCACGTCGTCGGCAAAGATCTCGAGCTGCGGCTTCGTGTTGATCGATGCGTTGTCCGATAACAGCAGGGCACGGTTCGTCTGCTTCGCGTCGGTCTTCTGCGCGTCCTGGCGGACGACGATCTTGCCGTTGAACACCGCCCGCGCCTTGCCGCCGAGAATGCCCTTGTAGATCTCATGGCTCGGGCAGTGCGGCTTGGCGTGATCGATCGCCGTGTGATTATCGACGAGCCGATCGCCATCGGCGAGATACAGCCCATTGAGGGTGCACTCTGCTCCCTCGCCATCGAGCACGGCCGCGACATCGTTGCGGACGATCTGTCCGCCGAGCGAAAGCGAGTGCGAAGAGAAATTGGCGTTCCGACCGGCATGGACGTGCATGCTGGCGATGTGGAATGCGTCGACGCTCTCCTGCTGCACCTTGTAGTGATCGACAACCGCGGCTTCGCCGACGAACACCTCCGTGACCGCGTTGGTGAAGTATTTCGCGCCGCGCGGCCCGGCGTAGGTCTCGACAATCCGTGACTGGCTTCGATCGCCGGCAACCACCAGGACGCGGACGTTCGACATCATCGGTGCCGACGACTCAGGCCCGGTGGCGACGAAGAGGAGGTGAAGCGGGCGATCCAGCACGACGCCGTCGCGAATGTGGACGTAGGCACCATCGAGCGCCAGCGCGGTGTTGAGCGCAGAAAACGCCTTCGTGCCAAACTCCGCGAGTCGCCCCAGATAGCGCTCCACGACGTCGGCCTCATCGGTCACCGCCGTCGCCAGCGAGCCGACCCTGACCCCATGAGGGAGGCCCTGAAGATGGGATAGCTCGGGCGCAAATCTGCCGTTCACGACCACCACGCGGTAGGGCGCGTCGCTATAGAGGAAGCCGGTGAGGGCGCCCTCACTAATCGCGGGACCCGCTCCGTTGGCGGGCACGAACTCGGCATTCGCGATCGGGCTGATGTTGGTGAACCGCCATTCTTCGTCGCGAACCGTCGGGAAGCCGAGCGCCGTGAACCGTGCCGCGGCACGATCGCGAAGATCCTGCAGCCATCGCGGTCCACCCTGCGGCCTCGCCTCGAGAGCGGCACGCCACGGCATGAGCTTTTCGATCACCTGCGTCATCGCGTCTACGCCCCAACCGGCTGCGCGCCGGTCTCAATCCAGCCGTAGCCTCGCTTCTCGAGCTCGAACGCCAGTTCCTTTCCGCCCGATTTCACAATCCGCCCGCCGCTCAGCACGTGGACGAAGTCGGGAACGATGTAATCGAGCAGCCGCTGGTAATGGGTCACGACAATGATCGCGCGCTTCGGATCGCGCATCGCGTTCACGCCGCCTGCCACCAGCTTCAGCGCGTCGATGTCGAGGCCGGAGTCGGTCTCGTCGAGAATCGCGAGCCTCGGCTCCAGGAGCGCCATCTGGAAAATCTCGTTGCGCTTCTTCTCGCCGCCCGAGAACCCTTCGTTGACCGCGCGGCTGAGCATGCTCTGATCGATGTCGAGCAGCTTCGATTTCTCCCTGATCAGCTGCATGAACTCCATCGCGTCGAGTTCGGGCAGCCCCTCATGTTTCCGCTTGGCGTTGACGGCGGCCTTCAGGAAATACGCGTTGTTCACCCCCGCGATTTCGACCGGGTACTGGAACGCCATGAACACGCCCTCACGGGCGCGCTCGTCAGGATCCAGGTCGAGGAGATCCTTGCCGTCGTAGATCACGTCACCCCCGGTGACCTCGTATTCGGGATGTCCCGCGAGTGCACGCGCCAGAGTGCTCTTGCCCGATCCGTTTGGACCCATAATGGCGTGGACTTCACCGGCATTCACGTGCAGGTCGATCCCCTTGAGGATCTGTTTGCCTTCGGCCTTGACCTGGAGATTCTTGATGTTCAGCATCTGTTTTCTTTTTTTACTTTGTCGCGGGGCCCCACCCCCACGACCTGCCAGGCCTCGCTCATCGCTCGGCCCGCTGCTACTCACATCCGGGTGAAATTCGTGGCTAACCGACGGAGCCTTCCAAACTCACGCTCAACAGCTTTTGTGCTTCAACGGCGAATTCCATCGGCAGCTCGCGGAACACCTCTTTGCAGAAGCCGCTGACGATCAGGTTCACCGCATCCTCGAGCGTCAGTCCGCGCTGACGGCAGTAGAAGATCTGGTCTTCACCAATCTTCGACGTCGACGCTTCGTGCTCGACGCGCGCGGAGGTGTTGCGAATTTCAAGGTACGGGAACGTGTGCGCGCCGCACTTGTCGCCAATGAGCAGCGAGTCGCACTGCGAGTAGTTGCGAGCGTTCTTCGCGTCCTTGCCGACGCGCACCTGGCCGCGATACGTGTTCTGGCCGTGGCCCGCCGAGATTCCCTTCGAGACGATCGTGCTCCGGGTGTTCTTCCCGAGATGGATCATCTTCGTGCCGGTATCGGCCTGCTGCCAGTTGTTCGTCGTCGCCACCGAGTAGAACTCACCGATTGAGTTGTCACCCTTCAGGATGCAGCTCGGATACTTCCACGTGATGGCCGAACCGGTCTCGACCTGCGTCCAGGTGATCTTGGACCCGCGACCCGAGCACATGCCGCGCTTGGTCACGAAGTTGTAAATCCCGCCCTTGCCTTCCTTGTCGCCGGGATACCAGTTCTGAATCGTCGAGTACTTGATCGTCGCATCGTCGTGCGCAATCAGCTCGACGACGGCGGCGTGAAGCTGGTTCTCGTCGCGCATCGGCGCGGTGCAGCCTTCGAGATAGCTAACGAAGGCGCCCTCGTCGGCGATGATCAGCGTGCGCTCGAACTGGCCCGTGTCTTTCGCGTTGATGCGGAAGTAGGTCGACAGCTCCATCGGGCAGCGAACGCCCTTGGGGATGTACACGAACGAGCCATCGCTAAAGACGGCGGAGTTCAGCGAGGCAAAGAAGTTGTCGGTATACGGAACGACCGAGCCGAGATACTTCTTCACCAGCTCCGGATGCTCGCGCACGGCCTCCGAGAACGACATGAAGATGATGCCCTGCTTCGCCAGCGTTTCCTTGAAGGTGGTCGCGACCGAGACGCTGTCGAACACCGCATCAACCGCGACGCCCGCAAGCTGCAGCTGCTCTTCGATCGGGATGCCGAGCTTGTTGAATGTCGCGCGCACCTCCGGATCGACCTCGTCGAGGCTGTTCAACGCCTTCTTCTTCTTGGGCGCCGAGTAGTAGACGATGTCCTGGTAGTTGATCGGATCGAACTTGACGTTCTGCCAGGTCGGCTCCTTCATCGTGAGCCACATCCGGTACGCCTTGAGACGCCACTCGAGCAGCCATTCCGGCTCGTTCTTCTTCTTCGAGATCAGGCGGACGACGTCCTCGTTGAGTCCCTTGGGAATCGTCTCGCTCTCGACCTCGGTGACGAAGCCGTACTTGTATTCGCGAGTTGCGAGTTCTTCGATGGTTTCGGTTGAAGTTGACATTTTCGCTTCTAACTAGCTCGATGCTGTGGCTGTTGCCGCAAGATGGTCCCCGGCGCCGCTAACCAGCGAGGCCCGAAGGGCCGAGCGACTCACACAGAAAAAGAAGTTCCACATCCGCAGGTGCTCTTCGCATTCGGGTTGTTGAAGATGAACCCGCGGCTGACGAGAGCGGTGTCGTAATCGAGCGTTGTTCCCTTGATGAACTGATAGCTCTTGGGATCGACGAACACCTTCGAGCCGTCGGCCCCCTCGAACACGTGATCGCCTTCTCGCGGCGCAGCTTCCCACGCGAACGTGTAGCTCAAACCGGAGCACCCGCCGGCCTTGATCCCGATTCGAAGACCACCGTTGGGAATGCCATTACGGGCGGTCATCTTCTTGATTAGTGACGCCGCGTTTTCGCTGATTTGAAGCATCGGAGACCAGGGTCGGACGGATTGCGGACCTACTTTGTCCGCTATATCTACGACCAGAACAGTCCTATTTTATAGGTGTGGGAAGCCGGACGCAAGCTCGAGCTCAACCGAAGTGAACTCTTGAGATTCCGCGACCTTTCGCCTAAACTTCGTCGAACGTGAACATCTGGTCGATCGGCTTTTTTATCGTGGGACTCGCGATCGGGGTC
>Ga0207701_10001904_pt1 | contig 21681 bp, 20 predicted proteins | sample KBSSwiSSwithPhiX_FD_184294 | JGI IMG/M metagenome (GOLD analysis project Ga0207701, IMG submission 184294) | Switchgrass rhizosphere bulk soil microbial communities from Kellogg Biological Station, Michigan, USA, with PhiX - S5 (SPAdes) (version 2) | ecosystem: Environmental > Terrestrial >... | reverse complement strand
CGGCTTTAGCCGGACCGTGCCGGCAGTGCGAGAATCGCCCGCTGGTAGATTTCGCGTACCTCCGCGAACGGCTTGTGGTCGCGCGTGTAGAGCACGGCGCGATGCTCGAACAACGCGTCGGGGATCGCGAGCGCGCCGCCGGTCGCCGCCGGCACCAACGCCGGATCGCGCTCCCACCCGTCTGGCAGCGGCGTCCACAGGTGGGTGACGGCAAATGTCCGCCGGTACGGCTGGAGCGATTCCACGGCCCTCCCGAACGGCGTCGTTGTTGTTTCGAGTAAACGGTTCATCTCCGGCGTCAATCGGCCAGGGACATACCAGTTCTCCGCTTCCGAGAGCACCCGGGAGCCGCATCGAAGCCGCACCTTGCGATATCGAACCAGCTCCTGCGCGGAAACCTCGAGACGCTCACGCTGATCCGCGTCGGGCGCCTTGCCGGCACTCGGCACGACATCGGCGACGATCCTCTCGCCTGCCGCACTCTGGTGATCACGGCACCAGTGCTCCAGGCTCGCAGTCGCGCTGCGGCTGGCAAGGATCTCCGCGTTCAGCGTTTGCATCAGCGCCAGCGCCTCGAGCCGCCCCAGGAACGTGTCGGGCCAACCCGGTACTGCGCTTTGCGCGAACGTCGACGCTGATGCCGCAACGAGAGCGGCAACCACAAGCGCTGCGGCGGCGTTTCTGATTCGGCGGCTCATCCGGTTTTCGACGGTGTCAGGCGGCACTTTCGCTGACATCGATCATCGCCCGCCAGGCCGCGATCCACGCGGCGCCTGCCTTCTGGAAGATCCAAAGGTCGCGGCCGATCGCCCGATATCGTTCGCCGGACCGTGTGTAAAGGATCTCGTAGCGAACGATGATCACCCCCGTGTCGCCGACGATGTCGATCTGATGATCGTGCTCGTTGAATTCGTGGATCGTCGCGCTCTGGACGAAGTCGCGGAACCCGGCGAGGAACGGCTCGCGCCCGCGCATCTGTCCCGAGAAGCGGGGGAACACCATCACGATCTCCGGGTGCAGCGCCGGCGCCATGTCGTCCACGCGTCCCTGCAGCCACGCCTGGTTGATCGCGCGCATCGCCTCGGCGACGTCGCGAGCTGCCGGATCTTCTGCCATTGGCCTTGCCTCGCTCAGGACGTGTCAGCCGCCCTGCGATGCGAGCGGCACCCGGGCGCGCGCGCCGCTCAGCTGATCGAGCGCCAGATCGGGGAGATGCTGCGCGAGAACCGAAGCGTGCGAATACGCGCGCAACGCGCCGACGACCGCGGGAAGCGGATCGGACCAGATGTCCGGCGAGTCGACTTCGCCGGGAAGCGTCGTCCGGAAGGCGAGGCATTCGATTGGCGGCGCGAATCGTGCGTCGATGCCGGCGCGGTTGCCGCGGGGATCGAGGCGGTACCAGCCTGCGCCCGGCAGCCGCACCGCGTTGAACCCGTGCAGGCAAAACCGGTCCCCGGCGTCATCCAGGCTGAGCCGCTGATAGCAGAATCCCGCGGGGATGCCATTCGCGCGCAGCAGCGCGGCGAGCAGGTGGCTCTTCGCGTAGCAGTAGCCGCTGCCCTGTTGCAACACATCCGACGCGGCGCAGGTCACAACCTCCAGGGCGAAGTCGGTGGTGTGCCGGATTTGGTCGCGCACCCACTCGAAGCAACGCCGGACCACGGCGTCCGCATCAGCTGCACCGGCGCGCAGCGATTCCCCCCTGGCGCGTACCGCCGGATGGTGCCAGTCGATGACGTCGGTCGATCGCAGAAATTCGTCCATGTCTCGCTGTCACCGGCTCCACGCGCCTACGTTTCAAGCGCGTTGCTGATCTGCGCCGTGTCCGCGCACTGTTGGAGCCGCACCATCGTTCCATCTTCGAGGGTCCAGCAATGCGAGAAGCGAGCCGTGAACGTCCGGCCGGTGGTTTTGGCCCGACCGGAGTAGGTGCCAAGCGCGAGGACACGATCGCCGGCGTCATACAGCTCGTTTGCTACCGTGCGCCAGTTGTCGAAGTCCGAAAGCACACGGCCGAAAAAGTCGCGAAAGACTGCCTCCACTCCAGTGTAATCGCCACCATAGGGGAAACCGGGCACGATCTCCCAGCGGATGGTGGGAGAGAGAACCTGCATCAGGATCTCTGGCGAGCCGAGATTGTCATAGAACCTGCGGACGATGGTGACGTTCGCGGAATCTGCCATTGCTATCCCTCCGGCCGCGAGGATCTCGCGCTCCCGCGCCTCGAGTTGGTGTCGCAGCGTCGTCAGAGGCACCGGCCGCGAACGGCCGGAGATCGTCAGGAAATCATACTCTTCAGTCGTCAGCCGTCTGCCGGCGCAGCCATTTCGGAGCGCCAGCGAGCACGCGCCAGACGTACAGCGACGGCAGCAGGAGGTCCGACGTCACGCGATATCGCGCGCGCATGTAGCTCGGCGACGGCAGCAGATGCTCGCGCAACAGGCGGGCGCGGGCGCGCCAGCCGGGAAGCGCGGCGAGATCGAGGCGCAGCAGCCGCGCCAGCGTCCACGGACCCTGGACGACGATCGCCTCTGGCCGGCGCGGCGTCGCCGCGCGCAACGCCTCGACCAGCGGCTCGACGCCGACGGTGCCGAACGTGTCGCGCGCGAGCATCAGCCCGTCGGCGGCAATCGAGCTCAGGCCGCGAGCCGCCGCGATGTCGTGAACCTGGCCCATCCCGGCAGCTGACAATCCCGTCGCAAGGCGATGCAGGTCATAGATCCACAGAAGATTGCGCGACCCGGGATGGTGGCCAGCCCGGTGCACCAGCGCCAGCAGCAGCGCATGCGCATCGCCGGCTGTGGACGCCGACGCGCCAAACGCGGCCAGCCCGACGCGGTTTCTCCATACCTCTTCGTGCGTGATGCGATCGGCAAGCGCCTGGAGATTCGAAATCTTCCAATGCACGTCCAACGCGTGCGCGACACCGTAGCGGTCGACCTTGACGTAGTGGCCTTGGTAGGAGACCAGGCGCCCAGAGGCCTCGTTCTGGCGGGCGTATCCGAGCCGCAGCAGGAGCTTCGCCACGGTGGGCATCTCCGTTGAGGCCGCCAGCAAGTCGGCATCGGCGCGCGGACGCAAGTGCGGCGCCGGATAGTGCGTATGGGCGAGCGCCGCGCCCTTGAAGAGCAGGACGCGCAGGTCTGCTGCCTGCATGGCCTCGAGCACACGGGCCAGCTCCGCGTGCCGGAGGCAGTCGATCGCGATCGCGTCGCGTTCGCTGCGGTGAAAGGCCTCGACGAACTCCGAGGGCCAGTCAATCAGCCTGCCGGCCGCCCGCAGCAGCCAGCCGGCCAACAGCAGGACACGGTGGCGCGTTGCCGTCGCCAGCAGCCGCGACATGTCGACGCTGGCCGGCGCGGGAGGCGCACTGGCGGGATCGCTGAGCGCCCGCGCGATTAGCGCCGCTTCGTCCCTCTGGCCATCCAGCGCCTGCGCGGACAATCGGGCGATGGAGGCGCGTCCGCCGGCAGCGACACCCGGTCTAATCACTGTACCTGCACGAGACCTCGCCAACGCGTCTCTGCGCGTCGGTCCAGTCCGCAAACCGGTGCGGGAAGCTGGCCGATACCTCCCGTGCGATCTCTTCGAGGCGCAGCCCCGAGGCCGCGCCGTTGAGAATCGCTTGGTCGATGCGGCCCTCTTCGTTCAACGTTGGCGTGAAGGTGCTCGAGACGCGGCGCAGCCGATCAGGGGAAAACGTCAGGCCGAAAAAGTCTGACTGATCAAAATCGGCCTTCGCGGCGCCGTCCGGGCCACGCACCCTCGTGTGCCATCGGTAGATGTAATCCGATCCGGCCGGATCCGCACGGAGGCAGACGCCTACCTGATCGCCTCGCCGCAAGTCCAGCGGTTCCGGCCAGGGGAAGAACGCGTGGCGGTAGATGTGGCACTCCCCCGCCTGCGGCGAGTTCGAGAAGGTCACGCCATCGCCGGCGTCCCAATCGAACCAGACGCCAATGCCGTGAGCGGTGCGATCGACGTCGACCTCCCAGGCGGCGTCGCCTCCAAGACGGGGGGACGACAGGGCGGCGTAATCAACCGCCGCCCAGCACACCGGCCGGGTGACGAGATCGGCCGGCCCCAGCCGCGTGCCGTGCCACGTGTTCACCACCGTCGGGCGGACTGCGGTCATGTCGATGCCGAAGACGTCGCTGCCCCAGATTTCCGCGATCTCGTGGTGCAGCGTCGCGGCTTCGACGACCGCCGCCCATAACGTCTCCCGACATGGAATCAGCGAGCCGCCGGGAGCGAGGAACCGATCGCGCGCGTCGATGATCGCGAACAGGCTGCGCTCGTGCGCCGGAAGGACCCCGTGGATGTCCGACACGATGAGGTTGGCCATCTCGGGCAGATGAATGCCGGTGGAAAGACCTTGAATGAACTCCACGCGTTCGGAAAGCCCGTTGGTCGCCGCCAGGCGCCGGCCATATTCGATCGCGTCGCTGGGCTCGATTGCGTACACTTTCCGGGCCCCGAGGCGGCCGGCGAGCAAGGCGAAAATGCCCGTACCGGTGCCGATGTCGACAACCACCGAATCAGGCGTGACGCGGCGTTTCAGGGCTTCCGCGTACGCGGCGGTCCGGCCGAGGTCGGCGATCATACGTCCGTAGTCATGCAGTCTGTACATCACTCAGTAATGGCGAGCAGATGCTCTTTCACCAGCATCGCGAGCAGCATGCGAACCATGTCCTCGTCGAGCCGTGCGGCGACGGCGTCGATCACCCGGCCGACCGCTACCGGCGCTGCGGCATCCAATTCCTGGACGACCCACTGCATGCTTCGCGGAAATCGGTAGGTGCGCGTGCGAAACTGAAACTGCGCGGACCCGCCCTGCGCGTCGTTCACGACCGAATCACAATCGACGATCAACCTGACGTGAAAGTCCGTGCCCGGCGGCAGCAGGCCTGGTGTCGCGCCCCATGGAAGGCTGAAAGACGGGCGTGGCTTCAAGTTCGGGCCGCTCGCCGACCAGTACTGTTCGACCAGGTCGGGCTCGAGCCCTTCGACGAGCGCGCGTCGCAGCGCCTCGCTGTAGCGAAGCCGTTCGTCCGATCCTGCGAGCAGCGGCACATCATCGTCGGCCATTCCGATCACGCGCAGCCGTTCCACCATCCAGAGCGCAAGATCCATCGTCCGCGGGTTTTTCACCCCCAGCGTGAGATGGAGCACGGGTTCGTTCATCGGCACGGCGAGGTGATAGCAGCCTCTGGGAATGTACAGGAGGTCGCCAGGCTGGAGCACCTGGTCGAGAACGGCGCCGGGAGGCGGTTCCGAACTGCTGCGCAGCCGGCTCCGGTCCACGCCGTCGATCGAGTCACCGTAGAGGAGCCACCGTTTTGGCCCATCCAGCTGCAGGATGAAGATTTCCTGGTTGTCGCGATGCAGGTCGAGGCCATGGAGCCCCCGCCATCCGGCGTAGATGTTGATTTTCGTCCCGCCGCGGAAGTAGCGCTCGAAGGTTTCGGCCAGCCTGGTGAGGGGCTCGTGCAGCTCGTCGATGGCGTCGAAGGACAGCGTCGCGCCACGGCGGAGATGATCGATCACATCTCTGGCCCGGATGCGGGGCGTGAATCCGTCCAAATCCGCGTACGACGACGGCTCCAGGTCGCGCCCCTGGCAGGCCAGGCGAAAGCGAAGCTGATCCCGCCAATGATGCTCGAGAATGCGGTTGATTTCGGTCCAGGACAGAAGTCCTGCGAACCGGTCTGCGGATCCGCGACAAAACAGATGCCGTCTGCGCCAGTAATTGGAGCGAAACTCCTCGACCGTTACCGGCGCCAGCAGCGCCGCCAGCCGCGACGTCGCGGATCCGGTTTCAACAGCCATCTCGGCTCAGACCACGCCGCTATGAAGTGAAGTGCATGTTCGGGTGGCCTGACCCGTCGTTCGTCGACCCGGAGGTCTTACCGCGGGTGATCTCGGTCAGATCGCCGTAGACCTGCAACCGGGGCGCCTCGTACGGCTTTCGTGCCCGCGGGGTGGTCGACGGTTCATCTGGAGTCGGCGGCCTCTGCGGTTCCATTGCGGGTTTCTCCAATCAATTATTGGCTAGGTGCTGCAGCCAGTGATTCAAGCCAAGCGGCCGCATCGCCGACCGCATTTCCAGCGCGCTCTGGGGCATCGACGGGACCGCGGCGGGTTTGACGTAATGAACCAGCTCCGGAGCCGGCGCCAGCTTCGGGAACCCACCGGCCAGCACCCGCTGGAAATCCGGATTCAGTCGAAGCGAGGTCTTGGGGCGGCCGAGCACGGCGGCCGGCAACGCGCTTCGCATCGCCCTGCGGATCAGCATCTTGTTGCGACACCATGGCATCGCCGGCACCGCCAGCATGTACCGGAGCAGGCGCAGGTCGAAAAACGGATGGCGGAACTCGACCTTCCCCAGCGCGCCGTCGACGTCGCAGCCTTCGAAGAGCGACTGCCAGGCGCCCTCGCTGAACCCGCCATGGCCAACCGGCCTGATCGACTGCGGCGACGACCAGCGCCGCTGGTAGTCGTGCCATCGATCGAGGCACGCGCACCGCGCCGCGAAGTCCTCGTTGAGCCATTGCGGGAACTGCTCCGGCGGCTCCCGCCGCGCGCCGGTGGCGAGCCGGCGGAGCGACGACCACAACGGCACCCGCCGATGCAACGACAACTCGCTCCAGAGCGCGCGGCTCAGGGCCTGCACCTGCCTCCGCGCGACAAGGTACGAGAGATAGGGGCGCCACTCGTATCGCAGCGCGTTGTCTGGCCCTTCGCCGTACAGGAACACGCGCGCGTCGGTGGCCATCCTGGCGAGGAACTCGACGCTTGCCGCGAATGCGGGCGGGCTCTCGACGGGCTCGGGCGTGCGCGCTGACACCCTGTTCCAATCAGCAATCGACGTTTCGTCGTCCCTCACGTCGAACCTGATCGGAATCTTCAGGTGATCCGCCACCAGGCTGGCGTACTGGCGTTCGGCGTCTGGAATCAACCGATCGTAGACGCAGGTGATCGCCTGCAGGTGGAAGTCGTCGTGCCGCTCTCGCAGCAGGCTCACGGCGCCGGCAGCGAGCGTCGTCGAATCCACGCCGCCGCTCATCAGGACGGCAGCGCGCCGCGTCCGCAGGCGATCGGCAAGCGAGGCCCGCAACAGCTCTCTGAACCGTTCGGCGTACTCCTCCGGCCGCCTGAAGTGGACCGGTTCGTCCATCGGCAGCGTCCAATAGCGGCGCCGGCGCGTCAGATTGGCCGACCACGTGACGCTGTGCGCCGGAGGCAGCCGAACGATCTGCTGGAATGCCGTGATGTCGGTCTCAACCAGCGTTCCAAACAGGAGAAAGTCGGCGATCGCACGATCGTTCAGGCGCCGTGACACGCCGGGATGCAGGCGAATGCAGTCGAGCGTGTTGCTGACGACGATCGTCGCGCCGAGCCTGGCGTAGAAAAACGGCTTGACGCCGAGCTGATCGCGCGCGCCGAACAGGCGCTGTCGCGGTGCGTCCCAGACGAGGAAGGTGAAGTCGCCGGTGAGGTGCGCCACACACTCCTCGCCCCACCCACAGTAGGCGCGGAGGATCAACTCGGCATCGGTGGCATCGACGCTCGCCTTGCGGTCGCCTCGTTGTTGAAGCTCGGCGACGAGGTCGGTGCGCGCATCGACGCGCGCGTCGGCGACGATCCAGCGTTGGCCGTCGAGTGTCAGCGGCTGCGCTTCCCGTTCGGACTCGCCGGTGATTTTGAGCAGCGTGTGGCCAAAGCCGGCATTGCCGCTCACTTCCATGGCCGCCCGGTCTGGACCGCGAAACGCTAGGTACGCCGTCATCCGCGCGAGCAGGCCCCGATCGACCGGCGCGCCGTCCAGGTTCACGATCCCGACGATGCCGCTCATCTGGGCTCGCGGTCTGGGGCGTGCTCGGCGTCCTCGACCAGCTCGTGCTCGACCAGCTGGCCGATGAACAGATCGAGGTCCAGGCGCAGCTTCGACGGGTCGACCTCGTAGTCCTGCAGAAGCGCGTCGTACGCCGCCTGAATGGTCGCCCCCGGCTCGAGGATCGTCCATACCCGCGCGCCGATCGGGTTCAGGCCGAGGTACCGCTGCGTTCTCAGGTTGAGCAGCACACCTTCGTCGCCGACGAGGCGAAAGAGCACGTCCGGGGCCGCTTTCACGCGATCGGACAGGGAAACGGACATGATGGTCCTCAATCGGGAAGGTTGGTTAGCGCGCCGGCGCCGCCGTCGCGAAGCCCGCGACACGATCGAGATCGGCCAGCAGGATCGTGCGCACCTCCGGCAGCCGATCGATCACCCGAGGATAAATCAGCTTCCGCATCGGCACCAGCTCTGTCAACGCCCCGACGAAACCAAACTGACGCTCCAGGCGCTGGCGGCTGACCAGCCGGCGATTGAACGTGCCTTTGACCAGCTCGACGAATACCTCGCGCGCCGACAGCGATTCGACCGACACGTCGATCCGCCGGCAGGCATCACGAGGCGGGGCCAGCGTGTAGATCGCCTTGAGCGTCACCGGGCGCGAACACCACCGATCGCCGCCGATTGGCACAATCAGCTTGTCGGTGTCCTCGTTCATGCCGCCGCGATGCCCGGCCTGGCCGAGAAATCGCCTGGCGACGCCGCGAAACAGCTTGATCCGAGGTGGGCCCGGATAGGCGAGCACTCCCTCCGGCGATGGCCACAGGAACAGCAGGTCGTCGGTCAGCATTTCGTGCCCCGCCTCGAGAAAACACGCGGCGAGACTCGACTTGCCGAATCCATTGCTGCCGAGAAACGCGACCGCCTGGCCGTCGACGACCACCGCCGTGGCGTGCAACGGCTCGAAGCACTGCTTCACCAGCGCGAAGGACAGCGCCTGCCCAAGCATGTACACCTGGAACGATTCCAACGACGAAGCGTTGAGTTGGCGGAAAGTGATACGCCGGCCGTCGGCGGCGACGACGAACTCGCCGATCTCGTCCCACCTGACGTAAGTCGAGCCGTCGGCAAGGGACGCGTGGTGGTACCAGCCCCTGGCTTGGGCATCGGGGCCAGCACCGTGCAACTCCGCGAGCGAAGCCGCAGCCGGCGCGGTGACGCACTCGACGTCGCCGAGGCAGTAGTTCGTGTACGCGGGCAGCGCGAGCGGCGTATCGCTCGCCACGCCGATGCCGTAGACACTGTATCGATAGCGGGTCACGAGACCGGGCCCGTCCAGTGGACGAGCGGCACGTAACCGTCAGGCGTTCCACCCAGGAGCACATGATCGTTCCGGGCGAGCCAGGCATGGGCTTCTAGCGCGCCACCACCTGTCCGCCGCACGCCAATGGTGAGCGTTACCGGCGCGCCGTTCGAGTCGAGCAGCAGTTCGCCGGCCACGGCTCGAGTCAGACACGTACTCACGCGACCGAGCCGGCGGCCCACGGCTTCGATCGCCCAAACGATCGTGTCATCGGATCCGCGGACGAGAAACCGGGCGACCCGCCGGCACCGGCGAGCACACCCGCGCGTTGTCGGCAGCGACGTCGTGCGAAGCGCCGCCGCGACGGCAAGCTGGGCGACCGATGCAGCAGCGAGCAGCCACCATTCCGAGGGAGGTCGCGTGATTCTCATCTCCGGCGCGTTGCTGGACCAGCGGTCGCGTACGGTTCAGCCGTCACGCACCGATTGTAGCGCCGACGTCGCGGTTATTCGAGGCACCGTGCCAACGCGCCTTCACGGATCCGGCTCGGCGACGAGCGTCTTCCGGAAGCTCACGCCGTGCGGTAACCGCCCGACATCGAACAGCTCAGCCAGTGTCTGCCCCAGGTCGGCGAAGGTCCGCCGCGTGCCGAGATCGACGCCGTCCGCACCGACAGGCGGCCGATGGCGATCTCGGGCAACCCGTCGCCGCTGAAATCGACGACCCAGTCGTCCGACCGGCCTCGAGCGAGGCCTGGTTCATCGGCCGCTGCCTGGTCGGCAGGAAGTCGGCGTTGCCCAGCCCCTGAGGTGCTGTGAGCCCACTGCAGAAATCCTTGAGCACCTGCGGTGTCTTTCGCCGAAGCTGCACTCGTCGTAGACGTCTTCGATGTCAGCGCCGCCTCAGCGGGCGAGGAACCTGACACCGCGCTCCAGCGTATTTGACATTCAAATGGAAGCGACTACACTCCCCTGACCCTTCGACTGGAAGCATCGGGGCACAGGGCAGGCATGCTGAAAAAAGAGAAAGCGCGGTCAAAGGCCGACGTCCTCCAGGGCACGCTCGATCTGATGGTGCTGCAGACGCTGGCGACGCTCGGCGCGCAGCACGGCTACGCGATTGCGGCGCGTCTCGAGCAGGTGTCGGCCGGCGCGCTGCGCCTGAACATGGGGACGCTCTATCCCGGGCTGATGCGGCTCGAGCAGCGCGGGCTGGTGCGCGGCGAGTGGGGCGTCACCGACACGAACCGCAAGGCGCGGTTCTACGCCCTCACCGCCGCCGGACGCCGTGAGCTGAAAACCGAGCGCGCCGAATGGGACCGGATGACGGCGATCATGCGCACGCTGCTGCAGGACGAAGCGTGACGCCGGGGAGCACGTGATGGCGATGCTGCGTGAATGGATCAGCCGACTCGCCGCCACGCTGTGCCCGCGCCGCGTCGATCGCGAGCTCGAACAGGAACTGCGGGCGCACCTCGAGCTGGCCGCGGAAGACGCCGAGCGCCGCGGCCAGTCGCCGGCGGACGCGCGGCGCGCCGCGGCGCTGGATGCGGGCGGCGTCGTCCAGACGATGGAGGCGCTGCGCGAGCAGCGCGGCGTGCCGTGGCTCGAGGATCTTGTGCGCGATCTGCGCTACGGCTGCCGGATGCTGGCGAGAAATCCCGGCTTCACTGCCGTCTCGGTCGTCTCGCTGGCGATCGGCATCGGCGCCAACTGCGCCGCCTTCAGCTTTGCCGACACGCTGCTGCTCCGCCCGCTCACGGTCCCCCGCCCCGCCGAGCTCCTCACGATCGGCCAGCTGAACCCGTTCGAAGACTCGCTCGAGAGCTCGTACCGCGATTTCGTCGATATCCGCGATCGCAACCGGAGTTTCGACGGGATGACCGCGTTCGCCAAGTCGACGGCCGGTTTCGCGCCATCGGCCGATGCACCCGCGAAGCTGGCGATCGGGCTGCTCGTCACCGGCAATTTTCTTCACGTCGTCGGCGTTGAGCCGCAGCTCGGACGCGATTTCCGGGCGGAGGAAGATCAGGTGCCGTCGCGCGACGCGGTGGTCATCCTCGGCCACGAGTTCTGGACGCAGCAATTCGGCGCCGACCCGTCGATCCTCGGCCGCTCGGTGCGCCTGAACGGCGCCGATTTCACCGTCGTCGGCGTCACGCCGCCGGGATTCACCGGTGTCGATCAGTTCGTGCGTTTCCAGTTCTACGCACCGCTGATGATGTGGCCGCGCTTCACGCCGGACGAAAGTGCGCGGCCGTTCGAGGCGCGCGACTACCGCCGGCTCACGGTGATGGGACGCCTCCGAAACGGCGTCACCCAGACACAGGCACAGGCGGAGCTGACGACGATAGCCGCCGATCTCGAGCGCGCCCACCCGGACACGAACCGCAATGGACGGCTCCTCGTCCGGACCGAGCTGCAGAACCGGATCGCGCAGTCGCCGCCGGTCGCGACGCTGGCGGCGATGCTGATGGGGCTCGCCGGCGCGGTGCTGTTCGTCGCCTGCGCCAACGTCGCCGGCCTGCTTGCCAGCCGCGCGCCGATGCGGGCACGCGAGGTGGCGATGCGCCTGGCGATCGGCGCGGGACGCCGCCGCGTGGTCCGTCAGCTGATCACCGAGAGCATGTTGATCGCGTTCGCCGGCGGGCTGCTTGGCCTCGGCGTCGGCTACGCGGCGGTGAGGCTGTTCAGCCAGATTCAGATCCCGGTGGATCTGCCGATCAACACTACCTTCTCGCTCGACCGACGCGTGCTGCTGTTCAGCGTCGCCGTCGCAATCGTGAGCGCGGCGCTCTTCGGGCTGGCGCCGGCGCTGCGCGCGGGCCGCACCGACTTGACCGCCGTGATGAAGGCCAACGATGCGGCCGGCTTCGGGCGGCGCCGCCAGTGGGGACGGCGCGTGCTGGTCGGCGGGCAGGTCGCGATCGCAGTGGTGTTGCTCGTGGTCGCAACCTTCACCTATCGCGGATTCCAGAAACAGCTCTCCGGCGGTCCGGGTTTCCGGACCGATCACCTGCTGATGATGAGCGTGGCGCCGAAGCAGCTGCGCTACAGCGAGGAGCAGTCGCGGCAGTTCTTCGAGCGGCTCGCGGAGGCGGCGCGGCTGACGCCCGGTGTCACATCCGCGACGGTGACGCGCTACATGCCGATGGACGGCATCCCGCCGTCGATCACGATCGTGCCGGAAGGCTTTCAGTTCCCTCCCGGCCAGGACAGCGTCGTCCTTGCCAGCTCGGTCGTGGACGAGCACTACTTCGAAACGATCGGTCTCCCGATCCTGCAGGGCCGCGCGTTCCAGACAACCGACGCGGCCAGCGCGCAACGGGTGGCGATCGTCAACGAAGTGGTCGCCGAGCGCTACTGGCGATCGCAGGACCCGATCGGGAAGCGCTTTCGTCTCGACAACGCGCGCGGACCGTGGGTGATCGTCGTCGGTGTCGCCAGGACGAGCAAGTACACCTTCGCGATCGAGAACCCGAAGCCGTTTGTCTATCTCCCGTTCAGGCAGCAGCCGGCGGATTCGATGTTCCTGCTCGCCGAATCGGCCGGCGATCCGCTGCTGCTGGCGACGCCGTTCCGCGAGCTCGTGCACCGGCTCGACGCCAACCTTCCGATGGCCAACATCCGCACGATGGAGGAGCAGTACCGGCTGCGCAGCGTCGTCGTCCTCGACGTGATCGTGACGACGATCGGCGCGATGGGGGCGATGGGGCTCGCGCTGGCCGTCGTCGGACTCTACGGCCTGGTGGCGTACGCGGCGAGCCGCCGCACGAAGGAGATTGGCATTCGGATGGCGATCGGTGCCGACAGATCCAGCGTGCTGCGGATGGTGCTGGGGCAGGGCCTGCTGCTGATTGTCGCCGGGCTGGGCGCGGGACTGATCGTGAGCATGGGCGCAGGGCCGCTGCTCAATTCGATCTTCGCCCGCGGCATGGCCGGCGACCGCGAGACGACGCTGTTCGCGTTCGGGTTGGTGGCGTCGACGGTCCTTGTCGTGGCGATGGCCGCCGCCTACATCCCGGCGCGGCGCGCGTCGATGATCAATCCCACCGACGCGTTGCGGGCCGAGTGAGGTGAACGGAACGCAGAGACCGCGGAGATCGCAGAGACAATTTTCTCTGCGTGCTCGGCGTCCTCTGCGTTCAGGCGAGCGACGCCCCGGCATCGGCGAGCAGCTCACGCAACAGCGATCGATGGCAACGCGATTCGTTTTCGCAGTAGCAACCGACGCTGAAGCTGGCACGCTTCGAGAGCGCGGCCAGCAGCGCGATCAGCCGCTCGGCGGCCGGCGCGTTCATCTCCGAACGGTATTTCCTGGCGAACGCCGCCCAGCGCTTGTCGGTCAGCGGCTCCGATGTGGCGAACTTGAACAGCGGCGCGCTCGGCGCGAGGTCGGGCATCCAGACGTCGAAGTAGTCGAGCCGCGCGAAATCCTGCTTCTTCACGCCACGCGGCGGACGGCGCACGGTGCCAAGCCGAACGCCTTCCCCCTTCGCGCGCGGCGTGCCCAATCGAACGATGCGAATCGACATCTCATCAGTCGTCAGTCGTCAGTTCCGACTGGCATCCAGCATCTAGCAACCAGCAACTAGTCCCGGCCGTACTCCGCGTCGGTCACCTTCTCCATCCACTTCGTCTCGCCGCCGAACCCGACGTTGATTTGCACGAGCGCCTGCGACTTCGCCGCACCGTGCCAGTGGACCATGTTCGGTCCCGTGTAGTCGCTTTCGCCGACGCCGAGCTCCTTCACGGTCTGGCCGCGCTTCTGCGTGCGCATGCGCCCTTCTTCGACCATCAGGAGCTGACCTTTGTCGTGGCTGTGCCAGGCTGAGCGCGCGCCGGCCTCGAAGCTGCGCCGTGCGACCGTCAGATCTTTCCCTTCCATCGGCACCGACTTGCCGGTGAAGCGCGGATCGTCGGCGCCGGCGGGCGGCTGCTGCGCCTCACCCACCCAGTGGACGCCGACGACGAGCGCGAGCACCAGCCAGAGCAGCACCGTGACACGTTTCATCGCTCACCTCATTTCATCGGTGAATAGTCGGTCGGATCGGCAAAGACCGAGACGACCTTGCTGGTAATCGGGCCGTTGGCGGTGGTCTCCTTGGCGACCTTCTGCCACTCCGGGTCCGCGCGGAACGCATCCCACGACTTCTTCGCCGCCTCGCGGTTCTGATGTTCGAGCACGTAAATCAACGTGTTCTGCGAGTCGGGTGCGTCTTGCGGCGTCATATAGAGGACGTTCTTCATCCCATGCCGCTCGAAGATCTTGAGCGTGTGATTGCGGAAACGCGCGTTCAGGTCGCCGAGCTTGCCGTCAGGTGCGGTATAGGTGCGCAGCTCGTAGACGTGCTTCCCCTGAGCGTGGGCGACGTCGCTGCTCATGCGGAAGGAGCCGAGCGCGAAGCCGGCGACGAAAATCGTGGTCAATGCAGCCAGGCCGATCCATTTGTTGACGATCATTCGATCCTCCTTTTTTAGCCATCAGCTTTCAGCTTTCAGCTCTTAACTCGCAACTTCAGGCTGAGAGCTGACAGCTGCGTTTACTCTCATTCCGCAAGCGCGCGGCGCGGTGAATAAATCTTCGTCATCCCATTCCGCCCGTTGGTGACGGTGAAGCGGCCGTCGCGTCCGGCAGCGACACGGATGCCAAATGAGGTCGTCTCATCCTTGTTGGCGATGAACGGCTCGGCGGCGTTGGCTTCGGCGCCGGCGTCGACCGCATAGTGCAGCTGCCACAGATCCTCGAGGCCGGGCGAGTCGCGGATGATCCGCCAGGCACTCGCCATCCCGCCTTTCTTCGCGCCGTTGTTCATGATCGCGACTCGCGGCGCGACGGCGTGCACGAGCACTTTAGCTCCCGACTGATCGAGCCCGTGGTGCGTCGTCAGGTAGAGATCGACGGTGCCGACGAGGTTGTTCGGGCAGACCAGGTCGTGCTCCTTGTTCCACGTCAGATCGCCGAGGTCGAGCAGGCGGAAGCTGCCGAAGGTGAGGAGCATCCCGACCGAGCGCGCGTTCTCGGTCGGATCCGGCGGCTTCGCGGTGAAGTCGCTGCAGAGCGGGTTGGCCGCGCCCGCGCCGACGAGCGGCTTGGTGATCACATCGCCCGCGGCCGAGACGAAGCGGACGTCGATGCCCGCAATCGGCAGCGTATCGCCGGGGCGCGCGAGGATATGGCGCCCTTTCGCGCGCGTCGCGAGGTAGTCGTTGTACAGCTTCGCCGGGCGCTCGCCCTGCTCCACCGTCGGGCCGTGATCGACGAAGGTGCGGATCGGGACGCGCGCGGCCAGTGCCGGGACGCCGCCGACGTGATCGGCGTGATAGTGCGTGACGACGAGGTAGTCGATCTGCGATAGCCCGGCCTGCTTCACCGCCGCCGCGATCCGGTCGGCGTCGCGATCGTTGAAGCCGACGTAGCCCGTGTCGACCAGCAGCGACTCGCCAGAAGGCGAGGTCATCAGCGTCGCCTGGCCGCCTTCGACGTCGATGAAGTGGATGTCGAGCAGTCCGTCCCGTTGGGCCGGTGCTTGACCGGTGTTGGCACCCCGGCCAGCGGGTGCCGCCACGGCAGACAGGGCAAACAACAGCAGCAAGGCTCGCATGGTGCGCCAGTATAATCGCGCCACTATGGACCGCAGAGATTTCGTGCGTCTGGCCGGAGCAGGCCTGGCGGCGGGAGCGGCGGCCGCCGAAGTCCCGCTCGAGGCAGTCCAGGCATCGCGTTCTTCCCGCAAAGCGCTGATGAAAGTCGGCACCCAGCACGGGGACTCGGATGAGATTCTCCGGGCAATGGCCGGCTTCGGCGTGAACCACATCTGCAGCCGCCTGCCGTCGGCGAAATTCGACGGCAACTGGTCGGTCGAGTCGCTGCAACGGCTGCGCGAACGTGTCGAGTCGTTCGGCTTGACGCTCGACATCGTGCCGCTGCCGCTCAGCTCGAACGAGATCGAGACGTTCGAGAATCCCAACATCATGCTGGGCAAGAGTCCCGAGCGCGACCGCGAGCTCGACGACATCTGCCAGATGATTCGCAACACGGCGCAGGCCGGCATTCCTGGGGTGAAGTACAACCTCACCTTTCTCGGTGTCCCGCGTACCGCACCGACCAAGGGACGCGGCGGCGCCGAATACAGCACGTTCGTCTACGACCAGGCGAAGCAGGAGCCGCCGCTCACCAAGGCGGGGCCGGTCGACGCCGACGCCTACTGGGAGCGGATCACCTACTTTCTCGAGCGGGTGGTCCCGGTGGCAGAGGAACACAAGGTGAAGCTCGCGTTTCACCCGCAGGATCCGGCGATGCCGGCCGACCGCGGCTATCGCGGCGTGAAGACCGTGCTCGGATCGGTCGACGGGCTGAAGCGCTTCATCGCGATCAAGGCCAGCCCGTATCACGGCCTCAACTTCTGCCAGGGCACCGTCTCGGAGATGCTGAAGAAGCCGGGCGAGGAGATCTTCGACCTCATCCGCTACTTCGGCTCGCGCGGGAAGATCTTCAACGTGCACTTCCGCAACATCAGCGGCGGCTTCCTGAACTTCCGCGAGACGTTCATCGACGACGGCGATGTCGACATGCTGAAGGCGATGCGGGTCTACAAGGAGATCGGCTTCGACGGGATGATGATGCCGGACCACGTGCCGAAGATCGACGGCGACGCGAAGAGCTTCCAGGCCTTTGCGTATACGTTCGGCTACATCAAGGCGCTGATCGCGGCGGTGTCAGCGGAGGCGTGAGGCGACGCCCGGACGACGATCAACGCAGAACACGCTGAACTCGCAGACTTGCGGGCTCTTGCTCCTACGGGCGGCGTCCGGGTTATTCGACGCTTGGATTCAATACAGAGGACACAGAGGCTGGCAACGAGCTCGACGCGGCTGAAAGCTTGCTTTCCAGAGATACCGAGTGACCTCCGCGGTCTCTGCGGTCTCTGCGTTCCTCGTCGTGGGCGCGATCGCAGCGTGAGGGTCGCTGCCGCTAATATCCCAGCTCGAAATCGACGCGATACTTCAACGGCTCGTCGCGCAGCAGCCGCCGGTAGTTGTCGACGAAGAGCGGCGCGATGTCCTTCGGAAAGCTCAGGGCCGCCGTGTGCGACGTGATGATCAGGTTCGGCGTGCGCCAGAAGACGTGATCGGCTGGCAGCGGCTCGGTCTGGAAGACGTCGAGCACCGCGCCGGCGAGCCGCCCGTCCTGCAACGCCTCGGCTAACGCCGGCTCGTCGACGACGCCGCCGCGTCCCGGGTTGACGAAGACCGCGCGCGGCGGCAGCGCGCGGAGGAAGGTGGCGTCGACGAGATGGCGCGTCTCCTTCGTCGCCGGCATGATGCTGACCAGGTAATCGAGATCCGAGCCGAACGCCTCGCGCTGACTGTCCATCGCGCCGTGAAAGTAGCGGTCGACGTCGGCGCTTTCCTCGCTCGCGCGTGTATACCCCTTCACCGTCATGCCGAAATGCTTCGCGGTGCTCGCAATCGCGGCGCCGATCGTGCCGACGCCGAGCAGCCCGAGCTGCTTGCCGCGCAGCGAGCCGGGCGGCGTCGTGTCCCAGCGCCCTTCAGCCTGCGACGCGCGCTTGTCGAAGACGCGGCGCTCGTGCGCCAGCAGGTACGCGAACACGTACTCGGACATCAGCCCGCCGAAGACGCCGCGTGCGTTGGTCAGGATGTAGTCGCGCCGCAGCGAGGGATCGAGAAGCGGCTCGACGCCCGCCCACGTCGCCTGCGTCCAGCGCAGGCCGTCCATGGCGGGAAGGATTTGTTTCAGCAGCGAGGGCTCGCCGAAGGCGAGATCGAATTCCGCCGCCCGTGCTGTGACGTCGGCCGGATCGGTCGTGGACGTCACCGCGAGATCGGGCAGGCGCGCCGCGTCGACCAGGCGGTGATAGTCGCGCGCGTGGCGCGACAGGATCAGCAGCCTGTGCATGCGGCGCTATCTTTACACGCCGTGCCCGTATCCCGGTTCCTCCGGCGCGTGCTCGTCGTCTTTGCGGGCGTCGAACGGCGCCGGCCGCGCGGAAGCGGGCGACGCGTCGGTCCCGGCGGGACGCGGCGACGGGAAAAACGTGTGGGTCGTACTCGGTCGTTGGGCAGGCTCTTGTCTCGGGGCGTTCACGGCTCTCCTCCTGGTGTCTATCGGCAATCACGGCATAAAGCAAAAGGGCCATCACCTGCTGAGGTGATGGCCCTTTGTCGAGTTCGAGTTCGGTCGGCTCTGGCTACATCACCCCGTGGTCGTCGGCAGGTTAATGCCGACGCCGATAAGGACGAGGGACGTAAGGGCCAGGAACATGTCTGGCGCTCATTATCGACAGGAGCGCGCCGGGCTGTCAACGCCCGATCTCGTGTTTTTACGTCGAATTTCGTAAGGAAGGCATTAGTGGCCAGGAGTGCCGCCGTCAGGTGCCGAATACGAGCTGCGGCCCGGCTCAGGACCTTAGTGGACATGTTGGCCGGAAATCCGCGATTATGCGCTGCAGAGCCGGCTGTATCCGAGTCCAGAGGGGTGGCGATGACCGGGCGTCGTGTCACGGGCGTGGCGATTCTCGTCTACATCGCGCTGGCGTTGACCCACGCCCGGACGCCGTCCGCTCAATCGCAACCGGCCACTGCGACCATCGACGCCGGATTCGTCGGCGCCGCCGCCTGCGCCTCCTGCCACAAGGAGGTCCACGACACCTGGAAGGGCGCCCGCCACAGCAAGATGCTGCAGGCCGCAACCGCCGCCAGCGTCAAGGGCGACTTCTCGAAAGCGAGCGTGACGCTGCACGGCGAGCGTTTCCCGCTGCGCGCGACCGACGGCGGGTACTTCATCACCGCGTCGGTGACCGGCAAGCCGCAGGAACACCGCGTCGAGTACACGCTCGGCAGCCGCCGCATCCAGCACTACCTGACGACGATCGACAAGGGGATGATCGTCGTCCTGCCGCCGACCTGGGACGTGCAGCGCCGCGAGTGGCTGCACAACATGGACATCGTCCGGCCGGACGAAAACCACCAGCGGCCGGTGCAGCAGTGGAACAAGGACTGCGTCGGCTGCCACGTCAGCGAACAGGACAACAACTACCGTCCGGCGTCCGGCGAGTACGCAACGACGTGGCGCGACTTCGGCACCTCCTGCGAACGCTGTCACGGACCCGGCCGCGCTCACGTCGAAGCCTACCGGCGCGCGGACGGAGCGACACCCGCGGCGGCGTCGATCGTCCGCCCCACGCGCCTCGATGCGGCGACGAGCACCATGATCTGCGCGCAGTGCCACTCGCTGCGCAACGCCATCGATCCCGGCTACCAGGCGGGCAGGAACTACTACGACCACTTCATGCCGCGCCTCGAGTACGAGCCCCGGCCCGGTCTCGACGTCGCCTACTGGCCCGACGGCCGCCCGCGGCGGTTCTCGAACGATGCGATCGGCCTCTGGCAGAGCGAGTGTTTCCTGCAGGGTCGCGCGACGTGCACCAGCTGTCACAAGGATCCGCACGAGCCGGACGTCGACAAGAACCCGCAGCTGGCGGCGACCAGCAACGCGCTCTGCACCGGATGCCATCAGCCGATCGCCACGCGGCTGGAGGCGCACACGCGCCACCTCGCCACGAGCGCAGGCAGCTCGTGCGTCGAGTGCCACATGCCGAAAACCGTGATCAGCATCAAGGCGTCGATGCGCGATCACACCATCAGCCTGCCGGCGCCCGAGAACACGGTGGCGCACGGGATCCCGAACGCCTGCACCGAATGCCACACCGGCAAGAAACCGGCGTGGGCCGTCGAGACGCTGCAGGCGTGGTGGCCGAACGGCCGCCGGACCAAGCTCGTGAAGCAGGCCGATGCGTTCACCGCCGCGCGCGCGAACCGGGCCGGATCGCTCGAGCAGCTGCTGGCGCTCGCGGCCGATCCGGTCACCAGCCCGCTGATTCGCGCGAACGCCGTTGGGTATCTGCGCAACTACCCTGACGCGCGCGCCGGCTCGGCGCTGCTCGCCTCGGCGGCGTCCGCGCATCCCGCGGTCCGCGCCGTCGCGATCTCGAGCCTTGGACAACGCGCCACCGCCGTGCCCGCCGAGGATGACGCCGCGCGGCGCGCCGTGCTCGCCGCGCTCGACGATCCGCAGCGCGCCGTCCGCATCGCCGCGCTCGTCTCGCTCATCAACCTGCGCGGTCAGCCTCTCGCCGCGCCCGATCTCGCGCGCTTCCAGCGCGTCGGCCGCGAATTCGCGCGGATGGAGCGCCTCTATCGCGACGACGCCGGGTTCGAGCGCGATCTCGGCGTCGTCCACCTGCTCGCCGGCGAGCTCGACCGTGCCGCGGAATCGCTGCAGGCCGCGCTCACCCTCGAGCCGGCGCAACCAACCGCGAAATTCCTCCTCGCGGTCGCCCGCATCAACCAGCGCCGTTTCGACGACGCGCGCACGCTGCTGCAGCAGGTGCCTTCATCAGATCCTTATTTCCGCGCCGCCCAGGATCGTCTCAAGTCGCTTGCCGCACCGCCCCGGTAGCTGAAGTACCGTCCGGTAACATCCCGGCATCCGCCGGCGAAAGCTACATATGCGCAGCGATCGGGGTGTCCGTATCCGGACGGCAATTGCGGGCGATCCGCTTTGTTGTATCGAAACCGCGCACCCCTTCTTCCGAGTGCGGGAGGGCTCATTTGCCCCTTTCCTTTTACAACCGGATACATCTAGACTCCTGCCCGTCGCGCGTCAGCGCGAGCCATCGACTGTTGTAATGCGTTTTGAGGAGGCTGTATGAGATTGAGAGCGGTGTGCCTCGCGGCCCTTGCGGCGGCCGCCATCGTCCTGGCGGCGTCGCCAGGCTTCGCCCAGATCAGCCAGGGCCGTCTCGCCGGAACCGTGAGCGACGCGCAGGGAGCCGTGCTTCCGGGTGTGACTGTCACTGTGACGTCGCCCGCGCTTCAGGGACAGCGCACGGCGGTCACCGAGGGCGACGGCCGCTACCTCTTCCCCGCCCTCCCGTCGGGCACCTATCGCGTGACGTTCGAGCTTCAGGGGTTCCGCCAGAACGTGCGCGAAAACATCCAGGTCGTGCTCGGCCAGACCTTGTCGGTTGACGCCCAGCTGCAACTCGGCGGGCTGGCTGAAAACGTCGTCGTCACCGGCGCGTCGCCGGTGGTTGACGTCGCGACGACGAAGATCGGCACCAACCTGAAAGGCGAAGAGCTGATCGGCGTGCCGAACTCGACCGACGCCTGGGGCGCGTTGTCCGAGGCACCGGGCGTCCGCATGCAGGGGTTCGACGTCGGCGGCAGCCACAAGAGCCAGCAGTCGGGCTACGAAGTGTTCGGTGTCCAGAACCAGGCGCGCGTCGTCACCGACGGCGTCGATCACACCGAGGGCGTGGGCGGCACGGGGTTCTACGCGGACTACTTCGCAAACGAGGAAGTCTCGGTCAGCGCGCTCGGCGCCGACGTCGAGATGAACTCGCCCGGCGCGGCGATCGTGACGACGATCAAGAGCGGCGGCAACGCGTTCAAGGGGCTCGAGCATCTCAGCTACGAGCCGGGCAGCTTCGTCGGCAGCAACGGCGAGCCGGCCGA
>Ga0207701_10001902_pt1 | contig 21689 bp, 21 predicted proteins | sample KBSSwiSSwithPhiX_FD_184294 | JGI IMG/M metagenome (GOLD analysis project Ga0207701, IMG submission 184294) | Switchgrass rhizosphere bulk soil microbial communities from Kellogg Biological Station, Michigan, USA, with PhiX - S5 (SPAdes) (version 2) | ecosystem: Environmental > Terrestrial >... | reverse complement strand
TCCCGATTTTTGAATAGATGGAATTAAAATGTTTCCGAATTCTTTAAATGCCTCTTCTGATTCCCATACATCCGTTACGAATACACCTCCATTATTACTTTTTGCAGCTACGTGAAAAAGGAGACCTTTTGGATGATCGTTTCCGCTTGATCTAAGATCTTCCCATATTGATTCGTATTGCTCCCTTGTTCCATCAGGAAATTCGAAATGAATTGCAATCTGTTTCATACATTATATTATTTAAAGGTGAGAGAAATTGGTTTATTTTGAACTCAAATCCAGGCGTGTCATCAAAAGCTCCTGGAAGGAATTTTCTACAGTTTTTGTTGATAGTTCAATATACTTCTGCATAGAACCCGCGCCGTTCGCTGCTTCGTAACGCTCAGGAAGCGGTTTCATAAAACCTGCCTGCCTCTCCTTAAGACCATCTTTATATCTGGTAATAATAACAAACTGTGGAGGACCTGAAGCACTAGCTTCGTACACTACTATATTTTGTTTACTCGCTTCCCACATCTTCTTCAGGTAACCCAAGGCTTCAAGGGCAAGGCCGTAAGTTCCCGGTTTGATGAAAACATGATTAATAACATATTTGTCTGAGTAGTCGGTGATCCCTACTGTGCTGAATTCAGGTTTGAATTCCACAAATGAAGATGAATATTTATCTGTAAGGTAAATGGCGATAGTTTTATTCCAATGGCTCTGGTGCTCAGCGCCAAGATCGCCGCGTTTGTCGAAGGCATCCCAGTTTACCGGCCCTTCAACAATACTGAAACCACCGGCATCGGGGCCAGACATAATTTCGGCCACGCGCCATTTCCAGTCGCCTGTATGATATTTCTGTGCATGGGCAGCCAGGGCTTTTTCAAATTCCATAACCTTGTCGATTTTCGGGAATACGCGTGTAGCGTTAATAACATTTTTGTCGTCCTGGCTCATACCCATTGCAGGTATAAGTAACAGGAGAATAAATACTTTTCTCATTTTTGAATAAAATTGTTGGTGAAGTGAAGGGGTGTTTAGACAGGGGGGAAGAGGTAAAAGGTAGCTTAAATTAATTGTTCAAAATAATTTTTCCTGTTCGGAGATGAAAGCTTTTGTATCAAAAGCGTACAGTCGGAACTCGCAGTGATTTTATCAGAACATTAATAATGATCAAAGTATAAAATGGGAATACGGTTTGGTTTAAATAAATTCATATATAATTACCCACAATGATCAAAAACCTGTTTGTAGTAGCCTTCCGCAACCTGAAACGTTATCCCGGCTATAGTCTTCTCAACATATTCGGTTTGATGATCGGGATCACTTTCAGTCTATTCCTGATCTTTTACATCCGCGATGAATTGAGTTTTGATAAATACCATACAAAGTCAGACAGGATCTACAGGATCAACTCATATATCAAGGAACCCGACAAAGACATGCTGAAATGGGCTATCACTCAATTTCCATTGGCTGCAACGCTGAAAACCAAATACCCGGAAGTAGAACAGTCGGTATGTTTTGTTCCAAATTCACGAGTACTGTTCAGGAATGGTGAAATAAAATTATTTGAAGACAAGATCTTTTACACCGACAGCAACTTTTTTAAAATATTTACAACAGATATAATAGAAGGCAATCCGAATACTGCCCTCACTCAACCCAATAGTATTGTTATCACCGAATCCGTTGCGCGTAAATATTTTGGCAGTGTGAAGAATATTACCGGCAAAACGCTCATAAACGACAACAACGAAATATTCACTATAAAAGTAGTGATGAAAGATGTGCCGCGCAATTCGCATATGCTTTTCAATGTGCTTATCTCAACAAGCACTTTACCAAAAGACTTTGCAGAAAGCTGGGGGCAGTTTAATTTCTTTACCTATGTTCTTTTGAAATCAGGGGTTACTGCTGCTGCATTTGAGAAAAAGCTGGGTGTGATGTATGATGAATATATGGCTTCCATATTCTCGCAATATAATATCAAGATACACTACGGCATTCAGCGCATTACCGATATACACCTGCATTCGGAAATGAGTAATGAACCGGAAGAGACCGGCAGCATGTCGTATATCTATATTTTTTCGGCAGTAGTGTTGTTCATGTTGTTGATCGCCTGCATCAATTATATGAACCTCACCACAGCACGATCCGCACGCCGGGCAAAAGAAATAGGTATCCGCAAGGTAACCGGTTCCACTAAAACCCAGCTGATAACACAGTTCCTTGTAGAGTCGACCATGGTCACATTCATTGCGCTTATACTCAGCATTATATTAATCCTTGCATTTTTACCCAGCTTCAATCTTATTTCGGGTAAACAAATCGGTTATTCGGCGCTGTTCAGTGCCGATACCTTTATCATTTTACTGGTGATGGTGTTGCTTGTCGGATTGGTCGGCGGAAGTTATCCTGCATTTTATTTATCGCAATTGCAGCCGGTACAGGTGCTCAAAGGAAGCTTATCAAAAAGTTCAAGCAATGTGGTATTGAGAAGGGTGCTTGTAGTAACGCAGTTTACTATCGCACTGATCATGCTTGTATGTACGTGGGTGGTGGAACGTCAGCTGAATTACCTGCGTACGCGTGATCTTGGCTTTAACAGGGAGCAGGTGATATCCATGACTGCGAATACCAATAAGGATATCCGCAGTAATATCCTGGCATTTAAAAATGAATTGCATAAAGATCCAAGGATAAAATCGGTGAGCACTTCTTTTGCCGTACCCGGTAGCAATGGTGTGAATTTTAACCTGTTTACTGTTGAAACCAATAAAGGGTTTACTGATCAGGGTGTTGATTGCTATGCCGTGGATGAGAATTATTTTAATACACTGGGTATACCTATCGTGAGGGGAAGGAATTTTAATTCTCCCGCAGACACGCTGCACAGTATTGTTGTGAACGAAAAAATGGTGGAATATTTTAAATGGGATGAACCACTGGGTAAAAAGGTAAAATTCCCGGGAGATACTTCAGGGAATTATTTTGAAGTGGTTGGCGTAATTAAAAATTTCCATCAGAAATCATTGTATAATCCCATTGCGCCATTGTTATTATACTATCGCGAGAACAGTATCAGCATGCTTGCGAAGATTTCACCTGATAATATTCCGCAAACAATCGCATCGATTCAGAAAACATGGAAAGCCAAACTTCCTGATCTTGCGTTTTCCTATACTTTTCTTGATGAAGATTTCAATGCGCAATATGCTGCCGACCAGCGTCGCGGAAAAATATATGCCGCATTTTCCATGCTTACGATCCTTATAACCTGCCTTGGTTTGCTGGGGTTGATTGCATATACCACTGAACAGCGGCAAAAGGAGATCAGTATACGTAAAATTCTTGGAGCGGAGCTTTCTCAACTGGTGCCGTTGATCACAAAGAATTTTGTTTTACTGGTGGGCATTTCATGTGTTGTTGCGTTTCCTGTTGCTTACATATTCATGTATAAGTGGCTGCAGATATTTCCGTATAATTCGGGGATGTCGGTATGGCCTTTTGTTTATTCAGGGCTAACGGTGCTGATGATCACGCTGGTTACCGTGATGTTTCATACGGTAAAGGCTGCCGTTGCAAATCCTACAAAGAGCTTGAAGGCGGAGTGAGGGGTTTAATATTCTTTAATTAAAGTTTCCAGTGGGATATTTAAATGTGTATGAAGTTTTCTCACCATACTTAGGTTTAGTTTTCGATGCAGTTTGAAAATATCAGTAACCCTGCTTTTAAATCCAAGAATATCCGCAAGGTCTGAATTAGATAGACTTTGCTGTTCCATTCTATATCTGATTGCTTCTAAAGGATTAGGTACATCAATAAAATAATGTTTGTCTTCATATTGTTTAATCAGTAAAGACAATATATCTGCTTCATTGCTCCTGGGTGTACCTGCTTTGGCCTGAAAAATCTCTTCAAATCTTTTAAGTGCCGCTAAATAATCTTTTTTTGATTTAATAATTTTAAGTTCCATATCCCGATATTATTTATTTTTTGATTTGAACATTTCAACAGTTTCAGCATTTATTTTATCATAACTGGAATGTGTTCCAATGAATTTAATAAAAGCCCATCCTTTTTGATAATTCATCTCAACAATAATCCTGTAGTCGTTTTCATTTATCTTAAATATAACTCTATTGTTTGCCACGGTTCGTGCTGTATTGAAATCTTTGGTGACATCACCTGGTTTTTTCCAGTTCTTTGATAGTACATCATGGTACCATTTCTCGATGGTTTCCCTGCAATCCGGATGTTTTTCATAAAATTCAATCAGGCTACTCCTGTTATATATATTCATATCCGGTACAAATATAGCTAAAGTAACCAAAATGGTTACTAATGGGTCACATTTTATTTTTTCCTGCTGAACCAAAAATAAAATGGTACACCAATGGCGATCAGTGAAAGACCAATTGCAGCTTCGCGCGGCCGGGTGAAGATGGAATTGAATACCAGGCATATTGAAAAAAGAAAGAAGATCGCGGGTATGAACGGATAACCCCACACTTTATATGGCCTGGGCTCATCAGGAGCCTGAATTCGTAATACGATCACGCCAAGCGCTGTTGCGCCATAAAATATAAACGCTGCAAAAATGAGCATGTCCGTAAGCTGGTCGAAAGTACCTGACATCACCAGTAATGATGACCATATACCCTGCATCCATAACGAAGCAGCCGGCGCATTGCGTGAATTGATGCGTGCTGCCTTCTTAAAAAATAACCCTTCATTTGACATCGCGTAATATATCCTCGAGTTACTCACTATGCTTGCATGTAGACACCCGAAAGTGGTAACAACGATCAAAATCGAGATCGATAAAGCACCAGTATTACCCGACACTTTTCTTACTGCTTCAACTGCGGCGATTTTATTCTGTGACTGGTAAATTTCATTAATCTCGCTGACAGACAATACCGACAGGTAAGTTGCATCCACAACCAGGTAAATCGCAATGACCGCGAATACACCTATCGCAAGGCTCCAAGGAATATTTTTTTGCGGGTGCTTTACTTCACCCCCGACATATGCCACCCCATTCCACCCTTCGTATGCAAAGAAGGCCGAAAGCATGGCGGTAAGAAAAGAACTTAGATTAAATGGTGCATAGCTCTCAGTGATTTTTGATATAGATACCTGTGGATGGGTAATTCCAAGAAAAACGATAGCCGCTATGCCCGCCAGCACCAGTCCTAATATGGTTGCAGACAACTTCACACCGATCTTTATTCCCATTGTGTTAAACAATGTGAGCAGCAGGATCAGTGCAATTGCCGTTAACTTAACGTTCAATGATTGAAAAGGGTAGAAGATATTAAACAGGTTTACCTGCGACATTGACGGCCACAGTTCCGGGCCGTTGATGATCTCATGCAACGACTGTGCGAATACATATGCCAGTGAGGCGATCGTTCCTGTTTTGATGACAGTATAGCTTGCCCATCCATAGGTGAAAGCAAAAAACCTGTTGTAAATTCTTCTGTGGTAATTGAATTCGCCACCCGAAAGCGGCATCATCGCTGCCAGTTCAGCGGTGCTCAATGCACCGAAAAGTGTTATAATACCTCCCGCGATCCAGCACAATAATACCAGGATGCCGGAGTTGAGTTCTGCTGTCATCGGTGCCACTTTTTTATATACTCCCGACCCGATTATGTTTGCAATGACGAATACAATGGCAAAACGGAGACCTATTGTGCGTTTTAATTCCGGTGGCATTAAGTAAAATAATTTTTTTATTTGAGACAATCTTATTTTTATTGCGGATGTAGCATATAATGGGTAAAACAACTTTATTGAAATGAAATACTTTTCACTGGTTCTATTCTTAATTATTGGATTTAAATGTTCCGCGCAACAGGAAGCTTTATTTAATAAACGGGACCTTACAGGATGGGATACATATATTGGTCCCGAGCTTAATGACAGCGGCATTGCTATAAGCATAATACCTATTGGATTAAATAAAGATCCTTTGGATGTGTTCACAGTGATTGATATTGATGGAGAAAAAGTGATCAGGATATCCGGTGAATCATGGGGTGGCATTTCAACGGTAAAGGAATTTTCAAATTATCACCTCCGGCTGAAATACAAATGGGGACAGGCAAAGTGGGGACAGAAAAAAGATAAACCCCGCGATAGCGGCCTACTATATCATGCTGTGGGTCCTCACGGAGCAGATTATGGAGCGTGGATGCGTTCACAGGAATTCCAGATCGAAGAAGGGAATACGGGTGATTACTGGGGGGTAGCCGGCGGAGTTCAGGATATCCCGGCTTTCCAGATCAATAATAGGTATGTGTACGATCCTTCTATTGAAATGGTAACATTTAGTGCTACAAGTCCATCCGGAAGGCATTGTGTGAAGAAGGGAATGTTTGAAATCAATGAAGGGTGGAATACGCTGGATCTTTATTGTTTTAAGGATACTAGTGTGCATGTAGTGAATGGGAATACTGTGATGGTTTTATATAATTCACGTCAGCAGGATGAAGATCGGTTTGCACCATTGGTGAAGGGGAAGATTCAGATTCAGAGTGAGGGAGCAGAGGTTTTTTATAAGGATATTTTTGTTGAAAGTATTAAGGGAATACCTGGAAATGTTTTAAAATGATTTACGCATCCCGCTGGTCCATTACTAAAAATTCACTCCGGCAATAATTGCAAACGCATTATTTAAGCGGTCGGGAGTAGCATGCAGATAATAATCCAATAAAAACTGCGACTGCAGAAAAAACTTACTGATCGAATAGTCTACTCGTAACATGGCAGATGCGGATTGTATATCAAACCCGCTTTTTGCTTTCAGGTTCTGGTTGACCGGAAGGAAATTATTTAATCTTTTGGAGTTGCTTGAGAAAGAAGTGTTCAATCCAAAATTCTGCGTGCCTGCGGATAAAGCGATAACTGGAGTAATAGAAAAAAGGTCGCCAGAAGACAAGACATCTATAAAATAAAAATCTTTCCTGAGCGTCGTTAACAAGGAAAGATCCCTTATTGATTCTTTATTAGCTATAGTTATTACCCTCGGATCGCGGAATCTGCGCAAAAGCAAAACCTCTGACTTGTGTTTTTCATATTCTGTTCTGCTTCCCCATCCGTATGCTATTGACACAGCGGGCTTTAAAAATGCTCTTTTGTAGGAGAAGTATCCGGAAAGCTCATTAGAGACAGGTGTTGTGTAAAATGAGAGGTTATCTTTAGTGAAAAATTTTGTGTAAGCTATTCCGGCATTCCATTTTCCTCTTTTGATATAATCGTAAGAAGGTGTAGCAGAAGCCTGGTAAAAATTAAGCTTGTTTTCTGGAACAGCATATCCTATTGCTGAAATGCCGAGCCCAGTTTTATGATAAAAGCTAACAGCCGGAGAAAACATCATTTTCTTTTCCCTGTTGAAACTTTCTGTTGAAAAATTCTTGAAATTAAAGAAGCCTGTGCCTATGCCAATGCCGGCGCTGAAGTAATTTTTTTTCGGTATTATTTCATCGAGAATATCATCCACCTCATTCATAATTGAATCCAGGAAGGCTATAGAGTCCTTCCCGGATTCATTCTGAGCAAAAACAGCGTACGAATTAAAAAGAAATATGATTAAAAGGACCTTCTTCATATATGCGTCCGGCGTTTACCTTTCATGTTACCAGTGCAGGTGGAATGTTTATCCATTCTCCAGCACCAGGTGCCATTTCCGTTTCCATAAAAAGGTAAGAATCCCGTGTAATAGAACGTTCCACCCTGAGAATTAGTGCCTTTAAGGATGATTTCCATGGATGGGGTACGCGAGGTATAGAGTATGATTAAAAACGGGAAAAAAGTTGCTATCGCTGGTTGGGCCGTAATCCTTGTTTTAACTGTCTTCTTTCAGACAATTCTTTCTGAACATAGTTTCCAAAATCTTTTTCTGATCTGAAAAATGTGTTCACTTTATCAGGGTTCAGGGCCCTGGAAAACTCGGTATTGTATTTTTTACGGATACGGAGATACTTCTCTTCAGTGTCTAGTTCTGATCCATTGTTCCGTCTCTGATCGCGGCGAACTTCACGCATTTCGTTCGCATAATTATTGTAGATCGGCCAGAAGCGCTGCGCCTCGTCAGGTGACAGATTCAGTTTTTTAGTGATGTATGCGATCTTCAATGCTTCGATCCTGCTGCCATCAGTTTCCTGCGCAAGGTTGTTCTGTTGGGAAAAAAGAGAAAGGGTACAGATTAAAAATAATATTGTTAGTAAATGCTTCATCTTAATTAAATTTTTCCTTTACGGAATTCTGGTCGATGAACTTTTCCAGTTCCTGATCAGAAATATCCGCAAGCATTAGTTTCACGTCATCTTCACCTATATCTTCGAGGTTAGTACTATCGTATGTTGTAAGTATTGTGCTGTTTTCAATGAAAGCAGCCAATTCATTATCACTAAGTTCACCAACCTTGTTTTTCAATTCTTTCTGCACTTCAGTATCTGTTTTAGTAGCATACTGATTTATAGCAGGTTCACGCAGGAACAGCCAGGCAGCGAAGCTGATCACTCCAATAACTACTGCAGCTGCGGCCATCCTGAAGGTTTTCTGAGGCTGAAACATTTTTACCACACGTGCCGGTTTCCGTTCCACTACTGTTTTTGCCCCATGAATTTCGGGCATAAGGGTATCGAAATAGTCTTCTGGCGTGCTGAAAGGCATCTGTTTGCTTAATCCGCTGAGAAAAGGAGAGATGATCTCCAGTTCTTCCTGTGCAGAACCGGCGTTTTCGAGTCTGATCCTCAGTAGGATACGCTCCGCAAGGTCTTCAAAATAGCCCGCAGGAACCCTGTAAGGGTGCTGAAGATCAATGCCCTCCAGTGAAGGAGCAGCATCATTCAGCTCGTCGGTTATTTCCTTTCTGCGGTTCATATACTTTAGATACTTTTTAACTTTTAAGGTTTAATGATTCAATATAAAATCTTCGATTTTTTTCGCGGCATGATGATAAGATGCTTTTAAAGCGCCTTCTGAAGTCTCCAGGATCTGGCTTATTTCGCTATAAGGCATTTCATCATAATACCTGAGGTTGAACACCAAACGTTGCTTTTCGGGCAGCTGCTGTATGGCCAGCTGCAGCTTCCATTCAAGTTTAGCCGCATCAAAGTACCTATCTGCCTTAATAGTGTTGCTTAGTCCTTCTTCCACGTCCCCAAAGGGTATTGCAGCCTTTTTCTTTTTCTGCTCGATAAAGCTCAGGCTTTCGTTGGTAGCAATTTTATACAACCAGGTATAAAGCCTGGCGTCTTCCCTGAAATTACCAAGACCGTTCCATACCTTGATAAATACGTTTTGCAGTACATCATTGGTGTCATCATGGTCCACCACCATTCGCCTGATGTGCCAGTATAATTTTTCCTGGTATTTTTTAATGATTGATGTAAATCCCGATTCCTTGGTTCCTTCCGTTCGGAATTGCATCAGCAATAGTTCATCTGCCTGTTCCAGGGACATATGTGGATTTAGTTTCCGCAATATTAGGCCAATATCTCCGTTTGCCCGAGCAGTTAAAATTACTCATCCTTCTTCTTTATACATTAATATTCTTGCGGTAACCAACAACTGGCCCGTGTGGCGCATCGTGTGTTCAGCAGCGTGAAATAATAATCCTGAAACAGTGGAGGGAAGCTTTTTCCTGCCCACAGTTCTTACTTCTGTTATTGTATCGGGGAGCACGGTCTTAAGAAATGAAATTGATGCAATGACCCTGTTTGAAAGGTTTTCAAGCAGGCGCTCTTTTGTTATTGAAGGATCTTCCAATCCTTCTTCCGAAAGATATTTTAATTGTACATGGCTGATCTCCTTTTCCTGAGCATAAGAAAATAAACGGTCGAGCACACCAGGTATGTGCTGCAGGTGAAATGCTACAGATGCTACACCTGCCGGCTGTTCCCATAATTTACTTTGCGGGAAATCCTTCATGATCAAAGCGATTTCTTCGTGGGCCTGGATAAGTGCATGAGCAACAGGTTGTAATTGTGCCGGCACTCCATCAACAGGACCTCTTAACCAGGCTTCCGGTATTTTGTCCATGGCATATGTATTGCAACTACGAATATCTATAATTGTCTAAATATGAAAACATTTGGTATTATCCTGATTGTAGTTGGCATTGCAATGATTTTGTTCAGAGGATTTTCTGTTGTAACAGAAAAAAAGGTTGTGGATGTTGGGCCGCTTGAAGTTAATAAGAAAGAGAATAAGTGGATTGGATGGCCTACTTATGCCGGGGCAGCTGTTGCGATTGTTGGGGTTGTCATGGTGATGGGGGATAAAAAAAGAGCCTAGGCTTTTTATATATTGCAAATGCCTTAGGCACCCCCGGCGCTTCGCGCCACTCTTTTTAAAGATTTCTTTTCTTTAGTTCATTCACAGCATGATCAACCGCACGTGCGGTCATCGCCATGTACAACAAAGAAGGACTCTGATTGCCTGTGCTTGCCATCGCCGCTCCATCCGTAACAAAAACATTTTTACATTGATGCAGCTGGTTCCATTCATTCAGCATTGAACGTTTTGGATCTTTGCCCATACGGCAACCGCCCATTTCGTGAATATCAAGACCAGGTGCCTGGTGATTGTCGGAACTACTTAAATTTTTTACACCGCCGGTTTCAAGCATGTCTTCCGCCTGTTGTAAAAAGTCTTTGATCATTTTCTCATCATTGTCATCATACCCTACTGAAGTAATGAGCAAAGGAATTCCCCATTGGTCTTTTTTATCGGTGCTTAACCGTACATGATTCTGTTCTTTCATTAAAGTTTCTCCCTGCATATACATGTATGCTCCCCATATTCCCGGCTCACTCAATTCTTTTTTAAATTCTGCACCAATTGTTTCTTCGAGCATCGATCCATCACTTCTCATGCGGTATGCACCCATGAACGAAGTAAATCCTCCTACATAATCCATTTCATGCTTTTTAAGATTGCGGTAGTTGGCAACGATCGGTTCAGTTGGATTTCTTCCATAAATATATTTCTCCTGCATGCCATCCATTGTTCCGTTTACCGACGCCCTGTAATTGTGAAATGCAACATATTTTCCGAGTGTTCCACTGTCATTTCCCAAACCATTGGGAAAGCGCTTCGAAACAGAATTCAGCAACACAAGATTTGAATTCAATGCAGAAGCATTTACAAAAATTATTTTCGAAAAATAATCTACAGATTCTTTTGTATTGGTATCTATTATGCGTACGCCAACAGCACGTTCCTTATTTTCATCATAAATTATGGAATGTACCACAGAGAATGGCCTTACTGTAAGGTTACCTGTTCTCTTTGCCCAGGGCAGTGTTGATGAAACAGAACTGAAATAACCACCAAAAGGGCAGCCTCTCATACACCTGTTCCTTGCCTGGCACTTGCTTCGGCCCTGTTGTATATGAATGTCTTTGGGTTCTGTGAGATGTGCCCATCTTGCATGTACTATATGCCGGTCGGGATATTTCTTTGCGACTTTCTCCTGTATGGCTGACTCAGCGCAATTGAAATCGAATGGAGGCAGGTATTCACCATCGGGCATCGATTCAAGGCCATCGCGAGTTCCGCAAACACCTATAAATTTTTCAACGTGAGAATACCAGGGCGCAATTTCTTTATAGCCTATCGGCCATCCGTCACCATAACCATATCGTACAGGTGCAGTGAATTCATATTCACTCCAGCGTTGGCATGCACGTCCCCACGTTAATGATTTACCGCCCACCTGGTAACCGCGTATCCAGTCGAATGGTTTTTCCTGGATATAAGGATGATCAGCATCTTTAATAAAAAAATGAGCGGTATCATCCCCAAAGCCGGAAGCTTTCGATATTAATGGATTCTCCTGTAAAAACTGTTTCGACATCTGGCCGCGGTGCTTAAATTCCCATGGAGCTTTTGTTGCGGTTGGATAATCTTTATTGTGCTCAACATTCCGTCCGCGTTCGAGCACGAGTGTTTTCATTCCTTTATCGCACAATTCTTTTGCAGCCCATCCGCCGCTGATTCCAGATCCTATTACTATCGCGTCGAAGGTATTCTGCTGCTGTGCTTTTGCATTAACATGTAAAGTGTCGCCTGGCATATAATTATTTATGTAAGTTATCGTAATGGAGAGCTGCTGCTCCGAGAATTCCACTATTTTCCAACTCCGAAACTTCAATTTTTAAATTGTCGATCGTTCTTTTGTATGCGAATGTTTTCAGTCTTTCCCACATGCCATTTTCAAAAAATGGCAATGCATGCCTTACTGATCCTCCTAAAATTATTTTATCAACTTCGAGTGCGTACAATATTGTTTTGATAGCGTTGCCTAAATGGCCGCCAAGCTCTTCATACATTTTCAATGCAGAGGGATCACCTGACCTGGCTTTTTCAAAAATCACTTCTCCATCAACATCATACACATTTTTAAAAAATTGACCGCTCGCGTAATATTCAATGTAGTGATCAAGGTAATCTATCATGCCGAATTCTCCTGCACCGCAGGTTTTTCCTGAATATAATTTTCCTTTTAAAATAATTCCTGAGCCAAGCCCTGTACCGATGGTGAGGCCTACCATTGAATCGCCTTCAACGCCTTTCCCGAAATAATATTCGCCCACAGCAAAGCAGTTCGCATCATTGTTTATCAATACTGGGATACGGAATCGTTCTTCCATCAGTTGTTTGAGTGGAAGTTCGGTCCATGAAGGAATATTCAGCACATCGAATACAATGCCACGATCTTCATCAACCAGCCCCGGCACGCCTATTCCGATCGCGGTTACCGAATCATTGATGAGTCTTTCTGTTAAGTTAAAAAGCTGCTGAATAATTTCTTCTGCCGTTTCCTTAGCATTAATTCGTTCTGAAGTAATGTTGGTTAATTCCTTTCCATTCACCAGTCCACCCCGGATATTCGTACCGCCAAGGTCTATGCCTATTGTATTGGTATATTTCATTTAGCAGGGTTAAGCCACAGGTCGATCGGCTTTTTTACATCAGCTTTAAAAGGGAGCATTATTTTTTTGCCCTGGCCTGCAGAAGCGTATGCGGCGTATAATATTTCGAGTACAACACGGCCATCTTCGCCTGTTACCAATGGTTCTTTGTTGTTTCTTACGCAATCAACAAAATGCTGCAATTCGTGCGGGTATCCCTGGTTGAACGCTTCTTCGAAAACGGTGAAGCTCCAGCCTACTGTTGTATCTGCTTTTTCCATTGCATAGCCGTAACCATGCTTGCTGTAAGATATGGCTGAGTTGCCCATAAAAAGATCCGCATAGATAACACCACCTGTTCCATGCACCTCGCTTCTATCGTCCATTCCTCCATGCTTTGCCCAGCTGTTCTCTGCAACTGCGGTAACACCATTTTCAAATTCAATTATTACGATCGAGTTGTCTTCACCTTTCGTGCGTTCTTTATGGTAAACAGTGCTCATGCTGGCGTAAACACTTTTTGCTTTTGCATTGCCCAGCATCCATCTGAACCATTCCATCGCATGACAACCCATGTCCATCAAAACGCCTCCTCCTGCGAGGTTCACATCGTAAAACCAATCTGTATGCGGACCGGAATGTTTTTCAGATTGCTTCAGCATGTATACTTCTCCTACGGCACCTTCCTTTACCAGGTGGCGTACGCGTTCGTATTTGGGAGCGAAGCAAAGTTCTTCAGCGTACATCAGTTTAACACCTGCTTTTTTGCAGGCATCGATCATGGCATCCGCTTCTTCGAGCGTTACAGCAAGTGGTTTTTCAATAATGATATGCTTGCCTGCCTTAGCGGCTTTAATGCAGGCATCGGCATGAAGAAAGTTGGGAAGACAGATATCAATTATTTCACTTCCCGATTCATTGATGAGCGCATCAACATCGGTGTACCATTTTCCAATGTGGTGTTTCGCAGCAAAATCCTTTGCTTTTTCTGCATTACGTGCGTAAACGGCTACCACCTCTGCTTCAGGGATGAAACGGTGATAACATTCCAAATGTATGTCTGAAATAAATCCTGCCCCGAGTATGGCAACCTTTGTGCGCTGCATGATGAAAAATGATTTAGGCGTAAAATTTAGTTATTTTTCACTCAAGTCTTCGATAAATGCCCTTCCTTTTTCAACATCGGCGGTTATTTTTTTGGAGTCAAATTCTTTTTCTGTGGTGAATTTTTTGAGATGGTCGTTTAATTTGTTCCAGCTATCTTTTTTTGAAACCTGCTGGCGAAGGATCCTGATCTTTTCAAAGTCAACAATTCCTTCGCGCAACTTTTCGTACCTGATGCAACTATTGCCACCCGGATATACCATAAAGCAATCCCCTGCGGCCCAGGTGCCGTGCCTTGCGTCGCGTGTAGGATCTTCCGGCCAGGCATCATACGCCCATCTTAAAAATCCATCGTAGCCATAGGCGGCAGCATACCAACTCAGCCACCTGCCTTCAATGGGAGGTGAGAACAAAAAGTTATTCGGATAGGGTGGATTGCAACACACATAAAAAGTTGATGAGGCTCCGCGTTTGCTTCGTTGTAATTGTTGTTCCACAGTGGGCTCCTTGCCATACAGAAATGAATAATCATTTAATAATGTGTCAAGTTCCTCGTGCCAGTCGCCGGCATAGGTTATTCTCCATTCCGGTGAATGACCTTTCACGAATTTTATTGCGGCAAGCGTTTGCTCCATGGCATTTTCATTGATGCCAATGTAGGTGATCTTCATCCATCCTTTTTTCTCCAGGTGTTTTTTAAGGTCTGTGAGAAAGGCGTTCCAGTTGGTTTTAAAGGCATCGCTTGATGGCACCCATTGCTCTGTTACATAATTGCCGGTTTCTTCAGACATATACCTGAACCGCTCTGCCCAGGGCAAAGGACTGTATATGGTAATCGCCTTGTTGATGCCGAACTTCATGCATAATTCAACGTATTCATCAAATATTTTATAGTCGAATTTCCAGTTGCCGTTCTTCTGCTTTATCCATTCTATCATCCCTCCTTCTATCATAAACGAATTGTCTGCCCATGGCGAATGCACCGCATATGTAGTGATGTATTTACCGCCTGCATCTGCGTACATTTTTAAATGTTCTTTGAGCAGCGCTTTATGCTGTTCAGACCAGGGAGTTACATGATTATACCAGGCAACTGCCCATGGGTTCTGCCATAGATCGAGCCTGTAAGACCATGCAGACGGTGGAGGCAATGTTTTATCCTGCACCTTAACAGAAACATTCAGCGATTGCTTATTTTTTTCACTGATCACATCAATGCTTCCTTTATATATACCTGCAACGGCATCCGATGGCACATTAATGCTAACCCAAACAGGTCTTGAACTTTTACCCGGCAGATCAAATCTTTCCAATGCTTCGAACCTGTCGGGCATCAGGTAACCATTGTTATACGGTGATGCACCGCAAACAGCCTCCTTCGATCCATATGGATAATTCGCCAGCACATATCTCACGAGGTTTACCGTAATATTTTTCGAGTCGATCTTATTTCCTTTCTCATTGGTGAGATCGTTCAGTTTCAATCGCACCTGCAACAGGGTATCAGGGCTCCAGATAATCACCTGGGCGTTAAGGCGCTCACCTTTCCAGCCGGTGATCTTAATAGCGTCGGAAATATTCGATGCAGGTACCTCTCTCCTGAAATACAATTCATCTGTAGATCCGAAAGCAGCGTGCAAACCGGCGGATTCTTTCGTCCAGGCCTGTTCGTCCGATGGTACATCGAATGTGAGTTCGTCGAGGTGATGGGGTAGTGTTATTGGCAGTTTTGAAGAATCTATTTCAGAGGATTGTGCAAACGATTGATTTGAAATAAACACACCTATCAGGGCAGCAACAAAAATCTTTTTCATTTTGCAAGCATTATTGAGGCGGCAATTTACCTAATTTCAACGCATGCAGAAGCAGCCGACCATTAAAGAAATTGCCAGGAAACTGAATATTTCCATTTCAACAGTATCGCGCGCCCTCCATGATCATCCCAGTATCGGGTTACGAACAAAAATGCGTGTAAAGGAACTTGCGCGGGAGCTGGAATATGAACCGAACCAAACAGCAATTTTCTTTCAGCAGGGGAGAACCTTTACTATCGGAGTGATCTTGCCACAACTGTCGGAAGCATTTTTTTCAGCAGCGATCAGCGGCATTGAAGACGCAGCAAATAAAAAAAATTATACAGTGCTGCTGGGTCAGTCTCACGACAGTGAAGAGCGTGAAAAACAGATCGTTGAAACAATGAAGAAGCACCGGGTAGACGGATTGCTGATCTCCATGTCAAAGAATACAGAGAACTACGATCATTTCATCAACCTTAAAAAATACGGCATACCGGTTGTGTTTTTCGACAGGATCCCGAAAATGGAAGGTATCCATTATGTTGCCTGCAATATGGAATCGGGAACAGTGCAGGCAGTAAGTTTCTTATTGGAAAAAGGGCACAGAATAATCGGCATGATCAACGGACCGGAAAAACTTCCTGCCAGTATCGACAGGCTGGATGGTTATATTAAAGCACTAAAAAAACACCGTCTCAAATACGATCCCAATCTTATCATTTCCTCTGACCTTACGAAGGAAGGTATAGAAGAGGCTATGCGTAACCTGTTGACACAGCGAAGGAAACCCACGGCAATAGTAGTGTTCAACGACTATGTTGTGCTGGACGCCATTCAGTATGCGCGTAAAATGAAACTGAAGATAAATAAAGACATCACTTTTGTTAGTTACGCCAACCTGCCGCTGAGTCACTACACAGCATATCCGCCGCTTGCCTCAGTTGAGCAGTTTCCATATGTGCAGGGACAAAAGGCAACAGAGACCCTGCTTGAGGTACTCGACAGAAAAAAAGATGAGCAGGAAAGTAATACTTATTACAGGATCATACTTGAGTCGCAGCTGATTGTGAATGAAAAATGATGACAAAATTCCCTAACTTTTCATAAATATTTTTGAACATGTACAGAATGCTGTCATATTTATTCCTGCCGTTATTATTTTGCTGTTTTACCGCGACCGCATCGCCACTGAATGAGCATAAAACCCTTGAAATAGGCTCCGCCGCACCCGATTTTAAATTGTTGGGCGTTGACGGTAAAATGTATAGTCTCGCCAACTTTAAAAGTGCAAAAGTGCTGGTGATTATTTTTACCTGTAACCATTGCCCCACTTCACAGGCATATGAGGATAGAATAAAAAAGATCGTCACGGATTACAAAGATAAAGGCGTTCAGGTAGTTGCGATATCTCCTAATTCTACTGAAGGGTTAAGTCTTTCAGAATTAGGATATACAGATGTTTCCGACACTTATGAAGAAATGAAATACCGGGCAAAGGATAAGGAATTTAATTTTCCCTATTTATTCGATGGAGAAACTCAAGCCACTTCAGAGAAGTACGGACCTGTAGCCACACCGCACGTGTTTATATTCGATAAAGAAAGAAAGTTAAAATACCAGGGACGTATTGATGATGTGGAGAAACCAACCAAAACTCCCAATACACATGATACCCGCGCCGCAATTGATGATTTGCTGGCAAACAGGGATGTTGCTGTTAAAACAACAAAGGTTTTCGGATGTTCAACAAAATGGAAAGACAAAAGTGAATGGGTAAAAAAGACTGCTGAGGAATGGGCGAAAAGACCTGTACCTCTCGAAACAATAGATGAAGCCGGAATAAGGGATTTGCTTGATAATAATTCTGGAAAAGTACGGCTCATCAATATATGGGCAACCTGGTGCGGTCCCTGTGTTACTGAATTTCCTGAATTTGTGATCATCAACAGGATGTATAATGCAAGGGATTTTGAATTCATTACCATCAGTGCCGACGAACCATCAAAAAAAGAAAAGGTGCATGAATTTCTTAAGGAGAAACAGGCAGCGAACAAGAACTACATCTTTACGGGTGATAATAAATATAAACTTATTGAAGCAGTTGATCCCAATTGGCAGGGCGCTCTTCCATATACAGTACTTGTTGAGCCAGGTGGTAAAATTGTTTATGCCAAACAAAGTACTATCGATCCGCTGCTGATGAAAAAAACAATTGTAGAGAACCATTATATCGGAAGGGTTTATTAATAATGCCGAATACCTATTTCCGTTTCAGGCAGTTTACTGTTCACCAGGACAGAACGGCTATGAAAGTTTGTACCGATGCGTGTTTGTTCGGAGCATGGATAGTATCTGAAACCGGCAATGAAAAAATTGAAAGAGTGCTGGACATCGGCGCGGGTACTGGTTTACTTTCTTTGATGATAGCCCAGCAAACCGGTGCGCTGATCGATGCAGTGGAGATAGAAGAAAATGCATATGCACAGGCTTCGGAAAATTTTGAGGCGTCGCCCTGGAATGACAGGCTGAAAGTGCATTGTACTTCGGTTCAGCAGTTTGATCCTCCTTATCAATTCGATCTTATTCTCAGCAATCCGCCTTTTTATGAAAATGATCTTCGTTCGCCTGATAAGCAAAAAAATCTGGCAATGCATAGTACCCAGCTTGGCTTGGATGAATTATTCAGTGCTGTGAAACGGTTGCTTGCGCCCGGAGGAAAGTTGGGGATGCTGATTCCATATTTTAGGGTTGAAGAGATAGAAAGAAAAATAAGTGAAAGCAAGCTGTTTATTATTAAAAAGGTAGCAGTGAAACAAACGGAACACCATTCGCCGTTCAGGTGTATGTATTTATTAAGTGATGTTTTTTTTGCTTTTAGTGAAAGAAAAATAACAGTAAAGGATGAGGAATTTAGTATGCTCCTAAAAAATTATTACCTGTAACATTTAATACATTTGAAAAAACATATTTATGAAAATACTGTTGCTCGCAGCCATATCGTCGTTAGGTTTATTTTCTTCGTGCGGGGAGAATAATAGTCCAGGAGGCGAAACTAAAGAAGATTCAACTAACGCAAATGCTATGAAAGAAGATTCAACCCAATCAAAGACACGCATAGAGATACTTGATACCGAAGGAGCAGATCTTATTGATTCTACTGCCGTGGTTGAAAACCTTGCCGGTGGTTTCAGTTGGACAGAGGGTCCGTTATATGTTGCAGACGGTGATTATGTATTGTTCTCCGATATACCGGCAAACAGTGTAATGAAATGGAAGGAAGGGCAGGGAATAACAACTTATCTGCATCCATCAGGATATACCGGTGAACCGGAAAAAGGTCCAAAGAACGAGCCCGGCTCTAATGGATTGATCCTTGATAAAAATGGTAAGCTGGTACTTTGCCAGCATGGCGACAGAAGAATTGCGCGATTGAAGAGTTCATTAAGTGATCCGAAACCAGAATATGAAACAGTTGCGGATAAGTACAATGGAAAAAGATTCAACAGTCCGAATGATGCAGTGTATCATCCGAACGGAAATTTATATCTTACTGACCCTCCATATGGACTGCAGGATGGTGAGAAAGATTCTGCGAGGGAACTCGACATACAGGGTGTTTACCTGGTAAGGCCAAATGGTAAGGTAGAGCTGGTGACCAGTGAATTTAAATGGCCGAATGGAATTGCGCTTACTCCTGATGGTAAGGCATTGCTTGTGGGTCATTCGGATTCAGAAAACAGAGTGTGGATGAAGTATGATTTAAATAACCAGGGACTTATTGCGAAAAAATCAGTTTTTTATAAAATTGGACCTGAAGAGAAGGCAGAGGGTGCCCCGGATGGAATGAAGATCAGCAAGAAAGGTTATCTGTATGCTTCAGGACCTGGTGGAGTGTGGATCATTAATCCTTCAGGTAAACCTGTAGCAAGGATATATACAGGGCAGGCAACTTCAAATACAGCTTTATCTGCTGATGAGAAGATGTTATATATTACCTGTGATGATTTTTTTTACAGGGTGAAGTTGAAATAAATGTAATTCGGGATTTAGCAGGGTATTACAGTAAAAATCACTTCAGCACCTCACCGTCCACCACCGTGATCCTTACAGAATCGGTGCTCCATTCGGCGCGGTCGTCAATTACACGTAACTGGTAAGTATACACGCCTGGATATTTCAATCCTTTTACTACAGGGTGAGGAGAAATTTCGTGCGCGATATAATCGTAAGAGGGACCTGAAACTTTTTGCCATACATACCTTACTATTTTGCCGTCGGGGTCTTTTGATGCTGTTCCATCGAGGATCACTTCATCATCAGAAGTAGAAATAGTTATGTCGGCACCGGCTTTTGCAACAGGCTTGATATTGGGTTTATTATTTCGGTTCTGTGCCAGCATCCATTCGTAAATATTGGGGTTGAAATAGATGTACCCTGTGTCATAAGCCCGGTATACCCACACATAGTGGCCACCATTGTCATAAATGATCATGTTAGGATGAATGGTTGCCCCGCAATCATTGATGCTTTTAACAGCGTTGATCGTGCAATATGGACTTGCCTTGTCATCATCCCATGCGTGTATAGCCAATACAGGGAGATTTGAATTGGCAATATTGCAGCCATTCATCATGAAGCATGGTGAAACGACGGGAGCAATCCCTGCAAGTTGCCTGGCCCTCCGGATAGAAGAAGCTGGATATACCCATGATCCGCCGCCTCCCAGGCTTAAGCCGGTTAACAATATCCTGTTGGTATCTATGCGAAGGCTGTCCTTTGCATACCTGATCATTGAATCGATATAATAATTTTCCCAGGTTCCGTAACGCGAATATAACTGGGGGTATAACACCACAAAGCCTTCTGTTTTGCCGTTCCAGGTAAACTGCATGTCGTGCCCCTGGTTGATGTATTTCGGAATGCCGCAGCAATTTATTTTTTTGAGATCTTCAGGCGAGCCGGTACCTTTTTCTCCTATACCATGTAAAAAGATAATAAGAGGGTGTTTCAATTGTGTGTTGCTGTTATACCCGGGAGGAAGGTATTGGTAAAAACCTATGGTTCCACGGGGGCCATTCATGCTCCTGGTGGTACGCTGGGCAAAAGTAATAACCGGTATTATAAAAAGAAGGACGGCTAAGGTTGTCTTCATCAACTTCATATTCTGGAAGCCGAAAGTATAATGAAAACGGGGATATTTAAAGGGCGTTACCGGCTTTTGCATTAAAAAACAGGTAACACCCTCCTGAAAGATCAACTTCTTCTTTTCTTAGCGCCTTTCTTTGCTGATTTTTTTGCACCCGCTCTTTTTGCTGGCCTTCCTGTCCTTTTCTTAGCGCCTTTCTTTGCTACTGATCTCTTTGCTCCTTTTTTTGCCCCTCTTTTTGCTGCCGATTTCTTTGCTCCTTTTTTAGGAGGGGGAACTTTTGCACCTTCTTCACGGGCTTCAGACAATCCGATAGCAATCGCCTGTTTACGGTTTTTTACAGTTTTTCCACTTCGACCCGATTTCAGCTTTCCACGTTTCATTTCATGCATGGATCGTTCTACCTTTTTCTGCGAACGCTTTGAATACTTAGCCATGAGATATTTTTTTTTGATGACACAGAAAAAGTTATGCCGCAGGTATGAATTGAAGGCGAAGATGAAAAGCTGAAGCTTAATTTCTGAAAATGAAATATAACCCGATGGTCAGCGCGAGTACAACAATAATTAGTGTCCACAGTATTTTTTTCCCACGTGCGAGTGCCTTTAACTCTGCGTCGTGCTTAATAACAGGTGGAAGGAGTTTCGTGGAAAGATTCACTAAAAAGGGTACAATAAATAAATCATCGAGATAACCAGCAAATGGAATGATGTCGGGAATTAT
>Ga0207701_10001901_pt1 | contig 21693 bp, 12 predicted proteins | sample KBSSwiSSwithPhiX_FD_184294 | JGI IMG/M metagenome (GOLD analysis project Ga0207701, IMG submission 184294) | Switchgrass rhizosphere bulk soil microbial communities from Kellogg Biological Station, Michigan, USA, with PhiX - S5 (SPAdes) (version 2) | ecosystem: Environmental > Terrestrial >... | reverse complement strand
TCGGTGCCGACGTCCAGCGTGTCCGCCGCGCCCAGCGGCGGCGGATTGGTGCGCGCCTCCGCGTCGGCGCTACGCGCCGCCGTCAACGCCAGCGCCGCCTCCTCGTAGCCCAGCGGCGCCTCGCCGCGCGCATCCCGCCGCACGGCATCCAGCGGCAACCAGAACACCTCGTTCGGATCGGCGAGCACGCCGCTTTGCCACATGCGTTCGCCCTCGCGCAACAGCGCCCGCCGCACGTGCGCTTGCAGTCGCGCGTACAGCGCGTCGTCGTCTTCGGCGACGGCGGCCGCCCGCCGCGCGACGGACAGCCGCGGCTCCCATTCGGCCTGCGCCTCCTCGGACAGCCGGGCCCGCACCGCGTCCGAGGCCTCGCGCCAGGAGCGATCGTCGATCGGGGCGCCCACGTTGGTACCGCGCATCAGCCGTTCCAGCGACGACGAACGCTCGCGCCAGGTCGGCGCGGCGACGTCCCAGCGGGGCGCCTCGTCGCCGAACTCCTCCAGGTACGACTCCAGCGCTGCCGCGCGCAGCTTCGGATCGACCGCCTCGGCCAGCGCCCGCGCGCGCCGCGCGCGCTCGGTGGCGGCCGACGACACGCCCGACAGCAGCTTGGGCAGCAGCGGCGCCGGATCGAAGCCGTTGCGGCGGAGGAACGCCGCCAGCACGCCGGTGGCGGCGCGCGAGTTCGGCTGCACGACGCCGAACAGCGGCTGATAGATGGCGACGAACGTCTCCAGCGACTGCTCCAGCGTCGGCGTCGGCCGGGCCAGCCGCTGGCGCGCGGCTTCCCACACGCCGCGCAGCGCATCGGCCGCGCCGATCGGCGTCGTCTCCGACGTCGGATCGGTGGCGTAGAACAGGTACCCGCCGACGACGCGCTGGCGCAGGCCGATCTTGCATTGCTCGTCGACCAGCGACACCAGGCCCGCCTGCGCGGGCGACAGCGGCAGCGGGTTGTGGGCCGCGTCCCAGTGCCAGTCGGTGTCGTTCAGGTCGCGGTCCTTCGCCGCCGACATCGGATCGAACGAAGGCAGCGCGATCGTCGGGCGGACCGGCATGCGTCCCGGCGACTGCAGCGGCCGCAGTTGCAGGAACGTGGGCCGGCCGTCGCTGACGACCCACTCCAGCTCGACGGCGCCGTTCGTCTTCGCCACCGCGCGCGCGGCCTCCTCGAGACGCGCGCGGGCCGCGCCCTCGATCGTGTGCGCCCGTCCCGCCTGCACCTCGATGGTGGGCGGGTCGCCGCGCGCCGGGTCGAAGGCCGCCGCGCCGTTGGCCTCGCCCTCGACGAACTCGTGAATCAGGACCGCGAAGCCGAGGTTGTCGGAACAGAGGCCGTGCTGCGCCAGGTACGCGATCACGGCCGGCGAGATCGCCGACCCCAGCACCGCCCGCACCGCCTCCAGCACCTCGACGCGCGCGACGTCGATGCGCGACAGGAACAGTCCCGCCGCCAGCGCGCCCGCCTCGTCCTCGATCGATGCCGACGAGCGAACCGCGTAGCGCGCCCCGGGCTCCGGAACCAGCGTGTCGATCTCGCGCGCGAGCGTGGACGCGAACCCCTCCGGCCACGGCGCCGCCGCCAGCGCCCGCGCCGCGCCCTCGACCGTCGTCAGCGCGCCCGGCGCGTTGAGGGTGGACGGCAGCTTCGGTCCCCCCGCGCGCAGCTTCGCGAGCAGATCCGTCGTCACCACGATGGCGGTCGGCACGGGCAGTCCGGCCTCTACCAGCCGCAGCAGCGACCTCGCCTTGCCGCCGATCTTGTCCAGCGGCGCCCCAGGTCCCAGCCGAACGCAGAACGTCATTGATGTCGGCTCGCTCATGATAGGGTCGCGCCCCGAAGAAGGAAGATGGGCGTCAAGGGACCTCTGCTTTCGGGAGCACTGGGCAGCGCGCCGACGCTGGCGGCCGTGCTGCGCTGGACGGAGGGCCGCGCGCCGGTCGTGGTGATCGGGCCGCCGTGGCTGGGCGACGCCATCGCGACCACGGGCCGCGCGCTGGTCCTGGTCGAGTCCGAAGCGCGCCCGGTCGCGGTGCGCGCGCGCCGCCGCGCCCGCAAGCAGAACCGCGCGCTGGATGTGGCGCTGGCCGCCGCCGAGCTGCCGCTGGGGCGGGGGACGCTACCCGCGCTGGTGGTCGAGAACGTCGGCGGGTTGCAGGAAGACGAGGCGGTTCGCTGGCTGGCCGCGCTGGTGCCGTGCCTGCAGCCGCGGGGACGGCTGATCGCGGCCGACGCCACCTCTAGCACCTCCGTTGCCGCGCGCGTCGCCGGCGCGTTCCTGTCGGCGGCGCTGACGGACATCGTCCAGGAATGGCCGCGCGACGGGGCATTGCTGACCATTGGTGTCGCTCCGACCGCTTCCGTCATCGACGCACGCTTCGCCGACGTACCGTTCACGGGCCGGCCGCACGGATAGCTCCGCCGGCGGCGCTGTCGGGGGGCGACACGCATCCGAGCGGGAGCCTAGCAGGAACCGCGACGAGCCACGCGAATCGTCGGCGCGGTGTGGGTCTTTCTCCGACGCGTGGCAGGCCTGCGAATTCCGGTGGGCCGATGAGAATGGGGTACGCTCTTACCGGCGGCCAATGATCTCGCGATGGAGCCTGGGTCTAGTCGTCTCGCTGCTGGCGCACGTGGGCGTCGTGGCGATCGGACTGCTCATGGGCGCGCGCGGGTTCAGCGGCCCCGTCGACGTCGAGATCGCGGGCGTAAACATCGAAGAAATCAAGGACTTACCGCTGGGCGGCCCGCAGAGCGGCGAGGGCCGCTCCGGCGCGTCGGCGCGCATGCGCAGCCGGGCGCCGCAGGTGCCGCCTGCCGACGGGACGATGGCAGAACGGCCGGGCAAGGATCAGAAGACCAGCGGCACCACGCCCGTCCCTGACGATACCGCCCCGGCGCCGACCAGCGATCTGGGCGCGTACGCGCCGCAGGGATCGCGGCTGACTGTCCTGATGCGCCTGGATCGACTGCGCGGGACCGAATACGCCGCGCCCGTGGGCGAGCTGCTGATGCGCCTCCCGGACGGGCAGGACTTCGTCAACGGCACCGGGCTGGACCTGTTCAACGACCTCGACGCCCTGCTGGTCGCCACGCCCAACCCGCTGGACGCGTCGGTGACGTTCGTGGCGGTGCGCCACCGTCTGGGCGACGCCCGCGTGCGCGCTGCGCTGACCCAGGGCGCGAAGGCGTCCGACTACACGCTGACCTGGCGCACGCAGGGCGGACGGCCGATCGCCGAGCGGCATCCGCTCGAGGCGCGCCGCCGGTGGCGCGATGATCGGCTGATCGTGCTGGCCGCGCCCGGGCTGACGGTGGTGACGCCGCGCGCGTATCGTGCGCTGCTGCTCGCGCCGCCCGCGCCGCCTGACGGAGGCGTGGCGGCGGAGGCCGGCGGCAACCCCGACGCGGGCGCGGCGGCGCCGTCGCCGCTCGCCGGGGGCTGGGCGACGTTGCTGACCCGCATCGACGCCGAGGAGGGCTTGATGCCGCCCGACGGGGCGGTGATGGTGAACGCCGTCGACATCTTCAAGTCGCGGGCGCCGGCGCCCGGTGAGCCGCCGGTGCTTTACGGCATGCCGATTCCCGCCTCGGTCAACGGGGTCATCGCCATCGCGGACTCACCCTCGCTGGACATCGTCGCCGAATTCAAGACCGAGGCGCCGGCCGCGCTCTGGGAGACGCAGTGGCCGACCGTGCAGCGGAAATTGCGCACCCACCCGCTGCTGGTGCTGAGCGGGTTCTCCGCGCTGGTGACGCGGGCGCGGATGGAACGCGAAGGGCGCGCCGTGCGCCTGCATCTGGCGGTCTCGCGCGACGAGACGTTGCGCCTGCTGGCGATGGCGTCGCATTTCATGACCAGGCGCTTCGGCGACGGCGTCGGCAACGCGCCGCAGTAGCGGTCCCGACTCAAAAATCGCGAGATCCATCCGCGCCGACGTGCGTCTGGTGGCGGGCACCCACGAGGAGGCCCGGTCATGGACGCGAAGACTTCGAACACCCCGTCCCCTTCACCCGCGACGAAGACGCCCCGGCCGCCGCGCCGGTTCGTCACCTACACCATTCTTGGCGGCGCCGTGCTGACGCTGCTGGCGGTTCTGAGCGTACAGCGCCAGAGCCGCGCGGTCGTCCCGCACGGCGGCCCGATGACGGTCGCGCCGAAGCCCCGCGCGCCCGAGACGCCGGATCCGCCGGCACAGACGCCGGTCGCCGCGGCGCGGCCGCGGGTCGAGCTGGTGTTCGCGCTGGACACGACCGGTTCGATGAGCGGGCTGATCGAGGGCGCGAAGAAGAAGATCTGGAGCCTCGCCAGCTTCGTCGCGCAAGGGCAGCCGACGCCGGATCTGCGGGTCGGCCTGATCGCCTACCGCGACATCGGCGACGCCTACGTGACCAAGGTGTACGACCTGGATCCGGATCTGGACCGCGTCTACCGCCGGCTGCGCAGCTTTCACGCCGAGGGCGGCGGTGACGGGCCGGAGCACGTCGCCCGCGCGCTGCACGAATCCGTTCACAAGATGTCGTGGAGCCAGGAGCAGTCGGTCGTGAAGGTCATCTACCTGGTCGGCGATGCGCCGCCCCACACCGACTACGACGACGGCTACGACTACGTGCGCGCGGCGCGCGCGGCCGGCACCAAGGGGATCCAGCTGCACACGATCCAGTGCGGCACCGACACCACCGCGGAGAGCGCGTGGCGGAAGATCGCGTCGCTGGGCGGCGGTCAGTTCATGGCGATTCATCAGGACGGCGGCATGCAGGAAGAGCACACGCGCTATGACGACGAGCTGGCGCGGCTGCACGACAAGCTGGGCGGCACCGCGATCGGCTACGGCGCGGCGGCGCCGGCGGTCGCGGCGGCGACGGCGACGGCCGCGGCGGCTCCCGTGTCGGTCAAGGCGGCGCGTGCGGGATTCATGGCGAAGAACAAGAAGGCGGTCGGCGGTGAGGGCGACCTGGTCGAGGGAATCGCGAGCGGCGAGGTGAAGCTGGACGACGTCCAGGGCGACCTGCCCGCCGACATGAAGGCGATGGACAGGACGCAGCAGGCCGCCGTGATCGCGGAGAAGCAGAAGGAGCGCAACGAGATCAACAAGCGCATCGACGAGCTCAGCACGCTGCGCAAGAAGGAGCTGGACGCCCGCGAGAAGGACGCCGAGAAGAAGGGCGTCGCCGACGGCTTCGACGTGGCCGCCAAGAGGGCGCTGCGCAGCTCGGTGGCCGCCAAGCCCGCCGCGGGCCTGAGGCTGGAGTAGCGTCATGAACACGAACTGGCGATTCCGCGACCATCGCGGGTTTCAGCACGACGCGATCGTGATCATCGGGGCGGCGGCGGGGGTGGGCGCGCTGGCCTGGGCGCTGCCGCTCAGCGGGGCCCATGGGTGCATCGGAATGGTGACGGCGGTGGGGCTTCTGCTGTCGCTGCTGGTTTCGCACGACGGACCACAGCGGCGGCATCTGGTGACGATGGCGACGGCGGCGGTGGGGGCGCTGCTCGCGGGCGCGACGTGGAGCGCGTTCGCCGGGCGCATCGACGCGATGACGGCGGGCGATGCGCTGCTCGTCGGCCTGCTGGCGGGGCTGGCGGCGACCTCGGCGCTGGTGATCGCTCACGTCGAGCGCATCCCCGAAGCGCCGCTGGCGCGGGCGCTGGTCGACGCGCGCGCGACGCTGGGCGGACCGGCGGTCGAGGAGCGGGGCCTCGCGGAGCGCGCCGCGCTCGCGCACGACCGCATCGTCGACGGGCTGGGCGGGGAGGGTGGTCCCGAGGGCCGGCGCCTGGCGCGGCTGGCGGAGCAGGTGACGCGCGAGGTGCTGGCGCTGGCCGTGCGCTGCCGCAAGCTGCGCGGCGAGCTGGAGCGCATCGACGTCGCGGCGGTGCGCGAGCGCGCCGGCCAGCTGACGGCGGCCGCGGCGGACAGCGCCGACGAGGCCGCGCGCGCCGATTTGAGCCGCGCCGCACGCGCGGTGGTCGCACTCGACGAGCGCGCGCAGGCGCTTTCGGGGGCAGCCACCCGCGTGCGGGCGCGGCTCGAGCTACAGGTGGCGATGCTGGAGGAGACCGCGCTGGCGGTCGCCGCGCGCCAGGCGAGCGAGGCCGTCGATCACGCCGACGCGCTGGCCCCGCTGGCCGATCGCCTGCACGAGGCGGGCTGCGACCTGCACGCCCAGGCCGAAGCGCTCGCGGAGGCGAGCGTCCACTAGCCGCGGACCCTCACCCTGACCCTCTCCCGCGCGACGTCGCCCGAAAGCGGCTTGCCCTCACCCTAACCCTCTCCCGCAAAGCGGGAGAGGGGATCAGATCGGATCTTTCTCCCTCTCCCGCTTTGCGGGAGAGGGTCGGGGTGAAGGCAAGCCGCCTACGGGCGGCGCTCGAGATCACTGGAAGGGGTCGACCCAGGTCTTCTTGGGGCCGGCGGGCGGGCCGGGCGGCTTCTTCGCGCCCGGCGGGGCGTCGGCCGCGACCTCTTCCATCGTCGTGCGCAGCTTGCCGCCGGTGTCGTCGGGCTTCACGCCCGGCGGCCGCGCCCAGGGGACCTCCTGCAGCGGCTGTCCCGTCGCGACCTCGCACATGTAGCGCGCGAACATCGGCACCGTCAGCATGAACGCCGCGTCCTTCGCGCCCAGCGGGCGCTCGCGCAGATCGTCGCCGATCCAGGTCGACGTCATCCACCGCGACGTGTAGCCGATGAACCAGGTGTCCATCGTCGCGCTGGAGGTCCCGGTCTTCCCCGCCGCCGGCAGGCTGGTGCTGCGGATCGCCGGGGCGTGACCGCGCGTGACCACGTGACGCAGCAGGATCGACGTGAGGTGGGCCGTGCGCGGCGCGATGACCGGCTCCACCGGCGGCGCGGACGCGAGCGCGACCAGCCGATCCAGCCGTTCCGCCGGCGTCCCGAACGGATCGCCGGGTGCGCTGCGGTCCTCGATGGCGACGCCGTTGCGGTCGCGGATGCGGCGGATGTAGACCGGGTCGACCATGACGCCGTTCTTCGCGAACGCCGAGAACGACCGCGTCAGCTCGTCGATGCGCGTGCACGACGCGCCCAGCGCCAGCGCCTGATCGGGGATGATCTGCGTCGTGATGCCCAGCCGCCGCGCCCACTTCTCGACCTCCTTGCCGCCCACCAGCTTGAACAGCTGCACCGACGGCACGTTCTTCGACCAGATCAGCGCGTACTCCATCGTGACCTGGTACTCGACGGTGTTGTTCAGGTTGGTCGGCGTCCACACCTCGCCGGTGACGGGGTCGACCTCGGCGCGCGGCACGTCGTTCAGCAGTGACGTGAAGCCGTAACCGCGATCCAGCGCCAGCGAGTAGTACATTGGCTTGTAGACCGATCCGGGTTGCCGGCACGCCTGCGAAACGCGGTTGAACTCCGACCGGTCGTAGTCCTCGCCGCCGACCATCGCGACGACATAGCCGGTCTCGTGGTCGTAGCTGAAGATCGTTCCCTGCACGCGCGGCGTCTGCTCCAGCAGCAGCTCGACGGATTTGTTCGCGCGCTTCGGAGGCTGGCCGTTCTTGCCGGGCGCGGTCTCGTCATACGGCGGCAGCCACTGCACCTCGCTCTTCGCGTCGTAGCTCCAGTCGGCGAACCGGCGCCGCTTCGACTGGTGCGCGTTTCTCACCCAGATGACGTCGCCCGTGTGCAGGACGCCGACCGTCGACTCCAGTTGCTTGCCGTTGGTGGCGTCCTTCGCGCTGTACGGGACCGCCCACGTCATCCCCGCGGACGGCAGCGTGTAGATTCCCTTGCCGACGCGCACGCGATACGAGCCGCCCGCGGCCGCGGCCTCGACGAGGCCGAGGTACAGGCGTCCCTCGACGGGCGGATCCTGGCCGTAACGGGCGGCGGTGCGCGCGCGGAACTCGTCGGCGGCCGGCCCGGCCAGCCGCGCCACCGGACCGCGCCAGCCCTGCCGCTTGTCCAGCTTGCGCAGCGAGAAGTCGACGTTCTCCTGCGCCGATGCATCGACCCACGGCACCACCGTCGTCTGGATGTCGAGGCCCGCCTCCAGCAGCTTCTTGTCGCCGTAGCGCTTCGCGATGTCGCGCCGCACGTGCTCGGCGAAGTACGGCGACGTCGTGCGGAAAAAATCGGGCCGCTGGCGCACCACGACCGGGCGGGCCCGCCATCGGTTCGCCTCGTCCTCGGTGAGGTAGCCCGCCGCGATCATCGTGCCCAGCACCTGATCGCGCCGCGCCCGCGCGGCCTCGAGGTTCGTGAGCGGCGAGAAGCGCGACGGCGCCCGCGCCAGCCCCGCCAGCAGCGCCATCTCGCCCAGGTCCAGATCGCCGACCGCCTTGTCGAAGTAGCGGCGCGCCGCCGCCGCCACACCGAAGGAGCCGTGCCCCAGGAAGATCTGGTTCAGGTACAGGGTCAGGATGTCGCGCTTCGAGAAATGTCGTTCCAGGCGGCGCGCCAGGATCGCTTCACGGATCTTTCGCTGCAGCGTCCGTTCGCTGGAGAGGAACGACTTTGCGACCTGCTGCGTGATGGTCGAGCCGCCCTGCGTGGTCGCGCCGGCGCGCAGGTTCGCGGTCAGCGCGCGCACGATGCCGCGGTAGTCGAGGCCCTGGTGCTCGTAGAAGCGGCGGTCCTCGGCGGCCAGGAACGCGTGCACCAGCTCGGGCGGGAACTTGTCGAACGCGAGGATCTCGCGGCGCTCGGTCGCCAGCTCGGCCAGCGGCGTCCCGTCAGCGGCGCGCATCACCGTCGTCATGGCCGCGACCTCGTGGTAGGTCGCGATGTCGGGCAGCGTCGGCAGCGTCGCGGCGAAGTAGACGTAGGTGCCGAAGCCGGCCAGCACGAGCAGGCCCAGCGCGCACAGCGCGCCGAAGGCGTAGAAGCGGAACAGCCAGTAGAAGAACCCGCCGTCGGACCGATTGGTCACCTCGACGCCGCCCGTCTCGGACGCGGACGCCGCTGGCTCGCGCCAGGGGGCGACGAGCTCGGGCGGGTGGGGGTACTCCAGATCGGGGTCCTCGGGCAGCGGCGGCGGAGGCAGCCGGGGCGGGGCGGGCGGCGCGTGCGGCGTCCGGAACCGGCGCAGCGCGGACGGCGCCGGGGGCGGATTGTCCGGAGAGGTGTCGGGCGCTTCGTCGTCGAGGGGCGCATGCTGCCCCGTGGGGCGGCGCGCATCGGGCGGCAGCGGCGGCGGCTTCGTCGCCATCGAACGCGGACGCTAGCACACGCGGCGCGCGGAACGAATCACCCCGCGCGGCCAGGCCCCGTGTCCGACACCGGCGCCAGGCTCGAGCACAGGGTCAGGCGCTCAGTTGCTCGACGCGTCCGCGCGCACCCAGCCGCCGTCGGCGCAGACGTAGTCGGGCGGTGGGTTGCCGGTGCAGCCGCCGCAGGTCCTGGAATCGGTCGCGCCGGTCGGACAGGCCCAGATCCCGTTGGTGCAGACGGGGCTTGTTCCGGTGTCACCCCGGCAGCCGCCGAAGATGCAGCCGAAACCGGCGGAGCCCGAGCACCCGCCCCCGTCCTGACCGGGGGGTTGCACGCACATACCGGCGCACACGAGCGGTACACAGCATGTCGCCGACGCGGAGCACGCCATGCCCTGACCCCGGCACCCGCCGCCGCCCCCGGTCCCCGCCGCGCCGTCGGTTGCGGCTCCGCCCGATCCGCCGCCGGCGTCACCGCCGCCGCTGCTCTTTCCGCACGCAACGACCGAGATCAGCACGAGTAGCGCTATCCCTTTCACCAGCCGCATTCTCCGGCGGAGAGTGAGCGCTCGCAAGCGTGGCCCTCACCCCGACCCTCTCCCGCAAGGCGGGAGAGGGGGGCAGATCTGCGGACGTGGACGCAACCGCGGTGCGCGGTTTCGGTATGGGTGGACATGAAGACCAACGCATTGACGATGACGGACGTCGTCGGTGCGGCGCCCGCGAAGGCGGCGCCGCCCAGCGTCGTCAGCTACTACCGCGCGACGACGGCCGACTACCGCGCCTGGAGCCGCAAGCTGAACATGCACTTCGGCTACTGGCGCCCGGGGATCTCGCCGTTCGATCGCGAACGCATGGTCGACGAGATGACCGCGCAGGTGCTGGCCCGGCTGGAACGCCGCGACCATCGCCTGTCGCGTCTGGCGGATCTCGGTTGCGGCGCGGGCGCGCCGGCGGCGTTCGTGCTGCGCGCGCGTCCGGCGCTGCGCTTGGACGGCGTCACGTTGCTGCCCGAACAGGTGGAGCTGGCGCGCGCGGCCGCCCGCCGCGATGGCGTGGGCGGGCGCGCTGCCTTTCACGTGATGGACTACACGGCCACGCGCTTCCCCGACGGCGCGTTCGACGGCGCGATGGCGATCGAGTCGAGCTGCCACGCGCCCGGCGCCGACAAGCGCACGTTCGTCCGTGAGGCGGCGCGGCTGCTGGCTCCCGACGGACGCCTGGTGATCGCGGACGGTTTCCTCAAGCGCGCGCGGCCACGCGGTCTGGCGCGCTGGGCGATCGACGCGATCGCGCGCAACTGGGCGGTGCCCGGTTTCGCGCGCGTCGACGAGCTCCGCCGCGTCCTCGCGGACGAGGGCTTCGCCGACATCGAGGTCGAGGAGATCTCCTGGCGGCTCGCGCCTTCGGTGCTGCATATCCCGTTTGTCACCGCGCGCGTGCTGGTGCGTTACCTGGTCCAGCGGAAGGCGCCCGTCGGCCGCGTGCGCCGGGGCCACGTGCTGGGCAGCCTGCTGGCGCCGATCGTCGGCCTCATGCGCCGCGACTTCGGTTACTTCCTGATCTCGGCGCGCAAGCGGAGCTAGCCGCCCCCGCGCGCAGCGCGGGATCGCGGCTACCAGAAAAACAGTAGTCGCATACCGCGCCTGCGGCGCGGAGCGACTAGCCGCCCGCGATCACGGCACGATGGGGCACAGCGCGGGCGCACACTGCCGGCGGCCGTCCTTGAACGTGCAGTACTTCCCGCTGCCGCAGCCCGGCCCGTCGCGGCAGGTATCGAGATCGGTCGTGCACAGGTACGCGCTCATGATGCAGTTCGAGAGGAGGCGACATTGCTGGCCGGCGGCGCAGTCGCCGTCCGCGTTGCAATTCGCCACGATGCAGACGTTGGTCGTCCCGCACAGGCAGCGCGTGCCCGTCGCGCAGTCCGCGTCGATCATGCACATCTGGTACTCGCAGCGCGTGAGCAGCGCCGACTTCGCGCACGTTCCACCCGCGGCGGCGGTGCAATCGGCGTCGCTGGTGCATTGCTGATCGGGGTAGAAGCAGGTCCGTCCCGGCGGAACGCAGCGGCCCGTCGGGTAGCAGGCGGTGATCTGGCTGCCCTGCAGCGGGCAGCTGCCTCCGGGCACGGCCGTGCAGTCGCTGTCCGCCATGCAGGGCGTGCGTTCCGCGCCGGGATAGGCGCAGACGGCGCGGCGCGAGCCCTGGCACGTCCCGCGCGGGTATTCCTGGCACTCATCGTGGCGCGTGCAGAACGGCTCGACCGTGCACGCGTAGATGGGACTGCCGCCGCTGTCGTGATCGTCGGTGAGCGAGCAGCCGACCGTCGGCTGTACGAGATAATCCTGGCCGATCGTGACCGGCTGGCAGGCGGTGCCGGCGTTGCGGTCGTTGATGGCGTGCGCGCCGGAGCGGGGCGCGATCATCATCTGCCAGTCCGCTTCGGTGATGCGGTCGCCGCTGGCGTCGGCGGGCGCGTCGGCGTCGGCGGGCGCGCCGGCGTCGGCGGGCGTATCGAAGCCGCCGACGTCCCCACCCTGACCGGCGTCGTCGAGCGCGAGCTGGCGGTGCACGCACGCCGCCGACAGCAGCGCGATCGCCCCGACAACATACCCGGCGGATCGTAACAACGTCATCATCCCAGCCGTTTCAGCATCTTCGCACGTTTCCTTCGGCGCTCGCGCCGGCCGTCGACAATCGTCGCGCCTGCAAACATAATGATCGGCCGTGTCGAGGTATGGCTTCCGCGCTGCGGCGCTCGCGCTCCTCCTCGCCGCCGGTTGCAAACGCGCGCCGACGCCGCCTGCGGGGCTGCACATAGACGTCGCCGCGGCGGCCCAGCGCGTGGTCGCGAACTTCCGGGGCATCATCGCGCTGCTCGCCGATGACGCGGCCGCCGAGGACAGGGCCGTGCTCGTCGCCCGCTTGCTCTCCCAGGAGAACGAGGAGCGGCTGTCGAGCATTCGCGCCGTGGTGACCGCGGACGAAGGGTTGCGGTCCGCGTTTCTCGACATGCTGGAATCCAATCCGGCGCTGCGCGACGCGGACAAGCTGGCGTTCCGGGACGTGCTGGCGGAGATCCCGTCGTCGCCGCGCGTGGAAAAGGATCGCGCCGCGCTCGATGCGATCCAGGCGCGCTACGACGCCGAGCTGCGGAAGATCTTCGGCCGCTTGCCAACCCGCGGCTTCGTCGACAAACGCGAGGCCTGGGAGGACTACGTCGCCTTCGTCCGCGCCCAGATCTCCAGCGACGCCCTCATCGACGGCCACGCTGCCGAGATCGACGCGCTCGCGGCCGGCGCGCGCGGCGCGGGCGGCGGCTGGCGCGACGACAAGGATCAGATCACCGGGCAGCGCTTCCCCGAAAAGTCCGTGCTGCTGACGTTCGACGACGGTCCCTCGGCGCGGTACACGCCCGCCATTCTGAAGATTCTCCAGCGGTACGGCGCGCCGGCGGTGTTCTTCCAGGTCGGGCGCAACATCGGCAAGGCCGAGGCGGAGACGCGCGACATCCTCGCCGCCGGGCACGCGCTCGCGAATCACTCGTTCTCGCACGCGTTCCTGCCCAAGCTGGACGCCGACGCGCTCAATCACCAGCTGGTCGACACCAACGATGCGCTGGAAGCGGCCGTCAAGCAGAAGCCGGTCCTGTTCCGGCCGCCTTACGGCGCGCGCAACGGCACGATCCTCGCCGCGGCCACGGCGCTGGGAATGAAGACGATCCTGTGGAACATCGATTCGCAGGACTGGGCCGATCCCATCCCGCAATCGATCGCCAGCCGCGTCGTCGCCCAGGTGGAACGGCAGAAGCACGGCATCGTCCTGTTCCACGACATTCACGAGCGGACGACGCAGGCGTTGCCGCTGGTGCTCGACGAGCTTCAGAAGCGCGGCTACCGGTTCCTTTCCTGGGACGGGCACGACTTCGTCGCCGCGCGCGGCGTCGCCCGCGATCCCGGCCCGGTCGCGGCGGCGGACGCGGCGGCGCCCAAGCTGTACCGCGACAGCTGGGCGGTCATCGTCGGCATCAACGCCTACAAGAGCTGGCCGCGGCTCGCGTACGCCGTGAACGACGCGCGCGCCGTGCGTGACACGCTGGTGAAGAAGTACGGCTTCGCCGCCGATCACGTGACGACGCTGCTGGACGGCGAGGCGACCCGGCAGAACATCCTGGCCGCGCTGGGCGACACGCTGGCCGACACCAAGAAGGTGTCGCACGACGACCGCGTGTTCGTCTTCTTCGCCGGCCACGGCGTCACGCGCAAGCTGCCGAACGGCAAGGCCCAGGGCTACATCGTCCCGGTCGACGCCGCCGCGCAGAACTACCAGAGCCAGGCCATCTCCATGACGAACTTCCAGGACGCGAGCGACGCGATCGCGGCCAAGCACGTGTTCTTCGTGATGGACGCCTGTTACGGCGGCCTGGCGCTGACCCGCGGCGGCGGCGGCGCGGCCAGCGGCGATCGGCGCCAGTACCTGATGGAGATCACCCGGCGCTCGGCGCGCGAGGTCCTGACCGCCGGCGGCGGCGACGAGCAGGTCGCCGACAACGGCCCGGGCGGGCATTCGATCTTCACGTGGACGCTGCTGCAGGGGCTGGAGGGCAAGGGCGATCTCGACGGGGACGGCGCCATCACCGCGACCGAGCTGGCCGCGTACGTCGCGCCCAGCGTTTCGTCGCTGTCGCGCCAGACGCCCGCGTTCGGGCACCTGGCGGGCAGCGAGGGCGGCGAGTTCGTGTTCGTGCTGAAGGCCGAGGACGAATTTCTCAGCGAGGAATCGCGCCAGCTGGACGCGGACGCCATCAAGCTGAACGCCGCGCTCGAACGCGTGCGGAAGCAGCTGGAACAGAAGCGCGCGCGGAACGAGAAGCTGAAGAGCGACCTGGCGGCGGCCACCGTCGCGCTGCGGGGCGGGCCGCCCGACGGCGGCGCCGCGGTCGCCCCGATCGCCGCCGCCGTGGACCCCGCCGAATCGCCGCGCGCCGAGATCCAGCGCGGCATGAGCCTTTACCGCGAGAAGCGGTACGACGAAGCCGCGAAGGTGTTCGAGCACGTGCTGGCGTCCCGCCCCACGCACGTGATGGCGGCGAACAACCTCGGCTTCACCTGCTTCAAGCTGGGGCGCCTGGAGGACGCGGTGACCTGGTACCGCAAGACGATCGAGCTGGATCCGAAACGCGCGGTCGCCTACGCGAACCTGGGCGACGCGCTGGCCCAGCTGGGCCGCGCCGACGAGGCCCGCCGCGCCTACCAGACGTACCTGGAGATGTCGCCCAAGGGGCCGGCCGTGGCCTCCGTGCAGAAGAAGCTCGCGGCGATGCCGTGACGACGTGACCGATCCGGACATGATCGTGATCGGGGCGGGGCCGAACGGCCTCGTCGCCGCGGCCCTGCTGGCCCGGCGCGGCTTCCGCGTGCTGGTGCTGGAGGCGAACCCGCGGCGGGCGGGCGGCGGCCTGGGCAGCGAGGCGCTCACGCTGCCGGGCTTCGTCCACGACGTCGGCGGCGGGTTCTTTCCGTTTGGAACCAGCAGCCCCGCGTTCCGCGAGCTGGATCTGGTGGGCGCCGGCGTGGAATGGCGGCACACCCGCTACGAGAGCTGCCACCCGGCGCTCGACGGCAGCAGCGCGTGCATCGCGCGCGGCGAGGCGATCGATACGGCGCCGTTCGGCAGCGCGCGCGACGCGGACGCGTTCCGCGCGATCGCGCGCTTCCACGCCGGCATCGAGAGCCGCCTGATTCCGCTGCTGCTCGGCCCGTTTCCCAGCCTGGGTCCGCTGCTGCGCCTCGGCGTCGGCAACCTGCTGAAGATCGCCGGCATGTTCGCGCGCAGCGCGCGCGGCCTCGCGTCGCGCCTGTTCGAGACCGAGGCGGCGCGGCGGGTGATCCCGGGCCTGGGCTTGCACGTCGACGTCGGCCCGGACGATCGGTTCGGCGCCGGGCTGGCGTACATGCTGGCGGTGACAGCGACGACGGGCGGCTACGGTGTCCCGAGGGGCGGGGCGCAGAGCCTGACCGACGCGATCGTGGCCCGGCTGGCGGAGCGCGGCGGCGAGGTGCGGCTGGGCGCGCGGGTCACGCGCGTGATCGTGCGCGGCGGGCGCGCGGTGGCGGTGCAGCTGGACGACGGCACGGAGATCGCGGCCAGGCGCGCCATCCTGGCGAACACGTCGCCCGCCAAGCTGCTGCTCTCGATGGTCGATGAACGCGAGGTGCCCGGCTGGGTGCGCGCGTTCATGCGGCGGTTCCCGCAGGGGTGGGGGACGTTCAAGGTCGACTGGGCGCTGTCGGGCCCTGTTCCCTGGCAGGTCGAGGCGGCGCGCGAGAGCGCGGTCGTTCACGCGGGCGAGAGCGTGGATGATCTCGCGCGCTTCACACGCGAGGTGCGCTCCGGCAAGTTGCCCGAGCGTCCCTATCTGGTCGTCGGGCAGCAGACCCTCGCGGACCCGACGCGGGCGCCGGCGGGGAAACATACCCTCTACTGTTATTCGCACGTGCCCGCGCAGGTCGACGGCGGCTGGGCGACGGCGCGCGAAGCGTTCGCCGATCGGGTCGAGGCGCGCATCGAGGAGCTGGCGCCGGGTTTTCGCGCGACGATCCTGGGCCGGCACATCCTGTCGCCGCCCGATCTCGAGGCGATGAACGCGAACCTGGCGGGCGGCGATCTGGGCGGCGGTTCGAACGCCTGGCACCGGCAGCTGCTGTTCCGGCCGCTGTTCCCTTACTTCCGCTACCGCATGCCGGTCGAGGGCCTGTACCTATGTTCCAGCTACGCGCACCCGGGCGCCGGCGTTCACGGCATGTGCGGCGCCAACGCCGCGCTGATCGCGGCGCGCGACGCGGGCGCCGCGTAGCGTAACTAACCGCCGTTAGTAATCGCGGAATTCGAAGTTCCAGCCCCGCGCCGACGTGATCCGCTTGATGTTGCCGAGAATCTCGTCCCGTCGGCCATGCGCCCAATCGGGAAAATCTTTCGGCCATCGTTCGGTGCTCGGTACCTCAAGGACAAACCGCTCCCCTTTCTCACCCCTAGGCTCCCAAGTGAAGGCTAAGCCATGATTGCCTTCGCAGTACTCCAAAGTCCCAAGACCAGTGAAGACGTCCTTCTCAGTCTTTCGCGGCTTCTTGCAGTTCCCGTACGGATAGTCCGGATCGTCTCGCCGATCATCCGTATGCCGCGTCTTCTCGATGGTCGGAGCGTGCGACAACCAGCTGCGGACGAGAAGCAGCGTCGCAATCAAGATGCAGATCGCGACAGCCCAAGTCCTCATCTACTGACACCTCCCTCCGGGACAATTGTCGGGCATTGCGCTCACCGCACGACCAGGTTGGCCACCCAGCTCACGTCCGCGGGCGGCGTCGACATGATCTGCGTGGACCACTCCTGATCCGTCAGCCGCTGGAGACCCGTCGTCGTCTTCTCGAAGTAGGACGACACGACGCCGGCGTAGGCGCGCGGGCCGTTGCAGCCGTCGACGGTCACGTACATCAGGCGCGGCAGGCCGGTCGCGACGTGCAACACCGCCGCGTTCGCCGGGTCGGTGTGCACGTCCGCGATCGTCGGGTCCACCTTCTGCGCGTCGGACTTGGTGAGGAAGAGCTGCGGGTACCAGCCGGTCGGGACCTTGATGCTCGCGCAGCCGGCGGACATGTCGACCTCCTCGACCGCCTGGTTGATGAACGCCAGCTGCGCGGTGGTGAGCGGCTGACCGTTGCGTTCCGCTTCGGCCATCCCACCCAGCGTCGACGCGACGGTCTCCACCTGCGCGAAGTAGCTGGCCAGGCCGCTGACGGCGTTGGGCGGCAGCGCCGCCGCGACCGCCTGACCCAGCCGCGCCAGCCGCACGATGCCGGCCCACGCCTCGGGGTACGGATCCACGTACGCGTCCGGGAAGTCGCAGACCGGAATCGCCGTGTACGACTGCTTGGCGTAAAGCAGCGTGTCGTGGCGCAGCTCGGCCCACGACGCGAGCTGCGTGTTCAGAACCCGGCGCGCCCACGGTTCGGTCTTCATCACGGCGGGTAAGCCCACCGCGCTGGTCGGATCGCCGCCGGCGATCGACATCCCCCGCAGCGCGCCCAGCCAGGTGGCGTAGAGGCTGGCGCCCCAGAAATCGTCGCCGTGCAGGTCGACCAGCCGGCGCGCGTCGTGCAGCGCGCCCGGGTAGTTCGGGTACTTCGCCAGCTCCGTCGCCAGCAGCGGCGCCGCGGCGTTGTTGCCCAGCGCGGCGAAGCCGGCGTCGAGCGGGTTCGGCATCATCCGTTTGGGCTCGCCGCGCACGCGATCGAACACAACGTTGGAAAAAACCTCGCTGTCGATGACGAAGCGCTGGCCGAAGAACAAGAACACGCGATCGAGCGGCACGCCCGCGCCGTTCGGCGGAACGAACAGGATCTGACTGGCGATGCGCTGGATCCCGAAGCCGCCGCTGAGCAGCGCCTGCGCGATCTCGTCGTCGCTCAGGTCCGCGAGCGCGGCCATCGTCGTGGCGCCCGCGACCTGACGCAGCCCCGGAAAGTCAGCGACGGTCATGTTGTCGGACTCGCCGACGTAGGCGCGAAGGACGTCGTCGATCTGCCGCCAGCGTTCGATCTGCGTCGCCGCTTCGCTCAGCTCGGCGAGCAGCAGGGCGGCGAGGAACTGGCGCCGGAAGAAGTGGGGCGGCGCATCCGGCGACGCGGACGTGTCGTACTGCAGGAAGCGCAGGTCGGTCCGGCCGAGCCAGATCATCGCCCGGAAGTAGGTCTGCAAGCGGGTGTCGCTGGCGTAGTGCCCGCGCGGCGTGAACTGCGAGAAGTCGACGTAACGGGTCTCGCCGAACAGCTGAACCGGCGCGATGCCGCTCGCCCGCATCGCGGCGGTGACGAGGTCGGCGATCGCCGTGACGTCCGCGCCCGCCACCGGCGACACGGTGGCCTCGCCCAGCAGCCTGCGCGCGACGGTCACGAAGAGGTCGACGTCCGCGCGCACCTCCGCGGGCAGCGCGGCGCCGGTCCCGGTGGCGAGATCGCTTTGCATGGCCGCCAGCATGGTCTTCAGCGTCGGAATCAGGACGCTGAGCTCGATGGTCTGCAGCGACGAGTCGTATGACCGGTGCACCGCGTGGATCACCGAGTCGACCGAGACGAAGAGCGGCAAGTGGTCGGCGTAGATCGACTTGTATCCGTAGAAGAACGTCGGGAACGACTGGCGCGCCGAGATGACGAACCCGTTGCGCGCCAGGGCTTGCCGCTCGCCGTCGCTGACGCCGAGGCGTGACGCGGTGATGCGATCGAACCCCTGCGCGGCCAGCGGATCGTAGGGGAGGCTGGTCAGGTACTTGGTCTTCCAGCGCGTCTGGAATCCGGCGGCGTCCGCGGGACGGTCCGACGCTATCTCGGCGCGCAGTGCCGCGACGGCCTGCGTCCGCGTCGCGGGATCGGTCACGACCACCGGCGTGCCGCCGCTGCCGCCCCGACCTGTCGCGCCACCGGTCGCGCTGCCCGCCGTGCCGCCGCCGCCGCCGGCACTCCCACCGCTGCCTGAGGTGCCGCCGCCACTGCTGCCCGCGGGTCCGCCGCCGCCGGTTCCGGCGGGCGTCGGTCCGCCGTCAACGCGGCTGGCGGGCGGCGTGACGCATGACGCGCTCATCACCGCGAGAAAAACGAAAGCGAGGCCAGGCGACGAAACAACGCGCATCACGCGACACCTCTTTCCTTCGCGCGAATGATACCCCCGCCGCCGTGTAGACTCACGCCGTGGATCTTTTCGACCGGGCGGGGATGCCGCGCAAGCGTGGCGCCGGCGCGCCCGACGACGCGGAGACGACGCTGGAAGGGACCGTCGAACGCGTCGTCTATTCAGGCGGCGACGGGACGTTCACCGTCGCGCGCTTGAAGCTGGAACGGGGCGGCGACGTCGTCACGGTCGTCGGCAGCCTGGTGGGCGTGCCCGCGGGCGCGGTCCTGCGCGTGTCGGGGCGCTTCGAGACCACGCAGCGCTTCGGCGATCAGTTTCGCGTCACCCGCTACACAGAGGTCGCCCCGCAGACGATCGAGGGCCTCCGCCGTTATCTCGGTTCCGGGTTGATCAAGGGCATCGGTCCCGAGTTTGCGTCGCGCATCGTCGATCGCTTCGGCATCGAGACGCTGGAGATCCTGGACCGCGACCCGGGCCGCATCAGCGAGGTGCCGGGCATCGGGCCGTCGCGCGCGCGGGCGATCCGCACGGCGTGGAGCGCGCAGCGCGAGGTGCGCAAGGTGATGGTGTTCCTGCAGGGCTACGGCGTGTCGCCCGCGTTCGCGGCGCGCATCTACAAGAAGTACGGCGCGGCGGCCATCGCGCGCGTGCGCGAGGACCCGTACCGCCTCGCGTTCGACGTCTGGGGCATCGGGTTCCTGTCGGCGGACAAGCTGGCGGCCGCGCTGGGGGTTGCGCGCGACGCTCCGTCGCGCGCCGAGGCGGGCGTGCGCCACGTGCTGGACGACGAGGACGGGAACGGCCACGTGTACGTGCCGCGGCCGCGGCTGGCGCAGAAGGCGGCGGCGCTGCTGGATCTGCCCGAGGACAGCGCGGAGGCCGCAATCGATCGGCTCGCGAAGACGGGCGACATCGCGCTGGACGCGTCGGTGGTCGACGACCCGCGCGCGCCCGCCGTGTACGAGGCGGGGCTGTACCGCGCCGAGACCGCGCTGGCGGCCGGGATGCGCAAGCTGCTGGCCGCGCCCGCGCCGCGGCTGGAGATCGACGAGCCGCGCGCGCTCGCCTGGTACGAACACGAGGCGGGGATCGCGCTGGCCCGCCAGCAGGCCGAGGCGGTGAAGACCGCGCTCGCGGCCAAGGTCGCGGTGATCACCGGCGGTCCCGGCGTCGGCAAGACGACCATCGTGCGCGGCATCGTCTCGATCCTGCGGCGCAAGGGCGTCGCGGTCGCGCTCGCGGCGCCGACCGGGCGCGCCGCCAAGCGGCTGGCGGACGCGACCGGCGTGCCGGCGTCGACGCTGCACCGCCTGCTGGAGTGGCGGCCCGCCGAGGCGAGCTTCGCGCGCAACGCCGCGCGCCCGCTGGAGGCGGACGTCCTCATCGTCGACGAGGCGTCGATGGTCGACGTGCGTCTGGGCGCCGATCTGGTCGCGGCTTTGCCGTCGTCGGCGCGGCTGGTGCTGGTGGGCGACGTCGATCAGCTGCCGTCCGTCGGACCGGGGACGGTGCTCGCCGACGTGATCGCCAGCGGCGCTGTCCCGGTCGTGCGATTGACGGAGATCTTCCGGCAGGCGGCCCAGAGCCTGATCGTCGTCAACGCGCACCGCATCCACGACGGCGACATGCCCGAGCTGGGCGGCACAGGCGCGGAGCGCGACTTCTTCCGCGATTTCTTTTTCTTGGAGGAGGACGATCCCGCGAAGGCGGCGGCGCTGATCCGCGACCTGGTGAGCACGCGGCTGCCGCGGAAGTACGGGCTCCAGCCGCACGAGATCCAGGTGCTGTCGCCGATGCACCGGGGTGAGCTGGGCGCGGGCAACCTGAACGCGCTGTTGCAGGAGGCGCTGACCACCGGCGCGCAGGGCGTCGAACGCGGCGCCCGCAACCTGCGCATCGGCGACAAGGTGATGCAGGTGCGTAACGACTACGACAAGGAAGTGTGGAACGGGGACTGCGGCGTCATCGAGCGCATCGACACCGAGAACGAGGCTCTGACGATCCGCTTCGACGATCGCCCGGTCGAATACGGATACGACGAGCTAGACACGGTGGCGCTCGCCTACGCGGCGACCGTGCACAAGTCGCAGGGCTCCGAGTATGCGGCGGTCGTGATCCCGATCCACACGCAGCACTACGTGATGCTGCAGCGAAATCTTCTCTACACGGCCGTCACGCGCGGCAAGCGATTGGTCGTGCTGGTCGGCACGCGCAAGGCGCTGAGCCTGGCGGTGCGCAACGCGGACGTCGCGGCGCGCTGCTCGGGCCTGGCCGCGCGGCTACGCGCAGGCTAGGGCGCGAACCGGCGCTACTCCTCGCACTCCGCTGGCTTGCAGGCCAGCGCCTTCAGGTGCCTGGCCTTCAACTCTCGCTGATTTTCGCGGATCTCGTCCTCCGCCTCTTTGAGGATTTCCTTGTTGTCCTGCAGCACCCGGAGGTTCACGACGCCGGCTCGCTTCGCCAGCTTCTTTTCAGCCGCGATCGCCGCCAGCGCGCAACGCTTCCGCCAGATGGCGCCGCAGAGCAGCTCGGATATCGCCTCACGCTGGTATACGGGATCGTTCTCTTTTCGTTCGCGTTCGCGCGCCTCTGCCTGTTCACGCTGTTCTGCCTGAACGCGGTTCTCCTCGTCCGCCTGTCGCTCGCGTCGTTCTTTCTCGATGTGCTTGCGCCTGTTCGCCAGGCACGTCTCCAGCATCATGCGATTGTGATTGACGAGCGTTTCGCGTTCCGGTCCCGGCGGTCGGCCAAGGGAGTGTTTCAGGACGTTTTCTTGAGTCACGCATCCGGCATGGGCGGCCGCCTCGATATCGTCCGCAGCGCCCGCGTC
>Ga0207701_10001900_pt1 | contig 21699 bp, 23 predicted proteins | sample KBSSwiSSwithPhiX_FD_184294 | JGI IMG/M metagenome (GOLD analysis project Ga0207701, IMG submission 184294) | Switchgrass rhizosphere bulk soil microbial communities from Kellogg Biological Station, Michigan, USA, with PhiX - S5 (SPAdes) (version 2) | ecosystem: Environmental > Terrestrial >... | reverse complement strand
CACGCGGGTCGATCCGATGGTGGTGCTGAGGGACGAGTGACCGTGAATTGGTGAGTTGGTGAGTTGGTGAATTAGCATCGCGCGGCTACCGCCGCGCTTTCATGGCACGCGCGGTAGCGCGTGCGAAACCAATTCGCCAATTCACCAATTCATCGATTCGCCAACCCACCAATTCTCATAGAATGTCGTCGTGAACGACGACGACGAAATCGATCGGCTGATTCTGGAGCTTCATGCGACAGGCGCTCCTGCGCAGGGGTCCGGCGATCTCGCGCGGATCGAGGGCTGGCTTCGGCTTCTCGCCTCGCGCAACGGCAGCGATCTGCTGCTCGTGGGAGGCGCGCCGCCCTCGATCCGCGTTGACGGCCGTGTGCTGCCACTGGCCGAAGGTCCATTGGACGGCGTGGATATCGAAGACGCCGTCCTGGCCGCGCTGCCCCCGCACGCGCGCCGGATTTACCGCGACGCCCACATCGCCGACGCCTCCTTCCGAATCGGGGGAGTCGGACGATTCCGCATCAATCTGCACCGGGAACGGGGTCGCGCTGCCGCAGCCATCCGCCTGCTGCCGTCGCGGGTGCCGCGGCTCAACACACTCGGCCTGCCGCCATCGATCGAGCTGCTGGCCCAGCTTCCGCGTGGCCTCGTACTCATTGGCGGGCCTACGGGATCAGGCAAGACGACGACCCTGGCCGCACTGGTTGACGCGATCAACCGGCGTGAGGCGCGACACATCGTGACGATCGAGGATCCGATCGAGTACGAACATCAGCACCATGGGTCAGTCATTGAACAAGTCGAAATCGGAGTGGATGCGCCTGACTTTCCGACGGCGCTGAGGGCGGCCGTGCGTCAGGCTCCCGACGTGATTGTCGTCGGCGAAATGCGAGATCCGGAGACGATGCGGATTGCTCTCGCCGCCGCCGAGACCGGCCACCTCGTGCTGTCCACGCTGCATACGACCGACGTCGCATCGACGGTCTCGCGCATTGCCGACTCGTTTCCGTCGGAACGGCAAAATACGATTCGGCAGGAACTGGCGATGGCGGTAGCGGCGGTGATGACGCAGACCCTGCTTCCACGGGTCGGCGGCGGCATCGTTCCGGCCGCGGAGCTGCTGGTGGTGAGTTACGGCGCCAGGCAACACATCCGCCGGAACGCCTTGCAGCATCTGCATCAGGAGATCACGATTACGCGGCGCCACGGCTCGTTTACATTCGAAGAATCGCTGGCCCGACTGGTCAAGGACGGGCTCGTCGACTGGCGTGACGCGCACTCGCGCGCGGCGCATATCGACGAATTCGAGCAGCTCGCGCCCGCCACGCCGCCTCATTAGTAGTGAGTTTCCAGTTCCCAGTTCCCAGTTTCCAGTTTTAGGTTCCAGTTAAGAGCTGCCGGTCCCGCCCCTACAGCCGTACGGCATACGTTTCGAAATAAAGGACGTGGGGTGGTCCGGGCCTTGCTGCCGCCGCCCCGGGTCATCATTTTGACGGAGGCGCAGATGAGGATTGTTCGGCGATTTCTCGCAGTGTGTCTGGCGGTACTGATGCTGGCGCCGGTGGCCGGCGCGCAGGATCACGTGATCGGAAAGGCGGCGCTCGACCAGGCCGTTCAGCAGCGCGTCAACAGGGAACGTGTGGATCGCGAAGTGATTCTGTCGCTGTTAGAGCGCCAGGATGTGCGGGACATCGCGGAGAAGGCTGGACTATCGCTCGACCAGGCACGAGCCGGCGTGTCGATGCTTGAGGGACGCGACCTTGAGCAGGCAGCCCAGCAGGCGCGCGTCGTGCACGACAATCTCGCCGGTGGCGGCAACGTCACCGTTTCGACCACGACTATCATCATCGTTCTCCTGCTCATCATCCTCATTGTTCTCATTGCGAAATAGTTGATACCGACCTCTGTACGCCACCTGGTTCTTGCGGCTCTCGGTATGGTGGCGGCGGCACCGGATACCGGTGCCGTCGCCCAATCGCCTGCCAACCAGGTCCACCTGCTGGACGTTCCCTATTTGCCTCAAAGCGAATCGCTGTGCGGTGGCGCTGCGATTGCGATGGTGATGCGGTACTGGGGTGCGAAGGACGTCTACGCCGAAACGTTTGCCGATCTGGTCGATCGCGCCGCCGACGGAATTCACGGCGCCGATCTGCTGAACGCGCTGCGGTCGCGCGGATGGAGCGCGACGTCATTTCGCGGCGATCCCGGAGCGGTGAAGGCAAGTCTCGCCGCCAGACGACCTGTCGTCGCGCTCATTCAGGATCGTCCCGGGCGCTTGCACTACGTTGTGATCGTCGGCTGGTCGTCGGGACACGTGATTGCGCACGATCCCGCTCGCGCGCCGTTCCGGATCATCGATGAAAAGGCATTCCTGGAATCATGGAAGGTGTCGGACAACTGGAGTCTGACGGCCGCATCGCCTCCGTCACATGTGGCGTCCGCGGATTTGCGACCCCAGCCGGTAGCCGCTCCGGTCGAAGGCTTTGAACATCCGGATGCGCCATGCTTGGAAATGGTGCAGGAAGGCGTCCGCCTCGCAGGCTCGGACGATTCCGCAGGCGCCAGGCGTCTCTTCGATCTGGCTGCGATGAGCTGTCCCGACGCGGCGGCCCCGTGGCGCGAGATGGCGGGACTGCATGCGCTCGCTTCGGAGTGGACCGCCGCAGCAGACGACGCGCGCCGGGCGCTTGCACGGGATCCGGACGACGCTCATGCGGCGCGCATTCTGGCGACGGCACTGTACCTGACGGACGACATCGACGGTGCGCTCAACGCGTGGAACCGAAGCGGGGAGCCGAAGGTTGACTTGATCAAGATCACGGGTCTGGAACGTACGCGCTACTCCGTAGCGTCGCGCAGCATGGGACTCGAACCGCAGACGATCGTAACGAGCCGAAACCTCGCCGCGGCGCGGCGAAGGCTCGCCGAGATGCCATCCGCTGTGGCAACGAAGGTCGCAATCAGGCCTGGCGAGTACGGCCGTGCGGACGTCGACGCCGCGGTGATCGAACGGCCCTTGCTTCCGCAATCCGTTGCCGCGTTTACGACGATAGGCTTGCACGCGCTGACGGACAGGGAAGCCATGGTGACGATTGCGAGCCCGACGGGGGGCGGGGAAGTGTGGACGGCATCGTGGCGCTGGTGGGAGCATCGGCCGAAGGTCGCCGCCTCATTTGCATCACCATCGCCGTTTGGCGGCGTGTGGGGCGTGAGCGTTCTTGATGAGCGCGAATCGTACGATGGGGGAGGAGGACTCGTCGACGAATCGCGGCGTCGCGCGGCGTTCCACATCAGCAATTGGACCCTCGGGGGCATCCGCTGGGAAGGCACGATCGCGGCCGACAGATTTCGTCGGCCTGACGCCGAGCGTGGTGGCCAGGCGATGGCCGCTGCCGGGTCGTTGGAACGACGTTTTCGTGGCGATCGCGCCTTCGTCGAAACGCGCGGCGGGTTGTGGGTCGGCGACGTCGAGAGTTGGACGTTCGCGGTTGGATCGGAATGGCGATCGAGTGCCCATAACGAAGGACAAGTTGTCATCGCTCGCGTCGCCGACGCAATGGCGGGTGCCGTGGCGCCGTTTGCTCTCTGGCCTGGTGCGGGAACGGGCCAGGGACGCGAGGGTCTACTGCGCGCGCATCCGTTGATCAGCGACGGTGTTATCACAAACGCTGTGTTTGGCCGCCATCTGCTCAACGGCGGAGTCGAATGGCGCCGCTGGGTGCAACCCGCTCGGAAGCCGGTGCGAATTGCGCCGGCGTTGTTTGTTGATAGCGGTCGGGCGTACCACGGCCTCGAGTCGAGCAACGACCGATGGCAGTACGACGTCGGTGGCGGACTCCGGCTAGCCATTCCTGGATCCGGCGTGCTCCGGATCGACGTCGCGCACGGCGTTCGCGACGGTGGTACTGTGTTGTCGATGGGTTGGGGGAGATGAATCGAACCACCGCCATCGACGTGTCGAACCGAACGCGCCGACGGCTCACCTCGAAGATCGGAAGATCCGAAGGTCCGAAGACCCAGACATTCGAGCGAACAACGGCCGGCGTCGGGCCTGCGAATGCATACCCGATCTCCATTGAGAGTCCGTTGCTCTTCTCCTTCACAGAGGGCGGCCGATTCGATCCTGCAGCTTCTCTCGATAGCCTCGACTGAGCGTCAGTCGTGCCCCGCTGGTCAGGAACACGACATATTCGCCGTTGAACCACGGCTGCAGTTCGCGCACACGCTCGATGTTGACGATGTGAGAGCGATGAATCCGGAAAAAGATCGCCGGATCGAGCTTGGCCTCGATCGAATTCATCGTCTCGCGGAAGACGTGGGTTTCAGGTCCGACGTGGAGTTTCACGTAGTTCCCGGCAGCCTCGATCCACTCGATGTCTCTGGCGCGCAGGAAAAAGACACGGCCGCCGGCTTTGATCACGAACCGTTCGAGCGGCTGTGGCCCCGGTTTCAGATCGTTGACCAGCGCGAGCAGTTTGCGCTCGAGATCGGCATCGGAGCGATGTTCGATCCGTTCGCGCGCGCGGGTGAGCGCGTCGCGGAACCGATCGCGATCGAACGGCTTGAGCAGGTAATCGAGCGCGTGGACGTCAAAGGCGCGCAGCGCGTAGCGATCGAACGCGGTCACGAAAATTACGAACGGCATCCGCGCGGCGCCAACCGACTCGATGACGTCGAAGCCGGATCCGCCGGGCATTTGAATGTCCAGAAAGACCAGATCAGGTTTGAACTTCTCGATGCCGGCGACGGTGGTTGGCGCATCCGCGGTCTCCGCGACGATCTCGACCCACGGCTCGTTCGCCAGCAGCATCCGAATCCGCGCACGACCAAGCGGCTCGTCGTCTGCAATAAGAACGCGGGTTCGCACCTGGATGGTGTCGGTCATGCCACTCGGATCCTGGATTCGTCGGTGCCAGCAGTCACCCGGTGAAACGGCAGCATCATCTCGACCGTCAATCCGGGCGCCGTTTCAACGAAGTTGAGCGAGTGATCGGCGCCATACAGGCATTGGAGCCGATCTCGCGTATTCGACAGACCCACCCCGCCATGCAGCTGCGCTCGCGATCCGCCGGTCAACCCGACGCCGTTGTCGTGGACTGACAGGCACAACCGCTCGCCATCGCGACGCGCCGCAATCGCGATCGCGCCAGGGCCCATCCGCGGCGCAACGCCATGCTTGATCGCGTTCTCGACCAGCGGCTGGAGAATCAGCCTCGGCACTTCCGCGTCGAGCGTGTCCGGATCGATGTCGAAGTCGACGCTGAGACGATCCTGAAATCGCGTCTGTTCGATCTCGAGATACTTCTGCAGAAACTCGAGCTCCTCGTGCAGCGGAATACACGCGGCGCCGGAGCGCGAAAACGTGATCCGAAGCAGATCGCTCAGGCGGCTGATCATTCGGTCGGCGGAGTCCGGCTGCGTGTGCACGAGCGTCGAGATCGCATGAAGCGTGTTGAAGAGAAAGTGAGGGTGCAGTTCGGCTTCGAGCGTCCTTAGCCGCGCCTCCGCAAGACGCGTCTCCAGGTGCGCGGCCCTCAGAGCCCCCGCGCGTGTTTCGCGATTGTAGGCGAGCGCGCAGCTGATGCCGACAATCGCCGAGTACGTCATCAGCGCCCAGTCGAGATTCGTCAGGTAGGTGCGCTGGATCCACGACGTCCACGACGAGAAGGTCATCGTCGATATGTAGGTTGGGTTGAGCAGCGTTCGGAGCCCAATCATCGCGGCCACGTGAACGATCGAGAATCCCACCGCCGCCAGGGCGTGCACCGCGAGCGAGCGTGGCCACCCCGGCGCGTCGAGGGGAAAGCGATACGCGATTCTGAAGATCGTTGACGTCAGCGCGGCAGGGACGTACCAGTAGGTAAGGTTGGCGACCAGAATACGCCAGACCGGAACCGACATCGACGCATTCACTTCCAGCGTGCTGAGTCGGTAGGTCTGGAGGGTGGAAAAAAATCCAAGCAAGGTCGCCGCGGCAAACACGTACCGCACCGGCGGCGTCCAGGCTCTCTGCATTGGAAAGACTATGTGGCCCGCTGAGGTCCACGTCAAGCTTGGATTCTTCCTGACTTATTCGTCACGTTTAGGACGGAATTCGTCCCTAAAGGGCGGCGATTCGTCCCTGAATAATCAGTCGATGGCCAGTACAATCAGCGTCGCGTCGTCCTGGAACGTTCCCCCAGCGAACGATGAAATCGCCGACGTCAGACGCGTCTGAAGCGCAGGCGCGCTGCACGCGCGGTGCTCGATCGCCAGCGCGACGAGCGCCTCCTCGCCGAACTCCACGTGCTGCGGATCCTGGGGATCGGTGCCGGCAGGCCGGACTTCGGTGATGCCATCGGTAAAGAGAATCAAACGATCGCCGCCGGCGATGGACACCTTGTGCTGATCGTAGGCGGCGTCGTTGAAGACACCGAGCACGGGTCCTCCGGTCGAGAGGCGTTCAACCGATCCGTCAGCGCGCACGAGAATCGCCGGGTAGTGGCCGGCGTTGGCATACGTCAGCAGGCCGAAGTCCGTATCGACCGTGCAATAGAAGAAGCTGATGAAGCGTCCTTCGGCGATGTTGCCACAGAGGATGCGATTGACCTGGTGACACAGGTCGCCCGGCGAGGTGGCTTCCGTCGCAAATGCGCGCACGGCGGCCTGCAGGTTCGACATCAGCAGCGCTGCGGGGATGCCCTTGCCGACGACGTCGGCGATCGAGAGACCGAGGCGCGAGGCGCCGAACGCGATCGCATCGAAGCAATCGCCGCCGACACCCGCGGCAGGCTGCCAGGACGCCGCGAGTTCGCCGCCATCGATTTGCGGAAGCGTCGCCGGCAGGAGTTTTCGCTGGATGCGGCGAGCCTCGTCCAGCTCGCGCGCTTCCTGCGCCTGCGCGTGGCGGCGCGCGCGTCCCTTGTCGATTTCGGTATGAAGCGTGTTGAGCAGTTGGCGGTTGTCCCACGGTTTCTGCACGAAATCGCAGACGCCGCGGCGCATCGTTTCAACTGCCAGATCGACCGAGCCCCAACCCGTCATCACGACGACCGGCAACAGGTTGTCCTGCTGCTGGACACGCGCCAGTAGATCGATCCCCTCACGGCCGGACGTCGTGTCGCCCGTGTAATTCAGATCCATCAGGAGAAGGTCGTACGAGCCGCGCGCGACGGCATCGATGACGGCATCAGGCGACGTGACGGCATCCATGCCGATGCCCTCGCCTTTGAGGAGCAGACGGAGTGCGTCGAGCAGATCGTGCTGGTCGTCGGCGATGAGAATGCGCGGCTGAATGGCGCATCCAGCTGTCATGATGCACGGCCTTGTCCAAACGACGTGCCACGCGCGTTCGGCATCCAGTCCTTCGACAATCGGCTGAAAATAGGATCCTCCGTGGCCTATACGGTTTCTGATGCTGTCCGGTTTCGCACACCGCCGTCCCACAAGCGCCGTGACCTGTAAGAACTTTCGCCCTGAGCCTTGAGCCTTGACTGTCTAAAGTCCACCTCAACAGTGCCGATAACCGGGCTGCATGTTCTGGTTCTTCGAGAGGCACGATGGGCGGCTGCACTACGAAATCAGACGGCAAAGCGACGGGCCGGCGTACGAGCTGGTCATCACGTTTCCTGATGGCCGACAGGAAATCGAGCGCTACGACGATCCAAGCTCGATCACCCGCCGCTCGGTGCGACTGGAACGTGCGCTGGCTGACGCAGGATGGGAGCCGCCGCCGGTCGGCTCGCGCCTAAGCAGCAGAGTCTTTGGCTAATTCCGCCCGCTTCGATTCGATCCGGCGCGCCGCAGCCGGATTTCACCACCAAACGATTCGATATCGACTTCGGCACTGCCGTTGCCGAGCGTGTAGGTGACGCGCCGGCCGCGTCGCACTTCGGACGGATCCGGCCCCTTGGCCGGCAGCGACGATACAAACTCGCCGCTATAGGTGCGGACGGCAAACGTGGCGTTGGCCGTCGATGGCACCGTGAGGGTGATGTCGCCGTTGTGAGTCGCGAAAGAGTAGTGGCCCTTATCGGCTATCGATCCGTCGTAGGTAATGTCTCCATTGACGGTTGTCACCATGACGTTCGTTGACTCGACGCGGTCGAGCGTGATTGATCCGTTCGTCGTTTCCGCACTGAGCTCGCCCGTTGTTCCGGCAATCTTGATGTCCTCGTTCACTGAGCTCAGGGACATCCTTCCGCGCGCTCCATCAACCTCGATAGCGCCCTTGATGGTTTTTGCGGTCGCTGACCCGACGTTCTTGATCGCGATATCGCCGCGTACCGTTGTGATGGACAGTTCACCCTGCACGCCTTCGACCGTGACGAAGATGTACTGACCTTCGATCTTCATCGGCATCCAGGTGGGTGCCGTGATCTCATAATCGACCGTCCCGTGTGGCGGCTTCGTAGACGCGCCGATCGTGATGAGGCCCGTGTCCTTCTGAATGTCGACGGTCGTGCCTGCCTTGTGCGTCGCCTGCACGCGCACGGCGTCTTTTTCCCACCCGCGAATCACGACCTCGCCGGCGTAATTGTCGATCGCCAGGCGCGTGCCGCGCGACGCCGACACGGTTTGATCGGTTTGCGGCGCCTGCGCCGTCAATGTGGCCAGGAGAGCAAGTGTTGCTGGAAGCATTCTGGTATTAAAACTTTTACCTTTTAACTTCTGACTTTTAACTTCCTATTGCCGCCGCTGCCGCGCGACGCAGCAGCACGAGCTTGCGCTGGCGTGCATCGGCGAGGTGCGTGTTCAGGTACACATTCGACGGATCAGCCTGCAGCGCCCGTCGGCACTGGTCGATCGCATCGTCTATGGACTTCAGATTCTGCTCCAGCACGCGGACGGTTTCGGGATCCAGCTTCGTTCTTTCAGCGTCGAGCGTGCGCTGGAGGTCTGCAATCGCATCATCGTAATTCCGATCGGCGAAATTCGCCGGCGTCAGCGCCGGGTCGGTCGCAACCAACGCGGTCACTGGTTGAAAATCGGCGCGCGGGTCGCCCGATCGTGCCATCCACACGAGTCCTCCCGACAGCACCATCAACGTCAGCCCCGCCGCGGCGAGTTGCGGAAGCGTGAAGGTCAGGCGGGACCTGATTGCACGACGGAACGGCGACACGCGCCGAGGTTCGATGCGCGGCGTGATCCCGCGCCAGAGATCGCGATCGGGCGACGTGTCCCTCAGCGCAGCAGCCTCTGAGACGACGCCGCGAAGCTCTTTCAGCGTGGCGCGACAGTCCTGGCAGGTGGCGAGGTGTTCAGACACCTGGCGTCCTTCCGCCTCGGACAACTCGCCGTCCAGATATTCCGAGAGTCGCTCGGTAAATGCGTCAGTGGTCATACCCGGATCTCCCGCGCCCAAGCTGGCGGCGCAGCATCATGCGCGCTCGATGCAGTTGGGCCTTCGACGTGCCGGCCGAAATGTCGAGAAGCGACGCGATCTCGTGGTGCTTGTACCCTTCGACGTCGTGGAGGACAAAAATCTCGCGCGCGCCGTCAGGCAGCGTGGCGAGCGCGGTCTCGAAGTCCATCGACAGGTCGCGCGATCTCACGGGCGCGGCGATCGTGGCGAAGATGTCGTCGCCGTCGCGCAGTTTCCGCCGCCGCGTTGTCTCCGCACGGAAACGCTCGATGACGACGTTGACGGCAAGCCGATGGAGCCAGGTGGAGAAGGCGGAGTCGCCGCGAAACGAGCCGAGCTTTTGCCAGACGCGGACAAAGACGTCCTGGGTCAGCTCGTCAGCATCGCGGCCGCCTGTCATCCTCCGGACAAGGCTATGCACACGCGGGAGATGCGCCTGGTACACCCGCTCGAAGGCAGACACGTCTCCCGAAGCGGCCAACGCCACATCGTCAGTCATGTCGGCCGTATTGAGAACCGGTGCGCACCCGAGCGCGAATGCTTCCAAGCTCCTTTCCTGCACCAGCTTGGACGGGTGACCCCCCCTGAAAGGTTTGAACGGAATTAACAGTGGCGAACAAGCGTGCGAGTGAGCCCACGCGAGCGGAGTGGGGCGTTCGGGGCCCCGCGAGCGAGCGTGTAAGGGAGTCCGAGGGGCGAAGCCCCTCGGAGTGATTACCGGAGAATATCGTAGGGGTCGATTGGCGTGCCTTCCCACCAGTGTTTGGCCGCGGTGAGCTTGAAGACGGCAAAATGCAGGTGCGGCGTGTTTTTGGGCGCATTCCCTGACGTTCCGACGAAGCCGATCACCTGACCTTTGCGGATCTTGTCGCCCTCTTTCAATCCGGGCGCGTACCGCTCGAGGTGGGCATAGTAATAACAGTATTGTTCGGTCCGATCGAACTGATAAATCGTCGTTCCTCCCGCCTTGCTTTCGAACAGCCGGGCAACCGTGCCGTCCTCGACCGCCTTCACCGGCGTGTTGCGAGGAGCCAGAATGTCGATCGCTTCGTGAGCCCGCGTCCCGCTACGACGGTCTTCGAACGAGCGCACGAGTTGCTCGCGCTTGACCCCTTCCACCGGGATAACGAAATCGCGCCGCGCGAGATCGTCGGGGGGCGCTGGTTTCACGACGGGCGTCGAACTCCCGGTAGTCGCCACCGGGGCGGGGGACGCCGGTTTCTGCGTCTGAATCACCGGGGAGTCAATGTCCGCGAGCCCATCGGTCGATACGGCTCGAACCGGTTCGGCTGATCCGACGCCCGCGACCTGACCGTACCGTGTGATCAGCACGGCGACAACAGCCGCGCCGACGATGAACCCGCAAGCAGCGCCAATCCCGAACGTGCGCAGTGTTTCTTTCAGCTGCTGGTTCCGCACGCTCCCTCCGTTATTCGGTGAACAGGACGCGGGTTCCCGGCTTGACGAGTGAAGCCAGTTTCAGCGCATCCCAGTTCGTCAGCCGTACGCAGCCATGAGACTGCGTGCGGCCGATCGTCGATGGCTCGGGAGTGCCATGCAGTCCGTAGTGCGCCTTTGAAAGATCGATCCAGACAACGCCGACGGGGTTGTTGGGGCCCGATTGAACGGTAGCCTGCGTGTGCGCCGGATCGGCGTCCCAGAAGAGATCGGGGTTGTAGTGGAACTTCGGATTGAACTGAATCCCTGTCACCTTCCACTCACCGAGGGGCAGCGGATCGTGAACACTTCCAGTCGTCACCGGCGCATAGAGAAGTACGCGGCCCGATGCGTCGGTGACCGTCAACGCCGACGTGTTCTTCGCAACGGTCACCGTGACGTCCGCCCGAGACGCGAACTGGGCCTTGGCACTGCCAGCAGTTCCGACCGGTGTGGTCGGTACCGGCGCCGCCGGCGCGGGCAGTATCATCGGCTGGACATTCGGGACCTCGATCTCTTGATCAACCGCGAATGCCGCGCCGGGATTCAACTGTTTCAAGAAGGCGGGCGTCGTGTGAAAGCGTTCGGCCAGTTCTTCGATCACTGATGTGTATCCGAGCGCGGGCAGGTTGGCGGACTCCATCATGTCGTCGGGCAATCGTTCGATGAAAGGACCAGCGGCATCATCGCCCGTGATCTGGTAGGTGGTGGTCGGCTCGACCGCAGACGTCTCCTCATTCCCGCTCTGATGAAAAAGGTCGAGCGCCTTCTTTGTGTTTGCGCCCATTCGTCCGTCGATCGCTCCAGGCGAAAACCCCGCTCGATCGAGCATTACCTGCAACTGCAGAGCGCCATTGACGTCTTCCGTCTGAGTGGCCTGCTGTTGCGGGTGCTGTTGATGCGGCTGCCGGACGTTCGCTCCCGGTGACGGTGAAGTGCTTTGCGCCAACGGCAACACGATCCACAACGTCAACGTCAATGCGTCCATCTCTCGAATCCCCCTGTGTAGTCCCGCAATCGTCCGTATCAGGCAGTTCCCGCCAGCCGACGATCCATTCCCGTTCGACGTTCGTCGGCCGGCGTCGTCATATCGACTTCCAGCACCCTGAACGGGCGCTGGGGAAACACTTCGCGCATCAGCGACATCGACACGTTGAACACCGGCACGCCTTTCGTCGTCCGGCCCTCGGGCCGTCCGTGATGCGCGTGGCCATGGAACACGGCGGTGACTGGATAACGGCCGAGCGGCTCTTCGAGCCGGCTGCATCCCAGGAAGGGAAAGATCTCGAGCGGTTCCCCTTCGACCGTGTCCTGCACGGGCGCGTAATGCAGCACGGCGATTCGCTTGTCGTTGCGAAGTCTCGCGAGCGCCGACTCCAGCTTCAACGCTTCGTCCACGGCTTCGCGCACGAAGTGCTTGACGATGTCTTCTCCCCAGGGCCCGAGCGCACGCCGGCCGAATCCGCCGGCGAATCCCTTGACGCCGGCGAATCCGATCCCGAGGATCTCAGTGCTGTCGCCGTCGAGAAAGGTGATTCCCGAGTCGCCGAGGATGGCTCGCATCTCGGTTTGTTGCGACGACTCGAAGTCGTGGTTGCCCAGGACGGCCACGGTGGGGATTTTGACGACGGTCATTTCGCGCGCGAGGCCGCGCGCTTCCTCGGCGAGCCCGTAATCGGTCAGATCGCCGCAGATCACGAGGATGTCGGCGCTCTCGTTGATCTGACTAAATAGCGGCTGAAGCGATCCCGCGGCGGCATTGCGGCCGTAGTGGAGATCGCCGATTGCAGCGATGCGGACGACGTCCCTGGCTGAACGCATGACCCTCCCGGGTGAGAGGGAGCAAGATGCATACCGTGGAGGTATGGCGTTGGGTCAAATCAGGCTTGCAGGTCTGCGAGCTGGCGGTCGAGCGCGGCGATGGCGTCTTCGAGCATTTTCCTGTGTGCCGGGGCGCTCGCGCGGCTGAGGTCGTCGCATGCGCGTGCCCGCGTCAATTCGAGCGCACGCCGGCGCTGTTCAGTCGCCTGCTGCTCAGGCGTCATCTGCGGGCGAGCCTTGACCTTTCCTCTGGCCGCCTCTTCCTGCTGGGCTTCCACCGACTTGGACTCAAAGCCGCGCGCCATGCTTCATTCTATGACGCCTGATCGATGTCGGGATCCGTGGTCCGCATCCGTGGTCCGGGATCCGTTGTGCGGGATCCGTGGTCCGGAGCCCGGGATCCGTTGAACTTATAATGGAAGTACATGCTTTTTTCGCTGCGTCAGTCCCACCTGAAGGGCACGCTCGGCGTGTGCCTGCTGGCGGTGCTCTGCGCCGCGTTTGCCGCATGCAACCGCGAGAAGCCGCAACCCGTCGCATCGCAGGCTGGAACCCCGGCTGCCGCTCCAACGTCAAGAACTGATGACGAGCGGCCGAAGATCGTCGTGCTGGGCGACAGCTTGACCGCTGGCCTCGGGCTTCTCGAGACGCAGTCGTATCCGCATCTCCTCCAGGAAAAAATCGATCGGGACGGATTTCAGTACGAAGTCGTCAACGCCGGCGTCTCAGGGGACACCTCCGCGGGCGGACTTCGACGTCTCGATTGGGCGCTCCAGGAAGATGTGCGGATCCTGATCGTGGAGCTCGGCGCGAACGATGGACTTCGCGGATTGTCGGTCTTAGAGATGAAAGAGAACCTCGGAAAGATCATCGAAGGCGCGCGCGCGAAGAACGTGATCGTGGTTCTTACCGGGATGGAGGCGCCGCCAAATTACGGCGCGGAGTATGCGGCCTCGTTCCGGGCCGCGTATCGTGAGCTCGCACTGAAATACAAAGTGCTCTTCGTTCCATTCCTCCTGGACAAGGTCGCCGGACAGGCGTCGCTCAACCAGGCGGACGGCATCCATCCCAATCCAGAGGGGGCGGCGATCGTGGCGGATACGGTCTGGAACGTGCTGAAGCCACTGCTGGACCAGATTTCCGTCTCATGATTGAGCTGCGCGGCGTCTCGAAGTCCGTCCCGAGCGGTTCGGGCACACTCACGATCCTTCACCCGCTCGACCTCGTCGTCCCGGCGGGAGAAGTTCTGGCCATTACGGGTGCGTCGGGCAGCGGCAAGTCGACGCTGCTTGGACTCATTGCCGGCCTCGACGCGCCGACGAGCGGACAGATCGTCGTCGATGGCGTGGACATCACCGCGCTCGACGAAGACGCGCTCGCCAAGCTGCGCGGCCGGCGGATCGGGTTCGTCTTCCAGTTCTTTCATCTCCTTCCATCGCTGACCGCGCTCGAGAACATTCTCGTGCCGATGGAGATTGCCGGGTTGCCAGGCGCGAGAGCACGGGCGACCACCCTGCTCGAAGAGGTCGGGCTGTCTGAACGCGGACATCATTACCCGTCGCAACTTTCAGGCGGCGAGCAGCAGCGAGTGGCGATTGCGCGTGCGCTGTCCAACGATCCGCCGCTGCTCCTGGCAGACGAACCGACGGGGAATCTCGACAGCTCGACAGGCCGTCAGATCATCGACCTTCTGCTCGGCGTCAATCGAAGCCGCGGGACGACGCTCGTGCTGGTGACGCATGATCCGGATCTCGCCAGCGTCGCGCACATGTCCATCGCGCTTCGAGACGGCCGTGTCGTGTCGCAGACGACGCGCCCGGAGCTGAGGGAAGTCCGCGCAGCGGCCGGATCCCGGACCACGGATCCCGGATCCCGACGATGAGCTTCGTCCTCAAAATGGTCGCCCGCGAGCTGCGCGCGTCCTGGCGCAGACTGCTGTTCTTCTTCATCTGCGTGGCGATTGGCGTCGCCGCGATCGTGACGCTGCGGTCGATCATTCAAAGCCTTCGCGCCGGGCTAGTCCGCGAAGCGCGCGCGACGATCGCGTCGGACGTGCTGGTGCAGAGCAGCCGCCCGTGGACGCCGGAAATCCTCGCCGAGCTCGAGCAGCAGCTGGCCACTGCGCCGATCGAAGATCGCACCGAGTCGATCGAGACCGCGACCATGGTGCGCGCCGAAAGCGGCAATGCGGTTGCCCGGATGGTCGAACTGCGAGGCGTCGAGGCCGGCTATCCGTTCTACGGCACCTTTGTTTTGCAGAATGGCCAAACCTATTCGCATGCGCTCCTCGAACACGGAGGCACGCTCGTTCGCCCGGAATTGCTGGCACAGCTCGGCATCAAAGTGGGCGACACGATCCTGATTGGGGGCCGCCCTTTCACCGTTCGCGGCGTGATCGACCAGGAACCTGGTCGTCGCGTCGGCGGATTCAGTCTCGGCTCTCGCGTGCTGGTCGATCTGGCTGACCTTCGGCAGACGGACCTTCTCTCATTCGGCAGCCGGGCGAACTATCAGCTGCTCCTCAAGGTGCGTCCGAATGGCGTCGATCGGCTGACGAGCGAAGTGCGCGAGCGCTTCAGAGATCGATTCGTCTCCGCCCGATCCTACCGATCGACCGAGGACCAGATCGGCGAGAGCCTGCAGCGCGCCGAGAATTTCCTCAGTCTGGTCGGATTCATCATCGTCGTCCTCGGCGGAATCGGCGTCTGGAGCGTGACCCGCGTGTTCGTTCGCCAGAAAATCCGCAGCGTCGCGATCCTGAAGTGTGTCGGCGCTTCGAACCGGCAGGTGCTCGCGACCTACGTGTTCCAGGTCGCCCTGCTTGCGACCGCTGGAAGCCTGATTGGCGTCGCACTGGCCGAACTCGCGATTCGATCGATTCCTGCGTCGCTCACCGAATCGTTCGCCGGCTTGCCCTACGGCCTGACGGCGTCTGCGGTGCTCCAGGGGCTGACGGTCGGATTGCTCGTCTCGGTCCTCTTCGCGCTGGTGCCGCTGCTGGATGTCCGGCGCATCAAACCGCTGCTGCTGATCCGTGGGGCGGACGGTTCGTTCGGTGGGCTCCCGGGCACTATCGGGATCACATTCAAGGAACGGGTCCGGCGAATCGACTGGCTCCAGGTCGGGCTTGCGCTCGCGGTTGGCGGTGCACTCATCGGTGTCGCGGCGTGGCAGGCGGGCTCGCTGCGCGCGGGAGCCGCGGTCAGTATTGGCTTTGCCGTTGTCTCCGCCGTTCTCTATGGCGCGGCGTTTGCGCTCATTCGTCTGGTGTTGCCGCTGGCGTCGGCGCCGTGGTTCCCGCTGCGGCATGCCGTCATCAGCCTGCGCCGGCCCGGCAATCAGACCCGGGTCATCCTGCTGGCGGTCGGACTTGGCAGTTTCTTCGTGCTCGGTGTCCGCGCTTTGCAGAGCAATCTCGTCGCCGAGTTTTCGGTCGGCATGGATCGCGGCGGCGCAGACATGTTCATCATCGACGTCCAGCGGGATCAGGCTGACGGCGTCGAGGCGCTGCTCCGCGAACGCCAGGACGCCGATGCGAGCCCCGCTCGCCTCGTGCCGGTGCTCCGCGCTCGTGTGACGGCCGTCAAGGGCCGTGACGTCAACCTCGAGAACTTCAGCGACGTACGCGGCCGCGGCTCGCTCGCGCGCGAGTACACCATTACCTATCGCGATCACCTCGAGTCCAACGAGCAGATTGTCCAGGGCTCGTTCTGGAAGCCAGGCGACACCGGCAGCACCCAGCCCGAGGTGTCGATAGAAGAGGGGATGCACGAGCGGTTCAATATTCAAGTCGGCGACGACATGCGCTTCGATGTGCTCGGTCGCCAGGTGTATGCCAGGGTCACCAGCGTCCGTCACGTCGAGTGGGGCGACGCGCGGAGCGGCGGTTTCATGTTCGTGTTCCGTCCGGGCGTGTTCGAGAAAGCCCCTCACACCTACATCGGGTTCTTGAAAGGTCCCGACGATCCGACCGCCCGTGCGCGGCTTCAGTACGATCTCATTTCCCGCTACCCGAACATCAGCGCGATCGACGGTCGCGAAATCATCAGCCGGATTCAGAAAGTCATCGACAACGCGGTGCTCGGCATCTCAGTCGTCGGGGGCATCGCTCTGCTCAGCGGCGTGCTCATTCTGATCGGCGCGGTCGCCATGACCAAATTTCAGCGCGTCTACGAATCGGCCATCCTTCGGACGCTCGGCGCGAGCACCCGACTGCTGACGATGACCCTGGCGCTCGAATATAGCGCGCTCGGGTTGCTGGCCGGCGCAATCGGCGCGGCCGGTGCGCTCGGCCTCAGCTGGGGTGTCACGCGCCACGTGTTCGACATTCCCTGGCGGCCGGCTCCCGGACTGCTGACGATCGGCGCGGTGCTGACGATGTTGCTCGTGTGCACGATCGGCGTGCTCGCGAGCGCAGACGTGTTGCGGAAGAAGCCATTGTCGACGCTGCGCGCTGAATAGACGCAGCTCTGACGCGGAGCTGAAGCTGACGCGGCACTGAGGTGCCGCGCGACGTGTGTCTACTGCCACAGACTGGAGCATCGATTGATAAATCACGAGATCATCGGCGACGACATGCAGGCGGTCATCCTCACGCTTGGCGCGGGCGACCAGGTGCGCGCGGAAGCCGGCGCGATGATGTTCATGACCGACTCGATCGAGATGGATGCGAAGATGGAGGGCGGCTTCCTTGGCGGCCTGAAACGGAAGTTCCTCGCCGGCGAGAGCTTCTTCATCACGCATTTCCGTGCGATCGGCGTGGCCGGCAAGGTCGCGTTTGCCGGCCCGTATCCCGGCAAGATCATCGCGCTTGATCTCAGCAATCAGCAGCTGCTCTGTCAGAAAGACTCATTCCTGTGCGCCATCGGCGATCTCGATCTCGAGATCGCCTTCACCAGGAAGATCGGTGCGGGATTCTTCGGCGGGGAAGGGTTCATCCTCCAGAAGTTCGACGGCACCGGCCGGCTGTTCATCCACAGCGGCGGGACGATCGTCCCGATGCAGCTTGCCGCAGGGGAGCGGCTGAAGGTCGACACCGGGTGCCTGGTCGCGCTCGATCCCACCGTCGACTACGACATCGTCCGCGTCGGCGGGATCAAGACGTCGCTCTTCGGCGGGGAAGGACTGTTCTTCGCGTCGCTTACGGGCCCGGGACGCGTGTGGCTGCAAACGCTGCCGTTCTCGAGGCTTGCCGATCGAATCCACGCCGCGTTCCGCGGGGATCGCGAGGACGTGAAGCGTGATTTCGGCGGCGCGTTTGGAAAGATTGGCGACATCATTGGAGGACAATGAGAAATGCTGATTGCTGAATTCTGATTGCTGCTTGAAAAACACAAGGCCGAACGCGACGCGTTCGGCCAATTCAGCATTTAGAAATCAGCCTTCAGCATTTTCGGGGTCCCGACCATTGAGTTGCCCGTGGCCGGTCGTGGTTGGTACAATGAGGTTTTGCCGGTGGTCCAAACCGCCTGGGAGTGGGGCCGCCGGGGAGACAAGGCCACATGGACTACGCTCCATACAAGGATGCGCTTCTACGAAAACGGGGCGAGATCCTGTCGGCCGGCGGCGGCGTCAAGCCGCTGCCCGCGACCATCGAGGTCAACTCGCGGCAGGGGGATTTGGCCGACCAGGCCAGCGGCAACAACGAAGTCCACATTCAGCTGAAGCTCAAGCAGACCGACGCCAAGATTCTTCAGGCGATCGAAGAGGCACTCTATCGGATGGAGAAGGGCACCTACGGTATCTGCCGCGATTGCGGTGAGGAGATCGCCCCCGCGCGCCTCAACGCGATTCCCTGGACCCGTGTCTGCATCACCTGCAAGGAAAAACAGAGCTCGTGAAATCGACCGAATTGCTCGCGCTGCTGCGCGACTTCTACAAAGACAAGCTGTCGATGCGTCAGCGTCACGTGGCGGTGGCGAAGCACGTTCCCGACTACGACTTCAACAACACTTACCAGTACATCATTGCGCGCGAGGACGTGCAGCTGGACTGGTTGCGCGACGCGATCACCGATATGGGCGGATCGCTCGACGACGTCTCCGAACCCGCGATCACGTCGGCGGGCAAAGCTGCTGACGCGCAATCGAGGCTGATTGGAGAAGATCGCGACGCGGCGCAGCAGTTCGTCGAGGCGTGGCGGCCGCGAATCGAGAAGATACCCAACGCGCGGCACCGCAGCCTGCTTCGCGTCATCCTCGGCGAGACGCTCGAACACAAGCGCTTCTTCGAACAGGCCGTCGCCGGTCGCAGCGACCTGCTCGGACGGCGCGCCGACGGCGCCGGCACCGGTGGCGGCGTACTTCCCGTTCGATGGATTGAGCGCTGAACATCGTTGCGATTGCTCTCGGCGCGAACCTTGGCAATCGTCGCGCCGCGCTGGATTTTGCGGTCGCCCATCTCGCCCAGCTGGTCAGCGATCTCGTCGTTTCCGAGTACATTGAAACCGAGCCCGAAGGGGAGGGGCTTCACGATCAGCCTCTCTACCTGAACGCGGTGGCCGTGGGCACAACCACACTGCCAGCTCGCGAACTGCTCGATCGGCTGCTGACGATCGAGCGTCACTACGGCCGCGAGCGGCCGTATCCCGGCGCCGCGCGAACTCTTGACCTCGACCTCATTCTTCTTGGCGATGCGATCGAAGTATCGCCAGACATTTACGTTCCCCATCCCCGTTTTCGCGACCGATTCTTCGTCCTCGGCCCGCTGGCGGAGATCGCACCGGACTTGGTGGACCCGGTGACGGGGCTCAAGGTGTCGGAGTTGCTCAGGAACCTCCTCAGAGATGAGAGTCGGTGAAGTCTCGCGGTTCGCGATTCGCAGTTCGCAAGCTGGAAAAGCGCCTGCGGCCCGAGCGAGGCGCGAAGCCGCCGAGCGAGAGCGAGCGGGGGTGGGGCCCCGCGAGCAGTGATAAAAGCTGACAGAAACCTGAATCAAAAAAAACGGCCGGAGAACGTCAGCTCTCCGGCCGAATCTTGACTCAACGTGAAGAGAACTACGTGCTCTTCTTGTAGGTCGTGGTCGAGGGCCCGCGGCCGCCGGTGCGGTCGATCGTCAGCACGCCGTTGGCCAGCGACCAGGTCTGGGTCTGCTCGCCATTTTCGGTCTTGGTGGTAATGACGAGCTTGTTGCCATCCCACTTCGCGGTCGCAGTCGCTTCCATCTGGCCCATCGTGATCTTGGTCTCTGAGCCGTCGAGCTTGTAGGTCGTCGTGATGGGGGCCCCACCGCCACGGCCCGCTCGTTCAATCGACAGCTCGGTCGCCGACTGCTTGACGGTCATTGGTCCACCGCCCCCGCGACCGCCGCCGCCACCACCGCCGCCCGGTGCGCCGCCGCCCGCAGGCGCGCCCGCTGCCGGTTCTGGCGCCCAGGTGCCGGAGAAGTCCGGCTTGCCCTGTGCGAAGGCTACCGTTGCCACCGCCAGCGCGGCGATCGCAACCATTCCGATTCTTGCCCGCTTCATGCGTTGCTCCTTCGTGAAAGATGAACGATGAACGACTTCCAGGGTGCTTACTACGACTACGCCTGACGGTCCGTTTTTATTCGAACCGAAGGGCTTCGATCGGGTCAAGCCCAGCCGCTTTCCTGGCTGGGTAGAACCCGAAAAATACTCCAGTTCCTGCCGCGAAGCCAAACGCCATCCCGATGGCATTCGGGGGGATCGATGTCGGCCACTTCAGGAAGTTCTCGGCCGCCGCTGACAGTCCGTAACCCATGCCGATGCCCAGCAGGCCGCCAAATAGGCTGAGGACGACGGCTTCGACGAGGAACTGCATCAGCACGTCTTTGCCTCGCGCGCCGATCGCCATGCGTAGACCGATCTCGCGCGTGCGTTCGGTCACCGACACCAGCATGATGTTCATGATGCCGATGCCGCCGACGAGGAGCGACACGCCGGCGATTGCCGCCAGCAGCGTCGTCATCGTCTTGGTCGTTTCAGTGCGAACGCTGGCCATTTCTTCCTGCGTGCGCACGGAGAAGTCATCAACGTCGTTAGCGATTAACTTGTGCCGCGTGCGCAACAGTTCGCTGATGGCAGCGGCTACCGGAGCCGTTTCCGGCGTCTCGGCCGACACCGTGATGTTGTTGATGTGCTGAATCCCCTGGAGTTTCTTCTGGACGGTCGTGTACGGCGCGTATACCGCATCGTCCTGATCCTGAAATCCATTTGATCCCTTCGGTGCCAAGACCCCGAGTACTTTGAACGGCTGATTCTTGACGCGGATGATCTGGCCGGTCGGATCCGTGTCGGGGCCGAACAGATTGTCCGAGACGGTTTGTCCGAGGACGCACACCTTCTGCGCGGTCGCGACATCCTGTGCGGTAAAGAAACTGCCGTATTTCTGTGGCCAGTTTTTGATCAGAGGAAACTCGACATCAGTGCCTTGAATCTGACTGGACCAGTTCTGGTTGCCGGCGATCAGCTGCGCGCGCGAATTGACGCCGGCGGCGACGTACTGAACCCCGGGCACCGAGCGCAGTGCCTGCGCGTCGTCTGGTGTCAAGGTGGTCGACATGCCGCCGCCCTGACGCACGCCCCCCTGCGTGAAGTTCCCGGCGTTGATGGTGATGAGGTTCGTGCCGGCGGCCTTCACCTGGTCCTCGATGGTCGACTGCGCGCCCTTGCCGATCGCGACCATCGTGATCACGGCGCCGACGCCGATGATCATGCCGAGCATCGTCAACATCGTTCGCATCTTGTTGCGGTTCAGCGCCTTCAGCGCGACCAGCAACGTCATGATTATCGACATGTGCCTCTCTTTTCCGACTCTCAGGGGCTGCGCCCCTCGGACTCCGCTACAGGCGCTCTCGCGAGCCGCTTCGTCGGCTCACTCCGGTCGCCTGGCTCGCTTCGCTGCACTCGCTCGCGTCGCTCAAACAGTCCCTCTTACACCACGCCGCCGATGTGCTCGACGGGCGCCTCGTCCGAGGGGATGGGAACGTCCGGTTCTGGCGGCGGCAGCGCAGCGAGCTCTTTCTCCGCGTTGCGCCGGTTCGCGATCTTCTGATCGATCTGGATCCTGCCGTCGCGAAAACGAACCAGCCGTGTGCCGTACTCCGCGATATCCATCTCGTGAGTAATCAGGAGCACCGTGATG
>Ga0207701_10001898_pt1 | contig 21715 bp, 20 predicted proteins | sample KBSSwiSSwithPhiX_FD_184294 | JGI IMG/M metagenome (GOLD analysis project Ga0207701, IMG submission 184294) | Switchgrass rhizosphere bulk soil microbial communities from Kellogg Biological Station, Michigan, USA, with PhiX - S5 (SPAdes) (version 2) | ecosystem: Environmental > Terrestrial >... | reverse complement strand
TGGAAATGTTCGTCGCCACCACCATGAAACAGGGCGAACTGTTTTAGTATGGTTCCTGCGCCGCTGAGGTTTTGTGCGCGGAAAAAGATCCAGGCAACGCATACCGCATAGATCGTAATCGGCCACGCAAGCCAGCGCATCGCCCGCGCAGCCCACTTGAGACCTTCGGTAAGGCGGATCCACTCGCGATGAATGAGGAGCGCGGTTCCATGTAACGCGCCCCAAATAACAAACGTCCACGCAGCGCCGTGCCATAGGCCGCCGAGGAGCATCGTGATCATGACATTGCGGTAAGCAAATCCGCGCGAGCCGCGATTTCCACCGAGCGGAATGTAGAGATAATCGCGGAGCCAGCTCGAGAGGCTAATGTGCCAGCGCCGCCAGAAGTCAGAGACGTTCCGGGCAAAATATGGAAACTGAAAGTTGTTCGGTAAATGATACCCAAGCAGCCGGGCAGCCGCGATGGCCATGTCTGTGTATCCGGAGAAGTCGCAGTAAATCTGGATTGCGTAGAACAGCACGCCAATCCATGCGCTCGTCGCCGCGAAGTTGGCCGGATGAGCGAAGTAGCGATCGACGGTCGGCGCGACTCCATCGGCGATGCACGCCTTCTTGATAAATCCCGCCAGGAACAGCATCACCGCGCCCCGGACATCGACATTGGAAAACTTCTTAGCCGAGACAAGCTGCGGCAGAAAGTACACGGCACGGACAATCGGTCCCGCCACCAACGGCGGGAAAAAACTGACAAACAACGAAAGATCGACAAAATTCGAAATGGGACGCTGCTTCCCGCGGTACACGTCGATCGTATAGCTCATCGAGTGAAACGTATAGAAGCTAATGCCGACCGGCAGAATAATGTTGAGCGTGTTCACGCTCGCCGGTAAACCGAGCCAAGCCAGAAAGCCCGACGCTGAGGAAATGAAAAAGTTAAAGTACTTAAAAAAAACCAGGACGCCGAGGTTGACGCACACACTCGCGGCAATCCAGAAGCGCCGCCATGTCGGATTTTCGCTACGTCCAAGCATTTGTCCGACGATGTAATCCACCGTCGTTGATCCGAGGACCAAAGCTGTAAATTTCCAATTCCAGGCCGCATAAAAAGCGTAGCTGCAGAGGAGAAGCCACACCTTTCGTGCGGCGTTGTTGCGCATCGCCCAGTAGACGATGAACACGACGAGAAAAAACCAGAGGAAGCGAAATTCAACGAAAGACATTCGAACAGAGAATGGGAGGCGCAGTTAAGCTGTTAGCCATCGATTGTTGATCACTTGATGTCGCCCGCTCGCGCAAGCCCGACGAAATTCGTTGCCAGAATACGCGTGAATTCTTCCGCTCCGGCTTTAGTTAGATGTTGCCCATCGCGACGTGCGCTGCTGCGAAAGAGGTTCGGATAAGCTTGAGGATTATTAAAAGCCATCACAACGCCTGTCAGCTCGGTAGTTTCGGAGGCGACGTTAATTTCCGTCGTGCTTGGCGTGATCAAGAAGATTGGCACCGCTCCAATATTCCTGACTTCCTGCGCGCACTGTCGGTAGGCTTCCATCGCATAAGGTGAAAGCGGACGAGTGCCGGTTTGTGCCATCGCGGCAGCAAGCGCACGCTCATAGGCTGCGGCCTGGCTGGGAGACATTCGATTCGGTCTGGTCACGTAGCCATCGCTGGCTGCGCCCAGGTAGCTTGCGCGACGCGCCTTTGTGTCGCGACTCAAGAAATGGTCCAGGACATCAGCTGCCCTTGAGATGTTCGTATAATTTCTTTCAACCTGCGTCACATAGAACGTCAGTAGGCTACGCGTGCTTTTTTCGTCGTTTTGGCGCAGGATAATGTCGCGAAGTTTTGCGGGATTCGACAGCCAAAGCGGATCAGTGCCGGCATCGGTAAGTTTTCGTAAAAGGAGCGATACCCGCTTCCAGTCCGCCCAATAGAGCGCACGCCGGCTGGACTGGTTCTCGGGGGACCATTTTGTTTGGAGTTCATCGTATTCAATGAAGACCCATTTCAAGTTGCGCGGCTTCAGGTTCAAAATCTGCTCAAGCAGATAAGCGGTTTCGGGCAAATACATGCCGCCAACGCCGAAGTTGAAGCTGTGCGTCGGCATCCCGCTCTCACGTGTGACGCGATCAAAAATAGCGGGTGAGATCTGAAAATAGACGCGGCTCGATCCAATAAAGAGTGTATCAAATTCGTCCTTGTGCGCGGCAAAAAATCGGAATTTTTGGGAAACCCCGCCGTCGATTTCTGGAAACGGCAGGATCGCACGCAGACCGATGCAGCTTAGAAGGAATGCGGTTGCGCCAATGGCGGTATTGGTCAGTGCCCGGAAAACAGTCTTGCCGCTGGTTGGTTCGCACGGCGCCGGAGGTTCAACGTGAACCTTCGAAACGGGCTCGCGGACTGGCACAGCTTAATTCCTGTCGCTTAACGCCGCGACGCCAGGCAGCTCCTTGCCTTCCAATAACTCCAGCGATGCGCCCCCACCGGTAGAGATAAACGTCATTTTGCCGGCAAGTCCCGCTTGTTTCACTGCGGTCACAGAATCTCCGCCACCGATGATCGTTGTCGCGCCCGATTGTGCAAGCGCTTCCGCGATAGCAATTGTTCCCTCGCCGAACTCAGGAATTTCGAAAACGCCGAGCGGTCCGTTCCACAGAATCGTTTCAGCCTTGGCAATTTCTTCCTGGTAAAGGGCAATCGTCGCAGCACCGATATCGACTGCCTGCCATCCATCACTAATCCCATGCTGCGGTGAGAGCCGGCTTGTATTTCGCATGTTCGCGCCAGGCCGAATTTCATCTGCTTCCACAGCGTCGATAGGAACCAAGAATTTCACGCCGCGTTTCTTAGCCATCTCGAGAAGCTCGCGCGCAAGATCGAGCTTGTCCGATTCGACTTTGCTTGCGCCGACCGGAACCCCCTCCGCCTTTAGAAACGTGTTTGCCATTGCGCCACCAATCAAAATGACATCCGCCTTTTCCATTAGCGCCTTCAAAACGCCGATTTTATCGGAGACCTTGGAGCCGCCCAAGATGACAACGAAAGGCTTCGCCGGATTCTCAAGGCCGTCACGCAAGTGTTTCAACTCTTTTTCCATCAGGAAACCCATGGCCGACTTGTCCACAAATTTTGTGATCCCCACCGTTGAGGCGTGCGCGCGATGAGCGGCGCCAAACGCATCGTTGACGTAAAGATCGCCGAGACTGGCGAGCGCTTTGGCAAAATTCGGATCGTTCGCTTCTTCCCCGGGTTGGAACCTCAAGTTCTCGAGGAGCGCAACGTCGCCGTCGTGCATATGTTCGACAATTTTCTCTGGCACCTCACCAATCGTGTCGTGACTGAAAATGACCGGGTGGTGGATGAGCGAGTGCAAGTAATCGCCGATGGAACGAAGCGAATATTTTTCAACTGGCTTCCCCTTGGGCCGGCCAAAATGCGACATCAAGATCGTTTTTGCGCCGTGCTCTCGCAGATAGTTGATCGTGGACAGGCTTTCGCGAATTCGTGTATCGTCGGTGATACGGACCTTGCCACCGCGCAGTTCCGTCGGCACGTTGAAATCCACCCGAACCAACACGCGTTTTCCGCGTACATCGAGATCACGAAGTGAAAGCTTCGTCATTTCCTAATTGAAAACAATTACGATCAGGAGCACGAGCAAGATTGCAGGGCCTATTTTGCCAGCATTTCCATCAATTCTACGCAGCGATTGCTATAGCCCCATTCGTTGTCGTACCAGCCGACCACCTTTACGAACCGGTTCCCAAGCGTAAGCGTCAGTTGGCTGTCGAAAATACAGGAATGTGGATTGCCCACGATATCTTGCGAAACGAGCGCCTCATCGCTGTATTCGACCACACCTTTGTAGCCTTTATCCGACGCAGCTTCTTTGAATGCGGCATTGATTGCATCCACGGTCGCGTCCTTCTCCAGCGCGGCGGTGAGATCCGTGACGGATCCGTCGGGAGTTGGGATGCGAAAGGAGCCGCCATTCAGTTTCCCTTTCAAATCCGGAATCACTTCTCCGATCGCTTTGGCCGCCCCTGTAGTCGAAGGAATGATGTTGATCGCAGCCGCTCGAGCGCGTCTCAGATCGCTATGCGGGAAATCGAGGATGCGCTGGTCATTGGTGTAGCTATGGATCGTGCTCATGAATCCGTGCGTGATGCCGAATTTGTCATGCAAAACCTTTGCCATCGGCGCGAGGCAGTTGGTAGTGCAGCTGGCATTGGAAACAATCTTATCTTTCCCAGGGTCGTAGATATTGTCGTTGATACCGATGCAAATCGTCGCGTCGGGGTTTTTTGCTGGCGCGCTGATCAGCACTCGTTTAGCGCCTGCTTTTAAATGCAATTCGGCTTTGTCGCGGCTGGTGAAGAACCCGGTCGACTCGAGCACAACATCAATCTCCAGTTTTTTCCAAGGCAGGTTCACGGGATCGCGGTCCTTCAGGATTCTAATTTTGTGCCCGCGTACGATGATGTTTTCGTCGTCATAACCGATTTCGCCGTCGAATTTCCCGTGCACTGAGTCCCATTTGAGCAAATGGGCCAGAGTATGCGTATCAGTCAGATCATTGATCGCGAGGACTTGCTCGACTTGTTTTTGCGTCATCGCGCGAAGGACATTGCGTCCGATGCGCCCGAAACCGTTGATTGCGTAGTTGGCCATAGAAATAATTAAAGGGTTGAAGGGTTCAATCGTTAACCCGAAAACGCTCAACGCTCAACGCCCAACTCTCAACATCAAATTCGGAATCATTGAGCGCACGCTCGCGAGCACATTCGGAGTTGGACGTTCGGCGTTGGGCGTTGGACGTTTTCTGAATGAAGCGCGGGATCGCAGCGTTACTAGTTCTCTCGTCAATCGGACTAGCGCAACCGATCTGTGCCACGACGAAGACGATTCTCGTCCTGGGCGATAGTCTTTCCCAGGGTTTCGGCCTGGCGCCAAGTGAAGCTTACCCAATGTTGCTCTCAAAGAAATTGCGCGCCGCGGGCCTGAATTTTCAGGTCACCAACGCCAGCGCAGCCGGCGGCACCACGGAAGGCGGCCTGGAGCGTCTCCCCGCCCACCTGAAACGCCAGATCGACATCTTTATTGTGGAGCTCGGGATTAACGATGCTTTTCGAGGACTGCCCGTTCATCAAATCCAAACCAATCTTCAGCAGATCATTGATAAGGTGAAGGCGCGAAATCCCCACGTGCGAGTTGTGATCGCAGGAATGCAACTCCCAAATTACGCAGCCGACGATTACGTTTCCGCGTTTGGCAAAATGTTTGCCAATCTCGCTGCCAAAAACGACGCGGCGCTCGTACCGTACCTCCTCCAGCGCGTATCGGGGAATCCCTCAATGAATCTGTCCGATGGAATTCATCCAAACGCGGCCGGCCAAAAGATTCTTGCCGAAACTGTCTGGCACGTGCTCGAGCCGGTAGCCCGTGATGTGGCCACACTATCATCCCGCGGGGAGCGAGGGACTTCGGCAACGAAGTCCGGATCGCACTGATTGCAACGAAACTCCGCAAGGCTTCGTGAGATCCTTCACTCCGTTCAGGACGAGAGAATGCCCAAGGCGACCACTACATGGCTGTCGCACGTTAGTTTAAGGAAAGTTAAAGACGATGGACCCCGCACGACCAAAAGAACCCGATCCAGCCGACCCGTTTAATCCTGAGCGCGCCGACCACGCAGTCCTGGAAACGATTGAGATCGCCACCGAAGGCGAAGATTGCGACGAATGCGTGCGCAAGCTACGACCGTTGCTGAAGAAAATTGCCGGCGTGAACGATGTAAAAGTCGACCTGAAGCATCAGCGCGTCATTGTCACGTTTGACGCACGCAAAACGCACCCGCCCGATCTCCACGATGCAATCCTAAACAGCGGATACAAACCGGGACCGACAGCCGATTGAATTGTAGTGGGCAGTCTGTGACCCGCGAATCACGCGCCGCTCATAGAGCGACATTGTAGCAATCATACCGCCGGTTGTTGTTGCGTGAGGCAATGAAATGCGCCCAGGCCCCATATCAGTTCGCGGCAATCGATCCCGATGACGTGACGATTAGGAAAACATTCGCGCAGGATCGAGAGCGCTGTTTCATCGGTAGAATCGGCGAACGTTGGCGCAAGGACGCAGTCATTTGCGATGTAGAAGTTCGCATAGCTAGCCGGTAGCTGCAGGCCCTCGCGCATGATCTTCCTCGGCATTGGGAGTTTAATGACTTCAATCGGATGACTGCCGATTTTCATTGCCTGCAGCCGGACGAGATTTTTCTGAAGTGCCTCGTAATTTTCGTCGTCACGATTTTCTTCGACTACCGTCACAACCATTCTCTCGGAAACAAAACGCGCGAGATCGTCGATGTGGCCGTCGGTATCGTCACCGGCGATGCCGTCGCCGAGCCACAGAATATCGCGAACTCCCAGATACTCCCGCAGGTGCTGCTCAATCTCCTGACGCGACAGATTTGGATTTCGATTCTTGTTTAACAAACAGGACTCACTGGTAAGCAGAGCGCCCGAGCCATTCACATCGATGGAGCCGCCTTCCAAAACCATTCCGGGACAAAAGATCGGAACATTGAGTATTTCAGCGATGCGCGTTGGCACAAGTTCATCGAGATCGAACGGCGGATACTTGTTTCCCCACGCGTTGTAGTCCCAATCCACAACCGCAAGCTTTGGGTCAGTAGTGCGCGTCAGAAAGATCGGGCCGTGATCGCGGCACCATGGCTCATTTGTGGGCACCTTGTAAAACGAGATTCGCTCGAAGCGCAATCCGCGGAGGGCTTCGCGTGCCGCGGCTTCATGAGCGGGATTGCAAACATTGATGCAAACCTGTTCGGATTCGATCAGGGCTTCGACCATTGCGCGCAAGGTCGGCATCACACGATCGAAGGAGTCCGGAAAGCTGATCCCCTCGCGCCGTGGCCATGAAAGCCACGTTGCGACGTGCGGTTCCCATTCCGCGGGCATACGATAATCGAGAGCGGCGGGAGTCTGTGGTGACATGAGCAAAAAGTCTAACGCCCAACCCGCCTCTGCAACGCTACGAGCGGCGTGATTCCGTCGTTAAGACGTTCGCGCACCCGCTGATTTGTAAATTGCGCCAACGATTACGCCTGTAACGATCATTTCGATAAAGCCGCCGATGCTTATCAGCACCAGAAGCTTTGCCGGAAATGGTTGCGTCGCGTAAAACGCGCAACGCGCACTGACCGCCAAAATCTCCAACATGATTCCGAGCCGAACGCCGGCCGCGATTCCGCCGCCGGCGAAACCGCTGGCGTAAATCATGACGAAAGACAGTGCCAGACCCGCTTGACCGATAATGATCCAATGAAACAGGCCCATCATTTCTTCCCGGGGTCGAAAGAGACTTTGCACCTCACCAAAAACATCTTTCAGCAGCACGCCGTTATAAAACCATCCCCACAAGACGATGAAGATAAATGCGGCAAAAAATGCGAAGACGAATCGTTTCATGAATTTACGCCTGAGTTGTCGCGGATGAAATGGGCTTGTAGATCACGCCAATGATGGCTCCGGCGACCGCAAATTGCACTAAAGCGCCGACGTTCCAACCCCAGAGGATCTTACTGGTGATCGGTTGCACAGCGAACGTGATCAGATGGGCGCCCACGTAAATCAGCGCAACGAAGAGACCCAACAGAGCACATGTGCCCGCACCACCTGCGGGTACGAACTTCGCACAAAGCAGCGTAAGGAAAAACGCCATCACGATGTGCCCAAAAACGAGCCACGAAAAATGGCTGCCAAAGTCCGCTTCCGGGCGCCAAAGCGCAGGTACTTCCTGATACGCACCATGCATCAGCTTTCCGTACCAGATGAATCCAAAAAAGAAGATGAATCCAAACGCTGCGACGAATGAGATAAAAAATTTTCTCCAGTCCATAATCTCTTTCTATTGAGGTTCTTGTTGCGTCCCATCGAGCCCTAAAGGCTTCATCGCAAAACGCTTCTCCTATGTCGATCTAAATCTTAGCTCCTGGCAACCAGGAACGACGGCTACGAAGCCGTCACTTCTTGAGGCTTCAGCCCGAGCTCGCGCAGAAGAGCAATATCCACGTCGGCTGCTGGGTTTTTCGCGGTGAGAAGTTTGTCGCCGTAAAAAATCGAATTCGCGCCTGCGAAAAAACAGAGTGCCTGACCCTCGCGCGAAAGCCGGGTGCGCCCAGCTGCCAGACGGACTCGCGCCTTCGGCAGCGCGATTCGGGTTACAGCAATCAGGCGAACCAGCTCAAAGATATCCACCGGAGATTGCTCGGCCAACGGCGTACCAGGCATCGGCATTAAACAGTTGATCGGCACGCTTTCGGGAGCCGGATCGAAGTTGCTCAAGACCTCCAGCATTCGCAGCCGGTCCGTTTCCGTTTCTCCCATGCCAAGGATCCCACCGCAACAAACCGACATGCCGCTTTCCTGCACTGCGGCGATGGTGTCGAGCCGGTCCTGAAATGTATGCGTGCTCACAATTTCGGGATAAAACTCGGGAGAAGTGTCCAGATTATGGTTGTAGGCTGTAACTCCAGCGGCTTTAAGTTTGCGCGCTTCCACGGAACCGATTTCACCGAGCGTCACGCATACTTCCATTCCGAGCTGGCTGACTCCCCGGACAATCTCCAGCACGCGCTCAAATTTTTCCGAACCATCGCGCACGCCGCGCCACGCTGCGCCCATGCAAAACCGCGTCGCACCTTGCGAGCGCGCCCTGTGGGCCGCACTCATAACATCTTCCAGGGACAACAAATCTTCGCGTTCGATGCTGGTGGAATAACGAGCGGATTGCGCACAATAAGCACAGTCTTCGCTGCAACCGCCGGTCTTAATGCTAAGCAAACTGCAACGCTGCACCTCTTCACCATGCCAATGGTCAAGATGAACAGCCCGGCTTTGCGAAATCAGGTCGAAGAGTGGCTGATGATAGAGCGCTGATAATTCCGGGAACTTCATGACCAATGAGCAGTATCGCCCTGTTCAGAATAGTTTTGAGAGACTCGTCGACTTCGCTTGGAAATACAAAAGCCCAACTGATGATAAAGAGCCGCAAGCCGACCGAAATTCATCGCGTGCTCGCGATGTTAAATCCGAAATCGAAAATCCGAAATCCGAAATTTAGGGAACCCACTTACCGCCGTCGGAAATAAGGATTGGCAGTTCTTCCATCATGAACTGGGTCTTGCCAATGGCGCCAATCATGGGGAGGCCAGTGGCGGCGTGCCATTTTTTCGACATTTCTTCCCCGGTGTGGCAGCCCCAGCTCTTGACGTAGGCACGACGAGCGAAAATATGACGGTTGATTTTGGTAAGATCGTTTTCGTGCAACCACGACTTACAAGCGCTGTCGATATTGTTGCTGTAATCGAACATGAAGCACGCTCGGTTTGAGTGTCCGAAATATTCAAAGCCGATCACCTTCACCCGATCTCGCGGCTCACCGTTGTTTAAATAGTTGATTACCGCGTCGCCGGGGCCAAACCAGATAAGATTGATATTAAGTTTATCACGCACAGTGCCGATGAGGCTGATCAGATCCTGCTTTTCCTGTTTGGCTCGGTCCTCGTAACCCTGCCGGTAAACCAGCCAGGTAATCTTTGCGTCCGGCCCGAGCTCGGTTCGTAATTGTTCGGTGCGTAAACGGGCGGCCCGGACAAAGTTCGCCCACCAATGATCATGGGGATACGTCTTGTACTTTTCCCACTGGTACATGGATGGTCCCCCAACGAGAATGATGTATTCGCCCGATACTGGGGCTGCCGCTTGTGAGCCAAGCGCGAACATCGACAAACAAGAAACAAGCAAGAGACGTTTTATCATCGAAAGCAATGGACTATTTATGCGGGACGCCAAATTACGCAAGTGGTAGGGCGCAAGGCGGCAATTGTAGGGCGTCTCTGTCAGACGCCGCGTCCATGGTCTCGGCGTTTCACGGGAACGCCCTACAATTCAGGATTGATCTCGCCGCGCACAAGATCCTCCCAAACTTGCCGCTTGCGAATCAGGGCAAACTGATCGCCGCGAACGAACGCCTCCGCCGGCAATGGACGTGAATTGTAATTCGAAGCCATCACAAATCCGTATGCGCCAGCGCTCATGATGGCCAGCAGGTCGCCTTCATGGAGCTTCGGCATCTCCCGATCCAGCGCAAAGAAATCGCCTGACTCGCATACCGGCCCCACAACGTCGATCTTTTCGGTACTCTTAGTTTTGCCGGGTTCCGCAACCGGCACAATCTGGTGATAGCTCTGATATAGTGCAGGTCGAATCAGGTCGTTCATGCCGGCGTCGACAATAGCGAATTTCTTCGCGCCTGTTTTTTTGATGTAACGCACGCGGGTCAGCAATACGCCACCGTTTCCTACAAGAAAACGGCCAGGCTCGACCAGGATACGAACATCAAGCTCGCGCAACGGTGGAACAATTGCCCCAGCGTAATCGCGGACGCTGAACGCAAACGATTCGCTGCCGTGCTGGCGCCACCATTTGCCTGATCCACTCTCGAGTGCGCGCTGGTAAACAATTCCCATGCCGCCACCAATGCTGAGGAATTTGATTCCGTATTTTGATTTCAGCTCGCGCACAATCGGCGCCACTTTCCCGATCGCGCTCGCGAAGGGTTTCGCCGCTGCAATTTGCGAGCCGATATGCATTTGCACGCCAACAATTTCGACGTTGCGCATTTTGGCGGCCTGCTCGTAAACCGCAGCGACGCGATCCAGCGCGATACCGAACTTGTTTTCGTGCGAGCCGGTTGAGATGTACTGATGCGTCTGCGGATCGACGTCGGGATTCAGCCGCAATGCAATTGGCGCGCGTGTTTCTTTTGCACCCGCGATGCGATTGATGTGGTCCAATTCTGCTTCACTCTCGACATTGAAGCTGCAAACACGCTGCTCGAGCGCATACTCGATTTCCTCACACGACTTCCCAACCCCTGCGAACGTGCACTTGGCGGGATCGCCACCAGCGGCGAGTACGCGATAAAGTTCGCCGCCCGAAACAATGTCAAAACCTGCGCCAGAGTCGGCGAGCAGCTTTAGGATCGCGCGATTTGAGTTTGCCTTGACTGCGTAACAGATGAGATGGTCCAGCGGCGAAAGCGCACCGTCCAGGCGTGCGTAGTGATCAAGAATTGTTGTCGCGCTGTAAACATAAATCGGCGTGCCGAGCTCCTCCGCCACGCGGATAAGATCGACATCCTCGCAGTACAGATGCCCGTCGCGATAACGAAAGGAATGCATGTTGTGGCGGCGTTTGTGTCAAACGCCGAAGCTAAAATATCAGGCGCTTGGCACAAGCGCCTCTACAACTTCAGCGCTACCCAAGCATCCTCAAGCCGATATTGAGAACCGCGATCAGTCCTACCCCGATCGAAAAGCTTGTGAGTACAAGTTTTTTTCCGTGCTTCAGCATTTCTCCAAGGACGGCGTGTGTGGCCAGGTAGAGAAATCCCCCGCCGACATGTGCCAGGATTAAGCCGAGCCAAAAAGCCGAAACTTTCCCCAGCCACACCATACCGATCACACCGCCGACCAGCGTAGTTGCTTCAACGGCCGCAACCCAACCGAGCGCGGTCGAACGTCGCAGTCCTGCACCGATCAAAAGACTGCCGAGCGCCAGACCTTCAGGAACTTTATGAATACAAAGAGCGGTGAAGAGCGACCATTTTGTCGCGTCTGTTGAGGGCGCTTCCTGTTGAATTCCCAGGGCCAAACCGTCGGTCGTGCTGTGAATCGCCAATGCGATAATGAGCGCTGTGGCGATCTCGCTGAAGTGCCGTGTTGCGTCCGCGTCGAAATGACTGGCAGCACAGGCTGGGCAAACATGATGGACGTATTTGCTGATAAAGAGAAACAACACGTATCCGCTAGCTGCGGCCGCGACTACTGGCCATGCGCCACTGTCGTTCAGACCTTCGGGCAAAATTGCAAAGAGCGTGACCCCCAGAAGCGTTCCGGCCGCGAAACTGATGAGTGCGCAAAGGGGTTTGTGCTCCAGGTGCAACGAGGTGCTGATCCCTCCACCGACAAGGGCAAACACATAAGCCGCAACGACCTGCCAGAGGGCGCTAACCATTTACGAACTCGCGACCGAGTGGTGAACTTCGCGGCAATGTTGCGTCTCGATCGTGACGTGAACCAGTTCGTGATGTCCACGCAGCAACGCGCGATAGGACTCGCAACTCTTCGGTTCGTGCGCCACCACAGAGATGATCGCCGCGTATTTTCCGAGGCCGACCTGCCAGACGTGCAAATCGGTCACGAGCGAATCGCCATCACTCTCCACTGCCCAGCGAATTTCGTCAGGCAAATCTGAAGACGCAGGCGTCCGATCCAGCAAGATGCCGGCGGTATCACGCAAGAGTGCATAGGCCCACGAAAAAACGACACCGCTCCCGACAACTCCGACGACTGGATCCAGCCACGCCCATCCAAAAAATTTTCCACCTGTTAGCGCGGTAATCGCGAGCACCGACGTAAACGCATCGGCCAGCACATGCAGATACGCTGCGCGCAGATTTAGATCATGATCGTGAGCGCTTCCATGACCGCTTTCGTGATGGCGATCAGCGAGCAAAACTGCACAACCAAGATTTACGAGCAGTCCGACACAAGCGATACCGATCGCCTCGTTAAAATGAATTTCCAGTGGAACAAAGAGCCGGTGGACCGATTCGCCGGCCATTAAAAACGCCACAATCGAAAGCACGATGGCGCTGGTGAATCCTCCAAGGACACCGATTTTTCCCGTCCCGAAACTGAATCGCGCGTTGCCAGCTTGTGTTCGCGCAAAATAGTACGCCGCCGCGGTGATCAAGAATGCCAGGACATGTGTGCTCATGTGCCAGCCGTCCGCCAGCAGCGCCATCGAGTGCGACATCAACCCAGCCGCGATCTCGACAACCATCATCGCGGCGGTAACACCGATCACGATCCGCGTCCGCCGCTCCGCATGCGAAAAATCCGGAACGAAATCGTGCCTCTTGCGAAAACGGGCGTGATCAGTTCGATGCATTTCGATCAAATTAGCGCTATTTGTTGCAAAATTAGACAAAAAATCAGCCAGTGGTTGGTTAGCGTTTTTGATGTCCCTGACAAGTTTCTGTAGCGACAGTCGTGTCGGCTGCAATTTCATTCGGAAGCAGGCGGCACGCCTGCCACTACAACTTAAAATGTCGTGCGCAGACCGACGACCACGCCGCGGCCCGGCAACGGCAGCACTTCTTTCAGGAATGAAAGATGATCGCGGCCTTCGGCATCCAATAAGTTTGTGGCGCGCGCGAAAACGTAGTTATAGGTGCGGCCCCACTGGAATTTGTAGCCGGCACTCACGTTAAAAAACGTGTAGCCGGGTGTGGTCGTTTCAAAATCGGCGACGCGGTTCTGGGCGTCCACCCGCCAGCCTTCAATGCTGGCAAGCCAGTGTTCGCTCTCGTAGTTGAGTGAGATGCCATAGCGGAACGGTGTGATGCGCGGGAGCGGTTCGCCGCTGCTGTCTTCAGCGTGGACGTAGTCGGCTTGTAGCCGCAGATAAAGATCGTTGGGATTTTTCTGCGTGGTTTCTTGCCCTCCCATGATCACGTTTTTAACCGACTTTGCATCGGACACCTCGCTTGGCCTTGTCAGTTCCAAGGGGAGCAGGTGAAAATCGACGCGACCTTCGCCGCCGTAGAATGTCGCGTTTTTCGGCGTGTAATTGAAAACTTGCAAACCCTCTTCGAACAGACCGGTTGGGTTGAAGTCAATGAATCCATCGTAGCTCGTGTAAAAACCGCTGACGAAACCCGTGACGCGGCCAGCGGTTCTTCGCAGGCTAAGATCGACGCTGCGGTTGATTTCCACGTCGAGGTTTGGATCGCCGATGATGAATTGAAACGTGGCGTCGTGCGGCCCGCGCGCGAAAAGTTCTTCCGGCGTCGGCGCGCGTTGGGAATATGTGAGATTGAGCGCGAGCTGCCAGTCCTTAGCGAAATCATAGATCGCGCCCGCTGCGCCGCTGATCGGCAAGAAATCCTGATTCTTCTGACTGGGTGACGTCAGCGAGGTGAGTTCGGGATCGCTTGAATCGATGGAGACCGAATCGTGCTCGACGCGCGCGCCGAATTGAAGCCGCACTGGAGCTAATTTCACTTCCTCAAAAATAAATCCGGCAACAGCCAGGTTTTCGGTAGGCTGCAAGAAAGCTTCCCCACCCAGCACAGAGAGCGCCTTGTAAAATACCTGAGAGCCGATTGAACCTTCAAAAGGGCCGATCGGCTGGTGCACCAGTTCAATACGCGAATCGACCCCGTGCGTCTTGAACGTTGCGCCGACTGTGTTGTTGTCGATCTCGTCATGCTTGTAATCGGTGTAAACGAATTTCAAATTGGCGACTGAAAACCATGGCAGCGGATCGATAATCGAACTGCGCACATTGTACTGGTCCTTCCGCACATTGAGATGAACACGCGCGGGTGGAACACCGGGCTCATCCACTTCAGGATCGTCGGGGACACCGTACTCTGACAGAAACCGGCTGTATGAAGCGCCGATATAGCCCTTGTTCCACACGTACGACGCGCCAATACCGAAATCTTTCGTCTTTACGAACGTGTTTGGCACGGTGCCGAACGGATTGCCACCAAATCCGTTATCGTGCCGCTGTTCCGGTGTAAGCTCAGCGCGAATGCGCTGATCGAGCGCGAAACCGGGAATGCTCCGGTCATCCGTGCGAAGGAGTGAACCTTCGGCGTGAATCACGAAATGCTGGAATGGTGAGAGCGTGAGTGCCATCGCGCCGCTGCGTTCAAGATCGACGCTGTTAAATCGGCCATCGACTTCGCCGCTGAGCCGTTCAGCCGGTTGCTCGACGGGGATCAGGTTGTCCGTCACGTTCACAACACCGCCAATGGCTCCCGAGCCATAAAGAATTGTCGCCGGACCGCGCACGACTTCGATGCTTTGGCTAAGCAACGTGCTGACGCTAGGGGCGTGGTCAGGACTCAGATTCGACACATCGAAGACCTCGGTGCCGTTATTTAGAACGCGAACGCGATTGTCTGCCTGGCCGCGAATGACCGGGCGACTTGCCCCGGCGGTAAAATCGCTCGCACCGACGCCTGGCTGCGTCGAGAGCGTGTCACCCAGCGTCGGCGCTGTTTGCAGCTTTAGATTATCTTCAGTGAGAATCGTGACTGATTGAGCTTTATCGGTTTCGCTCTGCTCAATCGCGCCGCCACTGACAACGACGCGTTCTGCTTCCGCTACACCCGGCGACGGGGACGGCGACGGGCTGCCTGATGCTGGAGCGGGATTTTGCGCCATGGCAATGCGCGTCCCGAAAAACAGCATGGTTGCTGCAGTTAAGACTTTTTTCATTTGGAATTGTTTGGAAATTGATTTTCAAAATTGGATTCGTTGAGACCTCCACGATTAACGTGAAAGCCAGGTGAGAATGGGCGACGATTTGTAGGGCGTTTCTGTGAAACGCCGATTTAATTGGGCCGGCGTCCGCCGCGGCGGACGCCCTACAATTTTAAGCGCGAGCAGGCGGCGCGTTCGCGAAGATGTGCGCCTTGAGAAAAAGCGGCTGAACCCAGCTCGAGCTCAGCGCTGAGACTGTTCCGAATTGAATAAGGAGATCAGGTGCACTGGTCAGCGGGGGCTGTGCAGCATGATCATAGCTGCCGGTCGCAATCAGGGTAACCGCGCAAGTGTGATCCGAGCGATTCCCATCCGCGTGGACGCGCTGGTGAAGTTGCGGGGAAACACTTAGCGCCAGTGCCCAGACAAATGCCGCGAAAACGCAGGTCGCGACAAACGCGCGTCCATGATTTGTTGAACGCGCAAACGTGCTCATTGCGCAGCGACCTTGTAGCCGCGTTGTCGCCCGCGCAAGAAATTTCTGCAATTGGGTTACCTGGACTCGCGCGGCCTTTAGAGTTGGCTTCTACTCGCCGGACTTTTCTTTTGTTATAGCGCTCCTCTGAAAAGCGACGGGATGGTTACGCTCGGAGACCTTCGAGCCTGCTGCTCTGTCGCGAACACGACCTGCATACGCACTGTTCTCCACGTAAGTCTCCCAATCGGAGGCAACCAGACCGAAGTAGAGGTGTCCCAGATGCCGCCAACATTCCAGCATGATTCCCCGCTTGAATGGCTGTCCTTTGGCAGTCACGACGATGCAATTGTTCTCGCGCCATGTGTTTGGATCATATTCGCCCCAGTGCAGGTCGAGGCTCTTAAGGTTCAATTTATCGAGAGCGAGAAGCAGGTCCTCCGACCATTGGTAGCAGTAACCGCGTTTCCTCAGGCCGTGATAAATGAGAAAATTATTGAAGATTGGCGTGCCAAACATGCGGTATTCTCGTCTGAGCTTGCTTACAGTGACGAACGCGCAGTCAGCCAGCAGCTTTGCTTCGTCACGATTTACTCTCGATGAAAGGGAAGCGAGTTGGTCGGTCAGTTTCTCGGCATTGGCCGCATCAGTTTTTGACACTTGAAACGAGAAAGGCGGCCGTTGTTCGTCGCCTAGAACTGGCCTGTTCCATCCTCCAAAAATCAAGAGGACAACCCCAAAACAAATCACGGATCGAATTTGCCATTTCATAGTACGCGCCGGGAAAATCATTGCTTTACGATGTTAGCGCAAAGGGAGTTCGATAAAATTCACACAGTCTCTTCGTCGAAAAGCCAGTATTTGTGTGTATCGTAGTGAAACGTCAAACAGATGTGCCTCGCCGTCATTGATGTTAATGCGGCGAACAGAAGATTTGCCTGCCCCTGATTTCAGCGTAATTCTGAAAACTTTTATATGCCCGATCGCGCCTATCCTCATCCAATCGATCCGGAGTTAATTCCCGGCGCGCGTAATGCGATCAATGTCTGCCTTCGATTAAAACCGCAGGAGCGGATCACGATCATCACAGACACCGCGACGCGTGAGATTGCGGCGGCGCTCCAAACGGAAGTGGAACAAGTGGGTTCGGATTACAGCTTGTTTGTGCTGGAGCACCATGCGGGGCGGCCGCTGAAGTATATGCCTGAGCTTATTCTTGACGATCTGGCGCGGTCGCAGGTGTCGATCTTTGCAGCTCAAACGCAGCCGGATGAGCTCCCTTCCCGCACGCAGATGACCAGCGTCGTCAACAAACACAAGATCCGGCACGGTCATATGGTAAACATTAACCGACAAATCATGCTCGAGGGGATGCGGGCCGACTTTGTGAAAGTGGACGACCTGAGTGAGCGCCTGGTCGAGCGCGCCCGCAAAGCTGAACGTATCACCTGCAAAACGCCGCACGGCACCGAGTTTGAGGCTGAGCTTTCCCCGAAATTGAGATGGCTTAAAACCAGCGGAATTATCACGAAAGACAAATGGGGTAACTTGCCTGGAGGCGAAATTTTCACTGCGCCGTTCAATACTAACGGCGTCTTCGTCGTTGATGGCGTGGTTGGCGATTACCTCTGTGAACGATTCGGCGATCTGGAATCCAGCCCGCTCACCATCGAAGTGGAAAATAATCGGATCCGCTCTTTGAAATCAGAGAACAAGGATTTACGGGACGAATTTCGCGCTTACACTAGCACTGACGAAAACAGCAATCGCGTGGGCGAATTTGCCATCGGCACCAACACCGCTTGCACGCACGTCATTGGACACATTTTGCAGGACGAGAAAATTCCGGGGGTCCACATCGCTTTTGGCCATCCGTACGCCGAGCACACTGGCGCCAACTGGGTTTCCAAAACACACATCGACTGCGTCGGTCGCGATTTCGACATTTGGTTCGATGGCCAACAGGTGATGCAAGGCGGGAAATTCCTGGTCTGACTTTGCCGTCATTGCGTCGTCGCGGTTGGCCTTTTATTCGTGATTCAACGATATGCACCCCGAATTACGAGCGCGTTTCAACGCTGATTTCACGCCGGAAAAATACGCGACGCTGCTGCACTGCGTAAATGAGACGGAGAAATGGCCGGCAGATTTCCGGATTTCGGAAACGCCGGTTTTCCTGACTCGAGCGTTTACGGACGATGTAACGCGTGGCGCAAATGCAATCGTCGATGCTACACGCACGCCGGAGTTCGGGAGAGAAGCAGCGTCGGCCGTTCCGAAAGAATTGGAAGTCCCAAACGAATCGGCTCACCCAAATTTTCTCGTCGTCGATTTCGCGATTTGTGAAGAGAAAAACCGGCTCGTCCCGCGCTTGATTGAAATGCAAGCGTTTCCAAGCTTGTTCGGATTTCAGTTACTGTTACTTGCTTGCATTCGTAAGGCGTATCCGGTCATTCCGCGCAACTGGACCTCGTCGTTTGGTGGAATTAAAGACGATGCCTATCTCCAGCTGTTACGACGCACAATCATCGCCGATTCGGCTCCGGAAAATGTCGTGCTACTGGAGATCGAGCCGGAAAAGCAAAAAACGAGAATCGATTTCGCCGCAACAGAAACACTTCTTGGTATTCGACCGGTTTGCGTAACGAAAATCAAAAAGCGCGGCCGCCAGTTATTTTACGATCGCGACGGCAGTGAAGTGCAGATCGAGCGTATTTATAATCGAGTAATTTTCGATGAGCTGGTTCGCCGGCCAGATTTGAATCTGCCGTTCCAGTTTCAGGATGAACTTGATGTCACGTGGGTCGGCCATCCGAATTGGTATTTCCGGATCAGCAAACACTCGTTGCCGTTTTTGAAAACCGAGCATACCTCACCGACTTTTTTTGCCGATGACTTTCTCGCTAACGAGAATATCGGGGATTACGTTTTGAAACCGCTTTATTCGTTTGCCGGTCACGGCGTGGACATGGAGCCAACAGAGCAAAAAATCGCTGCCTTGGAGAATCCCGGTGAATGGATTTTACAGAAGAAAGTCGACTACGCGCCGTTTGTAGTGACGGTCGACGGCAAGAAATCGAAGGCCGAAATTCGCATGATGTTTGTTTGGCCGGATAACGACCGCAATCCAACGCTGGTCAACAACCTTGTGCGAATGAGCCAGGGCAAAATGATGGGTGTCGATTTCAACGTTGAGAAAACCTGGGTCGGCGCCAGCATCGCCCTGCATGAAGGGTAACGCTGCTGCGCCGGGAAACACCGACGGAGTTCTCTACAGTCCCTTTTCCATCATTTCTCGCATTTCGGCTGAAGTGCGAACAGGAACGATTTCGAAGTCCATCAAGTCTTTCCAATTGTCGATCCAACGCTGGAAGAGCGACTCGTCTTCCGCGCGCATTAGCTGCCAACAGATTTTCAAATCGACATCAATCCAACTCGAAACATATTCGAGTCCCTCGGGCATCATCCGGCCCTTTTCGCGCAGCCGGCGATAAATCGCAGGTACGTCTTTGAAGTGTTCGACGACCATGTAAAGCATGCTTAACTCGATCGCGCGATCACACCGGTTCGGTAGAAACCGTCGCTTCGCCGGCACCCTGCTCAAACGCCTGCTCCACTGCTCGCCACGGAAGCATCGCGCATTTCACCCGTTGCGGAAAATTTCGCACGCCCCTCATCACGCGGAGATCACCCAGAGTCTTAGGCGCTTCGTTTTCGTCATTCGTCACCAGGTCGTGGAATGCGCGGAACATTTCCAACGCTTCTCCGCGACTTTTCCCCTTCAATTTCATCGTCATCAACGACGCTGACGCCTGGCTGATCGCGCATCCGCTCCCCGTGAACTTGATGTCCTCCAAGCCACCACCAGCGTCGAATTTGACTGCGAGATGAATTTCATCGCCGCACGCCGGATTATCGCCATGCACGCGAACTGCGGCATCGGGCAACTCTCCAAAATTCCGCGGCCGGCGCGAATGATCGAGAATCACTTCCTGATATAGCTCTTCGATTTCCGGAATCATGAAAAGAAACGCGCAGCCTTGTGCAGGATTTCAATCATCCGATCTATTTCCTCAATCGTGTTGTAGAAATAGAAACTGGCGCGCGTCGTACCCGACACACCAAATCGGCGCATCAACGGCTGATTGCAGTGATGCCCGCCTCGCAACGCCAGCCCGTATTGGTCGGCGAACGTGGTGAGATCATGCGGATGCGCTGCTTCCATCACAAATCCAACCAGGGCGCCGCGTTCCTCGGCTGGTCCAAAAACACGTGTCCCTGGTAATTCGTTCACGCGATCGAATGCATACCGCGCCAGCTGTGAGTCATGTTCGAAGATTGCCGCGCGTCCGATTCCATCAAGGTAATCGATGGCCGCAGCGAGACCGATTGCGCCGGCTATGTTTGGCGTGCCAGCTTCAAAACGATGGGGTGGCTTCTTAAATACGCTTTTTTCCAGAGTGACGCTCACGATCATTTCACCGCCGCCATGCCAGGGTGGCATAGAGCCTAAAATTTCTTTTCTGGCGTAAAGGGCGCCGATTCCGGTCGGCCCACACATTTTGTGGCCGGACAAGGCCATGAAATCACAGCCCAACTCTCCCACATCGATCGACAAATGTCCGACGCTCTGCGCCGCATCGACGAGTGTGAGTGCGCCGACGGCGTGCGCTTTCTGACACAACTCGGCCACGGGATTAATTGTGCCCAGCGAATTAGAGATATGGGTAAACGCAAAGAGTTTTACCTCCGGCGTCAGTAGCGCAGGCAGCTGTTCAAGATCCAGAGTCCCATCATCCAGAACCGGCACAAAGCGAAGCCGAGCTCCGGTTCGTTCCGCTAACAACTGCCACGGCACGAGATTGCTGTGGTGCTCCATTTCTGTCAGGAGAATGACGTCTCCCTCGCGAATAAATTTTCCACCCCATGCCTGGGCCACCAGATTAATGCTTTCGGTGGTCCCGCGTGTGAATATGATTTCGTCTGCGCTCGCCGCGCCGATGTATTCTGCAACACGCCGCCGCGCGTTCTCGTAAGCTTCTGTCGCACGCGAGCTCAGGGTGTGCAGGCCCCGATGAACATTAGCATTCTCATGCTCATAATAGGTCCGAAGCGCCTCGAGCACCGCCCGCGGCTTCTGGGAGGTGGCCGCGCTATCAAAATAGATCAGAGGATGGCCATGGGCCTGTTCGTGCAGAATCGGGAAATCTTCGCGAAGGGCCTTCCAATCTACTGTGCTGCCTGCAGCCTTGTGCACGCCATAATCTGCTCTACGCGGCGCTGCGCGCCACTTTATTTGAAAGACGAGCGAGGTTTCGGTAACAGCTGCGCGAAGGTGGAACGCGCTGTCCTCAACGCGTTGGCTAAGTTATCGCGGCTTGCCGCCTGATTTTCTTGCGCCTTCGGCAACTGCTTGAACCATCGTCTTCGGAGAAGCCGATCCACCTTTTGCAGACGCGACCGTTTATCGCTATTTCAATTCTTCGTTTACCTCCGCAAAGGCGTTCACGGCAAATTCGAGATCTTCGCGCGAATGTGCTGCCGACACCTGTGTGCGGACACGTGCCGTGCCATGGGGAACAACCGGGTAAAAAAAACCGATGACGTAAACGCCTTTTTCAAGCATTCGAGCAGCGAACCTTTGCGACTTGGCCGCGTCACCAATCATGATCGGAACAATAGGATGGACCCCGGGCTTGATCGTGAGGCCGCGCTCGGTCAACGCGGCCCGGAAATATTTTGTGTTTTCTTCAAGTTTGTCGCGTAGTTCAGTCGATGCGCTGAGCAGTTCGAGCGCTTTCAGCGACGCGGCGACTACCGGTGGCGCGATGGTGTTGGAAAACAGATACGGCCGCGAGCGCTGCGCAAAAGAT